>Ga0210390_10002182_pt1 | contig 17601 bp, 17 predicted proteins | sample IncBWH11OmetaG_FD_161050 | JGI IMG/M metagenome (GOLD analysis project Ga0210390, IMG submission 161050) | Forest soil microbial communities from Barre Woods Harvard Forest LTER site, Petersham, Massachusetts, United States - Inc-BW-H-11-O ... | reverse complement strand
CAGCCGAGACCGACAAGCGCGTCACCGCCCTGGCGTCGGCCGAGGGAGTTGATTCGATCATCACCGCCGGCCTGCCGGAATGCGCCCGGCCGAGGGACGTGTTGGTACCGATCCCTTTCACCGCGGTCGATTCGATCATCGAGTGGATCGACGGAAACGCTCCCAGTCGCACCCATCGCGTCGTACCCCAATACCTGACAACGGTGACGATGCCGGCCGAAGGGCCCGACGGGGTCGACGTTTTCGAGAGCATCGAACGAATCGAGCCGAACGGCCTATTCGCCATCCGCACGCTGCCCCGACGCCGTAGTCCGGCGCCCGCGAAGACCGTGTTGTTCTTCGTGACGGCCAACGACTTGCACGTAGGACCCGCGCGGGAGTGGGTCGAATTGTCACGTCGCATTGCGGCGGCCGGGTCACAGGCGTTGCGCTGGGACCCGGCAGGACAGGGCTTGTCGGGCCAGATCTTCCGGGGCCCATGGCGCAGAGTGTATTCCAAGGCTGACATCACCGACTCGATAGCGGTGGCCAGACATGCGTGCCAAGACGCCGGCCAACTCGAGCTTGTCGGTATCTGCTCCGGCTCGTGGTACGCCGCTCAGGCCGCCCGCGGTATCGGTGCGCGGTCGGCGATCCTGGTCAACCTGCTGGTGTGGAATTGGCGGGTGACCCCCACCTTGCTGCAGCAGTGGGGCGTCCAGAAGGAAGCGCTACACGCCAACGCGGCGCTACACGCCGACGCGGCGCTACACGCCGACGCGGCTAGTGACACGGGCGGCGGCGCTGGCGAATCCAGGACAAAGCGCCTCAAAGCAATTCTTAACCCGGCTCGGAAGCGGACGAAAAGCTCTATACACCAACACCTCCCGCGATCCGTCCTGCGGGTGTTGAGCCGGGTCGGACTCGTCTTGCTGCCGGAGGATGTGCTGACAGCGCTTGCCCACCGTGGAACCAACGTGACGCTGATTGCCTCGCCCGAGGATGAAGAGGAGTTCACTGCCAAAGGCGGTCGGGCAGCCCTTGACCGGCTGCGAAGGACGTCGCAGCCGCCCCGCCTGGTAGCCACACCCACCGGCGATCATTCCGCCCATCACCCGGAGATATTGGCGGCGATCCGCAACGCGGTGTTGCCGGTAGCTGCCATTTCCCCATCGGAGCACATCCCCGTATCGGAGATCACGTCGATCGAGAGTCGCCGGATCCGCTAGTGCCCCTCACCGGAAATGCGGGAGATACCTTTGTGGAGGGAGTCGAGGATCTCTTGGGCGGTCGTTGTCCAAGCGAACGGTCTTGGGTCGACGTGTCGGCCGCGGACGTTGTTTTCAAGCGCGACAACACTTTTGCCGACGCCGCGTTTGAGCGGTTGATCGACATAGCTAGTTGCCGGGCAAAGCTGCATACGGGTTTAGGACGAGATCGTGCCGTCCACGTGACCGAACCCGCCGATATTCGCGTCGGGGTAGAAGCGTCGCAGAAGACGCCGGTTGTCCACCGCGCCAGTATAAAAACCTTGGCCATGCCTGCTCCCTGTCTTTCCCGACGGGGCGACCAATGTGGTCAGTTCAGCCAAAACCTCGGCGCGCGATCGATAGAGTTCAACGCGGCGCGCATTAAGCAGTGGGCAGCCGGTGACGGTCACGTTGGGCGCCGACGGCGACGGGGGGCCGCAGCGAGTGTGGATGGACCAGCGAGGTTGACGCGTTGAGGGTGCTGCAGGTCGTGACGCTGGTGTCCGGGGTCGGCGCGTTCGGCGGGCCGACGCGGGTGGCGGTAAATCAGTGCGAGGCGCTGCACGCGCGCGGCCACGACACGCTGCTCGTCGGCGGCAGCACCGATCTGCCGCTGTCGACCTCGCGGATAGGTGCGGCGCCGGTGCGGCTTTTCCCGACCCGGCGCATCGCCGGCTCTAAGCCGATGGTCTACCTGTGGTCGCCGTCGATGCTGCGCTGGCTGTGGCGCCACGTCGGCGATTTCGACGTGGTGCACGTGCACCTGGCCCGCGACGGGGTGGCCCTGCCCGCCGCCGTCATCGCGCGTCGACGCGGACGCCCGTATGTGGTGCAGACCCACGGCATGGTGAACCCGCGCAGCGGAATCGCGCAGCGGGCGGTGGACCTGCTGGCCACCCGCCGCGTGCTGCGCCACGCGGCCTCCGTGTTCGCGCTGCACACCGAAGAGATCGGCCAGCTGACCGCGGTGCTAAGCGCGCCACGCCGAATCGATGTGCTGCCCAATGGCATCGCAGTGCCGCCCGCGGCGGCCGTGGCCAGCCTTTCGAACGGCCCGGAGTTCTTGTTTCTGGCGCGGCTGCATCCGCGCAAACGGGCGCCAGTGTTCGTCGACGCGGCCACCGCGCTGCTGTCGACCGGGTTGCAGGCGTCGTTCACGCTGGTCGGGCCCGAGGAAGGCGACGGCGCCGCGGTCAACTCGGCCATCGCCGAATTCGCCGCCCGCCACCCCGGCCGCGCCGACGCACTGCGTTGGACCGGAGCCCTTGCACCGGAGGAGATCTCGGCACGCATGGCCGCTGCCTACGCCTACGTGCTGCCATCGGTCGACGAACCATTTCCAATGACGGTGCTCGAGGCGATGGCCGCTGGAAAGCCCGTCATCCTCACCGACAGCAACGGCCTGGCCGGAGCCGTCCGCGACTACGGCGCCGGCATCGTCGTGCCCGGCGACTCTGCGCAGGCGCTGGTTGAGGCGATGCAGCGGCTGGCATGCGAGCCGACGCTGGCTGAGCAAATGGGCCAGCAGGCGCTGGCCGCGGTGCGCGAGAAGTTCAGCATCGACGCGGTGGCCGACATCCTCGAAGGCAGGTATCGAGCGGCCACCACCACGACAAAGGCCATTCATCCCGCCCAACCAGAGGAATCCCACGATTGAGCACCCAGCCCCAAGGTGACAACCCTGCGTCCACACCGGTCTTCAGCATCTTCGTCCCCTCCTACAAGCCGGCGCCGTTCTTCGAGACCGCGATGCACAGCGCGCTGGATCAGGTGGACCTCGACGACGAGCCGCTGATCCAAGACGCCGACTCCACCGACGGCACCCAGGAGATCATCGCCGAGGTGCGGGCCGATCAGCGGGTCAAGCGGGTGATCGAACCCGACCACGGGCAGGCCGACGCGTTCAACCGCGCGCTGGCGCGCGCTAACCCTCGTAGACGATCTGGCTGAACCCCGACGATGTTCTACTGCCTGGCGCACCGTGGTCATCCCCGAGCTGGCGCGCCGCCTGCATATCGGGACAGCCTGGGGCCTGTACCACAGCCCGAGGAAGTCACTTCGCAGTTCACATGGAGGCAGCCATAACACACAAGCGGCCCAAAGCCCGCCCTCTTGCGGTGAAAAGCGCGGCGCGTGGCGTCGGTGTCAAGGTCATGCCGTGGATTCCGCCATGGCTAAAACGCCTCCTGGCTGGCGGCAGAAGGATCACCATCGACGGCAACACCCTTGACGCCACGCTTCAGTTGATACTGCTCGCCCAACGAAGCATGCGTACTGGCGGTCTACCGGCTGATAGCGATGTCGGAGTTGGCCGCGCCTTGATGCGGAAATCGGCGATGAACACCCACGTAGCCGTCCCCACCACCGACCTCACGATTCCCGGCCCCGACAGCCCCCTTCGAGCGCGGCACTATCGACCGGGCGTCGCGGAGGCGGCCCCGTTACTTCTCTTCTTCCACGGCGGTGGTTTTGTAATGGGCGACATCGAATCCCACGACGGACTGTGTCGGATGATTTGCAGAGACGCCGCGATACACGTGTTGTCGGTGGACTACCGGCTCGCACCCGAACACAGGGCCCCGGCTGCGGTCGACGACTGCGTCGCGGCCTATCGATGGGCACGTGGACACGCCGCCGAACTGGGCGCTGACCCTTCCCGAATCGGCGTTGGCGGTGACAGCGCCGGCGGAAACCTGGCAGCCCTCGTCACGCTGCGTAGCCGCGAAGAGGGTATTCCGCAGCCGACGCTGCAAGTGCTGCTCTATCCGGTCCTCGACCTCTCCGCGAAGACCCGGTCGCGCACCTTGTTCTCGGACGGGTTCTTCCTGTCCAAGCTGGAACAGGACCGGTTCGTAGACCTGTATCTGGGCGGCACGGGCCTTGCAGCCGACGATCCACGGGTATCGCCGCTGAAAGCTACTGATTTATCTGGATTGGCCCCCGCTCTAGTGGTCACCGCAGGATTCGATCCACTGCGCGACGAGGGTAACGAATACGCCGTGGCGCTACGCTCGGCCGGCGTCACGGTCGATCACCGGCAGTTCGATGCACTTACGCACGGCTTTGCCGGTATCGCCCCATTTGGAGGCGGCAGCGCGGACGCCACTACGGCCACCATCTCTGCCATCCGGGCCCACCTCAGCCGCGGCTGATGCGCGTCTCTCCCTGTCACGCCGAGTTTCGATTTAGATACTCCGCGCATCCGATTCGGCTTGCGCTCATCCAGAAAGTATGTAATATTGCAGATATCTAGATCACCGGTTTCGGGTGGTTCGCTGTTCGATCGCCCCACGGCAAGGAAGACGAACGTGCTGAGCGATGTCACACGACGTGCTGGCGCGACAAGGGAATCGCTGACTCTGGGGAACCCGATGACTCAACAATGCGAATCGGATCTGCGCCCGTCGCCGGCCACGCGCTTCTCGCTGCGAGACTTCACCGGTGGGGGCCGTCCCGTGGGCGTGCCATGGTTCGTGCGATTGCTGTGGATGCTGATGTCGCGGTGCCTCACCATGCAGTGGTGGTGTCCTAACCGGCTTCGAGTACTCGTACTACGCGGGTTCGGTGCCCGAATCGGAACCGGCACACTCATAAAACACGACGTCAAAATCGACTGGCCCTGGAAACTGGAGATCGGAAACGACACCTGGATTGGTGAATCGACCTGGATCATCAACGCCGAGCCAGTGATCATCGGATCGAATACCTGCATCTCTCAAGCAGCTCTGCTATGCAGCGGCGGCCACGACAGGTTCAGCCCTACATTTGAATTCGACAATGCGCCGATTGTCATCGGAGACTCGGTGTGGATCGCCACCCGGGCGACGATACTGCGCGGAGTCCGCATCGGCGACGGCGCGACAGTCGGCGCCACTGCCCTGGTTACCCGTGATGTTCCGGAAGCAGCCACGATCCTGGCACCGCGCGCTTACCCGAAGGCGGATTCGTGAAGATCAAAATTGTTGGAATCAATCACTTTCCGGAGTTGACCGGGATAGCTCCGTATACCACGGGGATGGCGGAAGGGTTGGCCGCGTACGGGCACAACGTCAATGTGGTCACCGGTCTGCCGGGCATATCCTCGACCGGTTAGACCGTCTAGTCCTGCGCGCGATCACCAGAGTGGAAGAGGACGAGCCGTCGCTGCTGCCGACCGCGGTGGAAGAAATGCTGCGCTACGTCAGCACGTTCATCGCGTTCTTCCGCTCGGCCACGAAGGACACCGAACTGCGCGGGGTGCCGGTGAAGGAGGGTGACCGGGTGGCGATGTTCTACCCGTCGGCCAATCGGGACGAGGCCCACTTCGTCGATCCCGACCGCTTCGATGTGACTCGTAAGCCCAACCCGCACTTGGCATTTAGCGGCGGCGGTGCCCACTTCTGCCTCGGCGCGAACCTGGCCCGGGTGGAGGCGGGCGCCCTGGTATCGGAGGTGCTGAGCCGCATGAAGAACATGGAGCTGGCGGGACCAATCGAGCGCATGCCATCGACACTGATCAACGGCATCCACTCCATGCCCGTCCGGTTCACGCCCGCTCGACGTGTGGGCGCTTGTTGATCGCGCACGATCGCAAGACGGCCCGATGCTGCGCAGCATGGCGGGCATCGTCGCTCCTCTTCACCCGCCATGGAACAAATCGCTGATGCCATCGCCATCGACGGGTTCGGCTAGTTCGCGGGTGTGATTCGGGATGCCCGAATACGCGTCGGTACGGCAAGCGACGCCCTGGCGCGATCGCACACGCCTACCTCGACTTTGCCCGCGCCAACCCGGTCGTGTACGACGCGATGTTCACCCGTGCGACCACCTTGCGCTTCGCCGCCCTACCCCCGGGCAGTCCCCGGGCGAGAGACCGCCACCTTAAATTCACGAAGACAAAGACAACCGTCGTTTGGCGATTCTCAGGCTTTCTCGAACAGCATCAAGACTTGGCTTTGCCAGTAGGGACTCTTAAACGGCAGCGGGGAAAACTCGATATTGACGCACCGGAAGCTCTCGAGAAGAGTTCGCCGCGTTGCACGCCAGTCAAAGCCGCGGTGAGATGCCTTGATATCGTCGGCGCGGCGCGCAGGAATTCCTAGAAATGCCGCTTTGAATAGCTCAGATCCGGTCATGTCCGGACGGCGACGGAAAAGAATGCTTCGACTTAGCTCTTTCAACAGGACTGCCGGGCCCATCATGATTGGAACCGTGACCAGCATCCTGCCGTTCGGTGCGAGGGCATGCAATGCGAAGTCTACGAACTCCTGCGTTTCCGAATCTGTCAAATGCTCGCAGACTTCTAAACACGTCAGGATAGTGACCGATTGTGCCGCGATAGCAGTCGGATCGGAGACGATGCGGAAGTCGTCGTACTGTGCACTCTGGTAAGGGTCGTATCCCAGGAGTGCTACGCCCGGTCTTTGTTCCTTGATATCGACGGCGATATCATGCAAAAACTTCCCTTGGCCACAGCCGTAGTCCAGCAACACAGCCGAATCCCCCAAAAATGGCATCAAAAGTCGCTTCGACTTCTTCAACCGTGTGCGATGGGCGAAGCGCGCGATCGGATTGGGATTATCGACGGTCTGTTTCTCGTAGGAAACATCCATTCCTATCGCCTCCTTGGCTAATCGAGGGCAGTCGTTAAACGGCGGCGAGCCGTCCGGTGCCATCGCCAATGCGCTCGCTGCCTGAGAGTTGGTCGAAGATCCACTGATAAGTCTTCTCCAGGCCATCCGCGAGAGAAATCGACGGCTCCCAGCCGTAGATCTCCTGGATCAGTGTGTTGTCGCTGTTGCGGCCGCGCACACCCTTGGGAGCGTCCAGGTTGTAGTTGCGTTTGACCCTAATCCCAGCGATCTTCTCGATGATGTCGATCATATGGTTGATGCTCACCAGCTCGGAGCTACCGACGTTGACCGGCACGGCGCTGTCTCCTGCCGTCACCCTCAGTGTCCCTTCGATGCAGTCATCGACATACATGAAGCTGCGGGTCTGCCCGCCGTCCCCCCAGACCTCGATCTCGTGCCGACCGGTGATGGCAGCCAGCGCAATCTTGCGGCATAGCGCAGCAGGGGCCTTCTCGCGTCCACCGTCGTAGGTACCCTCGACGCCGTAGACGTTGTGGTAGCGGGCAACCCGCGTTTCCACGCCGAAGTCCTCGCGGAAGTGCCGGCACATGCGCTCGCTGAACAACTTCTCCCACCCGTAGCCGTCTTCCGGCATGGCGGGATAAGCATCGGACTCCTTGAGCGCCGTCACGTCGGCGTTCACCTGCTTGTCGGCGGCGTAGACACAAGCCGAGCTGGAGTAGAAGTACCGACCAACGTCTGCGTCGCGGGCCGCCATCAGCATATGCGTGTTGATAAGCACCGAAAGCATGCACTCAGCCTTGTGTGTTTCGATGAAGCCCATCCCGCCCATGTCGGCCGCGAGGTTGTAGACAACGTCAACGTCGCGAACGGCCTCACGGCAGTTCTCGAGCACCGACAGGTCGAGCTGATGCGCCTCGACACCCTCGGGAATCTGATACCAGCCGTCGAAGGGTTTGATGTCCACACTTCGGACCTGAACGCCACGCTCACTGAGGGTCCGGGCGAGATGACCGCCGATGAAGCCGCCGCCTCCCGCGATTAGGGCTGTTTTATGCTTGCTCACCCCGGTCCGTCCGGGCAAGTGCGCAATCTCCATCTTCAGTGTCCTTTCACTGTTGGGCGTTGTTGATGTCAGAGAGCAACGAGTCAAAGCGCTCACCGACGCGTGTTACGTCGAATGTGCGTTCGGCGTAGCGGCGAGCCGCGGTCCCCATCGCGGCTCGCGTGACGGGAGAAGCCAGCAAACTGCTCAGTGCGGCAGCTGCCGCGTCAGCGTCTCCGGGGGCCACCACGAGCCCTGCCTCGGCCGCTTCGACCATGCGGGCGACGGCGTTGTCCGGCGGTAGCAGCGCCAGCACGGGACGGCCGGCACACAAGTAGTTCAGAACCTTGGAGGGCACTGAGTAGCGGCTGGCGTTGCTTTCCAGCACGACGAGCAACACATCTGCGCTCGCGAGCATGTCTGGCAGCTGATCGTATGGCTGGTAATCAAGCAGAGTCAGCCCCGGCAGGTCGCCGGCTTCCGACTCCAGCCACTCGCGGCCCTTCCCCTCGGACACAACCACGGTGTGGCTACCTGTTGGCGCCGTCTGAGCCAGCCTTGATATCACCGACGGGTCGTGCTTGAGACCAAGCGTTCCCGCGTACATGACCACGGGCATGCCCACCAGGCCGTGAGCCCTTGCCCAGGCATTGTCTCGCGGCCGCAAAGGCATCTCATCGACCGCGCCCCAGTTCGGCACCACGTGTACCTTGCTTTTCTGGACTCCCCAGGCGTCGAGTTGCTCGATAAAGGTGTCGCTGATGGCGACGACGGCCGCGGCACCGCGCGCAACCTGACGTTCAACACGTCCCGCGACCCATCCGATGAGCCGACCCAGCTGGCCGAACCGATCACGAGCAATGACCCTGATCGCTTCGCTGTAGATGTCTTGGTGCCAAAAGACGTAGGGCACCCGGCGCGTCCGCAGCAACAAAGTGAGTATGAACAGCGACAGCAATGGGATGTTGGATAGCACCGCAACGTCCGGTCGGGCGGCCAGGATGGCACGGGCCGACATCCGGGCGTATTGGAGTTCCTGACGTAGTCGAGCGACCGGTGAGTAGCGGGCAAACTCGCTCCCCAGCTCGATAGCACGCACGCCGAAAGATTCGGGATCGCCCTCGCGTCGGCTAGTCGCGCCGCGGCCGGTTGTGTACGACGCGCAGTATTGGTGCTCGACATAGTGCCCTCGTCGGGCGAGCTCGCGACTCAGGTGTACCTGGCCAGGGTGGCCGGAGTAGTCGTGGATAACCAGTCTCAAATCAGCCTTTTGCCCTGGTGAGGGGTAGGGCGATAGGACGGTGCACGCTGCTGCGCCTGGGGAGCGGCGTTCGCTCCGTCCAGGCACCCGGTCTGCGGTCTGCGGTCTGCTCTGCACTGGTTTCCCGAATCTATGGATGTGTAGAGTCCTATGAAAGACTGTAAGTCGTGTGTTAGCTTGTTATGGTTACCATATAGTATGGATTTTATCCACTCAAGTGCATTACCGGTATGACCACAGCCTGTTCAATCGATGATCGGCCTTCGGACAGGCCGTTCGCCCGAATCAGCTGGCTTGAGAAGGGGAAGCGATGTCGATGACCACTGCTCAAGCCAGATCGAGGACGGAAATAACCGTCCGCGGCTCCGGCGAGCCGCAGAAGATGCACCCGTCCAATGGAACGGCCGCCCCCAAGCTAGACGCCATCCAGGCGCTGCGCGCCATCCCCGCATCTGCGGCGGTGCTGGTCCACATCAACGTGTTCCATGTGCTCGGGACCTGGGGCATCGACCTGTTCTTCGCGATCAGCGGCTTCATCATGTGCTACGTCACGGCACGCAGCGACCCCAACTTCTTCCTCAAGCGCATGATCCGCATCGCCCCGCTGTACTGGCTGGGCACGCTCGCCGTGTTCGCGATCGCGCTGGTGATGCCGGCGCTGCTCAATAGCTCGAAGGCGAACCTGGCCCAGGTGGTGAAGTCGCTCGCCTTCATTCCGTACGAGAAGTCGCCCGGCATCATCCAGCCGCTGCTGTTTCTCGGCTGGACGCTCGAGTACGAGATGTTGTTCTACGTCATATTCGCGGTGTGCCTGGCGCTGAACCACCGCTTGCGCGGCTGGATCTGCTCGGCGGTCTTGTTGTCCATTGCGCTCGTCGGCTACCTCGTGGACTTCAAAGCGGTTCCCCTGCACTTCTGGACATCCAGCATCGTGATCGAATTCGTGCCCGGAATCGTGGCTTATGGGCTGTGGACGCTGGTCAGCGACCGGCAGCCGGGACGGGGCGCGCGCATCGGGCTGACCCTGGCAGGGATCGCGGCGCTCGTGGTCATGAACGAAACCGCCCCGCTGGTCGTCAAATACGGCCAGGAGTGGCGGTTCGTGATCAGCGGCCTGCCCGCGCTGGCCTGCTTCCTGTTCCTCACGCTTGCCTGGACGGGCCTTCGCCTCCCGCGGCTCGTTACGCTGACCGGTGACGCCAGCTACTCGCTGTACCTGTTCCATCCGTACCTGGTAGTCGTCGCGGCCAAGGCCCTGCACATACACGCCCGCCCCGCCCCGGTCTCCTGGGCGTTGGGTGTGCTGATCTTCGCCGCGTGCATCGGTGCGGCAATCCCTTGCTATCGCTGGATTGAGCGGCCGATGACCGATTGGCTGCGCCGCAGGCTAGTGAAGCGCCGCGCGTGATCTGAGCTCAGGTCCGATACCGCCAGGTGTGGAGAACCATGAGGCCGGCGGTCGCCAGAACTAGTGCGACCCCTCCCCAAGCGTGCATACAGCGATTTTCCTGCTGGGCGCGGGCCCACCCTGCTGACCCGCCTGGGGACCGCGGTGTCTGCGTCGGAGCCTTCGGTTGCTCCGCGGTCTGTTCTCAACCAGGCCAAACTTTGGTATCTGCATGCCTGGACAACCCGGCTATATGCATGACTCATGGCTAGCAAAAGACTGCATGTTGCGCCAGACGGTGAATAATGGCAGTTAGTATGTATTATCCTTGTTCAGGTGTATCATCGGTATGTACGTGAGCGCAGCGGTTACCGGGGCTATGTGACGCGAGCGCGAGCAAGGGCATAGGGGCCGTCATGGAGATACAGGAACTATGGAGGGTGATCCGGCAGCGGTGGCGGGTCGTAGTTGTCGTGACCCTGATCTGCGTGTGTCTCTCGCTGGCCTGGTCGCTGGCTGGGCCGGTGTCGTACAGAGCCCAGGGCAGGGTCATCATTTCCACGTCAGGGAGTCTGGGCACAGCCAGCGACGCCTTCAGCGGAGAGCAGGTCTCGGTGGAACGGGCGCCGACGTACGCGCAGTTCCTGCGCGGACCGGAGGTCGCCGCACGGGCCTCACAGAAACTTTCGGGACGCATATCACCGCAGACGATTCAGCACTCGATCGACGCGCGCGTCAACTCCCGGCAGCCGATGGTCACCGTCACTGCGACGTCGCCTAGCGCCAATGATGCGGTTCAAATAGTGTCTGCGGCCGAATTAGGTCTGCAGCAGTATGTTTTAGAAGTCGAACGGCCTGGCCGCGACGGCTCCAGGGCGTGGGTGGTGCTCGGTGGAGATATCCCCACCGTCGCGCGGGTGGGCAATTCTATTCGCGACACCGCCTTTGCGGCCCTCATCGGAATTGTGCTCGGGTCGCTTCTCGCGGTATACCGCGATCGCACTGATCCGATCGTGAAAAGTGCAGGCCAGCTCGCCGGCGTTGGTCTGACTTATCGCGGCACCATCGTCGCCGATGACGACCCGTCTTCGCTGCGGGACCGGTTCTGGCGGCTCGCGGTGAGCTGCGCCGTCAAAGGCGAACCCGATACCGACACCCTGGAAGTAGGCATTGGTGGCGCGTTGAACCGAGTCGGGGGCACGGGCAGGATTCTGGTGGTCGGCGTGGATCCGGACTCTGAGGCCCTTTTCATCGCCCAGGGTTTGGCGGCTGGACTGGTCGCGTGCGGCGGCGAAGTGACGCTGATCGACGCCGTCTCCAGACAGCGGGGGCGCGGGACTAGTGGACTGTCTGATGTCGTCGAAGGGTCATGCGCCTGGGCAGAATGCCGGGGTCGCACCGGATTAGATCGCCTGTGGCAGATGGATATCGGAACCAAGGGCGATTCGTTGGCCGCGCTGCTGATCGACGGCAAGGACACGAAGAGACGGTTGGTGTTATCCGACGCCCAGGAGCGCGCCGTCATTGCTGCACCGTCTATCGCGCATTCCCACGTTGCAGTGGCCTTGACGTCCCTCGCCGATGCTTCACTTGTTGTTGTCCGGCAAGGCAAGTCGCAGATCTGCGACGTTGTTGAGGCCAAGATGACTCTCGAAGCCATGCGAATCCCCGCGATCGGGATGGTGCTTCTCACGGGCGAGGTTCCCGACGAGCGGGCCGAGCACCCGCACGACGATCGTGCTTATGCCTTACTTGGTGCCCCCGGCGAAGGCAATCATTCAGCGACTCCCGAGAAAAGCTGACGATGAATGAGCAACCACGCCAACGACAGGTATCAGAACACATATGTGACGGTGGGTGGAGCGAAGTGAGTCTCCCAACCCGGTCGTCCGCCGGTGCTCCGGCAAAGGGTGCCGCCTCGGTGGCGATTTCGACCACGGTCGACCAAATGCTGTCGAGCGCGAGCAATGCCCTGATAGTTTTCGTGTTGGCGCAGCTGTCGTCGGCAGGGCAATTCGGGATCATCGGACTGCTGATCACCGTGGTGGGTGTCTGCATCGGATTCAACCGGGGGGCGCTAGGAACACCGCTGCTGCTGACCAGCAACCTGACGAATCGTCAAATAGTTGCGGAGTCGAACTATGCCCTCACGTGGTCGCTGTATACCGGTGGTGTCGGCGGAACTCTAATTCTGACCCTGGGCGCGGTCTTTCATCAGCCGTGGATAGGGCTTGCCTTCGCCATCGTCTTACCCGTTGTCCTGGCACAGGATGTCTTGCGTCTGACCGCGATAGCGCTGGGCAGGCCGAGCTTAGCTGTAGTGGCGGACGCGTTATGGGCCGCGCCGATGCTCGGCGTTTTTGTTGCCAACCTCTTCGGTGTTCGCGAATCGGCTGAATTTTCGATTTATCTGTGGGCAGTTAGCGGACTCGTTTCTGCCGGAATATTGGCATTCCGGTTGAGAGTTGCGCCGCACCACTCCAGGATTCTCGACTGGTGGCGGACCGACTGGCCGGCGAGGCTCCGTTTCGCAAGCGTGTACGCCGTCGGTCAAATCGGTGCTGCCTTCGTGACGCTTGCAGCGGTGACAACTGCCGGAAGCGTTGCCGCGGCGGGCATCCGAGGAGCGTCTACGCTGTTTGGCCCCATTGCAACGTTGTTAATGGCCCTGCCGATGGTGTTCGTGCCACATGCGGTGCGCACCGGCAACTCTTTGGGCGGCCAGTGGCGCCTGTTGAGCAGGACATCGTTGGCGACTTCTGCGCTGACGGTGGTTGCGACCGGCTGCTTGATGGCTGTACCGGCGAGGCTGGGGGCGGCGATGCTTGGTGCCAGCTGGCCAGAGACCCGTTCGGTGCTTCCCTACATCGGGGTTAGCGCTGCGGCGATGTGCTGGGCGTGGGGTGTCAGCACCGTTTTCCAATCTCGAGGCGAGAGCAGGACGGTTTTCGGGTTGAACATGCTGCTCGTTGGACTGCAATTGGCGACGAGCTTCGCCGCAGGGTTGATCTTCGGAAGCGCAATCGCAATCGCCATTTCGCTGGCGTTCTCCAGTTCCGTAACTGCGATAGGCGGCGTGCTGTGGGTACACCGTTGCATCCACGCTGTCGCTAGGCAATCTCGCGCACGACTAGGCTCCGCCGTCAGCACTCCAGGGGGGATTGCCGTCCGATGAAGAGCAAACACAGCAGCGTCATGATTTTGGCGCTCCTTATCATCACCGGGGTCTTGGCCCATGAGGTCATGAACAAGATGACGAGAACGGCGGTATCGGCGCAGGCCATGGCGCCGCAGCTCGCGATTGCGACAAACGGGGCGAAGTCGGCGAACAATGATGGGCCGTTGGCGGTATTCATCGGTGATATGACCCAAGGGTCCGATGAGGGCGGGGTCGGTGCCACCAACTGGACTTCGCTTCTCGCCGCGGAGGTGCGGAAAGTCGCGCCATTTCGGATGGCTGTCGACAACAACGGCGAGGGGTCAGGATATGCAATTCGAGCCAGCAGTCCGACGTTTGACGAGGACGTGAGGCGGCTCGTCACCTCCGACACTCGGATCGTCGTGATATCGGGAAGCAGAGCCGACGTCGTAGCGGAGCCAAACCAGGTTGCGGCCGCGGCTCGGGAGACCTACCACTCGGTCTCCGAATTGGCGCCTCGCGCACAGCTCATCGTGCTCGGTCCGACGTGGGGCAGTAACAAGCCAATCGACCAGGTTCTACAAACGCGCGACGCGATTCGTGGTGCGGCAGAGGCAGTCCAGGCGCACTTCGTCGATCCCATTCAGGACAACTGGTTCACAGGCGGAGATGTCGGACTGATCGGATCCGATGGCGTGCATGTGACAGATCTCGGCAACCTACGAGTCGCGCAACATATGTATCCCGTATTTGTCCGTCTCATAAGTGGACAGGCGTAAGCCATGGAGGGTTTCGTGACCGACATCAGCAACGCTCCTTCGATCGAAGGGGCCGTCGACCTGGTCCGGTTTGCTCGCCGGTTCTTGGGTAAGAGGTGGCGGCTCGTGACTTTCGCCGCCGTATGCGGGGCGATCATCGGCTGCCTCCTGACATTCGCGGTCCATCCGACGTATACGGCGCAGGCCACGCTGTACGTCGCGCCGCCGCTCAGCAGTAGCGTGACCGATGCCGTATCGGGAGACAAGTACGCCCAGGATCGCGCTCAGATGTATTGGCAGCTCGCGAAGAACGACGAGCTCGCGCGGCGGGTGCTGGGAGAAATCCGGTCTCCCGAATCGCCTGCGGCGCTTGCCAACCGGATCAGTGTCGCCTTGATATATGGTGCTCCCCTCCTCACCATCCAAGCGACAGCACAGTCTGCCGACGCCGCGCGTTCGCTGGCACAGGCCTATTTAGATCAGTTGCCGAATTACGCCCGGTCCGTAGAGCAGAACAGCGGCCTTCGGGAAGGCCCTGTCCTGGTGACGGTCGCCCGACCTATCGAGGTCAGCGAAAGTACCGCAGGTGTCACGCCGTGGCTGAAGGTCCTGGTGTTCGCCGCGTTGTTTGGTGGCGCGGCACTTATCTATACGGTGCTTAACCACCGCCGGCACCCCACCATCCGCGGTGTCGGCCAACTTCGGAAGGCGGTGTCGGCACCCTGGATCGTGGAAGTTGACGACAGTCGCGGCGAAATGGCCCGAATACAGTCGATGCTGTTCTCCGCGCCAAATTCAGCACGAAAAGTGGTTCTTGCCGGCGCCAGGAGTGACGATGGCCTGGGCGAAATGATTGCGGAATTCAGAACCGCGCTGTTACCTGGTCCTCGGTTTCGCTTGAATGATGTCGAGATTCTCGCCGCTCCCGCACTTCTCGACCAGCACGAGCGAATGACAGCGTTGGCAGCACGCTCCTCCACCGGCATCATGATCTCGGGGACCGCGTCCGTCATTGTGTGTCTGAAGGGCCGGACGCTTTTGGAGGACGTCGTTGATTTGGACAAATTGTTGTCTTTTAATGGCGTCGACGTGAAAGGCATCCTCGTGGCCCGTCGTCAATGGCGGAAACGCGCGAAACAACGCGTTGCATCGCGCGAACAGCTGGATGATGCCGTCCAGCCTGAGTTGGTAATCGAGGTAGTCGAAAGCGCTAAGCCTTCCCAGAACGGGAATGGGTCGGTAATCGGGATAGTCGAAAGCGGTAAGCCTTCCCAGAACGGGAATGGGTCGGTAATCGGGGTAGTCGAATGTGGTAAGCCTTCCCAGAACGGGAATGGGTCGGTAACCAGGGTAGTCAAAAGCGGTAAGCCTTCCCAGAACGGGAATGGGAGGGTAATCGGGATAGTCGAATGCGGTAGGCCTTCCCAGAACGGGGATGGGACGCACTCTTGACCAACGTTCAACTTTTTGTCCTAGCGCTGATATCCCTGACGGTAGCCGTTTGGCTGAGCGTGAAGCGAACGAGTGCAGCTGCGGCTCCCGCCGTCCTGGCTGCCATTATGCTTTTGCTAGCGCTAGGCGGACCTCTCTGGGAGTGGTCGAGGCACAGTGGATACTCCGGATTGCCGTCGAGCGTGCCAGCGGTCGCATTCAGTGCATCCAAAGCGGTGCCAGCATTCCTGTGGGCATCCATTGGTGCCGGGCTGTCCGCGCTACTCATTCCGCCGATTCCGGCGCAGGCGCTGCCCACTCGCAAGGTGGCGCCCTCCAGAAAGCTGAGCATCGCGGTAGCAATCGTCTCGGCGGTCGCCTTCGTTACCCTTGTGATTGGCGTAGGGCCAAGTTTCTTCAAGAATGATTCCTACCTCTATAGCGACGGCATTTTGTTCTTAGCGATGGCGTCGTGGCCGGGAATACTTTCCGGCGTGCTAGGGGTTGTGCTGACCGCATGGGAGAAGGACCGGAGGCTTCGGATTTTGTTGATCGCGACGTCGGCTCTCTGGTTTATTGGACCACTGTCTTCCGGTAGCCGCATGGCGTGCGCAGTACCGATCCTGGGCAGTCTGTTGATGTTCTTTAACGAGATTCGCCGACGGCGACTTCACCTAGCCCTGATTGCGCCAGCCGTGGCATTGTTTGTCACGGGCGTTTTCGCTTTTAGCGTGGTAGGGAATGCCCGCGCGATGCCGCATGGGCTGCTTAACGTTCCTAACGTCGTCCAGGCAACCGCGTCGGACATCGCAAATTCGACAGACTCCATCTTGGAGCCCGCCAAAGAGCTCGTCGCCTCGGTGGTCGTGGGTTTCCCGATAGCTGAAGAGTCCGTGCACGAGGACGTGGACATCGGCACGCTACTAGGTAATGCAAATCCCCTGCCGGGGACCGCCCGATCAGCCGACCTCGAGCGATACTGGCCATACTCTTGGGTACCGCTGTCGTTTGCGGGAGAGTGGTTTGGCGCAATGGGCTGCGTAGGTCAGATCCTCTTATTCGGTATAATGGGCTGGATTTTTGGGTTTGCGATGCACAATCTGCAACGAAGTCGATTCCGGCTCATGTCGTTTCTCCCATTAGGCTTTGTCGCAATGGTAGGTGTGTTGTCTATCGAGTATTCCTCTCGCTCGGTTTGGCGGATTCTTTCATTGTCTGTGATCCTTCTTATCGCGTCGTATTTGGTCAGGGAAAGGACCAACAAGGGAAGGAGTCGAGATATGTTTCGTGAAACGCGAGATGAGCAGCCACCCAACGCCATCGGCAATCTTGAGAAGTCCGCGTTCCGTGTTTCTAGCACGGTAGAGGTCCCGAACCGTGCGGCGATGACGGTCGGACAGCGGTATGGCTGATCCGAGCGGCATTTCGACCGACAGACACTGGCAAGCTGCCGGCATCGGTGCGCTGATCCTCGCTGCTTCCGTCTTGTTCGGCTCCTTCACCGTGGCGCACGCGCGCCACGAACAGCCGATGCCTACCGTTTCTCAAGCGCCCTTGGGCAATCAGCAGCCAAAGAAGGTAGTCGCAATCGGTGATTCCTTCACGGAGAGCACAACTTTCAGCGATGTTGGTGCAAACAGCTGGAACCAAATGGTCTTTCGCCAAATGCGGAAAAGGGGAGTCGACATCAACTGCGAGAGCTCAGGGGAAGCGGGATCGGGCTACGTCGCACGTGGAATTAGAGGGACAAGTTTTGGCGAGGAGGCGCGCAGGCTGCT
>Ga0210390_10002181_pt1 | contig 17603 bp, 15 predicted proteins | sample IncBWH11OmetaG_FD_161050 | JGI IMG/M metagenome (GOLD analysis project Ga0210390, IMG submission 161050) | Forest soil microbial communities from Barre Woods Harvard Forest LTER site, Petersham, Massachusetts, United States - Inc-BW-H-11-O ... | reverse complement strand
AATCTTGTGCACCACCACTCCCAATCGGCCCCCAAGCCGATTGTTAATCGGGGAGCTCAAGAACAGCATCGGCGCTCCGTACGCACCCGGATAACGCTCCAGATCAGTGATCACCACGTCCTCACCGGAAGATCGGTCACCGGAAGGACTCGACCCGTACCAGGCGCCCATAAACACCTTCTTTAACTCTGAATGTGCGCGCCAGCCGGTGAAAACGTTCGTCCCGAAATCCCAGCTCTTATCAAAGGTGTAAACGACATTGCCAAGATCATCGATGAGCATCAAATCGAAATAGCTATTGCGTCGCACCACCGTCTCGAACAATCCGTGATACCGGTCCATCGCCCGAGCGAACATCGTCTTGCAAAAGGCATTTCGAAAATCCTGCGGCAGATTCTCGTTCTTCGAAATTTCCAACACCGAATTTTTTTGGAACTTGAATCCCGGATTCGCCGGATTCTTCAAGATGTAAACGTATTGCAAAATCGAACCAGCCGGGCTGAGATCACTGAATTGTTCAAAGTCTCCGACAGGTTCACCGAGATTACGCAAATCGAGCATCGGCCCCCGTTCGTACGCTTCACGGAGACTTTGGCGGATTTGGCCAAGGAATGCGGGATCCACTTTGAAGCCCGCCGCATCAAGGTCCTCAATTAAATGATCGTACCCCGAAGACAATTCGGTGACCGCGTAGCGAACTGTCTGCAATTCAGCTTGCGCCGTGATATCGCGCCGTTGGTCGGCAAACAACGTGTTGATCGCCTGAGACAAAGAGGTTCTGAGGGATTGGAATCCGTCCAATCGCGCTTTTCGCAGCGCGATCGCTGATAAGAAAAACGCCGTGATCGCGAGTGCCGCCAGGATCAGAAAGCCGATCCCGGTCGTAAAAAGCAGCAGCTTCGACCGGATGGTAAGTCCACGCGAAGCCAGCGATTCGTCGCTCTCTTTCACCGGAGCCTCAGTTTGGATTGGCCGCCGCGCGCTCATCTTGCGTAGTCAGCCGGATTCAGTTTCTGGATCGGAATCGCGCGGCCATGGTCAACCTTCGTCAGAAAGACCTGATGAGTTCCCTGTCGGCTGTCCGTAGAAAATTGAATCGCGAATGAGCGGAAGTCGATTTTGAGATGTTCCAGCGCATCAATTAACGAATCCTCAGTCGGATCGTGACCGGCCCGTCGCAGCCCCTCGACCAAGACGACGGCGTTGACGTAGCCCTCCAGGCCCAGATAGGTAAAATTCGTCAATCCAACATCACGCATGTCCGTCTGGTAATCGTGAACCAGAGGCAAGGTATCGTCGTACGGGGAAGGCACCACCTGAGAAATGATGACTCCGTCCCCGTACTCTCCAAGATATTTGATCAGCGGTTCCGTTCCGACGACCGAAACATTGCAGAAGATTGTGTTCTGCAACCCCGATTTTTTGGCCTCAATAATTAAATCTGCGCACGGCTTGTAGGTCCCAAACAAGATCACCGCGTCAGGTTTGGATTTTGCGATATGATAAAGCGCATCGGACGCTTTGACCGAATTCCGAACGTATTCGCCTTCGCCCACCAACAGCAAACCCCGGCGCCGCAATGCTTCCATCACAGCAGTCCGGCCCGCATCACCAAAACTGTCATCCTGGCGAAAGAGAGCAACCCTTTTGCATCCCAGGTCTGTCACCAGGTGACTGACCAGGGTCTCCGCCTCTTCGCCGTAACTGGCGCGCGTATTGAAAATCAAGCGCTGCATCGGTTGTCGGAAGATCGCTGCGCCGGAAATCGGGCCGACCAGGACAATATTGGCCTCGTTTATCATCGGAAGGATCGCCCGGCAAGTGGGTGTTCCGAGAAAATCCAACAGTGTGAAGACCTTGTCCTGATCGACCAGGCGCTCCACGTTGCTCACGGTATCCACCGGTTCGTATCGATCGTCGTACTTGATTAAAACCAATCGTCGACCGCTCACTCCGCCACGCTTATTGATTCTGGAGAGGTAAGCCTCGCATCCTTGCCGTATTTCAACTCCCAGCAAACCGATCCGGCCTGATTCCGCATTCGACATTCCGATCTTGATTTCACGGGTTGAAACCGGATGATCATGGGACAAAAACTGCCCAGCCGCTCGCTGGCCTGAAAACGGAAGGACGACCAGGACGCCGATCAGTAGCAAGAAGGCGCCGCCCAATGATTTACCTGGCCCGGCCACATTGCGCTTCCACCAGGCCGGCAAGAGACGGCGATTCTAAAATTTGCTCTCTGTTAAAGATCAACCATCGACGATAGTTGATCGGGACGCGAGTTGCAATGAATTCCGACTGGACGGAAGCCAGGTCGAAAACGTCGAACCGCCAGCTCTGCACCCCCTCTGAAAATATGCTTGGCTGAACCTGAACTTGCGCTACTTTCCTTTTCCCCATTTGCATGGTGGTCGTAGCTCAACGGTAGAGCCCCGGATTGTGGTTCCGGCTGTTGCGGGTTCAAATCCCGTCGGCCACCCCTCAAAGAAAGTTACTCCCTCGGGAGACCCGAAAAGACGTCGAAATACTCGAATCGCATTTGGAGTTGCCCGATCTGACACATCGCCCGATTGCGGAAGCCTCTCCGGACGAAAATTTCGCAATACGTTCACTGAGGACATCATAACTGTTTGTCCGGTGACGATACGATGCTCAGGTCGCATCACAGCCGATCCGCTTTTGCGTTTCCAAATTAGGGATACGCATTACTCCTAGAAGCCAGCCATTGTTAATAAATATGGTTACCATAGCGCCTCCAAGGAGCGTCCCACTTCTGTCTTTAACATTCGCAGATTTCGATTACCTTTTGATCTTGCAAAAAAATCGCATAGTTGATGCGGCCTTCGCGAGGTTCACTCAAGTGAAGTCGCTACCAGCAGCAGCGGCGTTCGCACTCACTAGAACCCTGTTTCTTGCCTTGTTGATTACATCAGCACCCGCTTTCGCAGATACATTGATAGTTGGATCCGTGTACTTTGATTCAGAAGAAACTTTTAACGAAGTGATAAGTTTATCATTACAGCATGATAATGAAGGCATTGCTAAATTAATTGAGAATGGACATGTAAGCGATCGAACACAAGAAGACCTGGATATTGTGGTATTAACCAATGCGTCAACCCCCGACAGTCCAACTGAGTTCCGATTTTTGAACGGGTCAACAACCTTTTGGACCTTGGCAAACAATATCACCAATTTACCAAAGCCACTACCAACCGCAACGCCGGCGCCACGATCAACGCCTGCACCATTATCAACTCCATCACCTCTACCAACACCAACACCTCTATCAACACCAGCACCTGATTCAACGCCACTGGCTACGAAAACTTTGCCACCCTCTTCTCAACAACATAATAGGCAACGCGTTAACAATACTCGTTTAGATGACGATCACGACAAGCGTATCTGGCATCAGGTCGATGGAAAATGGAAATGGTACCCTGCTACTAACCGCCATGTAACTAGCTGGTCCGTCGCCACGCTGCCTGTCCACCCTGCGAAACCTCGCTCTGGCTCTCTACGAGGAAATAGCGGCGCTTCGCGAAGCCCTAGCAGGCCCGCTACCCTGCCCGCCTCAAGCGCTCGGCCCACCCCCACCCCATTGATTATGAACGAGGGCACCAATTTGTATAACTCCGACCGGACCCAACCCTTCAAGGACGATAGGAAACCTGCGGGTCAGCAGCCTGAGCAGAATTAGCAAGATCGACGCGGTAGCCCCGGCGAAAGGTAGGAGGGCGAAGCTCCGTCTGAGCCGGGTTTTCCGGGTTGCCTCGCGTGTGACGTTACCCCCTATAGAAATTGGTCGACCAATCGACCCAGGGAGGTTCGCATCGCAAAAGCCCCGGTTCGGCCGGAGCCTCACCCTACCTTCCCGCATCGCACTCGCCTGCGGTGTCACCCCTTAAATCAATTCGTTACGGCTGACCTCCCCTTTCCGACCCGCGCATCCAAAGATACTTTCGGGACGAATTCTATTGCATGAGGGCGACGACAGTACGTGCGGCAGCGATTTTTCTAGTTGTCTTTGTCTCGTCACTCTTGCTTTGTTCATGCGCCGGCTTCCGGCTGCCTCCCGAAGAGTCGACCGATAACCGGCCAAGGATCCCAGGAGAGGGTGATATTGGCGAGTAGTGAGGTCTTGAGGTCTTCCATCGTCCTCGTGCTCGTCTAGCCTTTTCCGATGCCCGGGGATGACGTCACAAGGCACGACGATCCTGGAAGCCCAGCTCAGTCGGGAGCTTCGACCTCTCTCTCAATCGATCCCAATCGATCCCGGGAATACTTTTAAGCATCTTTCGCTCAAATTTTATTTTACAGCGGAGGCTGAGTGAATATTGTATCAACCGTGTATTCCATAGAATCTAGAACTTCTTTCGCTCGTGGGTTTCCAAAAATAAAGACCGAAACTTACGCTTCAGATCGAACAGGCGTGGTGCGCTACGCCGATTAGATTAAGGTAATATGCGAAACGGCAGAGGGCGACGATTCGAGCCTGGCCGTAAGAGACACCAAATCCCATAAGTCTTTTGACTTCTCATTTCTCAGAAGAAAACACAGAAATTATAGTGAATGCCGGAATAGTAAACATGGAAAGCCCCTTATTAGGTGAAAACTCACGCAATGGAGGGACTGAACTTAAGACCGCTGGAGAGGAATCGCCGGGTAAAGATCAAGTTTGCGGGCAACGCCTGCAGAGGGAGGCCGGACTATCAAAAATGAAAATTCCGCTCCACATCCTCCATTTAGAGGACAATCCCAAGGACGCCAAACTCGTTCAATCCACCCTTGAAGCCGGGGGCATCGCCTGTACAACAACCCGCGTGCAAACGCGCGACGATCTAATTTCAGCGCTAGAGCGGGGGGGTATCGACCTGATTCTCTCGGATTTCTCGCTAGCGGCATTTGATGGGTTATCGGCAGCGGCTCTTGTGCGCACCAGATGGGCGGCTATCCCTCTGATTATCGTGTCCGGGACGCCAGGCGAAGAAGGAGCGATCGATTCTTTCAAAAGTGGCGCGACAGATTATGTGCTGAAGGAACATCTCTCACGTCTGGTCCCGGCGGTAGGCCGTGCCTTGCAGGAAGTGGAAGCCGCCGCCAAATGCCGGAGGTTGGAGACGCACCTTATCGAAGCCCAAAAGATAGAAGCAATTGGCCGGCTTTCGAGCGGCATGGCACACGAGTTTAGCAATATCCTCGCGGTGATCGTGGGTTACAATGATCTGATCACGGCCGCGCTGGGACAGGAAAGTCCGCTGCGAAAATACACTGAGGAGATCCGGCAAGCCTCGAATCGCGCGGCCGGGTTAACACGGCAACTACTCGTCTTCAGCCGTAAGCAATTGGTGCAACCTAGCATCATCGACCCTAACGACGCCATCCAAGAGCTGAACAAAATAATCCGGAGGGTCATCGATGAGAAAATATCCATTACGATTGTTGCGGGTAGACAAACGGGACGGGTCAAGGTCGATTCCGGCTACCTCATCCAGGTGTTGTTGAACTTGGTCTTCAATGCCCGGGATGCCATGCCTGATGGCGGCCGGTTGGCCATCGAAACAAAAGAACTTACCCTCGACCAAGAATACGCAGCCGCACACCCGGGCACTACGTCAGGCCGCTATTCGATGCTCAGTGTCGCCGACACAGGAACCGGGATGACCGATGAAGTGAAAGCTCGTTTGTTCGAGGCTTTCTTCACCACCAAGCCGTCTGGTACCGGTTTAGGCTTGGCATGCTGCCAGACAATTGTCCAGGAAGCCGGCGGCCACATCGACGTCGAAAGCGAGGTCGGCAAAGGCACTACCGTCAAGATCTATTTGCCCCGAGTTGAGCAAACCTTTGACCTCACCACCACTACCACCGTTCGGACAATTCCGTCCTTGCCGCGTACGGAGCCCATCCGGGTTGGGCACGAAGCTCCGGCGCCCACGCAATCCGTCCAGCGCATCCTGGTGGTGGATGACGATATTTCCATTCGCCGACTCAGTACGGAAATGCTGATCCGCTCTGGCTACCAGGTAGATGCCGCCGCGGACGGCGCGGACGGCTGGAAGGCGCTGCAGGGCAACTCTTATGACCTAGTCATCACCGACAACTTCATGCCGAAGATGACAGGTGTTGAGATGGTCAAGAAGCTGCATGCGGCAGGAATGAAGCTGCCGGTTATCATGGCGACGGCCATGTTGCCACAGGAGGAGTTCGTCTCACATCCCTGGCTCGAGGCTGTCACCACACTGCTAAAACCCTTTCGGGCTAACGACTTGTTGTCCGCAGTGAAAAAGATCCTGGCGGCGAACCTTTCTTCTGGAATCTAGATGGATGTGCACAGCATGTGAATAACCTTGCAGTTCGGTCTGAATGGCTGAGATTTTAACTGCTCAAAACCTCTCTAGAAGCGCGAAAGTTTTGCAATTATTAGATTTTGTATCGTTCCCGAGATTTAATAAAATCTTTGAACTACAGTGCCGAGGCTTGTGAATAACTATTTTTGAACATTTTTACACCTTGCATAATGCAGGCGGATAAATGGAGACATCGACCCGATCCGAATAAACCATGTGAGTCGGACGCTCTGCCGGAGTTTCAAACCCGTTCATCGCAAACAATCCCGGATTTGCCTCGACGACGGCTACCTTGTGCAATTGATAGGGCGAATGATGCACTTGGCCAGTGAATAATTTGTTTCCTCGCCGAGCGAACAGGCGATAGCGCTCGATCAGAAAAAAACTGAGAGAGCCAAGTCTAGCTTCTCCGAGTTTCTCGGCCGGGCGATAACGATAATGAAGCGAGCTCTCGGATCCTAAGCGATACGACCGATAGTCGATTTCACCGTCAGACACCGTGGCCCTCATATCGGCAAACTCGTAAGGGAGTGCGAAAGCGGCTCTGGCCAACAAGACAGCCAACATCTGGTTTGCGTCCAGCGAATAAAACCAGATACCAGGCCGGCCCCACACGTCACGAACATACGTTCGGAGATTCAACTCCAGAAAGTTCGAAATGCCGGGAACCGAAATAAAGCCGGCGGGCCGCACGCCCCGCATAAAAAACGGTACGATCCCCAGCCAGGCATGGCCATCAAAGGTGTCCACCAGCAAACCTTCCGGTAAGGTCATCTGGACAAGATGAGGTGGAATCGGCCAATGAAGAAAAAGCAAGTGCATCCAACGCTGGAACATCACAGGCCAGGGGCGGTTGGGCGGCTGGCGTTCAATGATCTGGCGTCTGATCCATTCCTCCATTTGCTCTTCCGGTCTATCCGCTTCTGGATCGCGTGTTCGTGACAGGAATTTCGATTAACTGCGATTTTCCCGAAGCCATGGCCGCTTCGACCATCCCGCTGATCTCGGCTTTCGATGTCACCTTCTGCGCAGTGACTCCCATCGATCCGGCCAAAAATTGGAAGTTGACCTGCGGATCACGGATATCCATTGCCAAGAAGCCATGTTTTTGAGCGTTGTATTGTGGTTGATTCAACATGAATTCCTTTAGAATCCCGTATTCGGCGTTGTTCAGGATGACAAAGACAACCGGCGTCTCCTCATGGACGGCGCTCCAGAGCGCTTGAGGCGAGTAGAGCGCTGAACCGTCTCCCACGACGCATAGGACAGGTGCTTTGTCATGCGCCAGCGAGACACCGACCGAGGCCGGCATGCCCCAGCCCAGAGCTCCGCCGCGATTGTGAAAATATTGCCTCGCGGCGGTCGTTCGATGCATCGGCTGGGTAAAGGCGTTCGCGCAGGGCGCCTCATCGACGAGCAACGTTCCGTCCGCCAACGGTCGCATGATCTCCTGCACCGCAACGATCGGTCGAATATCTGGATCTGCGGCGGCACGCTCTGCTTGCTCTCTCAGCCCGCTCTGCTGGGTTTCCTTCGCTTCCCGGGCGATCGTGACATTCCTCTCGACGACGTGCGGTGAAATCTTGCGCTCTAGTTCCTCCGCCAAAACTTCCAAGGTCGCTTTGACGTTCCCGACGATGCCTAGCCGGGGTGCGTCATTGTGGCAGAGATCGTTACCATCTTCGGAGATGTGATAGAACGTGATATTTTCCGGGATCGGATCCCTGTCCGTGTAAACGATCGCCAGCAACGTCTTTCCGCCCAGGCCAAGCATGCAATCGTATCGACCTAGAATCTCGGAAATTCCTCGGGCGGTCGTTGGCAATGAACCACGCCAGAATATATCAATGGAAGCAAAGTTGTTAGCGGACGGCCAGGAGGATCCGTAGACTGGCGCGCCTAACAACCGCGCCACTCTCGCGATAGATTGGTCAATACCGAACTCGGCGATATCGTTTCCGGCCACAATCACGGTCCGACCGGGCGTGAACTGTAAGAGCTCAGCGGCTAGGTCTGAAACCCCGGCTCCGACGCTAGCCCGTTCAATCCGGCTGGCAGGAAGCATGGGCGGAGAACCTATTTCGTCGAGGATATTCATCGGAAGAGAAAGGAAGACCGGCCCATGCGGGGGAGACATCGAATTGTAGAATGCACGGCGGAGAATTAACGGCAAATCATCGAGCGAATTCGGTTCAAAACACCATTTGGCAACCGGGGCGGCCATTCCCACGAGATCGGCGGCCAGCAAGGGGTCGGCTAGAAAATGACGGAGATCCTGTTGCCCAGCGGTAATGACCATCGGCACTCTGGCGATCTTCGCATTCATAATCGCCCCCATACCGTGCCCTAGACCGCCGGCCGTATGCAGATTGACAAAAGCGGGCTTACCGGATGCTTGCGCGTACCCGTCCGCCATGGAAACCGCGGTCGCTTCCTGCAGTCCCCAGACATACCGGATGTCCGGCACGGTCACCAATGCGTCGATCAATGGCAACTCAGTGGTTCCAGGATTACCAAAAATGTAGCGTGTCCCTTCGGAGCGCAGCACATCCAAAAGAAAATCCGCCCCTCGAACTCCCGCCTTCCTTGCCCCGGATCCGCCAATTCCCTCGACGTTTGTTTCCATCGGTCAGGTTAGTGTACCGTTCGCTAAATCCAAGGGATTGTATCTGTCTAACGTCATGTCTCAATCCTGCTCGTCCTTATAGTCGCTCGTCCTTCGTCTGGCAATTTGTGCAAATCCTTCTAACATATGCCATCCACTCCAGATGAGCGATGACCCGAAAAGCGACTTAAAGCCCGAAATCCGCCAATTGCCGCAAGCGATGAACCTTTTTCTAAAGCGTGCAATGCCGGCGTTCACCGTTGAGAGCTGCGCGGAAGCGTTTATCCTCGCGCTGGCAAAACTTTTTCCGGTTTCGCATCTGCTTGGTTACCTATGGGAGCCTGCCCGTCAAACAAGCCATCGAACCCGGTTCACCCTCGAGAGCGGTCAAGTCGTTCGGGAACGGGAACCGTCTCCTCCCGTGGAAATTTTTCAGCGCGAAGACTCTGATGCCTCGGAGGATCACCTGAAATTGGTTTTGCATCCCTCATTGAAATCGCTTCAATCCGACCCGTCGGAACGCAGGACACTTGAAACTAAGGGGTGCAAAGCTGCGGTGGAGATCCATTTCGCTTATTACAACAGACCGATTTTAAGGGTGATTCTGGGGCTATCCAATGCCAAGTCGCTGCCAACCGTGGAGGCCCAGGACTTTTTGCTAGTATTTTGCCGATGCTGTCTAGTCTCGGTGAACGGTGCGTATCTGGCCGAACTCGATGAGCGAGAAGGGCGCCGCGAAAAACCTGAGCCGAGTGAGCGTTTTAACCTGACTCTACAGTGGTTTCACGCGCTCGTTCGGCACTTGAATATCGCGATCGTTGGAATCCAGAACGGCAAAACCGCCGAATCAGAGGACGCTCTCGAGCGGGCTACGATCGTGGCCGGTATCTGTCTGGCTGAAATGCTAGCGCTGATCGGCAAAATTCAACCTTGATCGGACCTCGAAAGAGGCCAGGCGATTCTTGAGGATTTTGCGGCTGGACATGGTCCTCGGCTTCGATTTTATCATCAAGGATGCGCCAAATCCTAAAAGCCGATCTGGGACCTCTCGAAGTTAAGCCACAGGATAAATCCGTCTGGATCTGCATGTGCGGTCTATCGAGAAACCAACCGTTTTGTGATGGGTCTCACAAGCAGACCAAGGACGAAGAGAGTGGCAAAGTTTACGCGTACGACGATCAAGGTCACAGGCGTGAAGTGGTCTAAGCAGAGTGGAGCAGGAATCCTTGAAGAGACCACGCCGGTGCGTTAGTTAAAAAAAGCATCGCACGGAGGTCACTGAGGATCTTTTAACCGTCAATCTGTGGAAAAAAACTAGTTGTTAGGTGCGCCTCGCCGATGCCTGAAACGCACCTGACGTTGATGACGGCCATTTAGCGCCCTATCTTTTAACCCTTCGTGACCTCGATGCGATGCTTTCTTTTTCCAGTGATGGAAACCGGCTACCTAAATTCTATTCAGACAGGGCATGCGGCCAGAAAGGCCAGAGGGAATAAACCGTCAGAAACGAGCGCCGTTCAAGGCTGTGCTGGGCACCATGAAAGCTTTTATTGTCGATCCGATCCGTTCCATGGGCCAGGGTCTCGGCCTTCATCAGATCGACAAAAGTCTTCAGGTTGGCTTTCGCGGTGGCGAGGTCCACCTCTGCAATGCGGTGTTCGTCGCGCATCCGCCCTACCCCATTAGAAATCCAGGCCTGCAGAAACAGCTGACAGGATGGATCTATCTTGAGAGGGTCTGCAGATTCGAGAACGGTTACCCAAAGTTGTTCACTCAAAGTTGCGGTCGACATAATCAATTACCTTTCTTTCGCAATGACCAAGCGCCCACTGATAGCCGGCGTCTCATTAACCGCCGTAAAACGAAATATCACTTTTCGTTTGAAGCGTCGACAGGCATTTTCGGTGCTGTTTGAATCGGCTCACGCGTCTCAAAAGAAAATATGAAATCAGATCGTTTCACTAATAAAGTCGCGATCGTGACAGGGGCAAGCCGAGGAATTGGACGCGCCGTCGCGACGACTCTCGCCCAAAACGGAGCAAAGCTGATTCTTGCTGCGAGAGACGGCCAGAAATTAGGCGAGGTGCTCGCCGATATTCGGGAATTCGGCCACCAAGGCATGGCACACCCCTGTGATCTACGGGAGATCGAAACGCCCCAACGCCTGGTTGACGCTGCAGTCGCGCAATTCGGGGGGATCGATATCGTGGTGAATAACGCAGGAGCCACCCGGCGTGGACCGTTTTTAGCCCTTAATGAAGAAGATTGGCAGGATAGTTTCGCGCTCAAATTCTTCGGCACCGTTCGCCTGGTTCGAGCCGCCTGGCCACATCTAAAAGCTCGATCCGGCTCGGTCGTCAACATTGCCGGGGTCGGCGGGCGTACCCCAGGAGCAGAGTTCGCGATTGGGGGCTCCGTCAACGCGGCACTATTGTCCTTTACCAAAGCCATCGCGGAACTCGGCGTCGCAGACGGAGTCCAGGTCAATGCCATAAACCCCGGCTTCGTGCGGACTGATCGATTGAGAAAACGCATCGAATCTTCGGCTGCAGAGTTGGGTGTCACAATCACGGAAGCTGAGCGGGTGATGATCAGCGAGTCAAAAGTTTCCCGCCTGGGAGAGCCCGAGGATATCGCTCACCTTGTTACATTTGTCGTTTCACCGGAGGGCCGGTTACTGCACGGGTCGCTCATCGACATAGATGGCGGCCAAACGAAGACGATTTGAAACTTGTAGGCGAAGCGCCCCCGCTTTGCCTCTTCCCGCTGCCCCGCCAAAGAGGCAAAGCGGGGACGCTTCGCTTACTACCTTGCATAGACCCGGCCTTTCCACTCGGAGCGTTTACCACGCCAATAACGCAGCGCGGACGACCATGTCATCAGAAGAAATAAAGAACCGACGAAGGGAAGCATTGGTGCCCACAGAATCGCTCTCTGATAGTAGCGCAGGGTGGGCAGGTAAGTCGAAATCATAGCGCAAAATCCGGCGACGGCGAAACATCTGACGGCGAACGACGAAGAGAACAGGCCTAACCAGGGAAACCAAAAGACGAGTGCCATCACGAACGTCGTCGCGAGCAGAAGCCAGATTGAATAGCGCAGCTGGGTGAACGCGGTCCGTTCAACCATTTCCCAAAAATTTGAAAAGTGCGGATATGGGCGATGGCTTCGCACCGAAAGACTAAGACCGGTCCAGGTACGGCCGCCGGACTTCTTGACGCTGGCGGCAAGCGCACAATCATCAATAATGGCGTCCCGGATCGAAGTAAAAGCACCTGTTTTCCGGAGCGCGTCCGAGCGAATAAGAATACAACCGCCGGCTGCCACTCCGAGAGCTGAACTCGGATTATTACCAAGAGAAAAGGGATAAAGGAGCTTAAAAAAAAAATGAAGGAAGGCGCCAATAGCTTTTCCCAAAAGGTTTCCATCCGCAACCGCGCCATGATCGAGATCAGGTCGAGCTTTTCGCTGATCAATTTTTGCTTCAGCGCCCCGATCATTCGGGGATCGAGCTCAATATCCGCGTCCAGAAGCAGAATTAGTTCGGTTCGGGTGTTCCGCCAACCTTGCTCGAGAGCCCAAAGTTTACCGGTCCAGCCGGAAGGAAGCGACTTTCCTTTGAGAACCAACAGCCCGGCGCCAAGGGTCGAGACGGCAAGGGAAGCGGTTTCGTCCGAGGACTGATCATCGACCAGAATCACCTGCAAACCGTTGCTCTGGTTGCCAAGAGCCGAGAGCGTGCGCTTTATGACCGCGGACTCGTTCCGCGCCGGAATAAGCACGGTCACATCGCAAAGGTTCCTCTCGACCTGTTCGATCTCCGGTTCGAGACATTCCCTGGTGCTCCACGGCCGCCAAGGTACCACAAGCAGTACCACCCACAGCAAGGAGCCCGCCACGACCAGGATTTCCATTCATCCAAGACCGAACCGGCGCTATCCTTTGGGCGGTGCGTCCTCTGGTTCGCTATGTTCGGAATTGAGATCCCCGCAAAGGATAAAAACCCCGATCAGCGACAACACAAAAAAAACGACACAAAATCCCAACCAGATGTTCCTCCAGACAAATGATAAATCCAGCATCGTCGTGAACATGGCGGTCACGAAAAACAGCAATCCGAACAGCGCGGAGAATACCATTTTTTTCAACACGATACTATCTTGCATAATTCAATGATTTCCGGGGTTAGAATTAGACCCTTACTGAACGGCACCTTTCTGGGACCATAGCCGCTTTGGTATTTGCGTTAAATCAAAAAAGCGCGCTTTTCCGGCCTCCGCGATTTAAATGCTTTGGAAAAGGAGAGACGGCGGAATAAATAAAGAACGCGGGGAGGACCGCCGGAGGGTGAATAGACAGTCAGTCATTTATGAAACGCATTGGTATCCTGACAGCAGGGGGAGATACACCGACGATGAATGCCACAATTCAAGGGGCAGTCGTTCGTGCAAACCAGTTAAAGGTCGACATTATTGGGTTAATCAAGGGGTTTAACAGCCTCTTTAATCCGCGGGTGCCTCACGTTCATTTAAACCCGCTCTATCAAGAGATCCCGGAGTTGGACCCGACCAAGGGCGGCACCATGATTGGGTCGTCGCGGGATTTCGTTGACCCTAATAAAACCGACGAACTCGATATGGTTGCCCACCGTTTGAACCGGCTCGGGATTGAAGGGCTGATTTGTGTGGGCGGCGACGGCACCCTGAACGGTTTGCAACCACTCGCGGAACGCCTTTCGACCGTTCTGGCTCCCAAGACGATTGATAACGACCTCGGTCTTAACTATCCGGAAGAGCCAAATGAATGGGTTCGCGTCCATGATCCGAATGCGAAAAATGGTTACCATTACGAGCATCGAGTCTCGAGTGAGGATTTCGATCTCGACTATATCGTGAACTATGTCACCCCTGGTTACGCGACAGCCGTGTACGTTACCGCCAGCGGCGTGGAACGGGTCCGGACAACCGCGGAGAGCCACCGGCGAATTGCCATCATCGAGGTCATGGGCCGGCATTCCGGTTATCTGGCGCTCGGATCGGCCTACGGGCGTCCGGACATCATTCTCGTTCCGGAACACCCTCTTAGTATCGAGCATCTGGTCGAACGGGTAAAACATATCTACGACTTGCAAAAGAACGTCGTCATTGTCTGCGGTGAAGGCATCGTCGACGAAGAAGGGAACGAACTCGGAGCGGAAACCAGGACCTCCGATCCGGCCGGCAACATCGCCCTGAGCGGCGCAGCCGAAGCACTGCGCCACAAGTTTATCCAGATCATTGGTGACAGGTATTTCCAGCTTTACCGGCGGGGGGAATCGGCTCGCGAGGCAATCTTCACCAGAAAGGTCGGACACACTCAACGAGGCGGAAGGCCGATCGCCTTCGATCGCTTCTACGCCGCGCAACTCGGCGCAAAGGCGGTCGAACTCCTGCTCGAGGGTCGCAACAATTCGGTCTCAATCCTGCAGTACACGGACGCCAAAGGATTTCAGGTCAGCGGTTACGATGCCAATCGATTCCGCGACCGCTGGGGGTATATTCATGCGAGACGGATGCATTCCCAATTTTACGATCCCGTCCTGATGAAACCATCCAAGCTGGGAATCAACTATCTATTGCCAATTTTCACGGGCGCCATCGGTGACGACGACATGGAGCACGTTCGGAGTACACTTTTTGCTCCTGGCAACCTAGCCCAGCCGTACCATTCGGTTAATACGGATATCAACAAGCGGATCCGCTACCTCCAAGAAGAAAAGATACTCGCAGCCTCTTAATACCAAATTGTCCCTGGCTATTCTCGAGCGTAACGATTGTAGATGATCAGACCGCGAAGCGCATCAATGGCTCTCGCCAACTGGGAGTCTGGTGTCTCCTCCACCAGCTTTTGCTCTTCTGCGCTCAGCAGACCGCCTCGTTCCCTCAACAGCAAGGCTCGTTCTCGGTCGGTATCGATCGTCGATTCAATGTCAGGAGCGATTCCCTTTTCCTGAATCACTTGTTTGCCCGGCGTATAATATTTGGCGGTCGTCAACCAGAGCGCAGAACCGTCCGGTAGCGGCATCGGCGTCTGGACAACCCCTTTCCCAAAAGTAGTCTCGCCCACGATGATTGCCCTTTTCAAATCCTTGAGCGCACCAGTTACAATTTCGGCGCCGCTGGCACTTAACCCATTCGCAAGCACTGCCATCGGAAAGGTCGCCCTCTGCTTGTTGGCATTGTCGGTGTAATATTCACGGCGTTGGGCGGCGTCGCGACCCTCGGTGTAGGCAACCAGCGTTCTAGGCGGTAGAAAAAGCCCGCAGACATCCACGGCGCTGGTTAAAAGGCCGCCTGGGTTAAAGCGAAGATCCATGATGAGTGCCTGCATTCCAGCGCTTTCCAGAGAATCAAGCTTCTCGGATAGCTCGCGCGCAGTCGGTTCCGTGAATTCGGTGATCCGGAGGTACCCGATTTTGATGCCACCCGTCTCTTCCGGATTGAGTATTTTAGCGTCCACCACGCTCGCGATTTTGATCATCTCGCGTCGCATTTCATAATCCCTCGTTTCTCGGGATGACGGCCTGTAAATTGTCAACGATAGCCTCTGGTTTGGCTGGCCGCGGAGCAGTTGGTTCAGATCCTCGAGGGGAAGGTTGAGGGTAGATTTTCCGGCGACCGCGACAATCTGGTCTCCTGGCAGAATGCCCGCACGAGCACTGGGACTGTTTTCCATCGTCGACAAAACGGTCACGGATTGGTCCTTGCGCGAAATCGTAAAACCGAAGCCACCAAATTCGCCCCGCGTTTCATCTTCTCTGTCTTTCAGATCTTCCGGCTCAAGAAACTGGCTGTGCGGATCGAGGTGCGGCAGCATCGCGTGGAGGGCCGCGTAGGTCAGCTTTTTGTAGGATACGGCGCTTCGATCGACATAATCCTGTCTGATCACCTGGATAGCTCTGGTGAACCCGGCGATCGCCGCGTAATCAATCCCGTGATCGTCCGTTGCGGCGCTCGAACTCAGGATCCTGAATCCAACCAACAAATTTAAAAAAACACATACGACCAGAAAGCCGCAGAGAACCGTCCGCTTCATTAAAGTGCAACCGTAGCACAGGTCCGCTGTTGCGCGAGCGGGGGCAAGATCGTAATTTTGCGGATTTACAGAAACGCCGTCTGCGGGCCAATTTTGACCTTGACGATGGAGGCAAAGGTGCCGATCTTCCGAGCTCTTCACCAAGAAGGACTCTTTATGTCTAGAGAATGCAGTATTACAGGTGCCAAACCGAGCAAGGGCCACATCATCCACAGGCGCGGTATGGCCAAGAAGAAAGGGGGCGTTGGTCAGCACGTAACCGCGAATACCCCCAGATTGTTCACCCCTAACCTGAAGACCAAACGGATCTGGGTTCCGGAACTTAATCGCTTTGTGACTGTTAAGCTCACAGCCCGCGCCTTGAAGACAATTTCCAAGAACGGTGCTTTCGTTACACTGAAGAAGGCCGGTCTGGTGTAAAACGATATTTGAGCATATTGATAAGAGCGATCCAGGCAGCCGCAGGATCGCTCTTTTTCTTTTCTTTATGACGCCGCAAAAAGTGATCCCAGTCAGCATTCTCACCGGGTTCCTCGGTGCAGGTAAAACGACCTTGCTGAATTATATTTTGCAAGAGCAGACCGATTACCGGTTCGGAGTGATTGTCAACGAGATTGGCGAGATCGGAATCGACGGGAAACTTGTCGAGACGCAAGCCGAAGATGTGGTCGAGCTAAGCAACGGCTGTGTCTGCTGCACAGTCCGTAAGGACCTGGTAAAAGGTGTTCAGAAGCTTTTGAAGAAAAGTCAGCTCGACTACATCCTGATCGAAACGACCGGAGTCGCCGATCCCGGACCGATTGCCCAGACGTTTTTGAATATTCCTCAACTTCAGCAGTATGCTCGTCTCGATTCGATCATCACCGTCGTTGATGCCGAACACGTCTCAGCCCAATTGAAAGAAACGGAGGTTGCCCGGGAACAGATCGCCCTGGCGGACTTTGTCCTGATCAACAAAGTCGATCTGGTCAGCGCGGACGCTCTCGCGATTCTGGAACAACAGATCTTAGGGTTAAACCCGCACGCGCGCATCTTTCACACCGACCATTCCCGCGTGAATCTCAAGCAACTCCTGGATCTGAGCGTCTTTGATCTGGATCGAAAGCTTTCCGTAGCTCCGGCTTTTCTGGATGAGCTCAAGCAAAGCAATCACTCAGATATCACTTCATTTTCTTTTAGCTTCGATCAACCATTTGCGATCGAACGACTGGAAGCGGAATTGCACGAACTCTCTGAGAAGGCCAAAGTCTACCGTTCAAAAGGCATTCTCTGGATTGAAGGGACACCGCGGCGCGCGGTTTTTCACGGGGTCAACAACCGCTTCACCGTCTATTGGGACCGTTTGTGGGAGAAGGAAGAATCGCGACTAAGCCAACTCGTGTTCATCGGCAAGGATCTCGATCGATCGGCGATCGAAAAGTCGCTCCGGAGCTCCTTGGCGTAGAGAGGCTCCTCTTTTCTTCTCTCCGATTCTCCAATCGTCCTCGTTATCGTGCTCGTCCTCGTCCTCGTTTTCCGTATTTAGGGATTCGATCAAAGCTCGAGGACGAGCACGAGCACGATTGAAGATT
>Ga0210390_10002180_pt1 | contig 17607 bp, 16 predicted proteins | sample IncBWH11OmetaG_FD_161050 | JGI IMG/M metagenome (GOLD analysis project Ga0210390, IMG submission 161050) | Forest soil microbial communities from Barre Woods Harvard Forest LTER site, Petersham, Massachusetts, United States - Inc-BW-H-11-O ... | reverse complement strand
CGAAGATTGCCTGTTCAATGTTGATTGTGCCTATCTTGCTTCCCGTGCCACCGACAGTGGGGTCGGGTGTTGTCCCTGCGGCACTGGGAGCTGCGGGCAACGCGGGACCTGCGCTGGCAGTTTGAGCCAGGGCGGTAACCGAAACAACAAACACGGTGGCCAGAAGAAATCGCGGAAACTTTCTTGTCATGGATTGCTTGAACTCCTTAGAAATTGTATCGGGAATCTCGCTTCAGATCCTCGTCACGGATCATGCTGTGTCTTGCCTCGAAGCCAACCAGGCCGCGCGCTCAAACGGGAAGGCAGACCCTAGCACTCAGCGTCTCACGCAAATCTGCCAGCGTGCGACCACCCCGTACCATCCGATTTTCAGGGTGCTGTAGTTTTCATTATAGGAACACTGCCGCCTCAGCGTCAAACTGTCGGGCCAGCCTGAGCCCTTTGCATCTCCGAAAGGCTGGCGTCCGAGGCCTTTTTTAAAACGTGGTGGCTACGGTGAAGCGAAATGTTTTGCGCGGCTCTCTCAATTGATAAGGGGGAGAAAAAGAATTCCGAGCCAGCACATAGGTGTAATCTCCCGCGGCTCCGGGCGGGAACATGGCACGGGTGATCGGAACCGGCGCGTTCACCGTCGTATCCAGGCGCAAAGGGTTATAGGCCCAATAAATGCGGAAAGGCGCGTTGACCACTGGTAAGAACACTTGCAACTCGAGACCCGTGGACATTCTGGGAGTCCAGTTCGTGCCGGCCACCGGACTAAGGTACTGCGAGAATTTCTGCGTAGATCCACCGACGCAGTTAAAGCCAACGTCCAGAGCAGGGCAGCCGTAAACCGTGCTATTGATCAAGTCGTATTGTCCGGTGTTGATTCTCAGCTGCGAATCTCTCAGGATCGGCTCAACCCCGAGGTCCATGAATGGTGCTATAGCCACTGGCCCCGCGATCGTGATTCTATATTCCAAATTGGTGATGGCGCTGAAATCGCCGCCGGGGAAAACAATCTGGTCTAGTGGAACTTGGACGGTATAAGCACCCTGCAGAGGATTGGCTGGGTTCTTGGGCACAATCGAACCATCCGGGTTGCGCAATTGGATTGTCGTCGTATTCGGCAGAAACGAAACCGGCGAAATGGAGCGTATATCAAAGCCCCGCAAATCATTTTCGCCGCCGTCGTAAAAGCGCTGGAACGGGGGAGGCACGACGCCTCCGTAGCCGGTGAGATAAGAGCCCTGAATGTTGAAGCCAAGCGCATTGCGGCCCTTATTCATCGGTTTCCAATGGGTGAATTTCACAATCGGGCGAACTGTCCTGACCGTTCCGCCCAAGCCAGCAATTTCAGTTCCCAGGTATAAGCTGTTGCCCTTGTGTGGATAAAGTGCCCTGTCCAAAGAGTTGATCGTGAAGCTGGGAGCAATCTTGCTGGTAATGATTCCATTCAGGGCGTTAGGGCCGCTGATTCCGCTGAATGCGAGGGAATCGAACAGCGTCTGCGACGCCGTGGTCAGCGCTACGATCGAAGAATCATCGTAAGAGTAACTGATGCCTATCCGCTTGAACGAGCGGTGCAGCGGATAAGCCAGGTTCACTGCAAAGCCCCTGCTGGACTGGGTATAGTTCTGCAGATTCTCCTGTAAAGCCTGTGGCAGGTTGATCTGCTGACCGCTGAGAATTGCCGCCTGCCGCGCCTGATCGTACGTGAACTTCGTGAAGTAAACAGTGAAACCGAGTTGCAGTGGGCGGTCGAATAAGTAAGGCTGCGTAAAGCTGAATGAAACGTTGCGCTGGAGGTTGCCGATGTTTGCCTGCACGCTGAGAGTCTCGCCCAGCCCGAGAAAGTTGTTGGTGCTGTAGCTCAGCCCGACGAATGTCCCAGACAGACCACTAACGCCGCCGCTCAACCCAATGCTGTTCTTGCCTTTCTCCTTGACCTTGAGGGTGAGATCTACCGTCCCGTCCTTTTCGTTCAGGTGACGCTCGGTGACGTTGGGGTCATCCGCTTTCAAATTGTCGAAAAATCCCAGTTGGTTCAGCCGCTGGATGCTGAGCTCCCATAGTTGCTGGTTGTAAACCTGGCCTTCTTCCAGAACGATCTCACGGCGTATCACCTTGTCGCGGGTCGTGGTGTTGCCCTGGAACTCGATGCGTCGCACGCTAAACTGCTTGCCCTCGTCTACGTCAATATCGAGGAAGACCAACTTTTTCTGCTCGTCGAATGTGGTGTTTGGAATGGAAGTGAAGTTGATGTATCCCAATTGCCCGTAGGCTTTTTGCAGGTTTTCCAAGCCCTTCGCGATCTTGCTGCGGTCAAAGGTATCGCCATCCTTGATCTGAAACAGACGGCGCAAGGCAGCGGTGTTAGTTACTGCTTTGTTGTTCTTGAAAGTGATTCCCCCCAAGAAATATTTGTCACCCTCGTCGATGGGCATGGTGATGTCGACGGCCTTCCCCGGACCTTTCTGCAGCAGCGGGATGTGAAATCCCTGGTGTCCGGTGTCGTGGATCTGGGTCTTAGGTTCCTGCACCAGCACTTTAAAGTAGCCGCGATTCTGGTACTCGGAGCGAACTCGCTCGGTGTCTTCGTCGAGCTTGGTGGCATCGTAGGTCTTCGCGAAGAGATTCTCCAGGAAGATCGAATGCGGGATCCCGATAGGCTTCAGGTTCTTCATCGCGCTTCGCAGAATCCGGCTGGGAACGTGCTTGTTGCCTTCGAACGTAATTTTGCCGACCTTGACCTTCGGTCCTTCCTTGATCACAAACGTGATGCTCACCGCGTTCGGCGGAATGGGATGGATCTCAGTACGAATGGTGGAAAATTGTCTCCCGTGCTCGGAGAGCAGTTGTTTGATCGTGACCTCGGCTTTTTTTACCTTGGTTGGATCGTATTGGCTCTCGACCGACAGTCCGACTTTGGCTTCCTTAAAGCGGTCCAGCACGTCGCTTTTCGAGACCGAACTCAATCCCTCGTAGTTAATCTCCCGGATGGTTGGCCGTTCTTTCACCGTGATGTTAAGGATCCACCCCTTGGCGGTCTGCGACCGCGTAAAGGTGATGTCTTCGAAGTATCCCGTATTCCACAATGAGTTGTAGTCACGCTCAAGCGCGGCCTGATCGTAAACATCTCCGGGGTGGGTAAAGATTCGGGCTTTAATGGTTTCGGCAGGAATGCGGCGGTTGCCGTGAACTTCCACGCCCACAATCAGGTCTTGCTGTCCCACCGCCCAGGAGCAAAGTAAGAAAAAAGTCAGCAGGAAGCCCAGGAGCACTCCTGTCCCAGCTCTGCAACACCTTATAAATGAAGGAGATGACCCTGAGGAGACAACCAGGGGTCGCCATGCGCGGCCATGCCTGCCCTGACTTACCGCAGGGCTATCCTGATGAGTGCGATGAATCGCCACTACCTCAGCTTATGGGAGTGTGGAAAACCGCAATTATACGGTAGAGCAGTGGACACCGTCCAAGCACATGCGCTTCAATCGCCCTCAAGATGCCGTTTGGAAAAGCTCTACTTCAACCAAGACGGAATAAAAGGTAGCGGAGTTGCCCAGGTCCGTAAGTTTTTCCGAAGTGAGCACGTTAATATTCCGTCCCTCGGGACTGAGCTTCGCCCACGAGAGCTGCGCACACACCACGCCGGGTTGCACCGCACCGTCTACGCTCGCTCGTAGGAGTATATCTCCTCGCGAGTTGAAGACGCGCACGCGGTCGCCATCCGCGATTCCGCGGGTTCGGGCATCGGCGGCATTCATTTCGAGCAGGCCCGCTTCTTCCATCTCCTGGATGATGGGCAAATTCGAAAACGTTGAATTGAGGTAGTTGTCAGCTTTACGCGCCAGCAACTCCAGAGGAAAGACCTTCGCTTGCTCGCTATGACGCGACTCGTTCGGAGGTTCAAAGTGCACGACCGGGTCTAAGCCTTGAGCCTTGAGAGATTCGCTATACAGTTCAGCGTTGCCGCTAGCAGTGAAAAAGTTGCCGCGAGCAAAAGGGAGAAATGCTGGATGAGTTGCTTGCGTGGGGACAGCCGCCCCCGGCTGTCCGCTGGAGCGAAACTCCGGCTTTTCGAAGTTCAGGCGAACCTGTCCTTCGCGCTCCAGGCGTTCCCGGTCGATCCCTTTTAGCCAGGGATGATCCGTGTCCAACGCCGCATCGATCATCTGGTCAACGGATTCGCGGAAGCATTCGTCCTCGAATCCCATTCCCTCGGCGAGGGCACGAAAGACTTCCACATTCGACCGGCATTCACCCAAGGGTTCGATGGCCTGATCGGATACTTGCAAAAAGTAGTGCCCGTAAGCGGTCTGAAGGTCCTTGTGCTCGAAAAATGTCGTCGCAGGCAGAACGATGTCAGCGTAGTCGGTCGTGTCGGTAAAGAACTGCTCGTGGACGACGGTAAACAAATCTGGACGCCTCAACCCACGAATGACTTCGTTGTGATTGGGACATGTCGCCGCAGGATTACAGCCGTAAACGAACAGCGCCTGGATAGGAGGATCGCCCAGCGAGTTCAAGGCTTTGCCCAACTCCACCATGTTCACTTCCCGAGCGTCGCGGCCGAGAGGCTTATGCATCAGGTCGGAACGTTTAAGAGCCTCTTTGTTCAACTTAAATGAACCGCTGGTCGAGAGTTGCAGGCCGCCTCCTATTTCTTTCCACGAACCGGTGATGCAGGGCAGCATAGCGACGGCGCGCGTTGCCATGCCACCGCCTTCGGAACGCTGCACGCCGTAGTTCAGTCGAATGACTGCCGGATGCGTGGTTGCGTACTCCCGGGCCAGCGTCACAATGTCAGACGCCGCGATTCCCGTCCACTGCGCCACGCGTTCTGGTGTGTAGTCCTGCACCTTGGCGCGAAGCTGCTCAAATCCCAGCGTGTAGCGCTCTACGTAATCCGCATCGTAAAGATTTTCGTTGATAATCACGCGCATCATCGCCAGCGCCAAAGCAGCGTCAGTGCCAGGATTGATCGGCAGATACCAGTCCGCGCATGCGGCAGTGCGTGTGCGATAAGGATCGATCACTACCAGCTTCGCACCCTGGCGACGGGCCTCCGCGATAAAGGGCCACAAATGCACATTATTGCCGTGGATGTTCGCCGCCCACGCGATGATGTAGCGCGAGTGGCGAAACTGTTCCGGCTCAGTACCAAGTTTTATTCCATAAACAGATTCCAATCCCGCTTCGCCTGCGGCGGAGCAGATGTTACGCGCTAACTGAGAAGCGCCCAGCCGATGGAAGAAGCGGCGGTCCATGGAGGCGCTATTCAATATTCCCAATGTGCCGCCGAAAGAGAAAGGCAGGATGGCCTCGCTGCCGAATTGAGCGGCGATCTTCTTGAAGCGAGAAGTAATCTCCTCGAGAGCCTCGTCCCAGCTGATGCGCTGCCATTCCTGTGTGGCGCCCGCACCCCCGCCCGTGGCCGTTGGTCCCTTCGCCCTTACGCGCCGCATCGGATACAAAACCCGGTCAGGCGAATACACCCGATCCAGATACTTGGCCACCTTCGCACACAGGAAACCACGGGTCACGGGATGCGTGGGATCACCAACGATTTTGGTCGCACGGCGGTCCTCCACAGTAATCAAAACGCCGCAGGCGTCAGGGCAATCGTGCGGACAGGCGGCGTGGACGACTCGCTTCATGACTGTTAGATTATAGAGTGCTTCACCGAAGCCAGCAGATTGGCACAAAATAAATTCCGCACCCAAGCATAGAAAACCGGGCGGCTGGCGCCGCCCGATCCTTGTTTCGTTAGGTTTTCGCCTACGGCAGTACGCGAACCCGTCCTGCCCAGACGATAGGCTTGTTCGTGTTCGGATCGTAGAACACCAATCCGCGAGAGATCAGATTGGTGGCACCCGCCGCCTGCAATCCGGTCAACCCGTTGATGTTGACGAATACGGTTTTCGCGCCGGTGTACACCGTGAACGGTCCGCCCGCCGAGTAGCTCATCAAGGCATCGTTCTGCATCTGATAACTGCCCAGATTGCCGCTGGTGATGTTCACACTGTTTGTCACCAGCGATCCCACCACGCCCTGGCGCCGCAAGGATACCATGTCGGGAGTGAACGCATTGCTCTGGTAGACGCCGCCCACGAAGATGCGTTGGCCCACCACCAGAGACGAAGCACTGAACAGCTCATTGGTAAACCAGTTGTCGATAAAGCAAATGTCGTACTGCGACACCTGGCTGAGATCGACGGTGTAGACGCTATCCACCGGGATCGTCGCCGACGTTCCCAACTCTTCGCCTACAAAAATGGTCACGATCGCGCCGGGGCTCACGGCAAGAATTCTGCCGGAAATAAATGCTTTGTCGGTCGTAATCAGCTCAACACCGCTGGCCAAAATGCTGCCGTCGGCTTGCACCGTTCCCTCGACGGCAACGATGCCATTCACTATCAAGCTGCCCAGGGTGTTGCTGCCGTTGTACAGAGTGTTCGTGTTGACGTCGATCGTCTCCTGGAACCCGAAGGGCCCCTGCATCACGAACGAATTTCCCGCGGTATTCACCGAGACGATGTTGCCGGTGAATTCGGTGATCTGTCCCAGATCGTCGGAAGCCGAGACTGCCATCACATCCAGCACCGGCGTTATAGCGATCTGGCCGTTGTTGATGACGAGGTTGCCGCTGCCATCCATGGCCAGCGACTGCCGCAGATCAAAATCCATGTGCAAACCAGCCAAGCCGTTGCTTCCCACTACCAGAGGTGCCGACGTGGGGAACGAAACCGTTACTGTCGGGTTGCTCAAGTTTCCGGTCGCGGTGCCAATCGAAGGTGGATTCGTCGTCAGATCGACGTAATTGATCGAGGGCGCCGGATTGCTGGCTGCGAACGTGAACGTTGCACTGGTGTAAGTCCCAGGCGCCACTGTGTTAAAGCCCAACAGCGAGCGCAAGCCGACCAGTCGGCCGAAATCGATCGAGGTCGGGGTGGAAAGCACCTGCGCCGTAGTCGAGCCATTGTTGAGGGTAATGCTGTTGATGGTGATGTTGAACGCGACCACCGACGACACAGGCGCATCCTCGCCCGTAGTGAAGACCTGCGCCTTGCTGTTTTGCGTAGTTGACGACGACGAATTACTTACACCATTGCAGCCGGCGAAAATCAGCGCCAGGGCAAGTAATCCTGCAACCGATTGAAACCGTTTCATTATTAGCTCCTATAAATCAGAATCTGTGGGGGAGCTGCGAATTCTTGGTACCAGAATGAAAACACGTGTGATTGTAGGAAGTCTTCATTACCTTAGGACAGATTACGGACGTAACTCTGGCTCTGCGCGCGGGATTTGGAGGGATTAATCGCTCGAGAAAAACGGAGTCACTTGATGAAGAGAATGTCATCCGAGCGAAGAATCTGAGTTCTTGTGCGTGCCAGTGAAACCCAGATTCCTCGTCGCTGCGCTTCTCGGAATGACAGAATGACAGAAAAACAGAAAAACAGAAAAACAGAAAAACAGGAGTGCTACTTCAGACCGATGTAAAGGTCGACTTGTGAGTCGTGGGGGTTCTGGCTTCGCTGGTCATAAAGTTCGAAGTCCGCCTTGTAGGCACGAGCTCCGCCGAGCCGTTTGTTATCGTCCAGACTGTAGACTCGCTGCCATGCCTGCGGGACGACCTGCGCAACCGGTCCCTTCGCGCTGGTCACGATCGCATATCTGCCCTTTGGCACGTTCCTCGCGACCATCCCCGGCGGAACGTCGGATATACTACTCACTTTCATCCCAATGATTAAGTCATATTCGCCGTTGTAATCACTGGCGTAATTCGTGTAAGCAGCGTAAATCGTGGAATCGACCTTGTTCGGAATCTTATTCGCGATTCCTTCCTTAAAGAACCTTTCCCATTGCTTGGGAATGGTGCCGCCGCCAGTCACTTCCTTGGCATTACTGGTCCGAACTTGAATTCCGATGACCGAGAATTCTGGTTGTTCCACTACTCTTGGTTCCATTGCGGCTTCCACTGTGGGTGCTCCGGCGGCGAGAGCTGCAACACAAATCAACCCGAGCAAACCGATGAGCAAACTTACACGAAAACGCTCCAGGCCGGAAAAAGGCTCTCCGGGCCCGATCACTTAATCTCCATCACTTCTTTTTCTTTCCCTTTGCTCATCTCCTCCATCTTTTTGATTTCATCATCAGTGAGCTTCTGGATTTCATCCATCGCCCGCTTCTCATCGTCCTCGGTGATCTTTTTGTCTTTCATCGCCTTCTTGATGGCATCGTTGCCATCGCGCCGGATGTTGCGTACCGCGGTGCGATGCTCCTCGAGGACCTTGTGGAGGTGCTTCACCATATCCTTGCGGCGCTCTTCGGTGAGCGGAGGCACGGGCACTCGGATGATCTTGCCATCGTTCATCGGGTTCAAGCCGATATCCGCGGCGCGGATCGCTTTTTCAATTGCCGGCAGCGAAGTCGGATCGAACGGCTGAACCGTGATGAGCTGTGGCTCCGGCGCATGCACTTGCGCCAACTGATTCAGCGGCATGTAAGAGCCGTAGTAGTCGACGCTAACGGAATCCAGCATATGCACCGACGCCCGGCCCGTGCGCGTAGAAGCCATCGCTTTGCGGAAGTCTTCCACCGCCTTGTCCATGCGGGTCTTGAGTTGAATGTAGGTGTCTTTCAGGCCCGGAATCGCGGCCATACCAGCTTGAGCCATGGTCAGCTCCCCTGTGGATGAGTTACCAAAACTGTGAATTATAAACCTTTGAAACCGACAGCAGGTTCACGACGAGCAATCCGTGAAAATCTGTGCAGATCCGTGGCCAGCCTTTACGCGCTTACCAGCGATCCGATCTTCTCGCCGGTTACAACCTTCCGGATATTTCCCCGCTGATTGAGATTGAAGATGATGATCGGCAGGTTGTTGTCCTTGCAAAGCGAGATAGCGGTCGAGTCCATCACCTTCAGGCCTTTTTTCAGCACGTCCATGTAGCTGATCTCGGTGAATTTCTTGGCATCTTTCACCAGGACTGGGTCGGCGTCATAGATGCCATCGACCTTCGTAGCTTTCATGATGACATCCGCCTTGATTTCCATGGCCCGCAGCGAAGCGGCGGTGTCGGTCGAAAAATATGGGTTACCGGTGCCCCCGGCAAAGATCACGACCCGGCCCTTTTCCAAGTGGCGAATGGCGCGCCGGCGGATAAAAGGCTCGGCAACCTGGTTCATCTCGATCGCCGACTGCACCCGGGTATAGACGCCCTGCTTTTCCAGCGCATCCTGTAAGGCCAGCGCATTGATCACGGTGGCGAGCATGCCCATATGATCGGCGGAAACCCGGTCCATCTCCTTCGCCTGTTCGGCCACGCCCCGGAAAAAATTCCCTCCACCCACCACGATGGCGATCTGAATATCAAGCGATTGAACGTCCGCCAACTCAGCCGCTATTTCGTGGATGCGAAAAGGGTCAACGCCAAAACCCTGAGTCGCGGCGAGAGCCTCACCGGAAAGCTTGAGCAAGATGCGTTTGAATACAGGAGTCGTCATCGGCAACCCAGTCTAGCATCTCAAGCGAAATGTGGATCACGAAGCAGACTCTTTGGACAGAATCACGTGGGACAGCTGCCCCCGGCTGTCCGCGGAGCAAAGCTCCGCAGGGGTGCCCTGGAATCTCCGAAATTGCTTCGGAGGTACAAAAAAAAGACTGGCGAGCTCCGCTCGCCGGGTCAGCCGGGGGCGGCTGTCCTCACGCGAGCTACTCGGCTTTCTGTTCCGGCTTAGTGATTGCGATAGTTTCGCCGGCTTCCCCGACTTTGAAGCGTGCGAAGCGGCGCACCGCGATGTTCTCGCCCAGCTTGCCGATCTTGATGGCAATCAGTTGCGCGATGCTGACCGTCTGGTCCTTGATAAACGGCTGCTCCAGCAAGCAGACTTCCTCGTAGAACTTCGCCATCTTGCCTTCAACCATCTTCTCCGCGATGTTCGCCGGCTTCCCACTGGCAATCGCTTGGGCGCGGAAAATGTCCTTTTCCCGCTCGTACGCCTCGGGCGTGACGTCTTCCTTGCGGACGAACTTCGGATCGCTGGCCGCAATGTGCATGGCAATGTCGTGCACCAACTCCTTGAAGTCCTCGGTGCGGGCCACAAAATCGCTTTCGCAGTTGATTTCCACGAGCACGCCGATCTTGCCCCCGGCGTGGATGTAGCTGGCCACTGAACCTTCGCTGGTTACGCGGGTCGCTTTTTTCGCGGCCACGGAAACACCCTTTTTGCGAAGAACCACGACTGCCTGCTCCATGTCGCCCTTGGCTTCCGTCAGGGCCTGTTTGCAATCCATCATTGGCGCCCCGGTCTTTTCCCGGAGCTCTTTCACTTGCGTTGCTGAAATATTCATCGTAGTTGTGCTCATAGAAATAAAACGTCCTTGATCGTTCGTCGTTCGCCATTGGCTACGAATGTCGGGACCAACGGCGAACGACCAAAGCCCAACGACTGTCCTAACAAACTTCGACCCGCGCCGGACGACCCGCGCGGGTCTGAATCCCTCAGGGGCTAAAGCCCGGATCTAATCTGTGACACTTGAACCCTGACGCTAAAGCCCGCTCTAATACGTCTGGGTCTCGACCTGCGGAACATCCTCGGCGACGCTTTCCTTTGCGGCAGCTGGCTGCTTGCGCGTGCCCGCCCCCAACACATCTTCCATACTGATGTCTTCGCCGGTGCCATCTTCGGAGGCGCTAATATCCACCGTGCCCTCAGCGGCGCGTGCGGCCGCGTCTAGCTCGGCTTGCTGGGCGGCGCCAGCGGCGGCTGCCAAGTCGGCAACTTGCTTGTCGGTCATCAGCTGTGCGCCTTCGGCCACAGAATCCGCAATCTTCGACGCAAACAAGCGGATCGCCCGCAGCGCATCGTCGTTGCCCGGAATCACGTAATCCACTTCGCTGGGATCGCAATTCGTGTCGACTACGGCGACTACCGGAATGCCGAGCTTGCGCGCCTCGCGCACCGCAATCTGCTCTTTGTTCGAGTCGATGACGAAGATCGCGTCCGGCAGGCGGCTCATATTCTTGATGCCGGCGAGGTTGGCTTGCAAGTGCTTGCGCTCGCGCTCCAGCTTGATCACTTCTTTCTTAGGCAGCAACTCGTAACGGCCATCCGTGGCCATCTCGTCGAGTTCCTTCAGTCGCTTTACCGACTTCTGTACGGTGACCCAATTAGTGAGCAGGCCGCCCAGCCAGCGCTGGTTCACATAGAATCCGCCACAGCGCGTCGCCTCTTCGGCAATCGCATCCTGGGCCTGGCGCTTGGTTCCGACGAAGAGAATGATCTTGCCTTCGCTGGCCAGTTCCTGCACGAACTTTGACGCCTCTTTGAACATCTTCAGCGTCTTCTGCAAGTCGATGATGTAAATCCCGTTGCGCTCTCCGAAGATGAATTCCTTCATCTTGGGATTCCAGCGCTTGGTCTGGTGCCCGAAGTGGACGCCCGCTTCGAGCAACTCCTTCATGGTGATGTTAGCCAATTAACCTCCTTATTTGGTCTGCATCCGGCGCTCACCCTGAGGCTGCCCCGGATTGCCATTCCCGTCCCCGCGCCGCGAGGCACGAGAAGAATTGAACACCTACAAAACCCGTCCTTGGTCGTTAGTCGTCAGCCAATCGCCGTTGCGAACGACCAACGACGAACGACCAACGACAGACTTTAGCGCTTCGAGTACTGGAACCGTTTTCTCGCGCCCTTCTGACCGTACTTCTTGCGTTCCTTGCCGCGTGAATCGCGCGTGACCATGCCTTCAGCCTTGAGCTTCTTACGCAGTTCTACATTGAACAGCATGAGAGCGCGGGCGATGCCCAGTTTTACCGCATCCGCCTGGCCATTCACGCCGCCGCCAGAAACCCGCGCGACCACGTTGAAGGTGCTCGCGGTTTCGGTCGAAAGCAACGGCTGCTTCGCGGCCGAGCGCTGCGCCGGAGTCACAAAATATTCCTCAAAAGCGCGCCCGTTAATCTTAAATTCGCCGCTGCCCGGACGCAGATAAACGCGCGCGATCGCCGACTTGCGGCGTCCCGTACCGTAATATTGCACTAGCTCTGCCATTCTTAGCCTTTAGCACTTAGCTGTCGGCGCTTGCCAAACCGCCTTCGTGCAACCTTTCAAATAAGTCTTTGACGTCATCCAGAACCGGCGTGAGCCGGTGAAGGATCTCGCGTGTACAACCAAACTCTACGCCCGTACTTCGAGCGCCTTCGCTTGTGGCTTCTGCGCTTCGTGCGGATGCTTCTCGCCACGATACACATTCAGCTTGCTGATCATCTGCCGCCCCAGTTTCGACTTGGGCAGCATGCGCAGGACCGCAGCCTCGATAATCGCTTCCGGTTTGCGCTCGAACCGCTTGCGGAACTCCTCGGTACGCAACCCACCCGGGTAGCCGGTGTAATGCTGATACACCTTCTGCTCCGACTTCATGCCCGTCGTTTTCACCTTCTCGGCATTGATCACAATCACATGATCCCCGGTATCGAGAAAGGTCGTGTATTGCGGATTTTCCTTACCCATCAAAATGCGGGCAACTTGTGACGCAAGCCGGCCGAGCGTCTGCCCGGAAGCATCCACGACGTACCACTTGCGCACAATTTCCCCCGCTTTGGGGAAATAGGTTGACATGCAAAATCTCCCAGAAATATAAAAACGCAAAGAAGACCGCTGAGCACCCAGTGAGCGCCGAAGGCGCAGGGCTATCAGGCGGGCAACCGCAGGACTTTCAAAGTCTTAAAGATAACGTATTGCGGAGGTTATTGTCAACGAAGTAGCCGTGCGTTGATCTCGTCGCTCCAGTGGATTCAGGAAGCCGAGGAATCCGCACCGGCTCGAGGCGTCCGTCACTCGTAAGCCAGCGCGTCAATCGGATCCTTCTGCGCCGCTTTGTAGGCCGGATACAGCGCCCCGGCAATCGCCCCTCCAATAGCGATAATCGCCGCCCGCAGCATCCAGCCACCGGTCACCACCACCGGCAACGTAGGCAGCCGATGAACAATCCCCAGCCGAGCCACCAGGCTGAAGACGATCCCCACCACAATGCCGCCGATAGCCAGCAGCACCGTCTCCCGCAAAATCACGTTTACGATATAAAGTTTCGACGCGCCCATCGACTTGAGGATTCCAATCTCGCGCGTGCGCTCCATCACCGCGGTATACATGGCCTGGAAGATGACGATGAACCCGATGATCACGGAAATCCCGATCACCACGTTGATAAACGTCGAGAGCCCTGGATAGTTGCTCGGGGTCATCATCGAAAGATAGTACGCCATCGAGGTCGCGACATACTTCTCCATGCCTGGAACTTTCCGGATCTCCTGCACTACCGCGTCGGCATTATTAGGATCGTCCAGCTTCAGGTAAAAGATCGAAGCCTTGTCCTTTGCTCCAATCAAATCCTGCAGAACCCCCATCTGCAAGAACTTTCGCGCGCCCTTGCCTTGTTCCACAACCCCGGCTACCCGAAAATTATTGTTCAGCACTTCAATTGTGTCGCCGACGTTTACGTGTTTCGACCCAGCGAACTTATCATCGACCAGAACGTCATTCGGCCCTAGGAATGGCCCGCCCTCCAGGTAATGAAAAGGCCCGGACAGCCGCTCGTAACTTTTCAGGTCGATTCCGGCGATCACTTCCACAGCCCCATTGGAGGCAATGTGAGTCACCACCGGTGCCACCACTACCACGTGTGGCAGTCTCGCCAGAATGTCCCCGACTTTGATCGACATCGGCGCACCCGTGAGCCCCACGATGAATGACGAACCGGGAGGCATCACGATCACGTCCGCCCCAATGCCTCGCTGGCGCGCCCGGGAATCGTTCAGCATGCCCAGCGACAAACCCACGATCAGCAGAATGAGGGTCACCTCGAGCGCAATCGCCACGATGCTTATCAGGGAACGGAGCGGCCGGTGTACCAGGTTGGCGACGATCATTTTGTTCATCATAATGAGCACTTAATTCAGTGATGAGCCGTCAGCAATTAGCACTCAGTTTCTCCAAAGCTGGCAAAAAGCCCAGGCGCTGAGCGCTGACTGCCGATTCTACCTGCTGTCCCCATGAGGCGCGGACGACGATTGCGTCGCGGGCTTGTCCAGGTGGACGACTTCCGCCCCCGGCGGTTGGTCCAGTATGAACTTGTCATCCGGAAGCGGTTGGTTCAAATCCAGCTTCACGATATTCAGGGTGATGTCGTACTCCTCCTGCGGCCGCGCAATCTCAATCTGCCACGGAAATTCTATGCCAGTCTCAACCTTGTAGTTGCCATAAAGCGCATTGGTCGTGACATTACCATTGCTGTCATAGAGCAGTTGGCGGTGCGGCAGCAGGTCGGTGCGGCTGAAAATGATTTTGCGCGAGAGCGTCCAGCCATGTTCCCCCTTGTTAATCACGGCAATCACGTAATCCGCCCGCGATGCTCTGTGACTCTTGACGTCGCTCACCAGGTCGGTATCGTTCTCCATCACTGCGATTTCATTCTGCGGATCGATGCGCCGCAGCAGCAACGCGTCATAGATATACTGCGGGCGCAGGTTTTCCAGTGGCTGCGTCGGATTTGGGCTCTCGATATCATTTCGTCCCACCATGAAGCGGTTCTTCGATGGAATCCAGAGTTTGAAAGTCTGGCCATCGCTCACCATGTCGAAAGCTTTGTTGCGCACAATCGGCATTAGTCCGATCATTCGAAGCATCGCCGGTTTGCGCGCCAGCACGTACCCGCGAATCTCCTGGTAATCGGTAACTTTCCCTTTCTTAACCCCTCCCACCGTCGTATCAATGTCAACCGTAGCCTGCATGGACTGAATCCCGGCGGCCTGTGTGTTGATGTAGTCGATGAGCTCCTGCTGCGTCGCAGTTTTCAGCTGGACCGAGGTAATGGGCGGCTCGATTTTGTGGGAACGAAACAAACAACCCGTCAGGGGCAGAACTGCCAATAGGGCGAGCGAAACACGATATCGAAAGAAAAAAGCCATGAGGCGATTTTGATTAGGCCTTAGACAGATGAGTATACCCAAGCTCGGGATTCAGGTTCGGGAGTAGGTTTTGGCCGGCCGACGTTCGCGGCTAACGGAGGAGCACAGTATTGCCTGCAGCCATCTGGCGTAATCCGCGGTCGAAGGTGACCATGGTTAATCCGGCTGCGCGAGCAAAAGCAGCGAGATATGCATCCGGCCATTGCTGCGACCGGGATCGGTTGTTGGAGGTCAGCTTCCGGAGGTCGGACTCCACCGGCTCGGGATCAGCCTCGGTCCGAAATGACACACGTTCGTCCCGAAGAAACAAATCGTAGACTTGCCACGCCTCAGTCTGATTCCTGACATCGTCCCGCATGACACTAGGGTGAGTGAGCAGTCTCAGTAAACCAAGTTGGGTAAACCGACAAAAGTAGACGGTTTCCCCGTTCAGCTTCGCAAACCAAGCTGTTGCGGACTCGTGATGTTGATGTCCCTCATATGCCAACGCCACCCACACGTTAACATCAGGGAAGTAGGATTTCATGAATGGTCTTGTTGCTGAGCCTCAGCCAGCCTGGCCGTTTCGACTTGATCAACGGTAGCGCGACTCTCCCTTTTGTTTCGCCGCGCGTTTTTCCGTTCAGTTCGGCCTCCACGCCCCGCAAAATCATCTCCTTCACCGAACACCCCCGCACAGCCGCTTTTGCCTTGAGCTGGCGATAGGTCGGGTCCGGGATGTCCACTGTGGTTCTCATAACGATAGAGTGTACCATATTTATGGTTGTACTACCATATTTATGGCTCTAGCGTCCGCTCATCACTTTCCGGTATGCCGCCACATTCTTGTTGTGCTCTTCGAGGCTCTTAGCGAAGCGGTGATGACCGTTGCCGTTGCTGACGAAGTACAAGTAGTCGGTAACCGCGGGATGCATCGCCGCTTCCAGCGAACTCTTTCCCGGATTGCCGATCGGCCCGGGCGGAAGTCCCGGATGGGTGTAGGTGTTGTAGTCAGAATTGAACTGCATATCGCTATGGTGGAGCGCTCCGCTATAGGTTCCCTGCAGAAGTTCAGCGTAGATCACGCTGGGATCGGCCTGCAGAGCCCCGTGCCGCGCCATGCGGTTGTAATAGACACTCGCGACCAGCGGACGCTCTTCAGGCGCAGCCGTTTCCTTCTCGATGATCGATGCCAGAATGACCGTCTGCTGCACATCGCTGCTCTGCGCATCCGTGCTCTGCGCAGCGGTGTTCTTAAGATCCGCCATGTGCGAGTCCGTCAGTCCGACCTCTTTCGCCACCTGACGGAACTGTTTCACCATCGCGGCGGCCATCTCTTGCATGGTTTGCATGCGGGTGAACTCATAGGTGTTCGGGAAGAGATAGCCTTCGAGAGTCTTGGCGTCTGGCGCGAGGTCGGCGATGAGGGCAGTGTCCGAGGTCGCGACTTTCAGGAAGTCCTCGCTCGAACCCAAGCCGGCGTTCTGTATGGCTTGCGCGATGTCGAACATGTTGTAGCCTTCGGGAATGACCACCGTATGGAAGTAAACATCGCCATGGACCAGCCGGCGGTGGACATCAAGCGAGGTCGCACTTCTCTCGAAGAGATATTCCCCAGCCTTTAAAGAACGTTTGTGATGAAGATAGTGCCAAAACACGAAAGCGTCGGCACTGCGTATCACACCGGCAGATTGCAGTTCGGTCGCGATCCGGCGAGTGGAGTAGCCGGGATGCAAGAGGACAAACGTCTGCCCCACCGGCGTCACCGGTTGGGTCAGAGCCCACGCCAGCCATCCTCCGAAAGCGAGGACAGCGAGCAGCAGAATTATGAAAACAGTACGCACCTTACGATTAGTTTAGATGAGAGCTGGTCCATGATCGTTGGCCATTGGTCGTTGGCCTTTGGTCGCTAGCCGTTGGTCGTTCGTCCGAGCGTTTGGGTCGCCTTCAGAGGCAAGCTGACCGAGTCAGTCTATGTTCAACCGTCACATCTTTCGCCAGCGCTCAGTAGTACAGCTTTAACGATGGCAAACTCATACAAAGACTTGCGTGTGTGGAAACAGTCTGTCGACCTCGCACTAGAAATCTATCGGTATACCCAGAATTTTCCGAAACATGAGCTCTACGGCTTGACGAGTCAACTGCGGCGTGCTGCGGTTTCAGTCTCCAGCAATCGCCGAGGGCAAAGGCAGGTCGTCCGACAAAGAGTTGATTCTGTTTCTGCATCACTCCCGTGGCTCACTTTTGGAACTCGAAACCCAGGTTTTCATCGCAAGCGAGTTGGCCTATATCGAAGAATCCCGGGCAAAACATCTGCTTAGCCAGGTCGAGGATTTAGCCAAAGCGCTAAACGCCCTCATAAATTCACTGAAGAAATCGATAGCTGCCTAAAGATTAAGGGAACCTGGGTTTCGACCAACGGCTAACGACTAACGACCAACGACTAACGACCAACGACTAACGACCAACGACTAAGTGCTGCTCCTCGCATCCATCCAGCTTTGCAAGATCAAAACCGCCGCCATCTGGTCGACGACTTGCCCCCGGCGTTTGATCGACATCTCGGTTTCGCGCAGGAGGCGGTTGGCTTGGGCCGAGCTGAGGCGTTCGTCCCAGAGGTGAACGGGCAAGGGGAAACGCTGGCGCAGTTCGTCCGCGAAGCGCTGCATTTTCT
>Ga0210390_10002178_pt1 | contig 17613 bp, 15 predicted proteins | sample IncBWH11OmetaG_FD_161050 | JGI IMG/M metagenome (GOLD analysis project Ga0210390, IMG submission 161050) | Forest soil microbial communities from Barre Woods Harvard Forest LTER site, Petersham, Massachusetts, United States - Inc-BW-H-11-O ... | reverse complement strand
TGATCACACTGGTCGCCCAGGGCCGCACCGACGCACAGATCGCCGCCCAGCTGTTCATCAGCGTCCGCACGGTCGGCTCGCACCTGGACCGGATCCGCGACAAGACCGGCTGCCGCCGCCGCGTCGAGCTGACCCGCCTGGCCCTCAGCAGCGGCCTCATCTGAGCTCAGCGGCCCTGTAGGTAATTCCACCCCTTTTGCGCGAAGAGGTAAGTCAACCTCTGCTCCGCGCTACCCGGGCGCGCCAGCCTGTCCGGTGAGGGGCCGCGAGAGCCGGCCACTTCCGACCCAAAGGGAGACGATCAATGATCACCCAGCAGCTCCGCCATTGGACGCAACACCCGCACACCGCGATGCGGAGGGCCGGTCCCCGGCTCGGCCGTCCCGTCGCGGTCGCGGCCGCCGTCACCTGCGCCCTACTGTCCTTCGCTCGCGCGGCGTTTGCGTCGACACCGGTACCGCCACCGGCGGGCAATACAGGTCCGCTGCAGGCAGCCCGAACACCATCACCCGCGTGATCACTACCGGTGGCATGCCGGGCTGGCAGATCACCTTGATCGCGCTCGGCGCCGCCCTGGTCGCGGCCGCCGCCGCCGTCATCCTGGACCGGACGCTGGCCCGCCGCCGGCTCGTCTCGGCCAAGACCGCGTGACCCGCCGGCCAGTCCACGAATGCGCCGCCTGTCCCAGGATGGATCTCAGATACCTGAGCCGCCGGGCAGGCGGCGCTGCTATCCGTGGCCTGCACGCTCATTCGCCAGGACTGGTGCAGCACGCCAGCCTCACTGATCACGAAGGTTGCACGTTGTGCTCCTGATTCCGGGGATCTTCTCGGACTTGGCGTCGACCGTCACCAGATCTGCGTCCAGCGACCCGGCCAGCGCCACGTACGCGGCGTCGCAGGCCATGCGTACTGCAGGAGCTGCCAGGTCCCGGCAATGAGCGGCACGTGATTGTACCTCTTGAGGCTGATGGCGCTGAGCAGCTAGAGCGCCCCGGCCGCCTCGCCGACCCGAAGCTTCTGACAAATGGACAAGTCCGCGGAGAGTTGCGCCATCGTGGACGACGCCGGGACGCTGAAGGCATTCAGCCGCATGGATGGCGCGGCTCTGCTGGCCGGCCAGGTGGCCCAGGACAAGGACCACACCGCGGTCGGCTTCGGCTTGGCTACCGACAGGCGGCATGACCTTGTCAAGGATCAACCGCCGCTGACCATGGGCACGGCCCCCGGAATTTGACCGCCTGATCGTCTTCGGCGGCGGGTATTGGTCAAGGTCGGGGAAACGGTGGTCGGAGGATCGGCGCCAGCGGCGGCCACTACATGGTGGCCTGTAACCGCGGCTGCCCGGCGGCCAGCTACGCGAAGGTCGCGTCGATAACCGCGTGCTGACCCGCCTTATGCGCGGGTTGCCTTATCTGCTGGTGCGAGGGCGGTGTGGGTGCCGAATAATCACTATGCGTGGGGGTCTGGTCCTTACGGAAGCCTGGATGGCCGGCTTTCGCCGGGTGTCGTACGTGCCGCTCACGGCGGCGGGCTGGCGTGCGGGGCGGCGGCCGGATTGTGCTGGCGGGCGTCGCGGGGCTGTACGGCGCTGGCGGTGCGGGTTATGGTACGGCCGTGGGGGAGGCGGTCAGTGCGGCCGGCGCCGTGCATGGCTTCCCGGCGATGCAGACGAGTTTCATCGGCCGGGTCGGCCTGGTGCGTGAGCCGGCGGTCGTGGGTGAGCGGTTTCAGCTGGTGACGGTGGCGGGGTCGGGGCAGCCGCGGAGTGCCGGCGGTCCGGAGCGGCCGGGTGTGACGTGTGGTGGGGTGGCCGGGTGAGCGGGGTTGGGGGCGGGGCGGTCACGTTCTTGTTCAGCGATATCGAGGGGTCGACGCGGCTGGTCAAGGCGCTGCGGGAGCGGTACCCGCGGGTGCTGGCCGAGCACCAGCGGCTGGTCCGCGCCGCTGTGGCCGCCCACGGCGGGCGTGAGGTCGACACTCAGGGCGACGCGTTTTTCGCCGTGTTCGGCGGCGCGGGACAGGCGGTGCTGTGCGCGCTGGACATCCAGCGGGCGCTGGCGCGCCATGGGTGGCCGGCCGGCGCACCGGTCCGGGTGCGGATCGGCGTGCACACCGGGCCGGCGGTCCGGGCCGGGGACGGCTACACGGGCCTAGCCGTTCATCGCGCGGCGCGGATTTGCGGGGCGGCCCGCGGCGGCCAGGTTCTGGTGTCCCAGGCGACGCAGGCCATCGTGGAGGATGAGGAGGAGGAGCTGGGATTCACGCTGATCGACGCGGGCGAGCACCGGCTCAAGGACCTGGCCCGGCCGGCCCGGCTGTTCCAGCTCGCCGCCCCCGGGCTTGATCCCGGCCCCCGGCCGGCGGGAGGGTCCGGGGCCGGCGGGGTGCATGGCTTCCCGGCCGCGCTGACGAGCTTTGTGGGCCGGGACGGGGCGATCGGCGAGGTGGCCGGGCTGCTGGATCGGGGCCGGCTGGTGACGGTGACCGGGCCCGGCGGGTCGGGTAAGACCCGGCTGGCCACCGAGGCGGCCCGGCGGGTGGTCGGCGGTTTCGCGGAAGGGGCGTGGCTGGCGGAGCTGGCGACCGTGGACGACCCGGCGCTAGTGGCCTCGGTGGTGGCGGTGGCACTGGGGGTGCGCGAGCAGCCGGGCGAGCCGCTCGCCGAGACGGTGGCTCGGGTGCTGGCCCGGCGCCAGCTGCTGCTGGTGCTGGATAACTGCGAGCACCTGATCGGCGCCGTCGCCGAGCTGTGCGCGGGCCTGCTGGCCCAGTGCGATGAGGTGAAGATCCTGGCGACCAGCCGGGAGCCGCTGGCCGTGGCCGGGGAGGCCCGGTACCGGCTGGCGCCGCTGGCCCTGCCGGACCTGGAGGACCTGGCCGGGGCGGCCCGGGCCGAGGCGGTGGCGCTGTTCACCGACCGGGCCCGCCACGCCGATTCGGGTTTCGTGCTGGACGGCCGCACCGGGCCGGCGGTGGCGCGGCTGGTGGTGCGGCTGGACGGGATGCCGCTGGCCATCGAGCTGGCCGCGGCCCGGGTCGAGGCGCTGGGTGTGACCGGTCTGCTGGAGCGCCTCGATGACCGGTTCGCGCTGCTGGCCGCCGGGGACCGGACAGCGGCAGGCCGGCAGCGGTCGCTGGCGGCCACCGTGGACTGGAGCTACCGGTTGCTGGCCGAGGCCGAGCAGCGGGTATTCCGCCACCTGTCGGTGTTCCCGGGGCCGTTCACGCTGGAGGCGGCCGAGGCGGTCGCGGGCCAGGAGGCGGTCCCGGCGGTGCTGCGGCTGGTGGACTGCTCGCTGCTGGTCCCGCCGCGGGCCGGCCCGGATGGCCGGCCCCGGTACGGGATGCTGGAGACGCTGCGCGGCTACGGGGCCGGGCTGCTGGCCGAGGCCGGCGAGGATGCCGGGACGGCCGCGGCCCTGGCCGGGTATGCGGTGCGGGTCGCCGGGCAGGCCGCGGCGGGGCTGGCGACCGGCACCGGGGAGGTGGCCGCGGCCCGGTGGCTGGATGCCGAGGATGCCACCATGCGCCAGGTGCTGGCCTGGGCGCTGGCCCATGATCCGGCGGCGGCGCTGCGGCTGGCCATCGCGCTGGGCTGGTGGTGGTTTCTGCGCGGCCGGCTGTCCGGCCAGTACCCGCTGCTGGACCAGGCCGCCGGGGGTGCCGAGCCGGGCAGCGACGGGTGGTGCGCCGCGCAAGACTGGCTGGGCAGGGCCTCGCTGTTCTCGGCCGATATGCCGACGGCGCTCGGCCACTTCACCGCGGCCCGCGACGCCATGCAGGGCCGGGGCCCGTCCCGCCTGCTTACCGACGTCCTGGCCAGCCGGTCGGTAATCCTGTCCAATATGGGCCGGAGCGGCGAGGGAGCCGAGGACGGCCGCCGCGCGCTGGCCATGGCCCGGGACCTCGGCTACCCGGCCGGCGAGGCGGCGGCCCTAGAGGCGCTGAGCATCACCGCTTACGAGCGCGGCGACTATGACGAAGCGGTACGGCTGGGCCGGCTGCAGCAGCAGATCACGGCGGCCGTCCCCGCGGTCAGCCGGGGAGGCAGCGCCCGGTTGGCCGGGGCGCTGATCGAAACCGGGGACCTGGCCGGTGCCCAGGACGTCGGCGCGGCGGCCCTGGCCCGGTGCCGCGATGCCGGCGACGTGCTGAAGCTGGCAGAGCTGGTGATGCTGATGGCGGACCTGGACCTGCGGGCGGGCCGTATCAAGGATGCCGCCGGGCAGCTGCGAGAGGGGCTGCAGGCCGCCGTGCGGGCCGGCAACTGGCTGGGCGTGCTCAACTGCCTCTGGGGGTGCGGGTTCGTGTGCATGGCGGCCGGGCGGTACGCCGAAGCCGTCACGGTGTGGACCGCCAATGACGCATTGAGCCAGGGCGCGGGGGCGAGGCCCGGCCTGACACCCGGAGAAGCGCGCCGCCGCCAACCAGCCCTGCGCAAGGCCTGGCAGGCGCTCGGGGCTGCGCGGGCGCGGGCGGCCGAGGACCGCGGCGCGGCGATGAGCCTGGCCACCGCGGCCGAGTACGCCCTGATCCTCACCGACCTCGGCCCGCACCAGCCCCGGGCGCCGGGGGCGGGGACGCTGAGCGCCCGGGAACGGGAACTGGTCACCCTGGTCGCCCGGGGCCGCACCGACGCCGACATCGCCGGGCAGCTGTACATCAGTATCCGGACCGTCCGCTCCCACCTGGACCGGATCCGGGACAAGACCGGCTGCCGCCGCCGCGCCGACCTGACCCGCCTGGCCCTGAGCGAAGGCCTGCTCTAGCCCGGCCGCGCAGGTGCGGGGTAGTCCTACCCCGGCCGCCGCAGACACGGGGAAAGGGGTAATCCGGCCGCTGCCGCGCAGCCGGCCGCCGGAGAGAGCCTGCTGTCAGGGCCGGAACGACCGGCCAGATCCGAACACCAGGAGCCGATCATGTTCACATCGCTACCCCGCCGGGAAACTCCCCTGAGCGCCGGCGCGTGGCTGCGCCGGATCACCGCGGCGCTGGTCACTGTCACCGGCGGCGTGCTGGCCTGGGCCGCCGCCGCCCCGGCCGCCTCCGCCGCGATGATCCCGGTCCCGCCCCCGGGCGGGGCCTACGGACCCGTCCCAGCCGCGCCCATCCGGGTAATCGCCGCAGGCGGCATGCCCGGCTGGCAGATCACCCTCATCGCCGTGGCCGCCGCCCTGGTCGCGGGCACCGCCGCGGTGTTCCTGGACCGGGCGCGAGCCGCCCGCCGGCCCGCCTCCGCGACCAGGTGACACCCCAGCCCGGCCCGCGCAGGGTGACAACCGCGCTTGGACCCCGGCCCGGGTCCAAGCGCGGGCCCGCCCCGGCAACGGCAAACCCGCCCGCGTGGCCGCCCCGGTACCAGAACACCAGCTCTGCGGCCCTTAGCGACAAGCACGTCAAGGCGCCCGGCTACGCAGATTGGGCGGTTATTGGTCGTGAGCCGTCGACCGCCCTTCGCGTGCCGTTCGGCCATAAGGATGGTGAGCAGGTCCAGGTTAGCCCGGGCGGTGACTCAGTACCGGTCAGGACGCGCCGGTCACCTCCGCGACCGCGGCGGTGATGACCTCCGCCTGCGGCTTGACCGTTGTGCCGTTAACAAGCACGGTCGGGGTCGCGCGGACCCCCAGCGCGACGGCCCGCACGGTCACGTACGGCGGCCAGTCCAGGTACATCCCGCTGTCCAGGCAGGCAGAGAACCCGTCGCTTAGGCCCGCGTCGCGGCCGATCCCGGCCAGTCCGGCGTTGCTCAGGCCCGCACTGCCCTCGGGTGGCTGGTTGACGAACAGCGCGTGCGCGTACTGGGTGAACCGCTGGCCATCGGCGGCGCAGCCCGACGCTGCGGCCGCGCGCGTGGAGTAGCTCGTCGTGGACGCCGCGTCGAGGAAGTTCATCGGGTGGTACACCACGCTGGCCTGGTCGTTGTGCAGCAGGCGTTCCAGCGCCGGTCCGGCGGAAAGCTCGAACCGCCGGCAGAACGGGCACATAAAGTCGATGAATAGGTCTACGCGGACCGGGCCAGCGCCGACCTTGATCCCGTCGCCTTCGCTGGTCGCGCCTGCCGGAATGACGCTGGGGGCAGCCGGTCCCGTCATTGGCCTCTCCTCCGAGGGTAATCCCGGGTCTTGGACGGTGATCAGGCTAACGTCCGCAGGGATGAGTGGCCATCCCTCCGATTGCCTGATTTGCGCCGGCCGCGCCACCCTGTCGCGAGCGTCCGGGCCTTGCCTCGCTGGGCATCGACCTTGCCCGGATCCGCCGCGAAAGGCCGCCGTCAACCGGCACTGCTCCGAGCGCGGACTCATCGCCGCAGGGTGGTGCTCCCCTCTATCTGGACGGGCCCTCCCCGGCGATGCCCCGCCCAGTAGACGGAGCGTAGTCTCCCGCCCGCCAGGCTGCGCAACTCCCGCGAATCTCCGTGCAGGACGGGCCGCTTAACAGCGTCATCGACCGGTATTCGCCCTGGCGGCCGCTGTCCCGTTTCTGGGACGGCCGCCGGCGGGCGGCAGGTCCGTCGCCGCCGGGCCGGGGCTGGTCCCCGGCAAACCCCGGCCGCCCAGGGAGAACTGCGGTCATCGGCCGTCACTCAAAGGCGCCCGGAACGGTCTGTGACCCGAGGCGCATCGAAGTCAGCGCCGGCCATGACGCGAACTCCTGAGCAACAGGTCCCGCGGCCGGGACGGAGCTCAGCGTGCGGATGCCTGCTGCCTTTCTGCCGTGGGGAGCCAGGCGGCCGAGCCGCTGCCTGGCCGCGGCCCGGGAACGAGCCAGTCTCGCCACGGGGAACAAACCGGCACCATAGGACAGATCCTGCCGCCGGGCCAGAACCTGGCGGCAGCGCGTTCGCCGGGCACCGAGGCCGACTCGGTGATCTGGCGGACGGACCCCATTGCGATCGGGCGGCGGCAGGTGACGATAACAGAATGCACCAAGCAAACTGTAACTAATTGGTTGCGATACGCGCATATCGCTTAATACACGGGTGATCCGTGTCACTCCCGTGTTCTTGCGTCACGTACTGGGATGGTGCTGAAATGAGCAGCTTCCCGTGTCTTGTGCGTTTTGTGTCGGGCTCTGGCCAGGTCCGTTACCGGCTGGGTGAGCGGCTGGCGGACCGGTATCTGGAGTTCGTGGCGGGCCGGTGCCGGCCGAACACGCTGCGGGCGGTGGCGTTTGACCTGAAGGCGTTTTTCGTCGTGGCCGGGAAGGACCCGGTCGAGGTCACCGCGGCGGACGTGTTCGATTTCCTTGCTGATCAGCGGGGTGACCGGACGGTGGTGCGGCTGGCGGACCGGGAGTCGGGGCTGTCGGCGCGGACGATCGCCCGCCGCCTGTCGTCGGTGTCGGGCCTGTATGCCTACCTGGTCGCGCGGGGAGATACGGCGGTGCAGGTCAACCCGGTGCCGCGCGGCCTGCTGACCCGGCGGGCGGGCGGGTCGAACCGGTCGCGGACGGTGCCGCTGGTCCGGGTGCCGCGTACCTTGCCGAGGATCCTGGCGCCGCAGGAGGCGGACCGGCTGGTCGCCGCGCTGCGTACGCACCGGGACCGGGCGATGGTGCTGGCGATGCTGCTGGCCGGGCTGCGCCGGTGCGAGGTGCTGGGACTGCGGTTCGAAGATGTGCAGATCGGCGGCCGCCGGCTGGCCGTGGTGGAGGGCAAGGGCGGCCATCACCGGATCGTGCCGGTGGCGAACCGGTTCTTCGAGGCGCTCGGCGGCTACTTGCGCGACGAGCGGCCCGGGGCGGCGGGCACGGACCGGGTGTTCGTGGTGCTGAAGGGGCCGCGGCGCGGCATGCCGCTGTCGGCGGAAGGGCCGATGAGATCCTGTCCGGCGCCCGCCACCGGGCCGGGCTGGAGCACGCGACCTGCCATGAGCTGCGTCATACGTGCCTGACCCGGCTGCGGGAAGCGGGGATGGCGCTGGAGGCGGTGCAGGCCCAGGCCGGGCATCTGAGCATCGAGTCCACCCGGATCTACCTGCACCTGACCAACGACTGGCTGGCCGGCGAATACCGGCGCGCCGCCGCGCTCATCGACGCCGACGGCGCCGCCGTCGCCGAGATGCTGGCCGTGCAAGAGGCGGTCCTGCGGTGAGCGCCGTCCCTGCCCCCGAGCGGCCGGCGGCTGGCTGGCACGCTGACGGCGAATGGGCCCAGATCGAGATCGCCGCGCCCCGGGCCGCCGCCACGATGCGCCGCTACCTGCGGCAGCTGGGCACGTTCCTGGCTCCCGGGAGCGTTGATGCGGCCGGCAGCGCGCTGCGCCAGTTCGCCCGCTGGATGCTCACCGACGCCGGCATCACCGCTACCGGCGACATCCGCCGCGGCGACGTCGAGGACTACAAGGTGTGGCTGGCCAGCCAGCCCGGCTTCCACGGCCGGCTTTCCGCCGAAACTCACCGGCAGCGGCTGCGCACCGTGCGCCAGTTCTTCGAGAGGATTACCGAGTGGGACTGGCCCGACGCGCCCCCCCGCAACCCGGTCCTCGCCGGGGACATCCCCCAAAAGCCCGAGCCGCTGCCGAAGTTCCTCGATGACCGCGACGCGGCCCGGCTGATGGCCGCCGCCCGGGCCAGCACCGATCCCCGTGACCGGCTCGTCGTTGAGCTGCTGGCCCGGACCGGCATGAGAGCCGGCGAACTCGCGGACCTGGAGGCAGACGCGGTCGTGCAGATCGGCGCCGGGCACTGGCTGCGCATCCCGCTCGGCAAGCTCCGCAACGACCGGTACGTCCCGCTGCACCCCGAGCTCGTAGACCTGCTCGCCGCCTGGACCGCCGCCAACCTCGAGCACATCCGCCGCCGCAAGCGCCTCATCGCCGACCATCGCGGCCCCCTGGACCGGCACCTGATCGGCCGCATCGTCCACCGTGCCGGCCGCGCCGCCGGCGTCCCCGGCGTGCACCCGCACCGGCTGCGCCACACGCTGGCCACCCAGGCCATCAACCGCGGCATGCGCCTGGAAGCCATCGCCGCCCTCCTCGGCCACCGCAAGATGGAGATGACCCTGATCTACGCCCGGATCGCCAACCGGGTCGTCGCCGACGAATACGCCGCGGTCAGCGCCAAGATCGACGCCCTCTACGGGCAGCCGCCCGCGCTACCCGCCGACTACGAGACCACCGGCATGGCCCGGCTGCGCCGCGAAGCCCACGCCCGGATGCTCGGCAACGGACTGTGCGGCCGCCCCGCCGAGCTCGGCTGCCGCATGGAATCCGCCTGCGAGACCTGCGCCTACTTCCGCACCGGACCCGAGTTCCTGCCCATCCTCACCCGACAGCGCGACCACGCCCGCGACCACGGACAAGCCGACCGGACCACCCTGTTCGACGGCCTCATCCAGCGCGCCGAAGCCGGACCCGCCACCACCGAACGGAGCTGACCGCCATGCCCCGCATCACCCTCGACCTCAGCGACGCCATCGAGCTCGCCGAGACACTCACCTTCCTCACCGGCCGGCTATCCGGCAGCCAGAAACAGACCCTCACCAGCAGCCTGGCCGCCTTCGTCGGCCACCCCGCCTACAACACCGACACCCTCTGCGCTGACCTGCACCGGTTTGTCTTCCTCCTCGGCGTCAGCGACGGCGAAGAACTCTCCGGCGAGCCGGCACCATGATCAACAACACCGGGATAACGCACCATGCGCTTGACAAGATCACCCGTATAACGCCGAATATTCGCGTTCCTCCAGGCCAGTAGCCTCGGCGCCACTCGAGCGCAGATCATCCTGCTATGACTCATCGCCCACCGGTTGCGACCCCTCCATTTACTGGGTTTGGCATGGAAACCGGACGGGCGTGGCCCGCTCGCGGGATCTCCTTCGACGGCCCGACATCGGCTGCTGCGCTTGCTCACCGCGGACGCGGGAGCCCTGCGAGCCCAGGACGATCGCGATCAGACGGTGCCTGCGGTGCGCCGCCGCTGGGGTTCACCGGGCGGCTGGCGACCGCCGACAGGTCGGCGGCCGGGACTGGCCGTGCTGTGGCGCGGGAATGCGCGGTAACTCTCTCGGCCTCGCTGGATGACTGTCCGCCCGTGTCGCCGTCACCAACGTCCATGGGCAGTACAACCAGCCGCTCCTCCTCGGTCGTCCAGGCGCGGTACCACGGGTCGAAGCCGAGCATGATCGCGTGCCCAGCACCGAACGGCTGGTCGATTACGGCGGCCCGCCCGGGGAGGCTGGTGTTGGCGTTGACTTCGTAGCCGTCGCAGCGCGATGCAGATCTTGGTTGACCCTGAGAAAGCTGCCGCAGACGCTCAGAGCGTCAACGGTAGCAAGGACTATCGCCGTTCTTGGCGTGGTTTGGTCCCTGTCAGGGACGGCGGTTCGTCTCTGCCCTGCTCGAATGGGCCTGGGGGGAAGCGGTACCCCAGCAGCAGATGGTTCATGATCGGAACCGCGGCGTTCGGCTATCCCATGCCTGCCGAGCGGGCTTGTATGATCGCTTCGGCCCGGCTGGCTACCTGCATTTTGGCGAAGATGCTCGAAATATGGTTGCTGACCGTGTTTGGCGCCAGACCGAGCCGGGTGGCTATCGCGGTGTTGGCCAGGCCGGCTGCGATCAGGTTGAGTACCTCCCGCTCGCGCGGGGTTAGCTGGGGGAAAGCGGCGTTGCCGGGCCGCGGCGTCGTCAGGTAGGCCAGCGCTCGCCGGGCAACGCCGGTACCGAAGATGGCCTCCCCGGCGGCGACCGAGGCGATGGCGCGGATCATGTCTGCAGGGGCGGCGCCTTTGAGCACGTACCCCCGGGCACCGGCGCGCATCGCGGCGAACACGGACTCGTCGTCTTCGAACATGGTGAGCATGAGTACGGCCACATCCGGCGCGACCCGGGCGATCTCGCGGGTCGCGTCGATCCCGTTCATGCCGGGCATCTGGATGTCCATCACCATCACGTCGGGGCGCAGGGTGACGGCTGCGCGCACTGCCTGTGCCCCGTTGCCGGCGGTGCCGACCAGCTCATAGCCCTCTACCGCGGACAGCAGGGCGCGCAGCCCTTCCTGCACGACGGTGTGGTCATCAGCAATGACAATGTTCAGCGTCATGCCTGCAGGCCTGTCCGGTGCGGCTGCATCTGGAGGCGCCCGGCTGGGGTTCCTGTGGCCAGCGGCAGGTAAACGTCGATCCGGCCGCCTGTGCGGTCGAGCTGGATCGCGCACCGTCCACCCAGCTCCGCAGCGCGTTCCCGGATCGAGGTCAGCCCGACGCCCGGCTGCCATCCGCCATCAACGTTCACCCCGTCATCGTGCACCGCGACGTGCAGATCGCCGTCGCGTACGGCCAGCGTGATGACCGCTGTGTCGGCGTTGGAGTGCCGGGTGACGTTGGTGAGCCCTTCGGTAACGATCCGGTACGCGGCGACTTCTACCGCGGCGGGCAAGTCTCCCAGCGGTTCAGGGATTTCGACGCTGACCATCAGCGGTGAGCCATCAGCGCGGCGGGACAGCATCGTCGCGTACTCCCGCAGGGCACCTGCCAGGCCCATGCTGTCGAGCGCGGGGGGCCGCAGCTCGTACACCAGCCGGCGGACGTCCTCCAGCGCGCCGGTGGTCTGGTCGCGCAGCTCGCCGAGGAGCGTCTCGCTGCGCGCCGGATCAGTGCGTAGCAGGCGCAGCGCCGCCTCGGCGTTGAGTACCACGCCGGTTAGTACCGGGCCTAGCCCGTCGTGCAGGTCGCGGCGCAGCCGTCGGCGTTCCTCCTCCCGGCCGCTGATCACCTGTTCCCGGGACTGGCTCAGCTCGCCGGCGAGCTCGCTGGCATGCGCGGCGACCGCGATCGGCGCGGCGAGCAGGCCGAGCAGCCGTTCGTCGGCCGGGTCCAGTCTGGACTCGCCGTTCCGGAGCCCGACGATGAGCTCGCCTAGCCGCTCTTCGCCGTACCGCAGCGGGGTGCTATGCAGTGCGGCGGGTGCCTGGCCATAGCCGGCGAGCTGGGTACCACGTGACACGATCGCGGCCGACGGCAGCCGCATCACCTGGCACAGGGCCTGCAGTACGGCTTCCAGGCCCGATCCGGCCGGTGTGGCGACCTCGCCCAGCCGGGCGCCCACCTCCGCAATGGCACGTACCGGGTCCTGCCGCGCGCCGTAGACCGCCCGGTCGACCCGGCGCTGCAGCCATACCCGCAGCGGATTGAATGCCACCGCGATCAGCAGCGTGGCGACCACCGAGGGCCCCAGCGCGACTTGCGCGGTAAACAACTGGCTCATTGCCCCGACGACCGCCAGGTACGCGCCGACGGCCGCTGCGGTCAGCAACAGGTAGAGCACCGAGCGGGAGAACACCAGCCGGATGTCCAGCAGCTGATAGCGGAAGATGGCGATCAGGATCGACAGCGGGATCAGCGCGATCGGGATGATGGTCAGATCGGTATCGGGCAGCAGCGGGTCCAGGCTGAACAGCGCCACGACGAGCAGCAGCGCGAGCATCACCCACAGCATCTGCCGGCGTACCAGGTCAGAACCGCGCCGGAACCGCAGCACCACACAGAGCACCACACTGACGTAGGTGGCGAGTGTCGCCACCGCGATCAGCGCGGGGAGCCACCTGACCTGGCCGGCCTGCTGCCCCGACGCCATCAGATATCCGCGTATCCCAACGGACGCGCTATCCCCGGCCCTTACCCCGAGCGCGAAGAACGCCACTGCGTTTACCCAGATAACTCCGAGGAGCCAGCGCCACCGTCGGCTGAGCCACCCCCCGTCTGGGAACAGCGCCAGGCTCAGCGGGATGAACAAGGTCAGCGCTAGAGTCCAGCCGCCGTTAGTGATCGTGGCCACTACCCTCCACAGCGGACTGTCCCAGCCGGCGCCGGCGACGCAAGCCAGCAACGGGATGCCGGCACCGGTCGACGCGTAGCTGCAGCCGCCGCCCAGCAGCAGCCAGCCGACCCGGTTACCGGGCCGGTACGCCGCGATTGGCCAGCCCGCGAGGGCCAGCGACAACCCGATCGTCGTGTTGGTGGGCACCAGCAGGCCGTCCAACTGATGCAGGCTCAGCCCGGACAGTGTGCTGGCCACGATTGCCGTGATCACTTCGGCCAGCGCGAAGCCGAACAGCACCGTCGCGGCGATCGTCGCCAGCGGGCGCCGGGTGCTCGTCATGCCCTCATGATGGGCGCTGCTGCCCCCAGATGGGTAGTGGCACGCCCCCAGGCCGGCCGGAAAATTCCTGGTCACCTGGGTGTTCACCACCTGCCGTGCCGAACACTGCCGCGGCCAGGCTGGACATCGATCGCTTCCTCACGCCAATGCCAAGGAGCCGAACATGCCCGTCTCTCAGATCGCCGCCACCGGCACCGCTGCCGCCGTGGCCAGGCCCGCGCGGGATACGCGGAGGTACTGGCGGATGCTACTCGCCATCGTGGCGCCGCTACCCCTGCTCGGCCTGGGCGCAAGCTACGTGATCAGCCAAATCCCCTCCGACGGCCCGTTCAAGGGCCTGGCCGCCGCTGCCGCCGCCCACCACCAGTCCACCGTCTTTGCCGCAGCACTCGGGCTGTTCTTCCTGATTGGCCTCATCCCGGCCACCATCGCCCTGGCCTGGTGCACCCGGCGTAACGCACCCACGCTGACAGCCTTCGGGGCGTCCATCTCGATGCTGGGCTTCGTGGCCGCGCTGCCGCTGCTGCCCAACGACAACGGCCTAGCCCTGGTGACCGCGGACAAGCACCTGAACGTCAGCACGATCGCCGCCCTGGACAAGGCGCTGTGGGCACAGCCAGTCAACCAGGTCGCCTCGATCCTTTTCCTGGCCGGCATCGTCATCGGCCTGCCGCTGCTCGGGATCGCGCTGTGGCGCAGCCGGATCGCGCCGGCGTGGATGGCCGCATGCCTGATAGTCGGCGGCTTCACCCATCCGTTCATTCCCAGCCACATCGCTCAGGGCATCGGGCTATGGCTCGCCGCCATTGGCTTCATCGCGGCCACCAGAGCGCTACTGCGCATGTCCAACGACGAGTTCGACCTGCCGCCGGTCCAGCGGATGAAGACAGCATGACCCCCAGGACCGGCCTTCAACACCGCCACCGGCCAGATCAGCTCACCAAGATGACCCCTGATTCCGCCGCTCCTGGCCAGTACGTACACCGTGGAACAGATCGCTATCGGAAGGGTCAGGCCATGAGACGAGAACCCGGCAGCCACAGACTGAGGAGCCAGATCTGGACCGGTGACCGGCTCCTGGAGCTTCGCCGCCACGCCGGCTCGCTGAGCGACGAGTTTCCCCGCAGACCACCGCTGACGGTGGAGTCCGCCGATGCTCGGTGCCGCCGTGGCCGGGGCGTCCCGGCGGGTCGAAAGCAAACTGAACCGATCCCAGCCTGTGGCGGAGTGGACCTATGAGCTGCATCTCGAGCATCCGCCGCTGGCTCAGCGTGCCCGCCGGGGTGGCCCAGAACTGCTGGCAGCCCCCGCCGCCGCCCTCATCCGCCAACTGGGCGAAGGGTGGCCCGAGCGCGGACATGTGCTCTGCAGTGGGCTGGCTATCGTTCCGGCGGATCGTTGACATCCCGTTCGACGCCTGCCTGGCCGCCCTTGAAAGCTGGCAGCGCACCGGACAGGACGGCGAACTGTACCTCGGCCAGGACCTCTTGCGCGGCCCGGTCGAGCGCGACCGCGACTCCGGCACATGCCGGATCCAGGTCCGCCTGGCCCGCCGTCCGCTGCGCCCGCCGCTGCCCATGAGGCTAGACATAGACCGCTTGTCCTCCTCACGCACCGCCCTCGAACTCATCCCGTGTAAGCGCACCCGGCCCACCGCAGGCTACTTCCACGCCGGCCACCGCCTGCTGGACTCCTTGACCCACGCACTGCCGGTATGTGCCCGGAATGCGTCCAGGACCAGGTCAGCGAGGTCGCGCCCAGCCGATGTCCCGCAGCCGCAGCCCGCGCCGGAAGCTTCCGTGCCTGGCTCACCGCAGGCTGCTACTAACCCGGCAGCACAGGCCACCCCGGCAAAGTGAGCGTTCGCCGCGTCGCGGCCGAACGAGGCGGCTCATCAACTGAGCCTGCGAAAACTCTGCGAGGCGAAACGGATCGAGAGGATCAGCGCAATGCCATTCACAGTCTCCTACGACGGCAACGGCAGCGACAGCGGTGCCGTGCCATCCGACCTGCACGGTCCATACAACCCCAGGCGAAACCGTACTGATCCCGACAGTCATGCCCATGTCTCTGAGCAAGACGGGTGCCGCGTTCGGCTACTGGAACGCCGAGCCGGACGGGAGCGGGATTATCCACGGATGGCCGGCGGATACCTCGTTTGTGATGCCCGCATCGAACGTCGTGCTCTACGCCCAGTGGTTCGTCACAGCCGGCCTGAGCGCCGGAGGCCTCACCGCACACTATGCAGCTGCGCCAAGGCGGCGTGTACACGTCGCTGTACCAGGAGCAGTTCGAGGGCGGCAAGGTCCAAATGGCGGTGCCCCGACGGCGACATCATGGCCGACGGCACCATCAGGCACCAGCAAACACAGCCAGCGTAGCCATAACTTACACCGGCCACGATCGCCCGGTTCAGGGGAGTCGCCTTCGGACCTATCGGTGCGCAGAACCTCCAGATCGGTGCGCCGTGGCCGATGGACACAAGGCAGCCACAGATGGCCCAGAACGGCGGGTCGGCGCGCGGTTATCAGGCCGCTGGCCGACCGCTCAGCGTGCTGTCGACCGCCGACGCCGATGCCTGTCGATCCGGCCTACACCTGACTGCTCCGTGGCCGCAAGACAGAAGCTCTGGACTGCACGGTCTTGCGCTGCCCCACATGGATTTCTGGACTGCAGGGCCAGTTCTAACGTTTGTCTAACTTCGTGTCAGAATCCGGAAGCACGGACTTCGTAAATGACCTGGTCAGGCTACAGGCCGAGGCCGCGGGCGATGATTTCTTTCTGGATCTCGGCGATGCGGCCGAAGATCGTCTGTGGGCGGCCGTCGCCCGGCTAGGTTCCTGGCGTGCGCGCGAAACACGGTCTTCCTGGTGGCCATGTACGGGCGGACAGGATCGCTCAGCCGGCCGGTCGGCGAGCTGGTTCAGGTCGGCCAGGTGGCAGCAGACGCCGACGCGGGTCTGGGCTGTCCTTCTGGGAAGAGGCGGACGGGGCGGTCCGACATGTCGAGCCGTTTCCTCCGCGCCGGTAACGTGAAGCTGACACGCCGTTTACCCGGTGGCCGCGAGTGGTAGTTACGGTGGACCCGTTGCGGGCCGAGTTGAAAGAGACACGCCGACCGGCGCAGCTTCATCGAAGGTGGGTGAAGAGCCATGAGCACATCACGAACCCCTGCCCAGCCACCCGCCCGAGAGGCCGAGCGCCAGCCGGCCTATTACGAGCATGCGCGGTCTTACAACCGTGATACCGGCCTATTCCAGCCGTACCGCCATGCCGTCGTGGAGGCACTCCCGCTCAAGCGAGGGCAGGTCGTCCTCGACGTGGGATGCGGGACCGGATTGTGCTGCGGCCTGCTGCGGGACAAGGTGGGCCCGGGCGGAACGGTCATCGGCATCGAGGAGTCCCCGGAGATGGCGGCGGTGGCCCGCGAGTACATCGCCCGCGAGGGCTGGCGTAACGTGACGGTGCTGCAGTCGCCGGCCGAGGATGCCCGGCTCGAGGCGACCGCGGACGCCGCGCTCTTCTGCGCCGTGCATGACATCTTGCAGTCCCCCCGCGCGTTGCGGAATGTCATGGTGAGCCTGGGCCCGGGAGCATGGGTGGCGGCCGGCGGCGGCAAGTGGGCTGCGCCGGTGATGGTGGCCGTCAACTCGATGGTCAGGATGGTCCATGCTCCGTACGTGCGGAGCTTCAGCGGATTCGACCGGCCATGGCGACACCTGGAACAGCTCGTCGAGGACGTCCAGGTCCAGGAGATGGCGTTCGGCGGCGGGTACGTCATGACCGGCCGCACGCCGGCTTAGCTTGGCCTTCGGGCCGCGATCGCCGCATGACGCCCTTTTTATCGTTCGTCACTCAAAGCGGCCGCAGCACGATGATCCGGCGCGTTGACCTGCGTCACGCCTGCTCGGCGAGTCAAGTCCGCGCGCATATTCACCACCAGCACGGGGAAACCAGATAGTGTCCGGGTCTTCCGGCGCGGATCGCCGGCTGGTGCTGGTGGCATCGCGGGAGAGTGAAGCAGTGCGGCAGGTGCCCCAGGAGGCAGGGACTCCGGTTTCCCGGCTGGTGGAGCTGCCGGGCCGGGGGGTCACCCTGGTGTGGGAGTGCGCCGGCCCGCGCGACGCGCCGACGCTCATGCTCATCCACGGGGTGACGGTCACCGCGGAGCTGAACTGGGCAAGGGTCTTCGCCCCGCTGTCGCGGCATTTCCGCGTCGTCGCCATGGACCTGCGCGGCCATGGCGACGGGATCGGCGCCGGCGTGCGGTTCCGGCTCGAGGATTGCGCGGACGACGTTGCCGCGCTGGCTGAGGTCCTGGCGATCCGCAGCTTCGTGGCCGTGGGTTACTCCATGGGCGGCATGGTCGCTCAGCTGGTCTGCCGGCGGCACGCCCCGATGGTGTCCGGCCTGGTGCTGTGCGCCACTGCGCGCAACGTCCTCGGGTCGCCGGCGGAGAAGCTGGCTGCCCTGGCGCTGCCGGCGGCGGCCGCCGCCTTCTGGTGGAATC
>Ga0210390_10002175_pt1 | contig 17626 bp, 15 predicted proteins | sample IncBWH11OmetaG_FD_161050 | JGI IMG/M metagenome (GOLD analysis project Ga0210390, IMG submission 161050) | Forest soil microbial communities from Barre Woods Harvard Forest LTER site, Petersham, Massachusetts, United States - Inc-BW-H-11-O ... | reverse complement strand
GAATATTGTTCCCGCCCGCCCTATCCCAACAAAGGCCCAGTGCATTCATGCTGACACGACGCGCGTTCACACTCGGCGCCACCTGCGCCCCGATCGTCTTCGCAACGCCGGCTCTGGCAGCCGACGCCTCCGCGCTCACGTTCGTCACCGACATCTATAATGGCTACAAGGGCAAAGACTCTCCCGGCCGTGCGCTGGACAGCGAGGCAGCGATCCGGCGCTATTTCGAGCCGTCGCTGGCAACCTTGATGGTCAAGGACCGCAAACGCGCCGCCAAGCGCGATGAAGTCGGTACGCTCGATTTCGACCCGTTCGTCAATGCTCAGGACTGGGAAATCTCCGCCTTCGACATCGCCGTGGCCGATAAAGCCCCGGGCCAGGCCGTCGCCACCGTCAAGTTTTCCAATCAGGGCAAGCCGGCTGTCGTCTCCCTCGATCTCGTCACCATCAAGAACGAGTGGCGGATCCGCGACATCACCTGGGAGATCGACGGCAAGCCGCAAACGCTACGCGGGCTTTACGTGCATTGAGCGTGGTGGTGCGAGCTAACGGAAGCGCGCCGGCGCGAAGATTGGAGCGGGTGAAGGGAATCGAACCCTCGTCATAAGCTTGGAAGGCTTCTGCTCTACCATTGAGCTACACCCGCGCCGGCGACCGCCGCCACTTCATATAGCATTTGCGCCGCTCGGCAAAAACGTGCGGGTACGCGCCCCGAATGGCGGCGGGTGGAACGCACAATAGCTCCGCACGTTTGTCACCCGTTACCCGTTCCTATAACCTCATGACAACCTGCGGGGGCGCCGGACCAAGGCGGGCAGTCTCAAGTCTCGCGGACAATGGGAGGATGACCATGCAAGGCATGATGAGCCGAGCGCGTTCCTGGTTTGTCGGGTGCGCCGGGCTTGCGATCGCGCTTTCGCCTGTGGGCGCACTGGCGCAATCGACCGATCCGATCAGGATCGGCGTGATCGGCGAAGAATCCTCGGTCGCCGGCGCGTCGCTGACCAAGGCCGCGGCCATGGCCGCCGACGACATCAACGCCCACGGTGGCATCAACGGCCGCCAGGTTCAGGTGATCACCTACGACGATCATTCGTCCGCCTCCGACGCGGTGCGCGCCTTCCAGCGCGCCGTCAGCCAGGATAAAGTCGTCGCCGTCATCGGCAGCTATATCAGCGAGGTGGTGCTGGCGCTCGAGCCGTGGTCGGCGCGGCTGCACATGCCGTTCATCACGCCCGGCGCCGCGAGCAATCTGATCTCCAAGGCGGTCCACGACGACTACGACCACTTCAAGTACACGTTCCACGGCTGGCTCACGTCGGCGTTCATCGCGCAGGCGATCTGCGATTACACCAAGGACCTCCTGGTCGATCCCATGCACATGAAAACGGCCGTGGTCATGAGCGAGGACGCCGCCTGGACCACGCCGCTCGATGAACGCTATCTCGAATGCCTCCCCAAAGCGGGACTGCAGGTGTTGGACCATATCCGCTTCAACCCGGACACCAACGACTTCACGCCGATCTTCCATCAGATCGAGGACAAGCATCCGGACGTGATCATGACCGGTATCAGCCATGTCGGCGTGCAGCCGACGGTGCAGTGGCACGACCAGCAAGTGCCGATGCCGATGGTCGGTCAGAGCTCGCAAGCCACCACCAGCACGTTCTGGAAAGATACCAACGGCGCCGCCGAAGGCGTGATTACCGGAACGGCCGCCGCCACCGACGTCGCGCTCACACCGGTCACGATCCCGTTCGCCGAGGCCTACGTGAAGAAGCACGGCGTCACGCCGGCCTATGTCGGCTATTCGGCCTACGACATGGTCTATGTCATCGCCGAGGCGATCGAGCGTGCCGGCGGCTCGACCGACCCCGAGAAACTGGTCACCGCGCTGGAAGCCACCGATCATGTCGGCAGCGTCGGCCGCATCCAGTTCTATGGCCGCGACAACCAATTCACCCACGCGATGAAATACGGACCGGGTCTGGTCACCACCATCGCCATTCAATGGCAGAGCGGCAAACAGGTCTGCGTCTGGCCGACCGACAAGTGCAAGGGCAAGGTCAGCTTCCCGTCGTTCGTCAAAACGCCGAGTTAAGCCGGCGGCGACAAAAGCCGAAGTCGGATCGGGCTCTCGACTCGATGGTCGCGTCAGGCTGAGCTAATCTAAAAGCCTTCGACAGACGATCGGGGTGGTGGGGCAAGGTCGATGCGGGCAATCCAGATCCTGGTCGATGGATTTGCGATCAGCTCATTGTATGGCCTCGCCGCCGTCGGCTTCACGCTGATCTTCGGCGTTTCCGGCGTGCTCAATCTGGCCCACGGCGGCATCATGGTGGTGGCCGCGATCGTCGGCTGGGCGGCCGCCGGCGAGCTTGGGCTCGGCACCTATGCCGGCACATTGATCGGCGTCGCCGCCGGCCTCGCCACCGCCTACGCCACCTATTTGATCGTCGTCCGGCCGATTCAGCGCTCGCGCGCTATCCGGCCGGAAGAGACCGAGATCTTTGTCCTGACCGGCACGCTGCTCTGGGGCATCATGATCCAGGTCGGCATGGCCTATCTGTTCAGCGACAATCCGGTGACCATACGGCCGCTGATCGCCGGCGTGGTCAACGTGTTCGGCGTCCGCACCCCGGCGAACGAAATCCTGATTGCGGTGATCGCCTGGGCGACCATCGGTCTGCTCTGGCTTCTGGTCAATCGCACGCGGACCGGCAAGGCTCTGCTCGGCGCCTCGATGAATCCTCGCGGGGTCACGCTCCTCGGTTACGAGCTGACGGAGCTTTACCTCGTCGCCTGGGGAATTTACGGCATCCTCGCCGGCATGGCCGGCGTGCTCCTGGCATCTTTCCTCGGCGTCAGCACGACCAATGCCGGGCAACTGACCGCCAGCGCGTTCTCCATCGTGGTGCTCGGCGGCCTCGGCAGTGTCTCCGGCTCGCTGATCGCCGCTTACGTGGTCGGCTACTTGGAAACCATGACCGCGTATTTGATCGCGCCGACGCTGCGGCCGATCCCCTCGCTCATTCTTCTCGTGCTTGTCGTCTATGTGCGGCCGCAGGGCCTGCTGGGCCGGCGATAGGAGCGCCCGTTGGCCGTCCTTCGCTTGCGCATCGTGTGGATCGGAGCGGCGGTGATACTGATCGCCGCGTTGTTGCCGTTCTGGCTGTCGGCCTATCTGCTCGGCATCCTGACGGCGGCATATTATTTCGGCGTCTTCGCCATGGCCTGGGATTTGCTGTTTGGCTTCGCCGGCGAAGTCAATTTCGGCCCGACCTTTCTGATCGGGCTCGGCGCCTATACCGCCGCCATTCTCAACACTTTCGGCCTGCCGATTCCGGTCTGCGTCATTGCCGCCGCATTTGCCGCCGTGGTCGGCGGCATCCTGCTCGCGGTCCCGGCGCTCCGCCTCCGTGGTCCTTATTTCGGACTGGTCACGCTGGTGGCAGTATTGCTGCTGCAGAATTTCATCGTGATCTTTGCCGGCATTACCGGCGGCGAGATCGGCATGACCGTGCCTGACGTGCTGTCGATCGATGCCAATGTGAATTATTGGTACGCGCTGGCCTTCCTGGCGCTGTGCGCGGTGCTGCTGTTCGGCCTGTCGCGCTCGGCAGTGGGGTTGATCTTGCAGGCGAGCGGTCAGGACGCCGTCGGCGCCTCGGCGCTCGGCTTCAACGTCACCAAGCACAAGATTGCGGCGTTTTGCGTGAGCGCGCTGTTCTCCGGCACGGCCGGCGCCATGCTGATCTTCTACATGGGTACCGCCTCGATCGACACCGTGGTCGACGTCGCCATCGCCGTGCAGATCATCATCGCCGCCGTGCTCGGCGGCCGCCGCACCATCCTCGGCGCCGCCTTGGGCGCGGTGTTCCTGATTGTCGCCAACGAATTTCTCCGCCCGCTCGGCCAGCTCAATACCTTCGTCGTCGCCGCCGTGGCGCTTGCCGTGATCCTGTTTTTTCCCGAGGGGCTGCTCGGCTACGCGCTGCACCGCGGAGAGCGCGAATGAGCGGCGACATACGTCTGCAGGTCAGCGGCCTCGGCAAGCGTTTTGGCGGCGTCATCGCCGTGAAGAACATGAGCTTCGATCTTCGCGCCGGCGAAATCACTGGCCTGATCGGGCCCAACGGCTCCGGCAAGTCGACGGTGATGTCGTTGATCATGGGCCTCACTCGAGCCAATGCCGGCGCCATCAAGCTCGATGGCGTCGACATCGCCGGTTGGCCGGCGCACCGGATCGCGCGCTCCGGCGTCAGCATCGTGTTCCAGCATTCGCGGCCGCTGCAGCGGCAGACAGTCCTGGAAAACGTCAAGCTCGCGTTGTTGCCCGACTCGCTGGTGCGGCTCGTGACCGAAGCCTCGGCGGCCGAGCGGGCGCGGGCCATCGCCGAGCGCGTCGGGCTCGGCGGCGTGTTGCACCGGCATCCGTGGACGTTGCCATTCGCCGATTTGCGCCGCATGGAGCTGGCCAAGGCGGTGGCGCGCGACCCCAAAGTGGTGCTGATCGACGAGCCGTTCGCCGGGCTGACGTCCGCGGAGATCAAGGTGTTTTCCGACCTGATCCGCACGCTGCGCGACGAGGGGCGCGCGGTGCTCCTGGTCGACCACAGCGTCAAGAGCGTGGCCGCGCTCGCCGATCGCGTCATCGCCATGTATCTGGGCGAGCGCATCGCCGAGGGCAGCGCCGACGAGGTGATGCAGAACGAAACCGTCCGGCGAGTCTATATCGGTGGCAAAATCGAAACCGTCGAGCGCAAGGCCGCTGCCGCCGAAGGCGCTACGCTCCTCGACATTGACGCCGTCGAGGTGCTTTACGGCAAGGCCAAAGCGCTCGACGGTGTCAGCCTGCGCGTCCAGCAGGACGAGTTTGTATCGATTGTCGGCCTCAACGGCGCCGGCAAGACTACATTGTTCAACGCGATTTCCGGGCTGGTTCCATATCGCGGCGCCATCCGTTTCGACGGGCGCGACTTGCGGAGTCTCACCGCGGCGGCCATCGCCCGCGCCGGCGTCGTGCATTGTCCGGAGACGCGTGAATTGTTCGGCCACATGAGCGTGCGCGAGAATCTCGATCTTGGCGGCGGCCACTTGAGCAACGCTGAACGGCAGCGGCAACTGGCTTGGGTGTTCGACCTGTTCCCCATCCTCGAGCAACGCCAGACCCAGGCGGCACGAACGCTATCGGGCGGCGAACAGCAAATGCTGACGCTCGGGCGCGCCCTGATGATGCAGCCGAAGCTGCTTATTCTCGACGAGCCGACGCTCGGGCTCGCGCCGGTGATCCTCGGGCAGCTTTCCAAGGCGATCGAGCGATTGCGCGGCGAACGCTCGCTGACGCTGCTTCTCGCCGAGCAGAACGTGACGTTCGCCCTGCCCCATTCCGACCGCGTCTACGTTCTCGATCACGGCCGCATCACGTGGCAAGGCGATCCGGCGCGCTTCGCCAGGGAAATGAGCACCGGATATTTGTAGCCGCCATCACGCCAGCAGGCGGCGGACGGCGGACGCCCACCCCGCGAGCTTTCGTTGGCGCAGCGCCGGGTCCATGTGCGGCGTGAAACGCCGCTCGGATTGCCACAGACTCGCGAAGCGGTCGGGCTCCGGGAAGAACCCGGCGCGCAGGCCGGCCAGATACGCCGCGCCAAGCGTCGTTGTTTCCTTGATCCGAGGCCGGTCGACCGTCGCGTCGATCAGATCGGCGAGGCGTTGCATGGTCCAATCGGACGCCGCCATGCCGCCGTCGACCCGCAAAATCTTGCGCGCACCTTCCGCGCTGCGCCAGTCGGCGTTCATGGCGGTCAGAAGATCGGCGGTCTGGAAACACACGCTCTCCAGCGCGGCTTGCGCCAGTTCTTGCGGTCCGGTCGCCCGGGTCAGGCCGAACAGCGCCCCGCGCGCGTCCGGCCGCCAATAGGGCGCGCCTAGGCCCACAAACGCCGGCACGAGATATACGTCTTGTGTCGGGTCGGCGGCCGCGGCGAGCGGGCCGGTTTCGTCGGCGCTTTGCACGATGTGCAAACCGTCGCGCAGCCACTGCACGGCGGCGCCGGCAACGAAGATCGATCCTTCGAGCGCATAACTACGCTTGCCGTCGAGCTGATAGGCGATGGTCGTCAACAGCCTGTTGTTCGACGCAACCGGCGTATCGCCGGTATTCAACAAGGCGAAACAGCCGGTGCCGTAGGTGGATTTGATCATGCCGGGCGCGAAGCACGCCTGCCCGATCAACGCCGCCTGCTGGTCCCCGGCGATGCCGTAAATCGGTATCGCGGCGCCGAACAGGTCGGGATCGGTCACGCCGAAGTCGGCCGAGCAATCGAGCACTTGCGGCAGGACCGATTTCGGAACACCGAGCAGCGCCAACAGCTCATCATCCCAACGGCCGTGACGAATGTCGAACAGTAACGTGCGCGATGCGTTCGTGGCGTCGGTGGCGTGGGCTTTGCCGCCGGTAAGACGCCACAACAAATAACTGTCGACCGTCCCGAAAGCGAGCTCACCGCGCGCGGCGAGCTGTTCGACGCCGGGCTCTTTTTGCAACAGCCAGGACAACTTGGTGCCGGAGAAATAAGGATCTAGTAAAAGCCCGGTCTTGGCCGCAAACAACGGCTCGCGGCCGTCGTCTTTGAGGCGCGCGCAAATGTCCGCGGTCCGCCGATCCTGCCAGACGATGGCGCGATGCACCGGCCGGCCGGTGCTGCGGTGCCACAACAGGGTCGTTTCCCGCTGATTGGCGATGCCGATGGCGACAATGTCCTTGGCGCTGGCCCCGGCGTCGCGCATGGCGCTGTGGCAGGTGTCGAGCGTCGTCGCCCACAAATCTTCCGGCTCATGCTCGACCTGCCCGTCGGCCGGGAAATATTGGCGAAATTCCTGCTGGGCGACGGCTGCCACCGAAGTATCGGCGCGAAACAGCATAGCGCGGGTCGAGGTCGTGCCCTGGTCGACCGCAAGCACGTATGACGCCACTCGCTCCTCCCCTGACGCCGCCTCGCGACATTATTAGATCGCGGCAGCAAACAATTAATCCTCTGAAACCGCCCGGTCTTTAGGCGATCAAAGTAACAATTTACTAGCAATTTCAGCATACAAGCGCACCATCAGAGCGAGTGCGCCATGTTCAAATCCATCGCAAGAATTCCGCGTGCCGAGACCGCCCGGGCTCGCGCACTGATCTCTCGTTTTCGCACGGATGCCCGTGCCAACGTCGCGATCATCACTGCCATTTCGGCTATTCCGGTTTTCACCGCCATCGGCTGCGTCGTCGACTATTCAATGGCGTCGATGGTCAACGCCAAGCTGCAATCCGCCGCCGACTCGGCGGCGCTCGCCACCGTCTCCAACAACTCGCCGATCGTCGCTTCGGCCAGACTGAACGGCAGCGTCACCGGCGGCTCGGCCTACGCCAACAATTTCTTCAATGCCGACGTCAGCGCCATCAACAATTCCGCGAATATGAGCGTGACGCCGAATTCCACCGTCACCATGACCGGGACAACCGTTACGGCGAAGGTATCGTTCACCGCGGAGGTGCCGACGTTTTTCCTCGGCATCATCGGCTACAAGAACATCGCGCTCAACGGCACATCGAGCGCAAGCTTCTCGCTGCCAACCTACATCGATTTCTATCTGATGCTCGACGTCTCCGGATCGATGAGTTTCCCTTCGACTGCGGCCGAGCAGACGCGTCTGCAAAGCGTCAATCCCGACAATTACGGCAACTATCCCAGCGGCTGCACGTTCGCTTGCCATTTCACCGCGCAGAGCGCTTGTGGGCCGCAAAGTAATCAAGGGCCGTACCCGGCCGTGGGCAAACCTACCAACCCGTCTCCAGGGGGCTATTGCCAAGGCTTTATCATTTCGCGTCTTGGAACGAACCCAGTGACGCTGGCAAGCAACTGCACCAACGGCGCACCAAATAACTGCGGCCAGTACGTCAACTGGACCAACGCGCAGGTCAGCTCTTGCGGGACTGCCGGAACCACATCGTGCATTCAGTTGCGCGCCGATGCCGTCGGTTATGCGGTGAATGCATTGCTCCAGCAAGCGCAGTCTACCGAGGCCCAGACCGGAATAAGCAATGAATTCCGTGTCGGTTTGTTCCCCTTCATCCAAAATCTCTGTTATTCCAGCGTCAATTCGAACAATTCCTGCTCGGTCGGTCTGACCACCAGCATCACCGGCAGCACGATCACCAATTTTGCCAAACAGCTCGCCACTCTACTGGATACCGGCCAGAACTCGACGCTAGGATCCGGCGGAACGCATTTCGAGAATGCCCTGAACACCATGAACAAGAACGTCCTTCCCACCACTCAAGGAAACGGATCATCGAACACTCCGTTCCCCTATCTGTTCATCGTCACCGACGGTTCGCAGGACTATCAAACGCAATGGGGCGGCAACTGGTCGTCGCAAAACTGGAACTCGACATCGGCAGTTCCCTATCAGAATTCTGCGACCGTTATTCCGCCGAACTCCGTAACCAAGACCGATTACTGCACGACGATGAAGAATAACGGCGTCACCATCGCGATCCTCTATATTCCCTATCAGACCATCCAGAACGCCAATGCCAGCTTTGCCAGCAACGAAGACGGCTACGCCAACAACAATATTCCAAACATCCCGCCGGCGCTCCAGACCTGCGCGTCGCCGAATTTCTTCTATACCGCCAACACGCCGCAAGACATCCAGAACGCGCTGATCACGATGTTCGAGCAGGCTGTCAGCACCGCCCACCTCACGCAGTAAGGCGCGGCTCGCGCCGGCGAGCGCTTCCGTATATCGCCCAAGTAGCTGTAGTCATAAGCTCGACGGCGCATAAGTTCGATGGCGCATCGCGAGCGCCCGCACCCTTCGGTTCATCCGCCGCGATAGTGGGACAATCAACCGACCGCCTTCGCACCCGGCGGATTCGCTGCTCAGCGCGTGAAGCGACCGCCTTGGTCGTGGCCTGACGTTCCTATCATCAGACGCCAGTCCCGGATAACGCTTGAAGTCGCCGCGCCGCGAGAGCAGTTGGTTCGCGCAAGAGCTTGCTCCGCGCCCCTCTTGTCGCTTAAGCCGACGAATAAACGACTCAGCACGTGGTTCCCGTTTGCGGGACGTAAGCAATGCAGGTCGTTTTGCGCGGCGCCACATACACATTGTCATAAAGCGCAATCGGACCGGTAACGAAATAGCCGAACGACGGCGTGAAGGTGTACGTCACTTCAGCAAAGATCAGGTAGCACGGATATGAGTTACATGAGTTGGTCGACGTAAGCTGCGACGGAAACTTCGTCCACGCCGTTCCTGCCGTATAAGCGGTGCCATTGACCGAATAGCTCCAGCTGACCGTAGCGGAGGTGGACGAAGCGGCCTTGATCTGTGTGATCGTGACGACCGTCGGCGCGCTCGGATAAGGGGCCAGCACCGCGGCTGTGGCGCTGGTAATCGTGGTCATGTCTGTTGCTTGAATAGAATCGTTGTTGGTGCCGTTGCCGTACGTATTGGTGATGGCAGCCAGCGCGAAGGTCGCCGACCGCACTTTCATGTAGATGGTAATCGCGTTGCCGGCGTCGAACGACGCCAAAAGCAAAGTAAGCAGGAACGGGAGAACCATCGCGAACTCGATGGCGGCCACGCCGCGAACGGACGCGGCAAACCGGCGAAAAATATTTGGTGCTGCTGCCATGATCAATACGGCTCCACTCGAAAAGCGCTTACGCCCATCATCTGCGCGGCGCCGCCCGGAAGGTTGCTCAGCGAGAATCCCAGCGGCCCTCCAAAAACGGTCCAGGGATAGACAAGCTGCACGACCATGACTTGGCCGGGCGTACCGGGGCTGTAGGTGAAGTTGGTGACGGGGATTTGTTGACCGTTGCTGTACAAGGACGGCACCGCCGTATTGACGCCAGAAAAGCTCGACGCGCTTTGCACGACAACAACCAGCGAACTGCAGTTGAATATCGACGGTAGATATTTGGTGCAGACCAGGCTTCTGAACGCGCTCTGACTATCGCCCTGGACTTGGCCGGTCATGAACTGCCGGCCCGCCTGCATCGCGGCGTTCTGCAACGATTGCTGCGCAAACAGAAAAATGGCAACTTGCAGAACGGCAACCAAAATGGCGATGAAGATCGGCGCGACCAGGGCAAATTCGACCGCCGTCGCTGCCCGCCGTGCGCGGCCAAAGCGCGAAAGATGCCGCGTATAGCGGCTGGACCATTTGGCCAGATGTTTGAGCATGCCGAATGCGTCCTGTTCAGCAATCCGGCCCTGCCGGATCGATCGTAAGGCCGACCACAAACTCGCCAGTACCAGGCGAAATCGGTGGTTCCAACCCTCTACCAATGAATTGAAGGCATTGATTTTTCGTTGCCCAGACCATGTAGCGACGGGCTTGCCATCGTTAACGGCTGATTGCCTCATTGCCGCAGCGGCTCAACCGGTGTGGTCAACTACTGCTCCAGCACGAGCTTGCCGTCGCTATATTCAAAGCGCCGCAGGCGGGACAGAAACGACAGGCCGAGCAGATTGTCGCTCAAAGCCTGGTCCGGCAGCACCAAAGCGGCTACGTCGTGGAGTTGAAGATCGCCGATTTCGACCACGTCGAGACGGGCGGGCGCGCCGCGCACCACGCCGTTTGCCGTCCTGACCTCGGCGACGAACGCGTTCTGTGCTGGATGAATGCCGAGACGGGCGGCGTCGCGCGCCGTCAGGGCGATGACGGAAGCACCGGTGTCGACCATGAAGTCGATGTGGCGGCCATTGACGCGGGCATCGACCTCAAAATGGCCGCGGCCGTCGCGCGGCACGACAACCGAGCGCGAATTGGAGCCCGCCGCGGCCGGCGTCGGCGTCGGATGAGCCTGCAGCGCCAGCGGCGCCGGAGCGGCGCCGAAATGCGAAACATAGCGCGGAGCCAAGATCGCGGCGGCAAGCGCAAGACCGGCGAAGACGAAGATAGAGCGCATGAGATCGGCCAATTGGTCGGCAGCATCTCATCACGCGCGAGCGAATGGCTTGCTAATGGAGCCGCCGCTTGAGCGACTTTGGCTCGCGATGCTCAGTTATCGCTTAACGGATTTGCTCGGATTTGAACGATTCCGGCGCGCGGCGGCCTCACGGGCGGCAGCGCAGCAATCCGCTCCAGTCGCAGTAGCCATAGCCGATGCGGCAGCAGCCGAAGGATGCCGGCGAGCAGAGGTAGAATTGGTAATCGAAGCCGCAGTGGTCGGAGCAATAGGGACGGCCGCTGATCGTATCGATAGCGCAATGATTGCGAAATCGCCGCGGCAACAATTGCGGCCATTGCCAATCCGCCTGGGTGGCGGCAGCGCGCTGCGGCGGAACGATCGGCGGCGCGGCGATGCCGGAAGAGGTTGCAGCCACGCAGGCGAACAAGGCAAGCGCCAGAGCCAGTCCAACAACTTTCATGTCAGGCTATCCGATGAAACGATTGACGGGGCATCAGCCGCGGCTTTTGGTTCAGCGTCGATTGGCGGTGACGGCGCGGGGCGCTTGAGCGGCAGGCGGATGACGAAACGCGCGCCATGGCCTTCCTCACTCGTCACCTGAATGCGGCCTTCGTGCAGGTCGACCGCCATCTTGACGAGATAAAGGCCGACGCCGGTCCCGACGATGCCGGACACGTTGCCGCCGCGGTAATAGCGCTGGAACAGCCGATCAAGGTCGCTCGCCGGGATACCGATACCGCGATCGGTGATTGTGACCACCGCTTCATGGGCATCGATCGCCGCCTCGACCGCGATGGCGCCGCCGTTCGGCGAGTATTTGACGGCGTTCGACAGGAGATTACTGAAAACCTGGAACAACAGCTTGGCGTCACCGACGATCGGCATCGGCGCGCCAGCAAATCGCTCGACGATATCCGCGCCCGGCACCATCTCGCGATGCAATTGGCAGACTTCGCGCAGCAACGCCGTCAGGTCCATCCCAGCGGGATCGAAATATAGCCCGGCGCCGCCGTCGATCAGGCGGCCGGAACTGAGCAGATTGTCGATCAGGTGGATCAGCCGCAGCACCGCGGCGCGAATCTTGCCGGCGCGCTCGCCGGTCTCGGCGGTCACGGCCCCCTCACGCATCTTTTCCAGACGCCGCGCGTGGCCGTCGATGATGGTCAGCGGCGTGCGGAATTCATGCGACGCCATCGACACGAAATTGCGCTGCGCCAGCGCCAACCGTTGCTCCTGCGCCAATTGCTCCTCGAGCATGGCGGCCTGGCGGGCCAGCGTGCGCTGGCTGCGCATCAGCTCGATGGCGTTGTTGCGAAACACCACGGTGGCTTGCGCCATCTCGCCAATCTCGTCGCGCCGTTCCGTCTCCGGAATGTCGATATCGGTATTGTTCGCCGCCAAGCGGCGCATCCGGTCGGCAAGGTGAAGGAGCGGCGACGAGATCGAGCGGCTGACATGAATGAGCGCGGCCACCACCATGATGCCGGCGATGACCATGCCGAGCAGAATGAGCCAGAACGCCTGCCGATAAGCGACGCCGAGGCGATCGCTCGCGGCCTGGGCGTTGGCGACCGCCCGGTCGGTCAATTGGCCGAGCGTGTCGCTTGCCGCGTCATACGCCGCGCGCGAAGCGCCGGCGTAGATCGCGAGCGCCTCGGTCTTGCGGTTGGCATGCGACAGCGCAACGATCTGGTTGACGTCGGTGCGATAGTCGTTCCAGTGCTGCTTGAAGCGGCCATATAACTCGTTCTCGGCGGCGTCGCGTCGAATCCGCTCGAAGCTGCGCTCTGCCTCGGCGATGGAACGATCGAGCACCGCCATTTGCTGTTCGGCCGCCGCGACGTCGGCGGGATCCGACGACAGCAGGCTGCTGCCTTCGAAGGCCCGGAAATCGGAGGTGAAATTGTTGAGATCCCCGAGCGCGCGGGTGTTCGGCAGCCACACCTCGGCGACGTCGGCGGACAGCCGGTTGAAGTTGCTCAGGCGCCAGATGCTGAACATGCCCAGCACCACGACCAGGAGGAAGAACAGGAGGAACACCGCCGTGAGGTGAAATCGGATCGAATGCGGCTGCCGCATGAGCACCGACCGTCGGTGGTGTTGGAGCCCTAAAGCCGGTCGCAGCCGGTCCAAGGCAATACATTTTATCGATTGATCTATATATGAACGAAGCCGTGCCGGGAACCCGAAAGCAGAGCTGGCGCGCGAACTTGCGGATTTTTTGATGACCGAAGGTCAACGGAAAATACTATGCATCGAGGATGACCGCGAAACCGCGGCACTGATTGCCGAGGAGCTGGTCGACCGCGGCTATGCGGTGACCGTGGCGCATGACGGCCGCGAAGGGCTTGCCGCCATTCTCAAGACCATGCCCGATCTGGTGCTGTCGGACATCAGCATGCCATTGATGTCCGGGTTCGAGCTGTTGGAACGCCTGATCGATCTGGCGCCGCGGTTCGCCAAAATGCCGTTCGTCTTTCTCACCGCCCTGACCGACCGCGACAACGAGCTGAAGGGGCGGCAATTGGGCGCCGACGACTACGTGACCAAGCCGATCGACTTCGACGTTCTCGATACCATCATCACCGCGCGGCTCGCCGGCGTAGCGCGCACCGGACTGTGGCCAAAGCTGGTCGAGCTCAACGATCGCGAGGTGGAAGTGCTGACCTGGGTGGCCCGCGGCAAGACCTCGGTCGAGATCGCGCAAATTGTCGGTCTGACCAAGCGGACGATCGATTTCCATATCGACAATGCCCGCGCCAAGCTCGGCGCCGCCACCCGTACCGAGGCCGTCATCAAGGCCACGACGGGAAAGTTGATCGAGCCGTAACGGCTACCGGCACGTCAGGCGCAAAACGTATCCGACGAGGCGCCGCGCCGGCCCGGTGCGATCCCGGGCTCGCCCTGTTCCAGCCGGTAGCCCACGCCGGATTCGCTGACGATCAAGCGCGGCTGTGTCGCGTCGGTCTCGATCTTTTGCCGGAGCTTGCGCACCAGAATACGCAGATACTGAATGTTGCCGGCATGACCGCCCCAGATTTCCCGGATCAGCTGCTGGTGCGTCACGACGAGCCCAACATGCGTGGCCAGCCCATGCAGCAGCGCATATTCCTTGCGCGTCAATTGAACGCGTTTGCCGTCAAGGGTGACGACGCGCGACACCAGATCGATCGACAGCGGGCCGGCCCGCACCACCGGGTCGCGGTTGGTGCTGCGCAGATGCCGGCGCAGCGCGGCGTCGCTGCGCGCCAACAGTTCGGAGATTCCGAACGGCTTGACGACATAGTCGTCGGCCCCCAGGCGGAGCAAACGGACTTTCTCATGCTCGTCGGTATGGATGGAAAGGACGATAACCGGAATATTGGACCAGGACCGAATGCGCTCAAGCACTTCGGAGCCTTCGAGATCCGGCAAGTTGAGATCGAGGATGATCAGGTCGACCGCACCCATGGTCGCGGCCTTGAGCCCGGCGGCGGCGTTCTCGGCCTCGATCACGCTAAAACCGTGGAGTTCGAAGCCGGCGCGCAGAAAGCGCCTGATCTGCGCCTCATCGTCGATGACCAATACCTTAGTCATCCAAAGCGCCCACAAGCGCCGGCGTGTCGGCGGAAACCGTCGGCAGCCGCAGCGACATGGTCGTGCCGAGATCAAGCCCCCGGCTTTCCGCGTGGAGACTGCCGCCGTTGGCAGCAATGAAGGTTGAGGCAATCCACAGCCCGAGCCCCGAGCCGCTGGCGCCGACCGCACGGCCGCGGCCGCGGAAAGAGCGCCTGCCGAGCTGGCCCTTCTCATCCGCCGTCAGGCCAACTCCCTGATCCTGGACCGAAAGGATCACACAGCCATCTTCGCAGCGGCTGTTGATCTTGATCTCACTACCGGGCGGCGAGTATTTGGCCGCATTTTCGAGCAGCTGGCCGAGCGCCTGTTCGACCAGCACGGTGTCGACATGGACCAGCGGCACCTCGCGGGCGATCTCGAGTGTGATCCGATGCGCAGCGAGTTTTCGCTCCTTCTGCTTGACGGCGGCGCCGACGATGTCCGTCGGGTCGGTCCATAGCAGTTGCGGACGCACGCCCTTGGCACTGATCCGCGTGGCGTTGAGCAGATTACGAATCTCGTTGTCGAGAGACCCGGCTTGTTCGTTGATTGCCTCGACCAGTTCGCGCGATTGCCGATCGTCGCGGACCGCGGGAATGCGGTTGAGGACGCTGCAACTGCCGAGGATCGAAGCCAGCGGCGTGCGCAGCTCGTGCGATATGCCGCCGACCAGCGCGTCGCGCAGGATTTCGGTTTGATAGTTGATGGTTGCCTGCTCGATCGCTTCCTTGGTCTTGAGATGCTTGAGCGTCAGGGTCGCTTCGTCGAGCAGCGATTCGACGCGCCGCGCCATGACTTCCGCGGGCTCGCCGGCGCCGTCGCCCAATTCAACGGCGATGGCGCCGTAACCCAAGATTTCGGGAGCGATGAGACGCACCAGCCAGGCCCGACCGCTGCGCGGATCGCGCAGGGTCGAGGCGGCCGACGCGCCGGCCGCGATCAGCTTCACCGCCTCCTGGCGAATCTCCGGTGGAACGGCGGCGGCATCACCGACGGCATGGTCGTCCTGCTCGGTCGCAATCAGAACCGCGCGATAGCGTAGCGTATTGGACAGGTAATCCTGCACGGCGAATATCAGGTCGCGGCCGGTCAGGCAGGTGGCCAGGCCTTGCGAAAAAGCGTGCAGTTCGCCGATCTCCTTTTCGCGGCGGCGAAGCGCGACCGCCTCGTTCTTGAGCCGCGCCGCAAGATTGCTGGTGACCACCGCTATCAGCAGGAAAAGAACGAGATCGACGACGTTCTGCGGATCGCGGATCCAGAAGCTGTAGAGCGGCGGATAAAAGAAGAAGTCCGCGGCCGCCGCACCGGCAAAGGCCGCCAGGATGCCCGGTCCGACCCCCCATTGTGTCGCCGCCACCACCACCGGCAGCATGTAGATGAGCGAAACGAGATTGAACGGGACGAAGTAGTTGATGACGACCAGGCTGACGGTCGCCAGCCAAACCAAGGCGAACGTGGCGCCCGTCGGCATGGCGTTGGCGGCGACGACGTTTAGCCAGCGGGTTTGATGCCCGCCCCTTTTGATCTCATCGCCGCTTGTTACCTGAACCACGGCCAGATCGCGCAGGCCGCGTCGTTCCAAAAGACTTGACACCTGTATTGCCTTTCCGAAAGCGCTCAGTTGGCCCCCTCTGCACGCACCCGGCTGGCATTAATCACAGTGAACTTTCCCAACGCCGACATAGGAAGTCGAGATGCTTTGCAGGTCGAAAAAATATAGAAAACATAAACGCGCTAACCTGATGGAGGGCGCCTGCACACAATTGAAGCCGTTGAACAATGGCTCTGAGTATATTTTGTGCACGCCTGTTCCGCGAAAAGGCGATCGTTTTCGACTCTGCGACGCAAGCCCACTGAAGGGCTTGCGTCGCTTGGCGTCGGGCATCCGCGCGGCTCAGAAGTGGATGATCACATCGGCGGCGCCGACAACCGCGTAGTCACGAGTTGGGGCAATTCCCGAATTGGCGTTGCCGTTGAACGCCGGCGCGTCCAGAGACTTGTAGTAAGCGATTTCCGGGCGGAACTCGATCTGCGGCGAAAGCCAATGCTGCCAGCTTGCCGCAACGTCTACGTAGCGGGTGGCGACGCCGGTACGCTGGCCGTTGTGGTCGTGGAACCACTCGGTGCGGAGCGAGAAGTTGTTCAGCTTGTTTGGCGAATAGTTGACGTAGAGCAGGAAGGACTGCTCGTCGGCCCGGCAAGCCAGCACCGCGGCATTCGGACAAAACGCGGCGCCCGGCGCATTGTAAGGAATGAATTGCGGACTGAAGGGCGTGCCGCCGCCGGCGATGATAGCCGCAGCCGTCGGATTGTTGAGATTAGGCACGTTGTTCTCGTGGATATTCCAGCTTTCGACGGCGATGTGCCAGTTGTCGTTGAGCTTGTGATAATAAGTGCCGCCGATCCATTGCAGGTTGTTGTAGCCCCACTGGCCGCCGTTCAATGCGTCACCAACGATGTTAAGGTCGTCCCTGCCATCATCGCTGGTCCAGCGGACACCCAAGGTGACCGATGGTACAGCGCCGGGATCTTTGGGAAAGGTGGCGCCGGGATAGAGCGCATTGCCCGGCATGAGATTGGTCAGATTCTGACCCGCGTTCCACGGCATGGTATCGCTGCCGACCGTCAGGCCGGTCTGAACGATCCAGTTCTTGGTTAGCGCCGTCGTCACCTCGATGCCGGTGTTGGTGTAGTTGTCGAACGTGTAGGTCAACGAGTGCACGTAAGTGTAGTTGTTCGGCGCCAGCTGCGCTTCGATGTCCGGGATCGAGATGAAGCGGCCGATGCGCACGTCCATGCCCTGCATCACCGGGAAATAGATGTCGGCATAGACCATCGGGAAATCGATGCCGTAGACCAGGTTGTGGTTGAGCAGTTGTTCGCTGAACAGACCATAAGCGGTGGTGTAGCGATAGTTCTCGCCGTACAGAGCCGAGACGCGGAAGCCCCAATCGATGTGGTTCTGCTGCACGGTGTCGGCCAGCCGCTCGATATAGACGACGGCCTGGTCGAGCTGGAACGTGTTGGGCGTATAGTCATAGGCGCCCGGCGCGTTG
>Ga0210390_10002174_pt1 | contig 17646 bp, 15 predicted proteins | sample IncBWH11OmetaG_FD_161050 | JGI IMG/M metagenome (GOLD analysis project Ga0210390, IMG submission 161050) | Forest soil microbial communities from Barre Woods Harvard Forest LTER site, Petersham, Massachusetts, United States - Inc-BW-H-11-O ... | reverse complement strand
TACTCAGCCTGATATTAGGTGGAGTGGTTGTTTATTTCGTTATCTGGGGTCTGTACCACTTCATGGACGCGCGTCAGAGATCGCGCCAGGGTCAGCAGAGCCCGCTGGTGAAGCAAGTGGAAACGGATACGCGAATCGTCTCGCCCGACGAGATCAACAAGTTCCCCCAACCCCGTTTGGAGCGCAACGAGCGAACTGAGATCGAAGATTTTCGCTTGCAAGAAGAGCAAACGTTAAATACCTATGGCTGGGTCGACGAAAAAGGTGGAGTGGTTCGGGTTCCGATTGAACGCGCCATGCAGTTAGTAGCGCAACGCGGACTGCCGACCACGCCGAAGGCCGGAACAGCCCCACAGTCCGCGGTGAATGTGGCCACCGAGGCCGCGGAGCGCTCGGACACCAGCAACGAACCGGCTAAGACCAAGGCGAAACCGCCGAAGTAATGGAAGGAATGTCAGCAAGTGCGTAGCACATTAAGGCCGAAAATTTCGGAGCCCATCGCGTTAGCCGTGCTGGCAGTGTTTACTCTCGCGCTGTCGGCATGGGGCCAGGGAATTATCCAAGGCCCGGTAACGCCACCGGCAGACGTGCGGCCCCCAGGACTGAAGAATGTCGGCATTGAGCAGCATTTAAACGAACAGATTCCGCCGGAGCTCACGTTCCAAGACGAAACCGGGAAAGCTGTCCAACTTGGTGACTACTTCGGCAAGAAGCCGATGATTCTGAATCTGGTTTATTACCAGTGTCCGATGTTGTGCGGAGAAGTCCTGACTGGATTGGAGAGCGCCCTTCGTGTGTTGAAGTTCGACGTAGGAAAAGAGTTCGACGTTCTCACCGTAAGTTTTGATCCCAAAGAGACACCACAACTGTCGGCCGCGAAAAAGGCAGAATACTTGAAACGTTACGGGCGCCCCGGCGCTGCTGCTGGCTGGCATTTTTTAACCGGACCAACCTCTTCGATCGATGCGCTCACCAAGGCGGCTGGCTTCCAATATCAATACGATCCGAAAAGCGGCCAGTTCGCCCACGCAACTGCAATCCTGGTGCTGACGCCCGAAGGAAAAATTGCGCAATACTACTACGGCGTCGAGTTTGCGCCAAAGGATTTGCGGCTGGGATTGATTCAGGCATCCGAGAACAAAATTGGCACGGTGGTGGATCAAGTATTGCTCTACTGCTACCACTACGATCCGGACACCGGCAAATACGGAGCCATCATCAGCAGAGTTCTGCAACTGGCGGCCGGCGCAACGGTATTGATACTCGGGACATTCTTGATAGTGATGTTCCGTCTGGGCCCAACAACACGAACGCGCCCAACCGCCAACGACGAACAACCAACGACTAATTATGTTCGATAACTTTCCACTTTGGCCCATACGCGCCTCGACCGGCGCCGGAAATGTAGACGCGCTCTTCATTTTCCTGCTGGCCCTGTCTGGGTTGATGTGCGCGGCCATTTTCGTCATGATCCTGGTGTTTGCGACCAAGTATCGTCGCCGCCGCGGAGTCGAAGCCGAACAGATCGAAGGCTCATCCGCGCTGGAAATAACCTGGTCGGTAATTCCGCTGGGAATTTTTATGGTCATTTTCGCTTGGGGCGCGGTCATTTACTTCCACGAGCGCACGCCACCCCGGGCCGCATCCGAAGTTTATGTGGTAGCCAAGCAGTGGATGTGGAAACTCCAACACCAGGAGGGCGCGCGCGAGATCAACGAACTGCACGTTCCGGTAGGCCGCGACGTCAAATTGATCATGACCTCGCAGGACGTGATCCACAGCTTCTACGTTCCCGCCTTCCGCATCAAGCAGGACGTGCTGCCCGGCCGCTATACAACCGCCTGGTTCCGCGCCACGAGGCCCGGCGTCTATCACCTGTTCTGCTCGCAATATTGCGGAACCATGCACTCCGGCATGATCGGGCAAGTTACGGTAATGGAGCCAGCGCAATACGAAGCGTGGCTTTCAGGCGGAGGAACCGCGGGCTCGCTCGCAGCCAGCGGCGACAGCCTTTTTCAGCAGTTGGGCTGTTCCACCTGCCACCGCTCCGATGCTCAAGGCCGCGGACCCAATCTGGTCGGACTCTTCGGTCATCCCGTGCATTTGGAGGATGGGCGAACCGTTACGGCCGACGAGAACTATATTCGCCAATGCATCTTGAGTCCGCACACAAACATTCCAAGCGGATTCAAACCCATCATGCCGATCTTTCAAGGGCTCGTGAGTGAGGAACAGTTAACTGCTTTAGTCGCGTACATCAAGTCGTTGAGCCCACCTCCCGCGGGAGGACAAGGTGGTGTCAGCCTGGCTCCAAAACCGCAATACCCTAAGGAATAGAAATGGCTACCGTAGCAGTTACTGCTGAACGCGAAAATTATCTGAATCAGGAATACGGCATCCGCTCGTGGCTCCTGACCACAGACCATAAGCGCATCGCGCTTTTGTACCTCGCGTCCATCACCTTCTTTTTCTTCGTCGGAGGATTCTTTGCCCTGCTGATCCGCCTCGAACTGTTGACCCCGGCAGGCGACCTGGTGCAGGCGGATACCTACAACAAACTCTTCTCCATGCACGGCCAGGTGATGATTTTTTTCTTTCTGATTCCGTCCATCCCCGCCGTGCTGGGAAATTTCCTTGTTCCGTTGATGATCGGGGCTAAAGACTTGGCGTTTCCACGGATCAATCTGCTGAGCTGGTATCTCTACATCATTGCCGGGACGATCTACGTTCACTGCATCGTCACCGGCGGCGTAGACACGGGTTGGACTTTCTACACGCCCTTCAGCACAGCCTTTAGCAACACCAGGGTAATTGAGGCGGGAATCGCAATCTTCATTGCAGGATTTTCGTCCATCCTCACCGGTCTCAACTTTGTGGTAACCATTCATCGCATGCGAGCGCCGGGCATGACGTGGTCTCGGCTGCCACTGTTCATCTGGGCCATGTACGCCACCAGCATCATTCAGTTGCTTGGAACCCCAGTGCTGGCAATCACGCTGCTCCTGGTCGTTTTCGAACGAGCGTTTAACTTGGGCATCTTCGATCCCACTCGCGGCGGCGATCCTTTATTGTTTCAACATCTGTTCTGGTTCTACTCCCATCCCGCGGTGTACATCATGATCCTGCCGGCGATGGCGGTGGAAAGTGAAGTAGTCGCATGTTTCACGCGCAAGCGTATCTTTGGCTACAACTTCGTAGCCATGTCGAGCATTGCGATTGCAGTCTTCGGATTCCTGGTCTGGGCCCATCACATGTTCACGGCGGGCATTTCGCTTTATTCCGCGCTGATCTTCTCCATTCTCAGCTACCTGGTTGCAGTGCCTTCAGCCATCAAAGTTTTTAACTGGACCGCGACCATGTACAAAGGCTCGATCTCATTCACCACCCCCATGCTGTACGCATTCGGCTTCATCGGCCTGTTCACCATGGGCGGACTTACCGGCCTGTTCCTCGCGGCGCTGGGAATCGATGTGCACGTGCACGACACTTATTTCGTCATCGCCCACTTCCACTACATCATGGTCGGAGGTGCGGTTATGGGATATCTCGGCGGCCTGCACTTCTGGTGGCCCAAGATTTCGGGGCGGATGTATCCCGAAGGGTGGGGCAGACTTGCGGCGTTGCTTGTCTTTGCTGGGTTTAACCTCACATTCTTCCCGCAGTTCATTCTCGGCTACATGGGCATGCCGCGGCGCTACTGGCAATATCCCCCGGAATTTCAGGTGCTGAATGTGCTCTCGACGGCGGGCTCGACGATTCTCGCCGTCGGATATGTTCTGCCCATGATTTATTTCCTCTGGTCCATGCGGTACGGAAAAATCGCCAATGACAACCCCTGGGATGCGGCCGGCCTGGAATGGAAGACTTCTTCCCCCCCGCCCACTTTTAATTTCGAGGAAGCGCCAGAAGTGACTTGGGAAGCCTACAACTACGACGAGATCCCTGCTCCCGCGGAGGTGCCCGTTGAGCGATAGCCCGATCGCGGTCGAGCAGCACGGTCCGGAACTGCGGCACCACTTTGTCGACGCCGAGCAGCAGCGCGATGCCGCATCGCTAGGCATGTGGCTGTTCCTCGCTACGGAGATCATGTTCTTCGGCGGCATGTTCCTGGCCTACCTGATCTACCGCTATGCCTATTACAACGAATTTGCCGCCGGCAGCCGCAGCATTGACATCTGGTTGGGCACGATCAACACCGCTGTTCTGATCTGCAGCAGTTTGACGGTTGCGCTCGGCGTACGCGCGGCGCAGATGGGCAAACGCAGATTGCTGGTCACTCTTTTGCTGATTACGATTGTCTTGGGGCTGGTATTCCTGGGAATCAAGGGCGTCGAATGGTACCAGAAATTTGAGGAGCATCATGTCCCCGGCACCTCCTTCAACGCGAGTGATCTTGAGAAGCCTCCGTACTCACATGGAGAAATCGACCAACGGCACGAACAAATTTACTTCTCCCTCTACTTCGCGATGACTGGATTGCATGCCCTGCATATGATTATTGGCGTCGGCATCTTTATTTTCCTGACCTACTACGCGTGGAAGGGACGTTACAGCCCAAAATATTACACGCCCGTCGAAATCGGCGGCCTGTACTGGCATTTCGTAGACATCGTCTGGATTTATCTGTTCCCTCTGTTGTATTTAATCGATCGTAAGCCGCTAAGGTGAACCGCTATGTCTGAACACGTAATGTCGAGCAAGCTTTATTACACCATCTGGATCACGCTGATGTGTCTGACCGTGATCACCGCCGCTGTCTCTTTCGTCGACCTGGGCCCGTTCAACACGATCGTAGCGCTGGTAATCGCCACCATCAAAGCTCTCCTTGTGGTTCTCTTCTTCATGCACGTCAAATACACCAGCGAAAAACTGACCAAGATTGTTATTGTCTCCGCGATTTTCTGGCTCTTTCTTTTGCTGGCGCTCAGTATGGCTGACTACGCCACACGTTTCCTGAGTTAACGCCATCCTGCACTGCGTATTCCGCTCGATTTTGCGATATACTCCGCTGTCGACAAGACTTTTTTACGGAGAGTGAACATACGAGGTAATCCATGGCCTTCTGCAATTCTTGCGGCGCGACTCTGGAACCGGGCGCACGATTCTGTCCTAAATGCGGTGCTACTGTACCCATGCCCGTGCCTATTCCAGCGGCGGTTCCTTCGACTGCGGCCCCGTCACAGCAAGGAAGCGGTACGCTCAAGATCATCCTGGTCATCGTGGCCGTCATCATCGCGCTGGGTGTTCTGGGAATAGGCACGATGGTGTTCGTTGTTCGGCGTATTGCTCACAACAGCCACATACAAAACAGAGATGGCAACGTTCGCGTGGAAACTCCCTTCGGCACGGTTCAAAGCACGAATAATCCCGATGAAGCTTCGCGCAATCTCGGTATCGACCCGTATCCGGGGGCGCGCGTGTTGAAAGGCAATACCGCAATCATCGGAGGCATGCACACCGTCGAGGCGGAATTTGAAACCGACGATTCAGCAGAGAAGGTGATGGCCTTTTACTCCTCGAAATTACCCAATGCCAACGTCACTACCAAGGATCAGAATCACTACAGCATCGTCTCTACCGATAACAACAACCTGATCACGATCACGATTCAGCCGGAAGACAACAAGACCGGAATTAAGATTGCAAGTGTCACAGGCAAGAACATGACCGGCGGCAATTCCTCCAACTAGGGTCGCTTGGTTCCATGCAAAACAACTTCGCTGAACTCGCCCGCGCTGCCAAATCCGCCGTAGTCGATGCCAACGGACTTGCCGCTGCTTTGACCCGCCAAGTACGGGGTGAAGTACGCTTCGACAATGGCAGCCGTGCGCTTTACGCGACCGACGGCTCTAACTATCGCCAGGTGCCGATCGGAGTAGTGCTTCCTCACGAAGTTGACGATGTCATCGCAACGGTTTCGCTGGCTCGCGAATTTGGCGCGCCCATTCTTTGCCGCGGCGGCGGCACTTCGCTTGCCGGACAGTGCTGCAACGTCGCTGTAATTCTCGACTTCAGCAAGTACATGGCGGAGATTCTCGAGATCGATCCGGCGAAGCGGATTGCGCGAGTACAGCCGGGCGTGGTCCTTGACAATCTGCGCAATGCCGCCGAAAAACACCATCTGACATTTGCTCCAGATCCCGCAACCCACGACCGCTGCACCCTGGGCGGCATGATTGGCAACAACTCCTGTGGCGTGCACTCGGTGATGGCGGGCAAGACCGACGACAACATCGAAGAACTGGAAATCCTCACGTACGACGGCTTGCGCACAAGGGTGGGCCAGACGAGCGACGCGCAACTCGAAAAGATCATTGCGGAGGGCGGCCGTCGCGGCGAGATTTACGCAGGACTCAGAAAACTGCGCGACGCGTACTCCGACCTCATCCACAAACGCTACCCTAATATTCCGCGACGCGTTTCTGGCTACAACTTAAATTACCTATCGCCGGAAAACGGCTTTCATGTAGCCCGAGCGTTAGTGGGATCGGAAGGCACCTGCGTTACTATTCTCGAAGCCTCGTGCCGCCTGGTGGAAAGTCCGCCCGAGCGCGTGCTGCTCGTGGTCGCATACCCCGATGTCTTCCAATGCGCCGATCGCGTGCCCGAAGTAATGGCTCACCACCCCATCGGCCTCGAAGGCATCGACGAATTGCTCGTAGAATTCACCCGCCGCAAGGGATTGAATGCGGAAGGACTCGCTCTGCTTCCCCAAGGCGGCGGTTGGCTCTTGATTGAGTTCGGTGCGGCCACCGCTGCCGAAGCGGAATCGCAAGCGCGCGAACTCATGCAGTCCCTCGGCCGCAGTACAAATCCGCCGCAGATGCGTCTGTTCACCGACAAACAGCAATCCAAGCGAGTCTGGGAAGTGCGCGAGTCGGCTCTGGGAGCCACTTCTCACGTGCCCAATGAGTCGCCGGGCTGGGAGGGTTGGGAGGATGCTGCCGTCACTCCCGAAAAGCTCGGTAGCTATTTGCGTGATCTATTTAAATTGATGCAGGGCTACGGCTACCGGAGCGCGCTTTACGGACACTTCGGGCACGCCTGCGTGCATATGCGCATCAACTTCGATCTGCAATCGAAGCCAGGCATCGCCAACTACCGAGAATTCGTGGAAGAAGCTGCGGATTTAGTCGTCAGCTACGGCGGATCGCTATCGGGCGAACATGGCGACGGGCAATCGCGCGCCGAACTGTTACCAAAAATGTTCGGCCCGGAACTGATCCAGGCATTCCGCGAGTTTAAAGCCCTCTGGGATCCGGAATGGAAGATGAATCCGGGCAAGATCGTTGAGCCCTACAAACTGGACGAAAACCTCCGTCTGGGCGCCGAGTACGAGCCCTGGGAACCGGACACGCATTTCAAGTTTCCCGAGGACCATGGCAGCCTGGCGCACGCCGCCCTGCGTTGCGTGGGAGTGGGAAAGTGCCGTCACGAAGAAGGCGGCGTCATGTGTCCCAGCTACCGCGCCACTCGTGAAGAACAGCACTCAACCCGGGGCCGCGCCCACCTGCTGTGGGAGATGACGAAAGGCGACGTGATTCGCGACGGATGGCGCGATCAGCACGTAAAAGATTCGCTCGACTTGTGCTTGGCCTGCAAAGGCTGCAAGAGCGATTGCCCCGTCGGCGTCGATGTAGCCACTTACAAGGCGGAGTTCCTCTCGCACTACTACGAAGGCCGGCGCCGTCCGCGCGGTGCATACGCTTTCGGCAACATCGACGTTTGGGCGCGCCTGGGTTCGCAAATACCAGGCCTCATCAACCTGACAACGCAGCTTCCTTTCCTGCGCGATATCGCCAAGTTGGCGACAGGGATTCCGCGGGAGCGCAGCATACCCGCCTTCGCCCCGCAAACCTTCCGGCAGTGGTTCCGCCGGCGAAAACTCCGAAATCACGACGGCGCACCCGTGCTGCTCTGGCCGGACACATTCAACAATTACTTTCTTCCTGACACCGCCAAGGCTGCAGCGGAGGTGCTGGAGTCCGCCGGCTTCAGCGTGAGATTGCCCAAAGCCCAACTGTGTTGCGGCCGTCCGCTCTACGATTGGGGCATGCTCGATCGCGCCAAACATCTGCTGCTGCAGATTCTTGCTGCACTTCGTACCGAGATCGAACAGCAGATTCCGATCGTTGTCCTGGAGCCGAGTTGTGCCACGGTATTTCGCGACGAACTTCTGAACCTGTTTCCCAAAGACGAGCAAGCCCATTGCCTTTCGCGGCAAACATTCCTGCTAAGCGAGTTTCTGGAGAAGAAAGCGAAGCATTTCCAATTGCCAAAATTTCCGCGTAAAGCTCTGGTCCACGGACACTGTCATCACAAGTCGGTGATGCGAATGTCCGACGAGGAAGCGGTCCTGCGAAAAATGGAAATCGATTTCCAAACTCCAGCGCCCGGTTGCTGCGGCATGGCCGGAGCCTTCGGCTTTGAATCGGATAAATACGAAGTCTCAGTCGCGATCGGCGAACTCGAGCTCCTGCCCGCGGTCCGCAAAGCTCCGCCGGAGTGCCTGATCATCGCCGACGGCTTCAGTTGCCGCGAGCAGATCTCACAGTGCACCAATCGCCACGCTCTCCACCTTGCGGAAGTGATTCATATGGCGGCCCGAGATGGTTCGGGAGGGATTGAGGGCCAGTTCCCAGAGCGCGCACAAGTCGAAATTAGACAAATGCAGCTGAGGCAATCCATGGCCCGCGCGGGCCTCGGCGTAGCAGGAATGGTCGCCGGAGGCGCGCTGCTATGGGCGCTCAATCGCCCGCGCAGAATCCCGTAAGCCATTGATAACAATGTACATTCTTCGGGCATCTCGCCAGACCGCTCTGATTCTGGGAGAATATCCAATACGGCGCCACATCGAGGTAACCTGCAGACTTGAACCATGATCCGGGATAGCCAATCATCACTGACCATCGCCGATACGTCGGGGCAGAACAAAATTGCTCCTGCGGTGGACACCTGCCTGCACGGCTCGGTTCTGGTGCTCATTCAATTCGACGTGTGTGAAGAGATTCGTCTCGACCAACTGAGGGGAATTTTTGGGGCTCGCACCCTGGAACAGCCCAAACTCAAACATGCAGCCCCAGGGTATGTCCGCTACCAGCGGCCGCCGGTGGTCGAGCCCATTGAACCGTTGATCCTCGAGAGCGGCGAGCGCCTCGAAGGCCAAATTAAGTTTTACGATTATGGCGTGGTGAGCGTGGTGTTAGAGCTACCCTTCGACGGCGACTGGGATACCCTGATCCGCCAAGGCAATCGCTGGGTGTCGGATGTGGATTTCGGCGGACACGCTTCCCGCATCGCTCGTCAGAAGCTGGAACGCGCCGCCCCAGCGCTGGTGAAGCCTTATGCAGAGTGGCTTAGTGAAGACTATTTCATCTTTCATGTGCGTGAGATTAACGGCTCTCCTTCCGCTCATGAACTGGTGTCTTCGCACGGCGCAAGCATAGCCCAGATCGTTCGCGGAGAAACGGCGCAACTCTCGGAAGGCGAACAAAACGAAATTCTGCAGGCGCGAATCTCCTACTATCCCAATGACCTGACCGTCATCAGTTGGAACGCAGCCTTTCTGTATGACACCGAAGTGGGCGCGGAGACCGCGATTCAGCTGCTCGAGTATGCCAACTCGCAGCTGCTTGAATTCCGCCACTACGATGAGTTCCTGACTCGCGAACTGGAGAGCGTCTACGCGTCTTTTGACGAGGGCACTGGAATGCTGGGGCGCTGGCGTCTGGCCCGCGCCGCCACCAAGCTGCACACCGTGTTGCTCGACGTGAACGAACTCACCGAGCACGCCGACAACGCCATCAAATTTCTCAGCGACATGTTTTCCGCCCGCCTGTACAAGCTCGCCGCCTCCAAGGTCGGCGTGCCTGACTACAAGGACCTGGTCACGCAGAAGGTGCAAACCGCCGAAGAACTCTACCGCTTCATGGTCGACCAGTTCAATCAGAGCCGCGCCTTCGTGCTCGAACTCATGGTAGTAATTATTCTGATCATCGAACTGGTCTACTTCTTTCGTGGAAAGCCGATATAGCTGGTTGTGGGAAAGCGAGCGAGAACGCTCGCATCTGCACTAGGAAATGTCTTCTGGGGCGGGCGGAGTCGCAGGCGCCATTGCGGCTGCGTTGCCGTTGTGGGGTGCGGGCTCGGGCATGGCGGGCGGCTTCACTGAACTATCGAGGATGCGGCTGTTCAAACAGTACAGCGCCAGTTCCAGACGATCGGCGACCCCCAGCTTGTCGTACACCTTGCGGAGATAGTTCTTGACCACCTGTTCGGTAGTTCCGACGCGCAGGGCAATTTCTTTGTTCTTCATCCCCTGGGTCACGCAGGAAACAATCAGGGTTTCTTTGGGGGTCAGTTGCACCTTGGGCCGAGGGGCTCCGGCGCGCGAACCTTGGGTGCGATAGGCATCGAGGACCCACTGGGTAGCGCGGCCATCTAACCATGGCTCACCCTTTGATACTTTACGCAGGCAGTCGACCAGCAACTCGGGCTCAACCTCGCGGGAGACAATAGCATGCACGCCCCGCCGAAACAATTCGAGGGTGAGATCCTGATCAGGCTCCGTGGTCACAACCACCAGGCGCAAGGACGGGTTCTGGCGCAACAGGTCGGCAACTGCTTCTATGGGGTTGGGAGCGATGGCGGCTTCGAAGAGTAGGACGTCGGCGGTGAATTTTTTGGCGGCGGTTAAGGTCTGGGCCAGGGTTTCGGCTTGTCCCACAACCCGGACATCGTCCTCGAGAGCGAAAATCTTGCGCAATCCGGCGCGAAAGATGGCCTGCGTGTCCGCCACGATTACGCGGATGAACTGGCCGTTGCCCTCAGCCGGGTGAGGGGATGCGGTGTCGACTCTCGCGGTAACCGGCGTGCTCGCCATCACTCTCCTCGCTGTTCAGCGCGGTCGAAGCGATACTCATCAATGACCACGCCTACGCCGCGCCGGCCACTATCTTCAAAACTGCGGACTACGCGGCCGCGGCAATCCAGCCGGACGTCGGCCTCCGCTCCCACTATATCGGCCGGGAGCGAAATGGTGAAATCTACCATGGAGCCGACCGGCATTTCGGAATCGACCATTTGAAACAGAACGCCATTGGCGGAAATGTTCTGGGTTTCCGTATGACTCTCGCCTGTTTTCGATTTTACAGAAATCGGCAGCTTGATCGGAAAGCGCTTCGCACTCTGCACTTCGGTATAGCGTCCGCGGCTGGGCTTGCGCTCTGCCATTTCGGCATTCCCCGATTCGGGTACGCCGAGCGAGCCATCTGTCTTCTCCGGGAGTATATCCGGATTCGCCTTCTTGACGAATGGGCCAATGTTGGACATTACGAGCGAAGATTACACCCCCGAACCAGCGGCGCAAAGTTACCGAAGTCATGGAACTAACAGGGTTAAATTCTTGTGGGTCATGAACTTGCGCGTCATTTGTGGATGCTCTGTGAGCACTCTCACAAAGCATTTGGCAATTAGCAGTTAGCAGTTAGCATTTGGCTCTGGAGCCGAGGTGCGCACCCAGAAGGACTCCAGAAATTTGAAAGTTTGGGAGCAAGCCCATTCCCTGACCTCGGCAGTTCATAAAGCCACTGGTTGATTTCCAAGGCAAGAACTCTTTGGGTTAACCAGCCAGATGCGTCGATATAGCGCATCTATCGGTGCAAGTATTGCGGAAGGATGTGGCAAGTTGGGAAACAAGCGGGCGAATTGTTGCAATTGAGACAGATGCTCACGTCGTTGCTTCAGAAAGTACAAAGCGAACGTCTGGCAGGCTAAATGCCAAGTGCCAGTTAGCAATTGCTAATTGCTGCCCTTAAAACTTTGTCACCTCCGTGAAGTTGAAGTCCCGGACTTTCATCGCAGGTACGACCATGTCGAACGACTCTTCGCCGCTGGCACGCACTGGAATTCCCATAGCTTCCACATTCGAGAGCATTTGAATCAGGCTTTGGTTGAAACGAAAATTGCGCACTCCGTAGCGGAGTTTGCCGTCCTCGATATAAAAGGTGCCGTCGCGGGTCATGCCGGTGAGAATCTTTTCGTAGGGATCGACTTCGCGGATGTACCAGAGGCGGGTCACGAGCACGCCGCGCTCGGTCGAGGCGATCATTTGCTCAACAGATGTGGGCTGGGGCGATGCGCCGAAAACGATGTTCATGGGAGCTTCACCCATTTCGTTGGGCAGCGGAAAGCCGTGCCCTGTCGCTGCGATGGGACCAACTTTGTCTTTGTGCTCCGAGCGCATCATCTTCTCGGCGGTGGCGCGCGCGTATACCAGGCGCTTGATCATGCCATTGTCGACGAGCTGCACTTTCTGGCGGCGCACCCCTTCGCCATCGAACGGCGGGCCCGATTGCAGGGGATGAGCGACATCGTCCCAGATATTGATGTTCGCGCCGAAAAGTTTGGTCTCGACGCGGTTGTTCAGGAACGATCGCTGGTCGAGAATCGACAGCCCGCCAAAGTCGAAGAACATGAAACCGACAATGTCGAGCACGGCGGCCGGTTCGAGAATCACGGTGTACTTTCCCGCAGGAATCTCGCGCGGGCTCGCGGATTCGAATGCCTTGCGGGCCGCCGTTTCCGCGAGCGCCGCGGGCTTCAAATTCGCAACGTTCGGAGAATTGGCTTTCTGCCAGCCCGACGAATCGGGAGCCAGCATGGTGATTGAAATTTCCGACGAAGTCTGCGAGTGCCAATCGGCCATTCCGCGCGAGTTGAAAACTGCTTCGACGGTTTCAGCGGTCGAGACGATGCCGGCTGTAGTGAGCTTGTGTTTCTCCGCGATCGACACAATCTTCTTGACGGTTTCCGCGCGCTCAGCTGGCGTGATGGCGGCAGTTTCGGCAAAGTGACGGGCGGGACTCGCCGGTGTAGAGCGGGCGCCCTCGCCCGCTTTCGGAACGGGCAACAAATCAGAATCGGGATGTTGAACCTTCGCCAGTTTCTCTGAGGACTGCACAACTCGCTTCAAACTTTCGTCGTCAAGTTTGTTGGTCGTCGAACGCGCCGTCCGTCCGCCAAACGCTGTTCGCACGGAAACAACGTAGTTCTCTTCCGCAACATTCTGATGAATGATGTTATTGGCGAAGCGAGTAAGCGCGCTCTTTCCGCCAGAGAAGAGGACTTCGACTTCGTCGGCAGTCGAATGCTTCCTGATCCGCTCGAAGATCTCTACGGCTTTTGATTGATTCAGCATTCGGAGTTAGCAATTGACAATTGGCACTTAGCACTTAGCCGAAACGTCTGCCGAGTCCCGTTAGGAGGAACGACGCGAAGCTAAATGCTAACTTCTAACTGCCAAGTGCTGCTGTCATCCCGTTCCCTTATACGCACTCCCCACCTTAATATTGCGAAATCTCGCCGGTGCCGCCCCATGTCCCGTTCCCATTACCTGCTGGGGTTGGCCTTTGCCGCAATGCGGGGTGCCCCACACCACCCACTCATCTCGTGAGCAGATAGCATCCATTGCGTTCCAGAATTCCGTCGTGATTCCAGAATACGACGGGTTCTTCAGCATGCGGGTGCGCTTGCCGTTCTTGAGTTCCCATCCCAGTTCACAGCTGAACTGGAAGTTATAGCGCTTGTCATCAATCGACCACGATTTGTTGGTTTCCATGTAGATGCCGTCAGTATCGGCGATAAGTTGCTCGCGGCTGAGCGGTTGTTCGCTGGGAAGAATGCTGACGTTGGTCATGCGGATAATCGGCAAGCGGTTCCAGCTTTCGGCGCGCAAGGTTCCACCCGATCGATTCATCCCGATGGTATGCGCGGTTTCCCGTGAACTCAGATATCCGGTAAACAAGCCGTTGCTAATGATCGGCGTGCATTGCGCAGGCACACCTTCTTCGTCGAAGGCAAAAGTTCCCAGTCCCGGTCCATGCTCCTGGCGGGCGTCGGCTACGACGTTGACCAGGTTGCTGCCATAACGCAAAGTGCGGAGTTTGTCGAAGGTGAGAAACGAGGTTCCGGCGAAATTCGCTTCCATGCCCAGTACGCGGTCGAGTTCAATAGGGTGGCCCACCGATTCGTGAATCTGCAGCCCGAGCTGCGAGCCGTCGAGAATGATGTTGAACGCGCCCTCCGGACACTGATCGGCTTTAAGCAGCGCGACGGCTTCTTCGCCTACGCGGCGCGCGTTTTCGAGTAGCTTCAGCTCGCCAATCAGTTCGTATCCTTTGTTCTGCCACTGCCCGCCATAGGAATTGGGATACGAACGTTTCTGAATTTCGCTTCCCGCGAAGGCGTAGGCGGCATAGCCGACTCCCGCAGTGTATTTCGTCTGGTGAATGTTGGCGTCTTCAGACGAAACAAACCATTGCTCCTCGCGGCGAAAATTCATGTTGGTCTCGGCCAGCGTGACGCCGGCAACGGAGCGGAGTTCAGAGTCAATTTGAAGCAGGAGATCAATATTCTGTTCGACCGAGATCGTAAAAGGATCAATCTGGAAAGGCGTCGTCCACTCGGCGGTCACGGGTTTTTCTGGAGCGAGTTTTATGTCGTGTTGCTTCACCCGCGCAGAGGCTTTGGCTATATCGACGGCACGAGCGGCAGTGGCTTCAACCGCGGGTCGGCTCAAATCGTCGGAGGCGGCAAATCCCCAGGCTCCGTCCGCGATCACGCGAATGCCAATGCCGAATGACTCCGAATCCGATGCACCTCCGACCTTTCCGTTCTTGGTAGAAAGGGCGCGGCTGCGATCGTCGGCAACACGCGCGTCAGCGTAGGACGCGCCGCGTTGAGTGGCGAGGTTCAGGGCCCAGGAGGAAATGTCTTTCATCGCGCTTTATCAAATCTACCACGACGGAATCCTTGCTGTAGGCGGAATGACGACGACTGCGATTTCCTCCTTCTTTAAGGGCGGGGAGGCTCGTTTTCCGTTTAATGCTTATTTAGGAATTCGCGGACTACTTCTTTTACGTCGCGGTGCTGGCCGTCGACGGCGTAGTTTAGTTGACGAATGGTGTCGTCGGAAATTCTTCCGGAAAGCTCGTCCAGGGCTTGTTTCACCTCGGGATGGCGAGTTAGCGTTTCCTGGCGAATGATAGCTACAGCCTCATACGGAGGGAAATAATGTTTGTCGTCTTGGAGCACGAACAGGTCGAGGGCGGGGATCAGGCCATCGGTGGTGTTGCCGGCGATCAGGTCCAATTGTTTGTCTTTCAAGGCGCGAGTCAGGAGGCCGAGATCCATGATTCGGGGGGCATCGGCGAAATGCAGGTCGTAGGTTGCGGCGAGTCCTTTGTAGCCGTCGGGGCGCTCCATAAATTCGTAGCCGAATCCGGCACGCCACTTGGGAGTGTACGGTGCAGCTTGCGAGATGGTCATCAGTCGAAGGCGGCGGGCGTCGTCGCCGCGGATTTCGATAGCGAAGGTATCGTTGAACCCGAACGGAGCGCCCACTGCCAGATCGAAACGCTTCTCATATTCTGTCTTGACCAGGTCATAAACTTTTTCGCGATCGGCGCTGGGCTTTTCCTTCAGCACCGCAGTGAGCGCGGTGCCGGTGTATTCGGGATAAATGTCGATGCGGCCTCCGAGAATGGCCTGGTGACAGATGTAGGTGCCAGCTAGATAAAAGCGGCGTTCCACAGGAAGATGAGTTTTGCTTTCGATTTGTTGGGCGATGATTTCTCCCAGAATAAGTTGCTCGGTGAAATTCTTAGATCCGACGACTACGCGGTTGTCGCGGGACGGGCCACAGGCGCTGAAGATTGCGAGAAGCACAACGAATATGGTTTGGCGCGGCATGTGTTTTCAGGAACGAGACGTTGCGAGCAACGTCTGTACAGTGTCTGCTAGCGCGGGCTTAAGCGTTTCTCCAGCCATCCTAAGCCCACGTCAGCAAGCAATGCCATGGCGGCCGCTGGAATCGCTCCTGCCAGGATGACTTGATTGTTGACCATGGCCAGTCCGCGAAAAATATATTCTCCCAGGCCGCCTGCACCAATGGCGGCGGCGATGGTGGCCAGGCCGACTGAAATCACCGTAGCCACGCGAACGCCGGCGATGATTACCCCCAGCGCAAGCGGGAGTTCGACTTGCCAGAGAAGTTGGCGATCGGTCATGCCCATGCCTCGTCCGGCTTCGACGATGGAGTGGTCTACACCCTGGATGCCGGCGTAGGTGTTGCGAATCAGCGGCAGCAGCGCGTAGAGAGCGAGCGCGAGGATGGCGAGGCGGTCGGCGCGGGCTCCGATCCAGGGCGCGGGCAACAGGAATCCGAACAGGGCGAGGCTGGGGATAGTTTGAATAATGTTGGCGGCGCCGAGCACAGGTTTGTTGAGACTGGGCCAGCGGGTGATGAGGATGCCAAGCGGAATCCCGATGAGGACTGCGAGCATTGTGGAGATTCCGACCAACTTCAAATGTTCGAGGGTGAGTTCGACGACTTCGGTACGGTTCTGCAGCATGAATTGCCAGAGGTTCATGGTTCCTCGCTAACTGCGCATGTTTCTTCAGATACTGCCGGACGGGTGAGATGCCCGTCCTCGATTCAATTTACAACGGGGTGCCGAAAGCTTTTTTGTAAGCAGAGGCAAGCGGCTCTGTTGAATTCAGAAACTGCTCCGGGGTTTGCACTGTAACCAGACGGCCGGCTTCCATCAGTGCGATACGGGTGCCGAGTAGCAAAGCTTCGCGCAGGTCGTGGGTGACGAACACGACGGTTTTGCCGAGACGCTTCTGCAACTCGAGAAACTCGCGTTGCAGTTCGGCGCGGGTGATGAGATCGAGGGCGCCGAAGGGTTCGTCCATTAGGAGGATGGGAGGATCAGCCGCTAAGGCTCGCGCTACGCCCACCCGCTGGCGTTGCCCGCCGGAAAGTTCGCGAGGATAGCGCGAGGCGATTTCAGCATCGAGTCCGACGAGTTGCAGCAATTCGAGGACGCGGGCGTAGATTCTATCGGCAGACCAATTTTCAATCTTTGGAATCAGGCCAATGTTGCGCTCCACGGTGAAGTGGGGAAACAAGCCTACATCCTGGATCACGTATCCGATCATGCGGCGCAGGCGGATTACATCCCACTCGCTCGTAGGACGCGCTTCAACGAGAAGTTCGCCGCTACTGGGCGGCAGCAGACGATTTATTAGTTTGAGGGTGGTGGTTTTGCCGGAGCCGCTGCGGCCTAGCAGGACCAGAGTTTCTCCGCGTTGAACTTCGAGGTTGAGGTCGTGGAGCAACTCGCGACCTGTCTCGCCCTTGCCATTCACGCGATAGGAGACGCGGCGAAATTCGATGGCTGGACGCGAATTGGGAGAGTCGTTCATAGACAGTTGGCAAGCTTGCCTCAGCGCAGTCCGAAGGGATACCGGCGCTACCCGGGTTCGTAGGCCGCGGGCGGCAGGCCGGTGATGCGAATGCCGGAGTGGCCTTTGTGCCGAATGTTCAGGCCAATCAGCAACGCTGTGATTTGCTCCAGGATTCGCGCGTTTTCCAATTTGCCGCCGTCGAGAGCGCGAACTCCGGGAATCTTCGCAGCCAAGGCGCGCACGACTGGAATGGCGTTGGGATCATCGCTGCATACGATCACGTCGCATTCGACCGGGCCCTCGGCATTCAACAGTTCGGATCCCAGATTTTGAAACGCGGCTACCACCGAAATACCTTTGGGAACAAGTTCCGCAGTCTGTTGCGCCGCCGAACCT
>Ga0210390_10002172_pt1 | contig 17652 bp, 12 predicted proteins | sample IncBWH11OmetaG_FD_161050 | JGI IMG/M metagenome (GOLD analysis project Ga0210390, IMG submission 161050) | Forest soil microbial communities from Barre Woods Harvard Forest LTER site, Petersham, Massachusetts, United States - Inc-BW-H-11-O ... | reverse complement strand
GCCCGCTTGGGTTCGCGGCCACCGACGCGTCCACCGCTGGGTGCAAGGCAAGCTCATCTTTACCGCCTTGCGACGGCGATGCCAAAAAACGACTTACGTCACGAGATGAAAAAAGTTGGTCAGCGAGAGCAATGCGACCCGCGGATCAAGTTGCGCCGGGGCCTATTTCCGCAGCCGCCGCTGGATCTCGTCGACGATGTTCTTGATCGGCAACCGCTCCTGAGCGAGCGTGTCGCGATCGCGGATCGTCACGGTGTTGTCCTTCGCCGTCTCGCCGTCGATCGTCAGGCAGAACGGCGTGCCGATCTCGTCCTGCCGCCGATAGCGCCGGCCGATGGCCGCCTGCTGATCGAAGTAGCTGGCGATGCCCGCATCTTTGAGATCGCGATAAATAGCCAGCGCCGCCTCCGGCATGCCTTCCTTCTTAATTAAGGGCAGCACGGCCACCTTGATCGGCGCGAGCTTGGGGTGCAGCCGCAGGACCAGCCGTTCCTGCAGCTCGCCCTTTTCGTCCGGCTGCGAGTCTTCTTGATAGGCCTCGCAGAGGAAGGCGAGCGTGCCCCGGTCGGCGCCCGCGGCTGGCTCGATCACGTGGGGAATGAAGCGTTCCCGCGTTTGATCGTCGAAGTAGGAGAGATCCTTGCCGCTGCCGCGGTGGCGGGGGTTGCCCTCGGGATCTTTTTCCACCACGAGCCCGTCACCCTCGTGCACGAGCTTGCCCTCCATGTGCGAACGCAGGTCGAAGTCGCCGCGGTGCGCGACCCCCTCCAGCTCGCCGTACTCGCCGGGCCCTAGGAACGGATAGGTGTACTCGACGTCGGCCGTGCCGACGGAATAGTGCGACAACTCGTCGGCCGTGTGGTCGCGGAGGCGGAGATGTTCCTTGGAGATGCCCAGGTTGATGTACCAGTTGTAGCGGCGGTCGCGCCAGTACTGGTACCATTCCCGCGACTCGCTCGGATGGCAGAAGAACTCCATCTCCATCTGCTCGAATTCGCGCGAGCGGAAGGTGAAGTTCCGCGGCGTGATTTCGTTGCGAAAGCTCTTGCCCACCTGCGCGATGCCGAAGGGGATTTTGACCCGCGTGCTGTCGCACACGTTCTTAAAGTTGACGAACATACCCTGCGCGGTCTCGGGCCGCAGGAAGGCCGTCCCTTCTTCACCGGCGAGGGCGCCAATGATCGTCTTGAACATCAGGTTGAATTCGCGGGGCTCGGTCAGCTTGCACTTCTCGAACTCGCCCGGGTGCTTGCTGGGCTTAAGCGGGCACTCGCTGGAAGACACATGGTCGGCACGAAAACGGGCCTTGCATTCCCTGCAGTCGACCATCATGTCGTGAAACAGGTCGTAGTGGCCCGAGACCTTCCAGACCTGCGGATGCATGATCAGCGACGATTCGAGCCCGACCATCGAAAAGGCCCGCGGCGCGCCGGCGAGCACCGAGAACTCGTCATGGTTGGTGACCATGTCGTGGTACCAGGCGTTGCGCACGTTGCGCTTGAGCTCAGTGCCGAGCGGCCCGTAATCCCAAAAGCCGTTGAGGCCGCCATAAATCTCCGACGACTGAAAGATGAACCCGCGCCGCTTGCACAGCGCGACGATCTGATCCATCGACTTGGGGCGGTCCGTCGATTGTGACATGGGTGGTTGGTGGCTCCGGTGCGTGGCGGCGCGAACGATCGAATCTGAACGATAAAATGCGTTCAGGGGACGCCGGTAGCGTAGCGGAAGAGCGTCGAATCGCACAGGGTGGCCCCGGGCCACCTCAAGGCATCCTGTTCCGAAGGCTATTGACGGTAGGCCTTGTGCGCTCGGAATAACTCGAGACGCGAGCGGAGTTTTGGCTTTTGTTCCTGCGAAGCGGCCGCAATTGCCTTTTCCTGCCACTTGATGGCGTTCGAAAAATCGGCGTGCTCGGCATAGGCAGCGGCGAGCGTGCTCAGGAAATCGATGTCGTTCCAAGAGGTCAACTCGCAGGCTCGAGTCGCGTCTTGGACAGCCTTCGTCCCGTCTCGATACTTTGCTTCGGCGCACGTCGCGACGAACCAAGCCCGTGCGTTTCTGGCGACCGCTGACCTTGGGTCGATCAGAACCGCCTGGTCGTAGTTTGAGGCCGCTTCGGCGAAATCGGCTTTGGCGCGGGCTGCATCTGCAAGTCCCACGCACGCAGGGGCGTCCGTCGGGTCGTCTCGAATTGCGTTGCGATAGGCCGAAATTGCCTGATCATAATCGGACACGGCCTTCTCGTATTCTCCCTGGGATTGCCGCACGAGCCCGCGGTTCTTGTAAGCCGATGCCTTGTCGTAACTCTTTTTCGCGATCTGAATCGCTTGCTCGTAGTCCGCGATCGCGTTGTCGTATTGCCCTTTTGCTCGCTCGGCATCGCCGCGATAGACATACGCGTGCACGCAGTTGCGATCGTATCGAAGCGCCTCGTTGTACTCGGAACTCGCCCGGTCATATTTCCCCTTGGCATACCACGCGAGCCCGCGTCCGACGTAAGGGGTCGCTTCGTTCGGCTCCAGTCGAATCGCTTGGTCTAAATCGGAAAGCATTTTGTCGTACTGCCCCCTACGAAACCAGATGGAGGCGCGGTTGCTGTAGTACTCCGCCGCCTTCGGATTGATCCGGATGGCTTCGTTGAGGTCGGAAAACGATTTGTCTTCATCGTGATGCTGGTAAGCGGTAGCGCGACAGTTATAGGCGTCGGCATCGTGCGGATTGAGGCGGATGGCCTGGTCGAAGTCGGCGATCGCGCCCTGGAGGTCGTTCTGCGCGAGGTGTATCGCCCCGCGACTCTTGTACGCAGATGAAAATCTATGATCGAGGGCAATGGCTCGGTCGACATCGACGATCGCTGCTTCGAAGCTGTTCTGTGCGAGACGTATTGTCCCGCGCGCCGCATACGCGTATGGGCTCCGCGGATCGAGGGTGACGACCCGGTCGAAGTCGGCAATTGCCTCATCGAGTTTTCCTGCGGAGTACGATGTGAGTCCCCGTTCGATCAACGTTCGAGGGTCATTCGGGTCGAGGCGAATTGCCTGCTGCAAGTCGGCCGCGGCCTTTGCGAACTCACTCTTTTGTGCCCATGTCCATCCGCGGCTGCTCCAAACGCGGGCGAGTCTCGGATCGAGCCGAATCGCTTCGGTGTAATCCGCGATCGCTTGCTCATAGGCATCTTGCTCGCACCGAATCGCTCCTCGAATGGCGTATGCGCGCGCCGTTGCGTTTCGCCTCAGCATGGCGTCGACGAAATTGACCGCCTGCGAGAGTGGAGCCACGTCGGAGCGACTGATCCACCCCATCATGGTCGTTTTGTTGCTCGACCAAACGACCCAAAAGCGATCGTGATCGATCTCCTCCACATACAAAATCTCTCCCTGGGGGACCGACCCACACGCGGCGCCCTGATCTCGCAGCGGTCCCGTCTCGGCCGTGACGACGATCGTGTCGCCGACCTGTTGCGCGAGCCCGACACCCGAGCACGAAGTAATCACGACACACGCGGCAAGCAGCTTGAATGTGCGCACGTTTAAACCTCGCAGTGCTCGTTCCTCTGACCGATCGTCGGCGGCCCGTCCTGGCCGGCAACGGCATTCGTCGATACGCCCAGAGTTTCCCGGATTCCTCGCGTGGCGCGAAGCCGGCTTTACCGACAGCGGGATCAGAGGCCGGAGCCGCCGGCAATCGTGATCGCCCGCGTGAGCGACGAATATTCCGGCACGAGGGCAATCGAGTCGAGTTCGGCGGCGCGGACGATATCCTGGTCGAAACCCAACTCGACCAGGTTGCAGCCGCCCGAGCTCTCGCGCAGTTCGTGGATGAGCTGGGCGGGCGGCACATAATCGGTCCAGTGCCTGGCCGCCTTCTCGGTGGCGGCGTCAGCGAATTCGACGTCGCCCAAACTCGCGAGGGCGGCTACGATCGCACCCGCGCCTAACAGGTCCTCGGAAGTCACGGATCCATCGGTGCCGGCGCAGACCAAATGGATCGGGCGACCGTCGGCGCGCAGCGTCTCGACGATAGCCTGGCGATTGACCAGCGCGCCGATCAGCACGCGGGCCGCTTCTTGGGTCCGCAGCAGGGCGGCTGTGCCGTTGGTGGTCGTGAATGCGATCGTCTTGTCGGCGACCAGTTCGCGCAAGTACGAAGCGGGCGAGTTGTCGAGGTCGAACCCCTCGATTTTCACGCCCCCTCGTTCGCCCCCCGTCAGCGTGTTGCCGGTCTCGTCTTCCGCGGCCAGGCTCCGGGCTGTGTCGACAAGCCCGCAGGGGATGACGCGGGCCGCCCCGTTGGCGAGGGCCACGATGATCGTGGTCGAGGCCCGCAGCACGTCGATTACGACGGCCACGCCGCCCGCCAGATCCCCCGGCTCGATGTTCGCCGGCAGCGGGTAAATTCGGACAGTTTGACGGCCGAACTGCGGCTGACGGCTGGGCTGAGGTTTTTTGACGCGATCCATGACGCGATAATAGGTCGTCGCGGACGACGGGTCGAGCGGTCGGAAGTCCGTCGCGGATCGCCCGGCGGCGGGTATTCCCGAGGTCGCCGGGTCAGCAACTTCGGCGGTCGAAGGACCGACTCCAGCCGACAATTTCGCTTCCGGTTTTGACCGTGGTCCGCGAGCGGAGATAGGATAGTGTTGAGCCGCGAGTTTGCACATTTCCGTGGAAAAACAGCCTGGTTAAATCGATGAATCTCTGCCGCGCCGGGAAGTTGGCCGTTGCCGTGGGTGCCCTCTTTTGTGCCGAGGTCCGCGGGGCTGAAGAGCCTCGCGTCACCGTCGCACTTGTTTCGGCCCAAACCAAGACGCCGTCCGCCCAAGCCAAGACGGGCGACGCCGATCCGGCCAAGCAGTCGGACGAACCGAAGGCTGAGGCGGCGCCTCTCAAAAAACTCACCATCCGCGCCCTCGATGCGGAGGGCAGCCCCGTTTCCGGAGCCCACGTCGGCCTGGGAGCGCATTTCGGCGGAGCCGAGGAGCCCAAAAAACCGAGCGACCGGGACGCCGACGGCTTTGTTTACGAATGGCACTGCCTCACCAATTCGCGCGGTGTCGCCGAGCTCGAGGCGGGCGGCGCCGACCTTCGCCCCCTGCTCGGTGAGCGTGGGATTTTCGTGCGAGAAGACAAACGGCACCTGGCGGCCGTCGTGCATCTCGATGCGGCCAAGGCGAAAGACAAGCTCGACGTTTCGCTGCTTCCTGAGTGCTACATCACGGGCAAGGTGCTGTCGCCTCAGCTCAAGAAGGACGAAAAGCCGCTGGGGATGACGACCGTGTCGCTCGGCGACGGCGACCGGGTGACGCTGACTTACACGTCCGAGGGGACGGGCGACTATCACTTCTTCGTGCCCCCCGGGGACTATCTGCTCGACGCGGGCGGGAGCAACATCGTCCGCGTGTTCGCGACGATCGAGGTTCCCAACAAAGAGCACGACCTGGTGTTCGAGCCGATGACGGCCGCGCCCAGCAAGCTGGCCCTCCTCGAAGGCCAACCGGCTCCCGAGCTACGCGGCGCCGTCGCTTGGAAGAACGGCCCCCCGCAGACGATCGCCGGGCAGAAAGGGAAGTGCGTGCTCTTGTTTTTCTGGCGGGCGACGTCGCCGGCCTCGCTCGAGGCAGTGCCCGCCGTGGTCGATCTCTACGACAAGCTGAAGACGCAGGGGCTTGTCGTCCTCGGGGTGCAAGTCGACGTCGACGCCGACAAGAAGCCGATCGACAGCGCGCAGAAGCTCGACGACGCAATCGCCAAGGTCCGTCAGGAAAACTGGGGCGGACACGACATCCCCTTCCCCGTCGCGATCGTGCCGCCCACCCCGACGCCCTGGGGTGACAAAACGGATCCCACGCAATGGGGTGACAGCCCGGCTGCGGCCGACTACGGCGTGACCCAGTACCCCACGGTGCTGCTGATCGACCGCCACGGCGTGCTGGTCAGTGAGCTGGTCGATTCGGACCAATCGCTGGCGCTGTTGGCGAAGACGCTTGGATTGCGGCCCGCGGTTGCGGCCTCCGCGCCGCCCAAGCCGTCGGGAACATCGCCCAAGACGCCGGCCACGCCGCCCAAAGCTCCGGATCCCACAGCGAAACCGGCCCAAACGCCGTCCCGCTCGCCCTGATCCTGTCGATTCGCTGCGTACCGGGCGTGCGAGACCGGGACAGTGGACGTCCGGCGCTTGGCTCGCCATAACATCGCATTTGCCCTGAGAGGACTGTTTGCCGTGGTTCAGCGCTGGTTGTTCCGCATCTTTATGCTTGCCGTCATTCTGGGCGGCCTGGCGTGGATCGTCTCACTGACCATTTTCGGCGAGCCCGCTCCGGAATTGGAGTTCGAGGCGAAGGGCGACCAGGTGGTTGACCTCGAATACTCTCCCGACGGCACAAAGCTGGCGGTCGTGACCTACGAATTGAAGCCTCCCAATGGGGCCAAGGTGCAGGTAACCCGCATCTACCAGGCGAGCAGTGGCAAGCCGGTCCATTCGCTTGAGCAAGCCGGCTGGCGGTGCAATTGGAACTCCGACGGCTCGCTGCTCGTTGTCTCGGACGTGAACGGGAAGGACTTCGACATCTATGACACGGCCAAGTGGGAACTCAAAAAGCACCTGACGCTGACCCCGTCGCGGAAGAGCTCCGACGCGGAGTCAAAAGACAACTCGGAGTCGAAAGACAGCGTACAGTCCAAAGACAGCGCACAGTCGAAAGACAAGAAGGACAAAACGGACTACAAAGAGTACGAGCCGCCCAACCCGACCGCCTCTCACCTGAAGGCGATTCCCGGCATCGTTCAGTCGCTCGCATTCACGCGTCAGGGGAGCTTGTTCGCGGTCATTTTTGCCGAGGACGCCGACTCGAGCTATCAGCTCAATCACGCCAAGGTCTGGTGGGACCCGCTGCACTCCTCGGCAGAAGCGGAGTCGATCGGCTCCTGCGATGGCGCGTGGGATATGGGGGTCGTCAGCTCGGGCATGGACGCGATGCTCGCCCTGTCCTACAGCACTTCCTGCCCCCCCGAAGTTCTGAACATTTCACCCCGCGGCAATTCGATCTTCGTGCAGGGCAAGGTGGAATTGAAAAACTTGCCGCACCCGCTCGTGGCGCCGCGCCTGCGGCTCACGCAGGACGGGAATTATCTGGTCGCCCGCGATGAGCAGCGACTCGACGTGATTACGCTCTCCTCCACGGGACCGCAAGTCGTTTCTTCCATCGCTTCGCCGACCAAGGCGGTCAAAGGCTCGATGATTTACTGGAAGGAGCTCGAGCTTTCCCGCGACGGGCGTTTTGCCGCCTACGCGTCTGAACCCTATCTGCGCGTCATTCGCATTCCCGACGGCAAGCAAGTGCTCGAAATCGTGCACAAGCCGTGCGCGTTCGCGTTGGCGCCCGACGGGTCGCAGTTGGCCGTGGCCGATCGCGACCACCTTTCGATTCGGCTCTACCGTGTTCCGTAGCGCCGAGTCCGGTAGCGCCGTGTCACGTAGCGCGTGCCGCGCGGGACGGCGGGCGGGGGGCTAATCCTCGCGCGCCTCGCTAAGGTAGAGCGTTTCGGTCGTCGGCGAGTAGCCGAACAACTCGGCCGACCGGCCCCAGTTGACGATCGTGTCGAACAGGGGCTCGACGTCGCGGGTCGACATCCGCATGACCAGCTCTTCCTCGACGATCTCTTTGGGAAGCTCGTGCTCGGGGGCGGCCTCGAGACGCTTGATCAGGAAGCGGAACAGGTCGAGTTTGAGCACCTGTTCGCGAAGAATCGTCTTGCGGTCGGCAATGTCCTCGACGATGAAGTGACGCCCCAGATCGGTGAGCACGACCATTTCTTTTGGCGTGTCGAGGAAGTCGAGAATTTCGCCCGCCATCACCAGGGCCAGCGTGTGGCCGAACTCGGCATCGGTCAATTTTTCGAGCGTGAAGACGTCGACCTTCCCCTGGTGGTCGTGCACGATTTCCAGGAGACCGAATACCTGCTCCAGCTCGACGCAGGGGATCGGTTCCATCGCCATCCCGGGAATCGACGATGCGGCCTCGGCCTGCGGCGGCTCGTCCGGCATGTGCTCCGACACGATGATCTGGTGGATCTGCCGCACAAACTGCAGAAAAGCCTGCGACTGCGCGTTGCGGGGGTGCGGAATGGTGTTGCGCATGATCTGGCGGATGTGCCCGGGCATCGTTCCCATGATCACGATGCGGTCGGCCAAGAGGACCGCTTCTTCAATCAGGTGCGTGATCATCACGATGCTTTTGAGGCTCGACGGCGCGGCCAGGCGATCGTTCGAGGACCCGCTGCGAGCCACCCACAGGTTGTAGATTTCGCTGCGAAGGCTCTCGGCAGTGAAGACGTCGAGGGCGCTGAACGGCTCGTCCATGCACAGCAACTCGGGACCGCGGGCCATGGCCCGGGCGATGCCCACCCGCTGCTTCATCCCGCCCGACAGCTCCTTGGGAAAGGCCTCGCGGTGGCCTCCCAGCCCGACCATCTGAATCGAGCGGGTGACCCGGTCGGTCGCCTCTTCCTTGTCGAGGTTCAAGCCCGAGAGGGCCATTTCGACGTTCTGCTTCACCGTCAGCCAGGGAAAGAGGCCAAAGTTCTGGAAGACGAGGGCCACGCCCGGATGCATGCCAACGAGCGGCTTGCCGTGAGCCAAAACGCGGCCGCGCGTGGGTGGGATCAGCCCGACGAGCACCCGCAACAACGTGCTCTTGCCGCAGCCGCTCGGGCCCAAAATGCCGAGGATTTCGTTCGGGCAAATCTCGAGCGAGACATCCTCCAGCACGTTGCCGCACGTCGGGCCGTATGCCAAGCAGACGTTCTGCGCCGCAGAAATGGCGCATTCGCTCGTGGCCGGCAGGGCAATCGACGATTCACGCAGGGTGGTCAACGGGACGTTCCGAATGTCGGGAGCGAGTTTTCGACCGGGCCTAGGCTCAAGCTCGAGCAGCCTCGTTCAAGTTTACGCGCGTCGCTTAAGTTTATGCGCGCCCTATAAGTTTACGCGTGCCAGTCAAGTTTACGTGCAGAGAGGCCGTGCCGACCATCCGATCAAGTCGTCAGGCTGAACCGCCGTTCGGCCAGGCGATAGAGCTGTCTCCAGAACGAGCGATTGAGCAAGACGACCGCCACGGCCATCGTCACGACGCTGGCGGCCAGGAGAGGAAAATTGCCGTCGGCCGAGGCGTGGTTGATGATCGAGCCCAGACCAAAGGCCGTATACGTTTGCCCCTTCATCACGACATATTCGGCCACGATTGTCGCATTCCAGGCGCCGCCCGCGGCCGTGATCAATCCGGTTACCAGATACGGGAAGACGCAGGGAATGTAAAGGCGGGTCCAGCGTTGAAATGCGGTCCAGCGATAAATCGAGGCGACTTCCCGCAGGTCCGCCGGGATCGACGAGGCGCCCGCAATCACGTTGAACAGAATGTACCACTGCGTGCCCAACAGCATCAGGGCCGTGCAGCCGACGTTGAAATCGACGTGCATCCGAGCGAGCAGAATCGTCACGAGGGGAAAGAGCATCGGCGCGGGAAAGCTGGCCAGCACCTGAATCATCGGCTGCAACCGTGACGACCATCGCGGGGACAGGCCAATCAAAATGCCGGCCGGCAGCGTCCAGGCCGCCCCCAACAACACGGCCGTCGATGTCCGCAAGAACGACGCTCCCAACGCTTCGAAGACGCTTCTCCAGTCGTCGCGGCCGGAGGAGCTGACGAACGACAGCTCCCCCATCAACCGCAGGAGCGACCAGCCCCCCCAGAGGACGATCGCCAGCAGGCCCCCCAGCAACAGATAGCGCACGGCCGTGCGGATCAGCGTGACGACTTGCCCGCGCTCGCCAGAGGGGACGGCCATTTGGCGGGCGGCGGCCGCTGTAAAACTTGTCATTAAAAGCGAGTGCCGCCACCGGTCGAGGGCGGCCAAAAACTCGCGGAGCGGGGCCGAACGGCGAATCAAGGTCAGCACCCACGAGTTGGGCTCCGTCGTCGCGGCCAAATCCTCGACCTTGAACCGCTGGCTCCAGGCGACGAGCGGCCGCCACACCACCTGGTCGACGAACACGATCATCATCACCATCGCGATCACGGCCGCCACCATCGCCGGCACGTCCCCTTGGATGATGGCTTCGTTCATGTAGGAGCCGATGCCCGGCAGCCGGTAATCGTGCCCCTTGAGCGTGAAGGCCTCGGTGACGGAGAGGAAGAACCAGCCGCCGGCCATCGACATCATCGAATTCCAGACCAGGCCGATCATCGCCGACGGCAACTCGAGTTGCGAAAAGATTCGCCAGTGCCCGAGCCGGTGAATCGCGGCCACTTCCCGTAGCGTCTGCGGAATGGCCTTGAGGCTGCCATGAAAACTGAAGGTCATATTCCAGACCTGGCCTGTAAAGATCATCACGATGCAGGCCGCCTCGAGCCCCAATTGGTGGTTAGGAGAAAGGGCCACGAGGGCCAGCACGACGCCCGGCATGAATCCCAAAACGGGAATCGCCTGCAGCACGTCGAGCACCGGAATCATCACGGCCTCGGCCCGGCGATTGTGCGCGGAGATGGTGCCGTAAATCAGCGTGAAGGCCAGCGAGAGGAAGTAAGCGGCGAAGCCGCGCCCCAGGCTGAGCAACGTGTATTTGGGGAGCGAATCGATCGACAGGTCGATGGTGGTCTGCTGGGAGAACGGGGCGGCCATTCGCTGCCCCACCATCAAGATCGCGCCGAAGATCGCCAGGAACAGCGCGACGAGCAGCATGTCGGCGCTAAACGCGGCCGGCTTCTTCAGCGCGTCGCGGACGTGCCTGGAATAAAGGCCGGTCAAAGCCATACGGGTCCCGATCCGCTCATCGTCAGAGGCAAAGTCCTAGTACTTAGCCCATCCCGGTGCCCGCGGTAAAGGCGGGCGGCGCCGTCGAGCCGAATTTTATGTGAGGCGCGGGTCGCCGATGCCCGTCCCCCGCGCCGCAGCGGTTCGGCCGCATTGGTCTGCTCGCGCGTGCACTTGTGGATAAGTTTTTGACATTCGTCAACACCTCTTCGGCGAACAGGAGTCCACCCGTCCTTTGCGAAGGCCGCTCGATGGAACGGGAGTTGCCTCGGGAGAGTGACGGCGTTGGCCGCGCTCTCGACGCGGTTCGGGGCGACGAGCTTCGCCTGCAGGTGACGAAAGGACACATCATGAAACGTTTCATCACGACACAAAATATCGCGAAAGGGAGCGCGACCGCGCTCGTGAGTTTGGCACTCTCGCTGGGGGGATCGACACTGGCACACGCAAACCCAGGTGGAGCTGGTGGAGGCGCGGCGGGGGCAGGCGCTCCGAGCTCGAACCCGGCCGCGCCGGGCACGCAGGCAGGAGGCACGCCAGTTGGTGCCGGAGTGGCGACGCCGAGCAATCCGACGGGCGCGCCCCAAGCGGGCGTCGGAGCGCCGACCGCAGTCAATCCCACGGGCACAATTACGCCAGCAGGGACCAATCCCACCGGCACAGGAACATCGACAACGGGCAATTCCGCCAGCGCGGGAACGCCGACCGGCATCGGGATGACGCCTCCGGCCGCCCTCTCGCTCACTTCGCCTGCGGGCAGCGCGAGCAATCCGGCGCTCAATAGCGGGACGGCAGGCGTCACGAACGGCGTGCCCAACTCGGCCGCCATGCAATCGAATAGCCAGAGCCAATTCGGGCCGGGCATGAACCCGCAATTTGGCGCGGTCCCGGGCACGCTCGGCTCTCCGAGCAGCACCTACGGCGTCGCACCGAATCCATCCCAAATGCAGGGAGCAAACACCTACGGCGCCTACGGCCAAGCCACGCCCAATGCCGCGGCGAATTCCGCGACGAACAGCAGCCGTAATTGGGGCGGACCGATCGTGAGCTGGCAGCCAGGTTATGGCAACTGGTCGAACGGTTATGCAGGCCCCGGTGCTGGCGCCTCCGCCACGCCGAGCAATTGGAACACCGGCTACCGAGGTCTTCCGGGCAGCTCCACCCAGACCAACGTACCGCCAGGTACTGCCCCGCAGACCTACTCCAGCGTTTCTGCAACCACATACGGCGCCAGCGGCATGGAGAACTACGAGATGAACAACCAAGGCCCGCTGGCCTTTCGACGTGGCCCCAGCCCGTATAACACGGGCGCGCTCAACAACAGCGCTCCGATTGGTGGCTACAGTTACGGCTATCGCTAAACCGGAATTTTGCCGAGTCCGACTCTTGAGCATTTAGCGCGGGCGACCAGCAGGGAGGTGGGTGCCCGCGTCTTTCTTGGCCCTGGGCTCGACGACCCTTTCACACAGGGTCCGCTTTGCGGATTGGTAACCGCAGCATCAGCCTGCTCCCTCACAATCCACACGACCCGCCCATCGCATCGTCTCGTCAAAATCGCCCGCGATTCTGCGCGACTTTTAATAAATTCTCGCCGGGAACATTCGGACCGGTTCCGTTCCCCGCACGGGCGTGAGCTAGTGTTCCCGGTGTAGCAAGTCGGCAGCCCCTGCGCTGCCCGACCTTTTCGCGCGAGCCCCGAGCGGCCGCGCCGACCAAACGCCGGACTACCCCTTGTTCGCTCGACTGCAATCGCCCGCCGCCGGAAAGTTCTTGGAACCAACCAACATGCGCAAAGTTGTCAAACCGCTTTGCGTGCTGATTGTGCTCCAGGCAGTCTGCCTGGCGGCCGGCCTCTTGATTCACGATCGGTTCCTGATTTCAGAAGCTCGCTGGAATGACCAGCTCGGCCAAAATCGGTCCGCGAATGCGCCGACCGCGGTCGATGTGACGCCCGTGCCTGCCGAAACGGCGCGACTGTTTGCCGCCATGCCGGCCGCGGGCGCGATGGCCTTCGTCTGGACGATTGGTCTGCAAGCGGCGATCGCCTACTTCTTGTTGGCCCGTTTGCAGGGCGAACATTCGCGTCGGCAATCAAAGTCCGACGAGCAATCGCTCTACCACACTCGCGATCTGCTGCGAACCCGCGACGCGGTCATTTTCGGTCTCGCCAAGCTCGCCGAGTCGCGCGATCCGGAAACCGGGCATCACTTGGAGCGAATCTCGCTGTACTCGACGCGTCTGGCGGCCGCCATTTCCCGCGACCCCCGCTACAGCCGCGTGATCACGCCCGGCTTTGTCCGCTTGATCGGCATCAGCTCGGCATTGCACGACATCGGCAAGGTGGCGCTCGAGGATTCGGTGCTGCTCAAGCCGGGCGAGCTGACCCCGTCCGAGCGGTTCAAGATGCAGTTGCACGTCGAGGTGGGGGCCGAGTCGATCCGCGAAATCGAGCGGCGGTTGGGTGCGTCGAACTTCCTGGAGATGGCTCGCGAGATCGCCAACTCGCATCACGAGCGCTGGGACGGCGCCGGATACCCGAACGGCATCTCGGGCGAAAACATTCCGCTGGCGGCCCGTATCGTGGCGATTGCCGACGTCTACGACGCCCTCACCGCCCGTCGCGTTTACAAAGAACCGTTTCCGCATGCCGAGTGCGTCGAAATCATCCGCCGTGAGGCCGGCCGGCAGTTCGATCCCGAGCTGGTGGAGATTTTCCTCGACGTCGCCCCGCAGTTCGAGGAAATCGCCCAGCGGTTTGCGGACGCGTGGGGCACGTGTCAGCCCGATTCGTCCAGCCATCCCGACGCGTTGAGCGCGCGGCGGCTCTCTCCCGAGCAGGAGCAAACACTCCTGGCCGCCTTGGCCGATTGCGAGGATCCGCAGGTCGTCCGGTCGGTGTCCAAGAAGTGAGGTCGGCGTTCCGACACTGCGTTGCCGGCCGGTCAATCGCGTCTTCGAATCCTTAATCGAGTCACTTGCAGCCTGAGTCAGTCACCATCCGAGGCGGGGAGCCAGTCGATGAATCTGAACTTCAAACATGCCAACTCGCGCGTTCTGGAAGCGATGCTGGTGCTCGTCACGCTGGTGCTGACCTGCGTGCTATACCAGACCGTCGGTTACAAGGTGATCGTGCTGAACCTGTTCTATCCGCCGGTGATTCTGGCCGCATTTTTCCTGGGCCGATACCGCGCGGGTGTGCTGGCGTTCTTCAGCGTGTTGTCGGCGTCGGTCGTGCTCTCGTTCAACCTGGGCGAATTTGCCGCGTACTCGTCGCCTTTGGTGGTCGCGCTGTCCGTCCTCGTTTGGGGCGGCGTGCTCGGCCTGGCGGCCCTGCTCGTCGGTACGCTCAGCGATGAGCTGGCCTCGCGGATGACCGAGCTGCACGAAGCGCACGTCGGCGTCGTCGAGGTGCTGTCGCATTACCTGCAGAGCGCTCATCCCAGCCTCAAGGACCATTCGCATCGCGTGGCGTCGATCTGCCGCGATCTGGCGGTGCAGCTCAAGCTGGGGCAGAAAGAGGTCGACGACATCCGCGTGGCCGCCCTGCTCTGCGACATGGAAAATATCGAGATCACTGCCCGCGTCATCCGCAAAGCCATCGGCGACCTGGGCGACGTGCAGAGATCGGGCGGACAGCACACGTTTCACGGCACCGAGCTGGTTCGCTCGCTAGGACCGTCCCTTTTGGGCGCCTTTCCGCTCGTGCTCAATCAGTCGGGCAACGACCAGCACCGCTCGGTCAGCGAAGCGATCAGCCACGCGCAGGCGCCGCTGGGCGCCCGGATCATCAAGACCGTGCGGGCCTACGACGCCTTGATGCATTCCAAGTGGGGCTTGCCCAACACGACACCGTCCGACGCCATCAAAGAACTGTGGCGCGACGTCGAAGCTGAGCACGACCCGATGATCCTGCACGCCCTCGAGCGCGTCGTCACCCGCGGCAACCAAGTCGACCGCACCCTGGCCGCCGCCGCGGCCGCCAGTGAGACGCCGACCGTCGGCGCGATCTAGCCGTCCGAGCAGACACGCAATCAATGCCACTGGCGGCCACTTCGGCCGCCAGTGTTTTTTTGCGGGCCACCGGCGACCGGGGCTCAGCCGCAGCATGGCCGTGTGAGGCCCCGACGAGCCGTGAGCTAGCGGGTGCTTCGCATTTCTGCGTTTTGATCTCCGCGTGTCAATTCGCTATCTCTGCGATCAAGCAGAAAGCGCAATCGAAGCACCATCGGGCTTACGCCCGACGCTCGCCGGGGGGCGGTGACCGCGTCGCGTGCTGGCATTTGGCCGCCACGTGGAGTAAACGTCGAACCTGAGAGGTCTCTTCACGCGTCTTTTCAGGAGGCGACCGCCCATGCCCCCAGCGACTGAAAACCAATTGCTCGATCTCACTCGGCAGCTGATCAATTCGATTGCCGATCAGGATTGGAGCGTGTACGAGCGATTGTGCGATCCCTCGCTCACGTGCTTTGAGCCTGAGTCTCGCGGGCAACTGGTGACGGGGATGGATTTTCACAAGTTCTACTTCGAGCTGAAGGGAAGCCGCGGGCCGCGAAACACCACGCTGGTGGCGCCGCAGGTTCGCCTGCTCGGCCCCGATGCGGCCGTCGTCAGCTATGTGCGGCTGATCCAAAAACTCGACGGAGAAGGCGGACCGGTCACGAGCGCACTCGAAGAGACCCGCGTCTGGCAGCGGATCCAAGGTGAGTGGAAGCACGTGCATTTTCATCGCTCCGAGATCGCGGCCCCGCCCAAGTCGTAAGAGCGCGACGACTGGTGCCGCTCCTCCGCGGCCAATCCCTCGCCACGCGTCCTTCTCCTGGCATTACCCCCACTACGGCAACCAAGGCGGGCAGCCCGCCGGAGCCATCCACGTCGGCGACCGGAAGCTCATCGAATGATACGACGACGGCCGCCGCGACGGTCCCCTGGGCGAGCCGCTCCGGCGGAAAGCGAAATCCGGAGACAAAACGATGTCTTTGTGGAGTCTCAAGATCCCGCCTGTAGACTCGCGCCCGGTCCATTTCTCGTTGGAGAGCACCCATGGTTCGCCCGCAATCTGTGCTGGTCGTTCTCGCGTGCATACTCTGGGGTTCGCCCTTCGCGCAGGCTGGTGATCCTGCACCCGCGTCGCGGATCACGTTCGTCTCGCATCGCTCGGGCGAGAACCTGCTCTACGTGATGAATCCCGACGGGACGGGCCTCCGGCCAATCTTTGGCGGCCCGCTTGCGGACGTTCCGACCGTCGTCGAAGGGACCGCGCTCTGTCGCTCGCCGCATTGGACTCGCCAGAGTCCTGACCACAGATATTTTGCCTGCTGGGCCTACGATCGCGGGTCTCCTTTTGATCGCTATCAAGGGAGCGTGCGCTTCATGCTTTATGCAGGTGGAATTGATGCGGCCTGGAGCAGAGTTGTGAATCCAGACTCTCACGAAGAATTCGCTTGGTCGCCGGACAGTCGGCGTCTCGCGTTTTCGATTTTCTCGGGCGAGTCGCACCAGCAAGGCTTTCTCAGGAGTTCGTTGCGAAGCACGGAAATCGCGATCTGCGGTTTCGACGGCTCTCAGGAGAGCTTTATTCTCGAGCAGCCCGGGATTCTCATCGTTATGGACTGGTCACCGGACGGAAAACGGCTCCTGCTCGAGCGGCGATACTTGGATGTCTCGCCCCACAGGCCTAACGACATTCTGCAGTTTGAGTTGGCGGAGGATCAGGCATCCCGAGCCCGGAGTCGGGGGAATAACGGACCACTTCGCGGTTCCGCGTGGTCTGCCACGACCGCGCCTCAATTCCTAAAGACGCTCATCGAGGGCACGAGGCATCGGGATCCGAACAACGCGCGTTACTCGCCGGACGGACGTTTCCTCGCGATTGAGTTCACCGATCAAGACAAGATGTACGCGCCCAATGAACTTGGCGAAAACGAGTTTGAGAGAAACAACATGATGCGCTACCTCGGCAAGCTCGCCGTGTTTGAGATCGCGACGGGCCGGTTTACGGCAATTGTGGATGACGCGGATGGCCTCCGAGGTCCCGTCACTTGGTCGCCGGACGGCAATGAAATTCTCTTCTCTCGCCACCTCCCCAAAGGCGACGATCGAGAGAAAATGGCGAAGGACAAAGAGCACGGCTTGGCGATCTGGTCAGTCCATAAGGACGGCCGCGGCGCTCGGTTCGTCACGACTGGTTGGAGTCCCGACTGGCGGTGACACCGCGCGAGCCAAGCGGCCCATTGATTGGTCACGCCCCGCGAGGGGCTTGGCTGGAACATCACACGAGCGAAGAATGGGTACCCGAGGCTGAGCGGCTCCAAGGTGACGTTCGGCAACCGGGAGCGGTGCGCCGTTCGGGCGATCAATGGTCTGATGCGACCGGGATGGGATCGAATTGGGACGGGATTGATTGGGACCGGACGAACGGGACGGGGACGGAATTTCAGATATCCAAGGTCCAACGTCCAAAGTCCAAGGTCGGGGACCGGACACGAATGCGGGACTGTCGGGACTCGGAGTCGGTCCGGACCCGGACTGTCCGGTCCGCTCGAAGGAGTCCGGCCGTAGTCTTGGCCCGGCAGTGACTTACGTCGGACAAAGGTCCGGTCCGGACACTTTCGATTGAAAGCGAGCGGGGGCAGGCTCGGGACGGGATTGAATTGGGACGGGATCGGACGGGACACGTTGTTTCACCGGGGAAATCCCGAGGAGAAGCCCCTCGCCCCCGGCCCTTGTATGTTGAAAAAAGATCAATCTGCGCATTTGATGGTGACAGCTGTGGGAAGGCTTGCGAAGCGTAGCGAAGCAAGGTTTCCCACAGCGGCCGGCGGTAGATCGTCCGCCCTCAGGT
>Ga0210390_10002171_pt1 | contig 17658 bp, 20 predicted proteins | sample IncBWH11OmetaG_FD_161050 | JGI IMG/M metagenome (GOLD analysis project Ga0210390, IMG submission 161050) | Forest soil microbial communities from Barre Woods Harvard Forest LTER site, Petersham, Massachusetts, United States - Inc-BW-H-11-O ... | reverse complement strand
CGGCACGATTGTGTTGACGGTCACTCCGCTTTGGGCGCCGTACATCGCCAGTGATGTTGTGAGCCCCAACAGGCCAGCCTTAGCGGCTCCCACATGCGCGGTGGCCTCCGAGGCCCACCACATGTTGAGCCCGCCGATGTTGATGATGCGTCCGAACTTCCGGGTGAGCATCGCGGGCAGCACGTGCTTAGCCAAGACGAACGGGGCGCGCAGATTGACAGCGAACGTGCGGTCCCACTCCTCGATCGTCAGGTCACTGGGTAGCCGCTGAGATCGGATTGCCGCGTTGTTGATGAGGATGTCAATGGGGCCCAGTGAGTCGGTGATCTTGGCGGCGGCGGCTTCTACAGCCGCGATGTCGGAGAAGTCCGCCAACTCCCCGACCGCAGTTGCTCCGGACGCACGCAGCTCGCTGACGACTTGGTTCAACGCAGATCGATCAGATCGGCCGACGACACCGACCGCTGCCCCGGCGCGCGCCAGCGCCCTGGCAAACGCCAACCCGAGGTTGCTGGTCGCTCCTGTGACAAGGGCCGAACATCCACTGAAGTCGAATTGCACAGTGGCACGACGTGCGTTCACGGACTAACTCCCTTCACTTGGCGCTGATCCATGCTGCCCAACGTGAGCCGGCGCGGTCAGGCCGCTCCCTTGACCATTACCCTAATTCGGGATACGGTATCCCTAATTTCCGGTTTGCGTTGGGCAATGACCTGTGTTGCGAGCGCAAGGCCGTCGCGCTCAACGACCACGTGTCAGCCGAGCGGGAAGGGTGAGTATGGCCGAGCGCCAGCGGTTTCACATCACACATCGCGCTTGGTCAGCACAATCGCATCGTGCGAACGGTTCGAGCGCGGAGGCTATCGGCGATACCCTCGCGGCGGCCGGCCCTACTTATGAGGAACTGGTTGGCGAGACATTCGCCGCAAGATTGGTGCAACTCGGCGAAGGCGACGAGCTGCTGGCGCAGCGCGCGGCGACGAGCGTGGTCTTCGTCGGCGTGGCCGGATGTCTGGATGTTTTGGCAGGCGCCGAGTCATTTCGCCTCGGGGCCCGCGATGTGCTGACAATTCCGCAAGGGATGATGCACTCGGCCCGCAACGCGGACCCTGCCAGCACGGTCGTCGCTGTGGTGCGGTCTCTTGAGGACGAACCCGTCGCGGCCGAGCAACTGAGGACCGCGCATCTACTGAGGTGGGACACGTATCGTCGGGAGTTTCGTTCGGCGATCCTGCCGCGTGCGGAGGTATACGGTCACCACCGGCTATCGGGTCCGCACACGCCATTGCGAACGCTCTTAGGGCATGCGGTGAGAGTTCCACCCAACCAGGCCAGCCCATGGCACCAAGTTCCCCGCGACTTGCTCTTCGTCCAGCTGAACGGCGAGATCGACTTTTCCTCGGCCGGGGTCGTCACGATGCTGCGGCCGGCGGACCTGCTGCTCGTTCGCGCCGGCACCCCCTACAGCTACGCCAACCATGGCTTCAGCGATGCGGTGTTCTTCGACATAGGCGGACGGATTCTGACTCCTGGGGCGACGTCGACCTATTACGAGGAGGACCCCGGATGGCCGGTGCGAGCGGAGGTTAATACCTACAAGATTGTCAGCGACGACCCGGCGTTCAAGGCGATCTACGGCTCGTGACCACGCTCGGAGCAGCTGACAGACGACCCGACACAGTCGGGTTAGCCGGGAACCAGACAGTTTTAAGGTCGGGGCCGGAATGTTCCTTGTCTGAGCGCGGTAGTGATCAGCGTGGCGCCGTTGTCGATGCCGAGGTCGGGTGCCCGCTCGCCGGCCGGCGACCGAAACCGAATCGGGCCGCAGCCGACGCGGCATCGGGACCCCGCTTACGTAGGGATCCCGAGACGTTTATCAAAAGCAGCATCGACAGTATCGAGAATATGGAGGGTAACCAATGAGAGTGACAAAGGCAGCCATAGCGCAGTGGCAGGAGGTCAGCCTTCCTGGCAAGGTCGACGGCGACATGCGCGTGCAGTATCACGATGTCCTGCCGGAAGAGGCAGGCTTAGTCGGAACGACGGTGGAGATGTTAGACGGCGCCCAAGCCCTCTGGCATTCCCACCCTCGCGGCCAGATCTTCTTCGCGATCTCTGGTCTTGGCCAGATTCAGGTGGACGGGGGGGATCCTATCGAGCTGCGGCCTGGTGACTCGGTCTGGGCACCCCCTGGCGAGCGTCACTGCCACGGCGCGGCGCCCGGCCACGATTTCACCTTCAGCTCGGTCGACTTTGTGGACCCAGCCACTGGCACCATCGTCGACTGGTGATCTGGCTCTCATCCGGTCTCCGGCCACCTCGGGTTCGGCGTCGCCGAGTTCACTCGGGGAGGGTGTTAGCACGGGAGGTCTTGTCGCGGGGCGACGGCACATCTGCTCCATGGTGGCTAGCCCACGGTGCCGCCCCGACGAGCGGCAGCGCCATCCAGAAAGGCATCGACGGTGTCAGCTGAGGAAGCTCGCGGGTTGCCCAAGCTCGGTATCAATCTGGTTCCGGTGCGTGCGGACGCTCTGGTTGCGGCTGCCGGGTATGCCGAGGAGCTGGGGTTCGAGTCTGTGTGGCTGGGGGAGCACATCATCACCCCTCTTGGCGATGTCGCCTCGGATTACCCCGGCCGTGCCATTAACTTTGAGCCGGGGTCACCGATAGTCGACCCGTTGATCGCCCTGAGTCACATCGCCGCGGCCACATCGACCATTCGGCTGGGCACGGGCGTGCTCTGCATGCCGCTGCGCGACCCGCTGCTGACTGCCCGCGAAATCGCCACCCTGGATCACCTCTGCAGTGGTCGGCTCGAACTCGGCGCGGGATTGGGATGGATGCGAGACGAGTACCGAGCTTTGGGCCGCGACTGGCGTCGACGCGGTGAACGTCTAGAAGAGATGCTTGGCATCCTAGGGGGCCTATTCACCGGCGGGCCATTCGAGTTCCACAGTGGCCACTTCGACATCCCGCCGGTGCTGTTCGGTCCCCGGCCGCTTCAACTGCCGCGCCCGCCAGTGCATCTCAGTGGGCAGGGACCGCAGGCGCTGGCACGCTGTGCGCTGCTAGGCGATGGCTGGATCGGTGGAGCCAAATCGGTCACCGACATCACCTCGATCATCGACACACTGCACGCCCACCGACAAGCCGCAGGACTGCCGGTTGACGAGTTCGACATTTCGGTCATTGTGTTGCACCGTCCCACTCCGGAGGAGCTCCGCAAGCTGCACGGCGCAGGAGTCCATCGCGTGATCGCCACACCTTGGGATCGCCGGGGCGGCCCGCCATTTCCAGGTCAGTCCGACGACGTCACCGCGCTGCGAGCCCTCGCGGATGACGTCGGCCTAACAACCACACCCCATTGAGCCACGGCAAACGATGACTGGAAAGGCAGACATGAAAACCCGAGCAGCAGCCCTGACTGGCCCCGACCTGGCCTGGGAGGTCTTGGAATTCGACCTCGAGGACCCACACCCCGGCGAGGTATTGGTGCGAATGAAGGTGGCGGGCCTGTGCCACACCGACAAGCACATGAAATACAGCGCGGTGGCCTACCCGCTCGTCGCTGGGCACGAAGGTGCTGGCGTTGTCGAGGCGGTCGGTGAAGGTGTTACCCGCGTAGCGGTCGGCGACCACGTCGCGTGCTCGTGGATCCCCATCTGCGGAGTATGCCGATTTTGCGCCACCGGCCAGAGCTATCTATGCGATCTGGGCGCTAATCAGCTCACCGGCGAGCTCGCCAACGGTGGATTCCGGTTCCATCTCAACGGCGTCGGCGTCGGCGGCATGTCCGCCACCGGGACGTTCTCCGAGCTGATGGTTGTCGATGAGCGGTCGCTCGTCAGGGTTGATCCGTGGATCCCATGGGAATGGGTGTCTTTGGTGACCTGCAGCGTTGCCACCGGGTGGGGGTCGGTGGTCTACGCGGGCAATGTGCGCGCCGGTGACAGCGTAGCGGTATTCGGTTGCGGGGGAATCGGTTCCAACTCGGTCAGCGCCGCGGTCAACGCCAACGCCGATCTCGTTGCCGTAATCGATCCGGTCGAGTTCAAACGTAGTTTTGCCAAGCAACTGGGCGCCGACCTGGTGTTCAGCTCTGCCGATGAGGCCCACGGGGAGGTAATTGAGCGCACACGTGGCGCTGGCGTCGACGTCACCATCGTCACCGCGGGGGTGGTGAACAGCGAGATCGTCAGAGCGGCTTTCGACATCACACGCAAAGGTGGCACCATCGTGCTCACTGGTGTCGCCGACCATGTCCTCGAGGACACGATCGTCCTTCCCGGAACCATACTGACCGTCTTCAGCAAACGTATTGTCGGAACCCTCTACGGCGGGTGCAATCCCATCGCCGACATTCCAAGGCTGCTGAACATGGCCCAGCACGGCAAGATCAACCTCGACAACCTGGTGACCAAGAGATACACCCTCGACCAAATCAATGAGGGGTTCGAGGACATGCTCAGTGGTCGTAACATTCGAGGGCTCATCGTGCACGATCAGCCCTGAGCTGAAAACGGGATACCATCATCGGCGTACCGTTGACCGGGCTTTGGAAGGCTGGGCTGTGACCGTAAGCGATGGGCAGGTGGACAGGGGCACCTTTCTGGGCAAGCAGATCGCCGAGGTGCTGCGTCGAGAGATCGTGCTCGGCATCATCCCGTCCGGAACTAAACTGTCCCAGCGGCAGCTATGTGAGAAGTTCGGGACAAGCCGAATGCCGGTTCGCGACGGCCTTAAGCTGCTCAGTCACGAAGGCCTGGTCACAACTGATGCCACTCAGCACTCGATCGTCGCGCCGCTGAGCCGCGCCGACCTGCTGGACGCCTATTTGATCGAAGGAACGCTCACCGGGCTGGCCGCTGAGCGGGCGTCGCGAAACGCCACCGACGACGACATCGCCGAGCTACAGAAACTACATGAAGCGATGGTCGAGTCCGCCGCCGAAAGCGACCACCAGCAGATGGCCGAACTGAACTGGACGTTCCATCGACGGATCAACCGGCTGTCCCGATCACGGAAGCTTCTGTCTGCGATCAAGACCACTTCACTCGATCTGCCACGTGACTTCCTTGCCGAAATGCCTGAGTGGGGCCCGGATTCCAACGTCGAACACGCCAAGATCCTCAAAGCGATGAGTAAACGGCGGCACGCCGACGTCGGCCGGCTGATGAGGGAACACATCATCAATTCGGGCAACGAGCTCGTGGCATCTCTGATCGCGCGCGGCACCCAACTCGATTGAGGTAGCGAGTAGCCATCCTCCACATTGACGGCGTACCGTAAAACGGGATACCGTATCCGTTATTAGCAGAGGTCGGCGATTGCCTGCGGGTCTTCGATCCGGACCGGCACTTGCTGAGCGATCGGCGCAGGCATCCGGCCGCCACAATGCGCTCTGGCCGCGTGGCACGAATGGAGTAGTTAGATGACCGCTTTCCTAACGACCCATGATCGCCTTTACATCGGTGGGGTCTGGAGCACGAAGGACAGATCCCTGCTCGACGTGCTCAACCCGGCGACCGAGCAGCGGATCGCACGCATTGCCCTAGCTGACAACGATGACGCCGAACGGGCCGTTGACGCAGCCGCGCGGCTGCATGCCGAGGGTACGTGGTGGCGTAAGGGCTACAGTCAGCGCGCAGAGATCCTCAACCGCATCGCGGACGGGATCGAACGGCGCTCCGACGAATTCGCCCGAGCCTACGTCGAAGACCTCGGCGGCGTGGTGAGCTTTGCGCCGTTGGTCGTCGGTCAGACTGTCCGAGTATTTCGCCGCAGCGCCGAGCTCGCTCGCGAATTCAACGACCGGCCGGCAACCCGAACAGGCAGTGGATCGCAGGTGCTGGTCCATCACGTGCCCGTGGGTCCGGTGTTGGCCAGTGTGCCGTGGAACGGGCCGTTGATCCTCGCCGCCGTCAAGATTGCCGCTGCACTCGCGGCGGGCTGCCCAGTGGTCGTCAAAGTTGATGTGCACACCCCGCTTTCGGCGTTTCTGCTTGCCGAGGTGTTCGACGACATCGACACACCGCCGGGCTTGATCAGCTTCCTTCCGGCGAGCCGCGATGTCGCAAAGTATCTCGTGGCTCATCCCGGCATCAAGCATGTGTCCTTCACGGGCAGCACTCAGGTCGGCAAAGAGGTGATGAAGTCAGCCGCCGATAACATGACCCGGGTCACGCTCGAACTCGGCGGCAAGAGCGCAGCCATCCTCCTCGACGATTTCGAGCCAAGCTCTGCGCCGGCGCTGTACCCAGGATGCCTGGCCCAAACCGGCCAGGTGTGCACCACCTTCAGCCGACTGCTGGTCCCGGCCTCTCGGGCACAGGAGTGGGAGGAGGCACTGGCCCAGGTGTTCTCATCGCTGACGATCGGCGATCCGTCCGCACCTGAGACGATGATCGGCCCGCTTGTCTCCCGTCAGCAGCTCGATACAGTACAGCGTTACGCCGAGATCGCCCGTGAGGAAGGAAGAATCGTCACAGGCGGACGCCGGCCTGCACACCTGGAACGGGGCTTCTGGTTCGAACCGACCCTGGTCACCGACGTAGGTCCGACCGCCCGCATCACACGCGAGGAGGTGTTCGGACCGGTCATCGTGCTGATGGCTTACGAGGACATCGAAGAGGCGATCCGCCTGGCTAACGACAGCGACTACGGTCTGGCCGCGGGCATTTTCACAGCAGAGGTCGAGCGTGCCCTCGAGATTGCCCCGAGGCTGGCTGCGGGAGTTGTCAGCATCAACAATTTCGGAGCGAACTTCCTTGAGCCCTTCGGCGGCGTGGGCGCATCCGGAATCGGCCGCGAAGGTGGACGAGAAGGTATCGAGGAATTCCTCGAGGCGGTGCAGATTCAACTGCCAGCCGCTCCGCCGGCCGACGCTGTCCGGTAACGCCCGACGGGGTGCAGATGTTCAGTATGAAGTCCGCAAGAAAGGGGTAATGATGTTGCGGCACACCTCATTCACGGTTCATGAGCCTGCCAAGGTCGCCGACGTGCTGGCAGAGATACTCGGCGGCACGGTGGAGGTCCCGGCCAGGCCCCCCTATGGGCCGCAGAGTCTGTTCGTCTGCCTTTGGGACGAACACGGGACGCTGATTGAGCTCGCGCCAACCGGTACTGCCTGGGTTCCCAACGAGCAAGCCCTACCCGTCGAGACCCGTCTGAAAGACTTGGTCACACAGCGCGACTACGTGCACAGCTTCTGGGATGCGGTGGTGCCGTTTGACAGGATCCGCGAGATTTGTGAGCAGCACGGATGGGCATACCACATCACCGATCAGAAGATCAAGATCGCCATCGTGTGGATCGAGAATCACCGATACATCGAGTTCTGCCCCAAAGAGCACCTCGCCGCGTACCTCGAAATCTACGGCAAGGCAGGCAAAAACAACTTCAGAACTTACGTCGCCGAGCGCCAGGCGGCCATGGAAGCGCTCCGATGACCGAAATGTATGACACGCCGGTGCTGATCGTCGGGGCCGGTCCCGTCGGCTTGACGCTTGCGCTTGACCTGGCTTGGCGCGGCTGCGCAAGCATGATCGTCGAGCGGGAGCCCGACATCGCACGCGAATTGCGTGCCAAAGCGTCTGGGCTCGATGAGCGATCATTCGAGCTGTTCCGGCGTTGGGGTCTACATGAGCGGATTACCGCCGTCGGCTTTCCGTCCGACTACCCCGGGGACACGCTGTACTGTACGTCGCTCAACGGCCTGGTCATGGGTCGCAGCCATTTGCCACCGGTCAAGGACGAGATTCCCCCGTCGGGCGCATCGGAGACGCGAAATACCGTGCCGCAGTGGGAGTTGGACAAGCTGCTGGTGCAAGCCGTCACAGAACGCGGCCTGACCGCCATCCGGTGCAATGCCGCTTTCGACTCCGTCACGCAGAGCGCCGACGGGGTCAGCACGCGAGTCGTGGATCCCCGAAGCGGGACAATGAGCACGATTCGCTCACGCTACGTCGTGGCCTGCGATGGCGCCGGCAGCGCGGTGCGCCGATATCTCGGGATTCCCTTCGAGGGGCCGCAACTCGACTTCTCCCTCAGCGTCACGGTCAGGATCAGCAGGATGGAGCTGCCGCCGCGCTTGGCGCTCGGGCAGCGATACTTGCTGGTTGACGAATCCGGCGTATGGGGCATCTTCACCTTCATGGATGGCCACGAGATATGGCGGCTGACCGTGGTGGGGGCACAAGACAAGCTCGGTGTCGACGATCACGACGACGCCGCGATGGTGCGTCGGGCACTGGGCTCAGATGACATCGAATTCGAGCTGCTTCGGCGCGAACCGTGGCGACGCAGCCAGTGCTTAGCGGCATCATATCGACGGGGATCAATCTTCTTGGCCGGCGACTCGGCACACACTATGTCGCCCACGGGCGGCCACGGCCTCAACACGGGCATCGGCGACGTCTCAGACTTAGGGTGGATGTTAGAGGCGGCCCTCGATGGCTGGGCGGGACCCGAACTTCTCGACGCCTACGAGCTGGAGCGACGCCCGGTCGGGCTGCGCAACGGCTTGAAGGCCAGCGGCAACTACGGTGACTGGGTGAACCGGTCCCACTTTGCCGGCGTCATGGAGGACGGGCCCACCGGCGCTGCCGCCCGCGAGCGCACCGGCCAAATGCTGATCACGGCCCTGGCTAGCGAATGGCATTCACCCGGAACGGCTTTGGGCTATCGCTACGAGGGATCGCCGGCGATCGTCCCCGACGGCACACCCGAACCAGCCGATGACCCCGTCGAATACATACCGACGACGCGCCCCGGGCACCGGGCGCCGCACGTGACGTTGGCCAGCGGACAATCCATCGTGAGCCTGTTCGGTCGCTGCTTCGTCCTGGTTCGCGTCGATGCCGGCGAGCTCGACACGGGGCCTTTCGAGGCGGCCGCTGCCGCGGCGGGTGTTCCGCTAAAGGTTGAAGACGTCGACGGATCCGAAGTTGCAGCGCTGTACGAGCGCAAGCTTGTGATGGTCCGCCCGGATGGACATGTCGCATGGCGAGGCGACGCTGTTCCAGACGATCCCGCTGCCGTGATTGACGCGATGCGAGGTGGGTGAGCCGTGACGCTGAGTTGGGTGACAAGACGGTGCGTCGGGAGGAGGGGCTCAAACGGAGAAGGCCCTCGTCCAGCCCGAGAGTTGGGCTTGACAAGACATTTAGAAACCGGATACGGTATCCCGATATTGCTTCGGGATATCCCGCTGCCAGGCCCCGGGGTTGCGGTGACAACTATCCGAAGCTCGACGGCACGGCAGCACATGAGACTCCGAAGTCGTTGGCACGTCATGGGATTAAGCGGCCGCGTCCATCGCCCAGCACGGCACCAACTTCGGTGCGGACAAGCCTGAATAATCCCGCCGAGCAATGAGATCGCTCGAACCAGACGAGTACGAAGGGCTCGACATGCAAAAGACCGAACCTGCGTCTGACGGCAGCAAGAAAGCCGAGGGCAAATGCCCCTATCTCGCCGACTATCAGCCGCTTTCGCATGGCGAGCTGCAGGATCCGTATCCCAGATTTCGGTGGGCGCGAAACAACGCCCCTGTCTTCTATGCAGACGTTTCGCACACGCCCGGCGTGGGGATGTGGTCCATCGCCCGCCACAACGACATCCTCGCGGCACTACGGGACACCGAAACATTCTCCAGCACCGGACAGCGGTCTCCCGCGACACCACCGGAGCACATCCGGCATCGTATGCCAGAGTATCCATGGGCGACAACGGTTCTCACCCAAGACGGCGAGGAGCACAAGAGATCCCGCCGCATCCTGCAAGCGCCGTTCACTCCACAGAGCGTCAGGGCACGCGAAGGCGTCGTACGCTCCATCATGGACGGGCTGGTATCTCAGGTGGGCGAATCCGGCTCTATGGACTTCCTGAGCCAGATCGCCATTCCGCTCTCACTGGGAACCGTCAGTGAGGCGATCGGGTTTCCCGAGGACAGCTTCGAAGATCTGAAGCGATGGGTCAGCGTCGCATTCAGCGTCATCGGTAACGCGCTCACCGACGAAAAAGATCTCAGCGACGCAATTGAAACCGTTGCGGATTTCTACGAATTCATGGCGGAGCTGGTGGAGGACCGCCTGAGCAATCCACGTGATGACTACTTGTCGGTCATGGTGCAAACGACCGCGCCCGATGGTTCGCCTGAGCCGATAAGCACGCTGGTACGTAGCGTATTCACCCTCATCGTGGCGGGATTCGAGACGACTGCCCAGGCGATGAGCCTAGGGCTCTGGCAGCTGCTGAGTAATCGTGAGCAGTGGCAACTGCTTCTAGCGGATCACTCATTGATACCAGGGGCTGTCGAGGAGATGCTGCGTTACCGCAGCATGGTTCAGAGATTGTTCCGCACGACCACTCGTGATGTCGATGTCGCCGGGGTGACCATCCCGGAGGGGTCTCTGGTTGCGCTCCTGGTGTCGTCGTCGCACCGTGACAATGACGCCTATGCCAATGCTGACGACTTCGACATCCGCCGTCGGTCAAACACGCACTTGGCGTTCGGTCGCGGAGCCCACTTCTGTGTTGGTGCGCCGCTGGCTCGCCTCGAAATCAACGTGATGCTGGAATCAATGCTCAAGGCATTCCCTAGCTTGAGATTGTCGGACGGCTTTTCTCCGGAGTTGCTGCCGGATATCCGGATGGCTATTCTTCGGCGCTTATCCCTTAGCTGGGACGTGAACTCCAATGCCAGTTAGCGGCCAGTCGCAATGGCCTACAGCGAGGAGATCGGTATGAGCGACGACTTGGCCGGCAAGGTCGCCGTCGTCACTGGTGCAGGCCGCGGGGTCGGACGTGCCTACGCACACGCACTTGCCGAGCGTGGTGTGCGGGTCGTGGTCAACGACCTGAATGACGGCGCTGACGCATCCCCGGCCGATCACGTGGTCAGCGAAATCGAAGAGCGGGGTGGGTACGGCGTTGCCAATTGCGACGACATCTCCGATTACGAAGGCGCTGGGCGGATGGTTTCGGCCGCTCTGCAGGCATTCGGTCGCCTCGATATCGTCGTCGCCAACGCAGGCATCATCAGGCCCGCGCTGCTTCGCAATAGTTCGCCCGAGGACTGGAACGCAACATTCGCCGTGCATGCGACCGGCACATTCAATTGCATTCGCCAGTCGGCGCAACATCTGATCGACGGTGGTGGGGGAACGATCATCACCACCGGTGATGTCACGACTGATCTGCTGTTCCCGATGAACGGCGCCTACCGCGCGGCTAAGGCTGCGGTTGCCGTGACAACACTGTATGCGGCTGACGAGCTGCGCGACTACAACATCAACGTCAACTCTGTTATGCCGGGCGCAACCGCGACCCGCATGGTGCAGACATACATGAACTCTCTCGGTGCGCGGGCTGACGCCTTCACCAGCGATGTCGTCCGTCGCCGGGACAAGATAGCGCAGGAGGCCGACCCGGCCGCGCCGGAAACTGTTCCTCCACTGGGGATATTCCTGTGCACCTCGCAAGCACGCTGGATCACCGGAAAGTTGTTTCAGGTCAATGCAGGCCAAATTAGATACGTCACTTCAACGACGCAGGCACGGTTCGTGCGCGCCGATGACGGTCTATGGACCGCAGACGCACTAGCAGAACAGATCCCGCGTCTAATCGCCGATCCCGATCGAGCGAAGGTTTGAGACATGATTGGACCCGTACCGCCGACACCTCGGAGGGCGCCAGTGTTAACCGGAGCCGAATCCAGCTGGGAGACACCGGATGTTGGCGTTCTTACCAGGCATTTTGCATCAACTGGGCACATCTCGCCTCACATGGTGGGCAGCGTCGGCCTCTTCGGCACCAGCCGGAGGGCATCAATGAGCGGCGCTGAGATCGACTCAGTGCCAGCCACTTACGAGGATGTCCGAGATCGAGCATATCGAGAGGGTGTGGGATGAATATCCGAGTTGAGCGCTGGTGCATCTACAGCGGACCGGCGTTTGTAGTTCTGTTTGGGATAGGTTACTGGGCGATCGCGCATCTTGTGCCGCCACCGTCACCGCTCAAGACTCCCGCCGAGATGGCGAACTTTTACTCGCACCGGACCAACTATCTACGCCTGGGTTTGTTGGTTGGCCTAGCTGGCGTGCCCCTTGAGCTGCCATTCATTACAGCAATATCACGACAGCTGCGCAGGATTGGAAGAGAAGTCGCAACGCTATCGGTGATTCAGCTGGCCGCCGGGGCGTTGGGAGTCTTGATCCTCACCTTCCCCTTCATACTCATGGAAGCAACGGCGTTCCGGCCTGAGCGAAACCCAGATGTGACCCAGGGGCTCAATGATGTTGCGTGGTTGGCCCTCCTCGGCGTATTCTTCCCAGCCGTACTGCAGAACATGGTGATCGCGATCGGAATATTTTTGGACCGCAGACCGGAGCCAATTCTCGCGCGCTGGCTCGCGTACTTCAACATTTTTATCGCATTATCGTTCGTTCCGGCCGGCCTTCTCTTCTTTTTTAAGTCCGGACCCTTCGCGTGGCCCGGAATCTTCGTGTGGTGGATACCCGCAATAACGTTCTTCGTGTGGTATCTGGTCATGGCCTTTGCCCTACTGGGTGCGCTGAAGCGTGAAGTCGCGGAGACCATAGGGCGCGATCAGAGCGCCGCTCGTCTCAATCTTGGAGACGATTCCCAAGGAGTTGATGCTGCGGCGGCACGAGCCACCTGATTTCCGACGGCGGAGGGTCTGGCCACTGCCGTGTTGGCGAACCCGCAGCGCGCCGTCGGCGAGGACTTCGACGATAGCGGTACTGGCTGGCAGCCGAGATATGCCCGACTTGGACTGCCGGCGCCTTCATCCCGCCACGGGAGTCCCGTCTAACCGCGGCGGGGCTACGGGCAGCGTGGGTGAGACCCCTGCTTGGTGACGGAGCGCGATGTGCCCTAAAGCGGCCCGCTGCGCTATCGCATCAGTGACTTGACTCTTCCCCAAGGGGAGACATCACGCTTTCCGTATGAAGCGCGATAACAACGCACCAGGCGGGAGGGTGTGATGTCCGATCGCATTTCACATCGATTTGGAGAAGGGAATCGAAATGTCCGCATATCTCGTCTATCTCTGTCGGAGCGTCAGCGATCGCGACGAGTTGGAGACCTACTGGAATAGATTTCATGAAACCGTTGACGGCTACGACGTCAAGCTGCTATCCGTCTACGCGGCCCAGGACCTGCTCGAAGGCGAAGGCGAAGGACCGGTTGAGGGCGTGGTCATTGCCGAGTTTGAATCCATGGATGTTGCCAGGGAGTGGTACAACAGCGCTGCCTACACCGAGGTCAGGCAGCATCGACTCCGTGGCGCCAAGTACATCGGACTCCTCGTGGACGGCGATGTCAAACTCAATATAGACGACAGGATGCCCCAGACTCGTGGCAACCGACCCCGTGCTGGCGCCGAAAGCTAGTGCTGCGGAATGTGATTCACCGTGACCACGCTTCAGGCGGGCTTGCGCGGGCGATCCAATATCCCGACACGGGCAGTCGGATACAGGCGAGTTTGGCGTTGTCCTAGTCACGGCGCGGGGAAGTATCACGGCGTTGGCTTTGGAGAGCCGCAGATTCGACTATGAGAAAGGGAATTACATGGCAGGTCGAGTCGAGGGCAAGGTCGCGTTGGTCACCGGCGCGGCGCGAGGGCAGGGGCGCGCGCATGCTCTTCGGCTGGCTAGTGAAGGCGCCGACATCATCGCGATCGACAATTGCAAGGACGTCGACACGATTCCATACGGCGGCGCGACTTCCGATGAGCTGAATGAAACCGCTGCAGGCGTAGAGGCATCGGGCAGACGAATTGTGACGCACGAAGTTGACGTCCGTGACCTCGCCGGGCTGGAGTCTGCGGTCAAGGATGCGGTGGGTCGGCTCGGTCGGCTTGACATCGTCGCTGCCAACGCTGGTGTCAGCAGTTTCGCGGCAACGCTGGATATGACCGAGGATCAATGGGACACATTGGTTGGTATCAACCTCACGGGTGTGTGGAAGACGTGCAAAGCGGCACTTCCACATCTTCTCGACGGAGGCGTCGGCGGCTCGATAATCTTCACTGGTTCAGGCGCCGGGGTGAAGGGATTCGCGAACATTGGCCACTACGCGGCGGCCAAGTCCGGTCTGTTGGGCTTGATGCGCACCCTCACCAACGAGTTGGGCCCGCACATGATTCGCGTCAATTGCATACTTCCGACCACGGTCAGCACTCCAATGATTCACAACGACGCGACGTACCGACTATTCGCGCCGGGGATCGAGCACCCAACTCGCGACGACTTCGTCGCTGTGATGTGCGGGCTGCACGCCCTCCCGATTCCCTGGGTCGAGACCAGCGATATCGCTAATGCGTTGCTTTTCTTGGCTTCTGATGACGCGCGCTACGTGACTGGCGTGGCACTGCCTGTCGATGCGGGCATTCTCGTTCGATAACCGTGACGCAACTCCTGGAAGGAAACGGCAATGGATAGTGAGCACTCTACGACGCACCTTAGCGGCGGCCGGTCAGCAGCTGGCGCCGGCGCGACCGTCGGGAACGATAGAACGAATGGTCAGCCGAGAAATCCAGTCGAGGCCGCGTGTGCGTGGGCCGGGTTCGTTACCATGGGGTTCTTTGGTCTGGCTTTGATATCGGCGTCATTCATCCCTCCCACGTCGCCAGCGTTACCTGCGGAAAAGCTCAAAGAGTTCGTCCTTGAGCACCAGGTGGGGATCAAGTTCGCGGGCGTCTTGATGCTGGCTGCGTTGACGGGATTCCTGACTCTTTACACCGGCATCTCCATGCAGATCCGGCGGATGGGCGGTCCGAACGCCCAGCGGCTCAGTCTGCTACAGCTTTCGCTAGGTGCTATGAGCCTGGTGCCGATCTACCCGACGGCGCTGAACTGGGCGCTGGCCGCGTACCGCCCTGAGCGCAGCGCGGAGTCGATTCAGTTGATCAGCGACATGGCGTGGTTCAACTTGGTGATGCCGGTGACGCCCGCGTTGGTGCAGATGTTCGCCATTGGATTCGCGACGTTGAGCGATACCCGCGCGGATCCCATCTACCCGCGGTGGTATGGATACGCCGCATTTTGGGTGGGCGGGTTACTGATGGCCGGCTTGACCGTCCCTTTCTTCTTCACCGGCCCGCTGGCGTGGAACGGTGTGGTCGCGTTCTGGATGCCGGCGTTCGTGTTGGGCACGTTCGTGATCGTCACGGCCGTGCTTATGCTACGTGCCGCCAAGAAGCCATAACGCCGGGTAAAGGCATTCCGAGCGAGCCGATGCTACTCGCCGGTTCTGTGTGGGTCACTACTACGACAATCCCCGATTACATATGAAGGATGCAACATGACCGACTATTGGCCAGGGCGTTTTGACGGACAAGTCGCTCTAGTCACCGGCGCCGGTGCCGGAATGGGTGAAGCGACCGCCCGCAGATTCCACCAGGAGGGCGCGTCGGTGGTTCTCGTTGATATATCCGGGCGGCAAAAGGACGTCGCTGCTGAATTGGGAAAGCGCGCCGTTCCGGTTCAGGGTGATATCGCTTCCAGCGCCGATGCGGCCAACGCGGTTCGAACGGCTGTTGAGGAGTTCGGCGGACTGCACATCATCGCGAATGTGGCTGGTCTACAGGAGATGCCGACCCCACTGGACCAGCTCGCAGAGGAGGAATTCGACCGAATGGTCGACATCAACCTCAAGGGCGCTTTCCTGTTCATGAAGTACGGCATCCCCCCGATCATCGAGTCGGGGGGTGGCGCGGTCGTCAATGTCGCCTCGGTCGGCGCTCTAATGGGGTTCACTGGTCTTCCCGCCTACTCCGGCGCCAAGGGTGGCATTATCTCGCTCACGCGCGCAGCTGCGGTCGAGTATGGACAGCGGGGTGTGCGTATCAACAGCATCTGCCCGGGCACGACGTTGACCCCGCGATTGCGGTTCTTCTTCAAGGACCATCCCCCAGAGGTTCTGGAGGCGATCGTCAAGGGATCGATCCTTCAGCGCGGCGCCGACCCCGCGGAACTGGCGTCGACGATTGTGTTCATGGCCAGTCGGGAAGCATCGTTCATCACTGGTGCCAATCTGGTGGTGGACGGTGGCCAGACGGTGCTGGCACCGACCTTCTTCCAGAGCGGATAGGACTATGACGTCATTGGATCACCCGGCGTCATCCGTTTGGCCGCTTGACTTTTGAGAGATAGGAACGTGCAAGACTTGCGAGTAAGCGATGGGGGAACCTGGCTGCGCAGAAGCTTCAGCCAGGCACATCGAGGGGGTGGCCGTTAATGGCCGATGTGATCAGCCTGGGTCTCAGAGACGGAGACGCGCTCACCCTGGCCCCGCGCTCCAGGCATGTGCCCGGCGAGCCTGGCATGTGGGTATTGCTCTTCGGGGACATGACGGTGTTTGCTGTGCTGTTCATCGTGTATCTGCACGCTCGCGGCCACAATCGCGAACTGTTTGCACAGTCGCAGTCCGCCCTCAACAAGAACTTCGGCGCCATCAACACGTTGGTGCTGCTCAGCAGTTCGCTGCTGATCGTCATGGCCGGACGCGCGATGCACAGTACGCGATGGGTCCATCTCGCTCAGCGGTTGACGCTCGCCGGCGCGGCCGTGGGCGCTTGCTTCGTAGTTGTCAAAGTGTTGGAGTACCACGAAAAGGTCGCCGCGGGCATCACCCCGGCCACAAACGAGTTCTTTACCTACTATTTCGTGCTTACCGGCCTGCACCTGGCTCATGTCCTGGCCGGCCTGGCCATACTGTTGGCGCTGTCTCGTCTTGCCCGCACAGCTCAACCGAACGCAACGCGCTTCGCGTTCTTTGAAGGCGGGAGCTGTTTCTGGCACATGGTCGATCTGTTGTGGATTGTCATATTCCCGCTCGTGTTTCTTGTGAGGTAATTATGGGTGCGCTAGTACGCACGAGCGCGACAGCTGTCTGGCTAATTCTGTGCGGGTTGACAGTCACTTCCTGGGCGCTCGGAACACGCCATGTATTCGGCGTCAATGCTCACGCCTGGGCCAGCGTGGTGATCATTGTCGTGGCGGTCTTCAAGGTCCGACTGGTAGGGCTGTACTTCATGGAGCTGAAGTATGCGCCCCGGTCGCTACGTGGCCTTTTCGAGCTGTACTGCGCGGTCTTGGTGGTCGTGCTTAACGGCATGCTGCTGTTGAACTGACAGTGCCAATCTGGTGTTCGTTGCGGGCCTATTTCAAGTGGCCTCGGCAACTCGGCGCGCTCCCACTGCCGCGCAGTGGGCGATGGGCGTAGTCAACGCCTGGAGTGAATCGCGAGACCTTGTTCAGGTTGATAGGCCCGAGACAAGGTTGAGCGAGTATGGGACTGCCCGCGAGAGGCAGACATTTTCCTGCCCGCGAGTGTCGCGGGCGGTGAAGTCTGGTGAAAGTGCCGCTGATGTGGATCGAGCAGGGCCAGACGGAAAGGCGGGACAACGCCCATCGCGCAACCCATTTCCTTTCACCGCGGCTGTCGCTCGCGGCATGCGCCGATGCGCCGGATGACCACGGCAGCCGATCACAAAGGGACCCGGTAGCCGGCGTCGAGCCGGGGAGTGGCGGCGTTGAAGAAGCCGTTCTCGACGATGTGGGCTGCCAGCGCTGCGAACTCCTCCGATCTGCCCAGTCGGCGAGGATTGGCGAAAAAACTGGATCTGCCCGG
>Ga0210390_10002170_pt1 | contig 17662 bp, 4 predicted proteins | sample IncBWH11OmetaG_FD_161050 | JGI IMG/M metagenome (GOLD analysis project Ga0210390, IMG submission 161050) | Forest soil microbial communities from Barre Woods Harvard Forest LTER site, Petersham, Massachusetts, United States - Inc-BW-H-11-O ... | reverse complement strand
TGGACTGGCCGACCTCGTGTCGATCGATGGCGGTCTCCGATGCGAACCATGGCGCGTAGCTGGCCAGGTACACCCCGAACGGAATGAGCAGCAGCGCGTAGGCGGTCGGACCCACGTCGCGCCGGATCACACCCAGCCACGGCCGTAGCACGCGGTATTGGCGGCGTGCCGCCACGTCGAACGCCAACGACATCAGCCCGAAGAACAGCACGAAGTACAGCCCGGACCACTTTGTCCCACAAGCCAATCCGAGCAGTACCCCCGCGCCGAACCGCCACCACCGCACACCCAGCCGCGGTCCCCACACCGTCTCGGCGATGCGACCCTCGGTCAGCGCGACATGCATGCGCTCGCGCACCTGATCCCGGTCGACGATCAGCGCACCGAACGCGGCGACCACGAAGAAAGCCAGGAACCCGTCGAGCAGTGCCGTGCGCGCCACGACAAAGCTGACCCCGTCGCCGATCAGCAGCAGTCCGGCGATTGCGCCGACCAACGTCGAGCGGCTGATCCGCCGCACGATCCGCACGACCAGCGCCACCAGCAGGATTCCGAGTACCGCGCCGGTGAAACGCCAGCCCAGCCCGTTGTAGCCGAAGATGGCCTCGCCGATCGCAATCAGCTGCTTGCCCATCGGCGGGTGAACCACCAGGCCGTATCCGGGGTTGTCCTCGACGCCGTGGTTGTGCAGCATCTGCCATGCCTGTGGCGCGTAATGCTTCTCGTCGAAAATCGGTGTGCCGGCATCGGTCGGCGAACCCAGGTTCACGGTCCGGGTCACCGCGGCAAGAGCGGTGACCACGGCGGTCACCACCCAGCCTTCTAACCGGTCGACGGGCCCGAAATCGGGCACCGGCATCATCGGGCCGGGGCTGATAACGGGAATTACCCGCTCGGTAGCGACGAGTTCGTCGGGCGGCGCGGTCATTAGCAACTGATCGTAGGCTGTGGGCCGTGGGGCGCCCTAAACAGCCTCTCATCAGGACCTTTACCTTGGGACGGGCTGGGTCCGCAGGATTTGGCGTTCAGCTTTACCCGATCTTGACCGGGTGTTGAATCGCCTCACCGACGATCGTTTACGTGAGTACGCTTCAAGCCGTGGAGCTGGGGGTTTTGGGACCTCTCCAGGTCCGGCAAGACGCCGCGCCGGTCATGATTCCCGGCGCTAAGCCGCGCGCCATCCTCACGATGCTCGGCCTGCATAACGGTTCGGTCGTGTCGGCCGAAACTCTGATTGCGCTGCTCTGGGGCGACGATCCGCCCCGCACCGCCGCCAAAGCATTGCAGACTCACATCTCCTCGCTGCGCCGCACTCTGGGCGACGGCTTTGTGTTGACGCAGGGAATGGGTTGGACCCTCGCCGAGAGCGAGGTTGATGCCTCGCGTTACAAATCGGCCGCTCGACTGGGACGCGATGCCGCGGCCGCTGGCGACATGAGCCAAGCGGTGGCCCGCTTCCAGGAAGCACTTGCACTCTGGCGCGGTATCCCCGAGCTGCCGGATGGCCGACGGGGAACATCGGAAAAGACGCAGTGGATCGAGGGCCACGCCGCACTCGTCGAGGATCGAGCCGACGCACTGCTCGCGACGGGCCGCGCTGCGGAGATCATCGGCGAGCTCGAGGCGGCGGTGGCCGAGGCGCCGCTGCGCGAAAGGCGATGGGGCCAGCTGATGCTCGCCCTCTATCGCGCCGGCCGGCAGGGCGATGCCCTTGGCGCGTACCAACGGGCACGGGCGCTGCTCGCCGACGAACTGGGGGTCGACCCGGGACCGGAACTTCGCCGGCTCGAGGCCGCGGTCGTTGCCCAGGATGCAGCGCTGGATATCCCGGTGGCACAAAATCTTCCGTCGATAACGCGCACCGTCACCTTCCTGCTGACCGACATCGAGGGATCCACGGCTGCCTGGGAGGCCGACGCCGGCGCCATGGCGGCAGCGCTTGCGCGCCATGACGAGCTCGTCGAACAGGTCGTGACATCCCGCGGCGGCCGGCTGATCAAGACGCGTGGCGAGGGTGACGCCACCTTTTCCGTCTTCGAGCGGGCCTCGGCGGCTGCGGCCGCCGCTATCGAGCTGCAAGACGCAATCTTCCACGAACCGTGGGGTCTGCAAGATCCGATGCGAATCCGCGTTGCACTGCATACCGGCGAGGTCGAGCTGCGCGACGGCGACTACTTCGGCCGGGCGGTCAACCGTGCTGCGCGCCTGCGGTCGCTGGCGATAGGCGGCCAGATCCTGTGCTCTGGTGCGATCGCCGAGCTCGTCATGGATGCATTGCCCGACGATGTTGTGCTTGCCGACCTAGGGATGCGGCAGCTCCGCAACCTGGCTCGCCCGGAGCACGTTTTCGAGCTGCGGCTGGAGACCGCCGCACCGCCCCAAAAGCCCAACGACGCGCCGATCGAGCGCCCGGGCCTCCCAGCGGTGCTGACCGGCCCCGGCCCGTTCGTGGGGCGCGGCCGTGAGCTCGAAGGGCTGGTGTCCGGCTGGCAGACCGCGCTGGCGGGCGGCACGCATGCGGTGCTGATTGCCGGCGAGCCAGGAGTAGGCAAGACACGGTTGGCCGGCGAGTGGTCCCGGCAGGCCTATCAGTTAGAAGCGATCGTGCTCTACGGCCGCTGCGATGAAGATCTCGGTGCGCCCTACCAGCCTTTCGCGGAGGCGCTGCGTTCGCTCATGCCATGCCTCGGCACCAGCCGGCTCCGCGGAATGCGCGGCGTTGAATCCTTGCTTCCTCTGGTTCCCGGGCTGACCGAAGTCCTCCCCGATCTGGCCGCGCCAACCCGCGCTGACCCAGAAACCGAACGCTACGCGCTGTTCGACGCCGTCGTCGCACTCTTGGAAGTCGCCTCCGCCCGCGCACCCGTCGTGCTGATCCTCGACGACCTGCACTGGGCGGCCAAGCCCACGCTGCTCTTGTTGCGGCATCTGCTGCGCTTCGGCGATCGCGCGCGCGTGCAGGTCGTCGGCACCTATCGAAGTACCGACCTCGACCGTTCCCATCCCCTTGCGGCGATGCTTGCCGACCTGCACCGCGGTGCCGGCTCTGGCACCGCCAACCGCCTTGCGCTCAGCGGCCTCGACGAAGAAGACGTGACCGCATATGTCACCGAAGCCGGTTACAACGACGAAGAACTCGCCCGAGCGTTGGCGTCGGTCACCGGGGGCAACCCGTTCTTCCTCATCGAGGCGCTGCGCCATGTGGACGAGACCGGCGGCGTGTGGGATCCGACCACCTTGCCACAAGGTGTCCGGGAAACCGTCAGCCGCCGCCTTTCGCGACTTACGGCGGAGACGAACACAGCCCTCGCCGCGGCTGCGGTCGTCGGTAGCCGGTTCGCCCTGGACCTCGTGGAGAAGGTGGTCGAGGAGGATCTGGTTGACGCGTTCGATGAGGCGTGCAAGGCCGGCATTGTCATCGAAGAGCCGGAAGGCCGTTACCGGTTCAACCACGCCATCGTCCGGCAATCGCTGCTTGCCGAGCTGCCGTCTGTGCGGCGCCAGCGGCTTCACCAGCGCATCGCCACGACGCTGGAGACCCAGCCCGGCGCCGACGACGAGCTGCTTGCTGAACTGGCTCACCATTACTTCGAATGTGCTTGGGCGGGAAACGCGGCCAAAGCTGTCGAGTACTCCCGACGCGCCGCGGACCAGGCGGTGGCTCGCCTCGCCTACGAAGGTGCGGCCGACCTCTACGGCCAGGCCTTGCACGCGCTCGAGGAGATTGACGACGAGCTGCCTGACCGCGACGACCAGACCGGCGAGCTACTAGTGGCGCGCTGCGAGGCTCTGTTGGCCGCCGGTGACGTGGCTTCGGCAGCAGGTGCGGTCGCCAAATTGCTGGAAGCGACGGTCAATTCGCCGCGGCTTGCGGCGTGGGCGACGTGTTTCGACGGCCAGCTGTCGATGCTCATCCATCCCGAGCGGCTTGACGAGGTTGAAACCGCTTTAGGCTTGGCCGCCCAAAAACTCGCTGAATTAGACGACGCCGCAGGCGAAGCCAACGCCCATACTGTTCGGGCCGCGTGCCTCGCCCGCCTCGGCAGAATCGGCGACGGCGAAATCGCGCTGGACGACGCCCTGACGGCAGCACGGCGCGCGCGCGATCACCGCCGGGTCAACGCGGTGCTGGCCGGCGCCCCACTTGCCGCGCTGTGGGGCCCGAACCCGGTCCCGCGTGCGGGCGGGCGGTGTCTTGATGTGGTGCGGCTCTTGCGAATCACGACCGACTCGCCGGCGGTCGAAGCGACATCGACGCGGTGCCAGGCTGTGTTGGAGGCCTTCCGGGGACGCGCCGAGGCGGCCCGACGGATGATCGAATCGGCGCGGCGTACAGTCACCGAACTCGGTCTGCGCCATGCCCTTCTGGAGGTTGAGCAGTTTGCCGGCATCGTCGAGCTGATCGCCGACAACCCGACAGCCGCAGAGCCGCATTTCCGGCGGGCCTATAACGGCTTTCGCCGCATGGGCCTCGACGCCGACACCGCCGAGACTGCCGCGTTGTTGGGTGGCACTTGTCTCGCGCTCGACCGAGACGCCGAGGCCGACGAATTATGTTTGGAGAGTGAGCGTCTCGCGGGCCACGCTTTGAAGGCGTCTATCGCTTGGCGGACTCTGCGGGCGCGGTTGCTTTCGCGCGGCCGTGAACACGGCGAGGCTCGGCGGATCGCCGAGGCCGCTGTCGCCCTGGCCGAGCGCACCGACGCGTTGGTCGATCACGGCGATTCCTGTCTAACGCTGGCAACGGTTTTGGGTGCTGCCGGCGATGCTGCGGGCGCACGCACCGCCGCCGAGCGGGCCGTCGATCTGTATGAGCGGAAAGGGGCTGCGGCACTTGCGGAGAGAGCACGTCGCATCCTCGGCGAGCGCGACGTCCCGTCTGTCCCTGCGCCTCCCGAACCATCGCCGGTTGTAGAACTCGACAATGCATGCATACGCGCTGGCAAGCGCCTGGCGGCTGCGATTAATCGCGAGGCCTGGGACGAATTCGAGCAACTATATGCGCCCGAGGTGTTCAGCGAGAGTCACCGAAAGGCCGTCGGCTTCACGCACGCTGCCGTCGCTATCGTCCCACCGGAAAACTGGGCACATGAGATCAGCCGCGTTCTAGGAGCGAGCGGCGTGCACCTCACCGCGCACGATATCGCCGTGCGAGGCGAGCGCCTAGCTCTCGCTCGATTGTTGGTGGGCACTGCCGATGCGGGCCCTGGGGCGCCGCAGGATGAATTTCTCCAGGTATACGGCATTGACGAATTGGGTCGAATCTCCCTGCAGATCTGGTTCGACCTCGAAGACATGGACGCCGCGATCGCCGAACTCGACGGCGCGCATGCCCGGTTCGAGCAAGAGGCACACCGTCAGACGCGGCGGCTGGAGAACGCGGCAAGCCAAGCGGCCGAGCGCTATTTCGCGCACTTCGCAGCCCGCGACTGGGATGCGCTCGCGAAGGTACTGGCCGACGACATCTGTGTCGACGATCGCCGGCGGGTCGTAAACGCAGGGATCAAGCACGGTCGGGATGCCGAGATCGCAAACGTGCGGGCGGTTGTCGACGTCGGAATTACCTACTTCGCATCCGTCGTCATCGCAGCCCGTGGGCAGCGCCTTGTTCTCGCGCGCATCGAAGGCGGGGGGCCCGAGGAGTTCCTCGACGAGGTGCTGGGCGTCATCGAAATCGACTCTGACAATCTCATCTCGACGATCGTCCTTTTCGAGCTCGACGACTTCGATGCCGCCGTCGCCGAGCTCGACGCCCGCTACCTCGCCGGCGAAGCGGCAGCGCACGCGAATACGTGGTCGGTGATCAGCGGTGGCCACGGTGCGCTCAACCGGCGTGAGCTGCCGCCCCTCACGCCAGACTGCGTGAGCATTGACCACCGTCGCGGCGCAGCATTCGCGCCCGGAGAGCTCACGGCATACTTCCGTGCTGGATTTGACCTCAACCAAGACATCCAAACCTACGTCGAGGTTGTGCATCGCCTGAGTGATCTCGGAGCGGTCTGCACCCATGCGGCGCATGGCGTTTCGCACGAAGGCTTTGACGCCGAGTGGCGCGGGATAGATCTCTTGACCATTGACGGCGACATGGTCAACCGCTGCGAAGTCTTCGACGAGGCGAACCTCGACGCCGCGCTCGCGCGGTTCGATCAGCTCAGCCGACCGGCACCGCGGCTGGAAAACGCGGCCAGCCAAGTGACCGAGCGCTACATGGCACACTTCGCAGCCCGCGACTGGGATGAGCTCGCGAAGGTACTGGCCGACGACGTTTGCACCGACGATCGCCGTCGCATCGTGGGCGCGGAAATCAAGCACGGTCGAGATGCCGAGATCGCAAACCTGCGGGCGGCCGCCGACGTCGGGATCACGTACTTCACGTCCGTCGTCATCGCAGCCCGTGGGGAGCGCCTCATGCTCGCGCACCTCTCGGGTGGCCAAGGCGGGTCCGGGGAGTTCGTCAACGAGGTGCTGGGTGTCGGCGAAATCAACTCTGACAATCTGATCTCGGCGATCGTCTTATTTGAGCTCGACGACTTCGACGCCGCCATCGAAGAGCTCGACGCCCGGTACCTCGCCGGTGAAGCGGCACCCTACAGAGATGTCTTGCAGCCCGTAACGGACACGGTGGGGGAGCTCAATCGTCACAAGCCGGGGCCGATGCTTGGGCGGATTGCGTTTGCCGATCATCGACGAGTCCCGTTCGGGTCGGCGGAAAACTACGGGCGAGCGATCGAGGAGCTGTGGACACTGGTGCCCGACGCCAGGAATTGGATGAGGGCGGTACATGCGCTCGACGCCCACGGGCTCGTTTCCACCCTCGTCATCGAAGGCACCGACGCACACGGGAACGAATTGCAGTGGGTTCGCACCTTTCTGTTCCTTTCCGACGGACCGCGGGTGGAGGTTTACGAAGAGGCGGACCTCGACGTCGCCCTCGCGCGCTTCGACGAGTTGCGCCCGCAGGCGCGGCGGCTGGAAAACGCGGCAAGCCATGCGTGCGCGCAGCACTCGGCGCATTTCGCAGCCCGCGACTGGGATGCGCTCGCGAAGGTACTGGCTGACGACTTCGTCACCGACGATCGCCGTCGGGCCGTAAATGCAGGGATCCGGCACGGTCGGGATGCCGAGATCGCAAACATGCAGGCCGCCGCCGAGGTCGGGGTCACGTACACGGCGTTTGTCGTCATCGCAACCCGCGGGGAGCGCCTCATCCTCTTGCATGTCTCGGTCGGCGGTGGCGGGTCCGCGGAGTTCGCCACGGATGCGCTGAGCGTCGTTGAAGTCAACTCCCACAATCAGATCGCGGCGTTCGTCATATTCGAGCTCGACGACTTCGACGCCGCCATCGCCGAGCTCGACGCGCGCTACCGCGCCGGCGAAGCAGCCGCCCACGCGCACACGTGGTCGGTGATCACGCGGGCCATCTCCGCGCTCAACCGGCGTGAGGTGGTTCAGACGACGCCGGATTGGGTGAACATCGACCACCGGCGTGGGGTGTCGTTCGGGCCTGGTGAACTGCCCGCATTACTCGCCTCGTGGAACCTTTCGCCCGACGCGAGCAGCTCCATCGAGGTTGTGCATCGGCTGAGCCACGTTGGAGCCGTGGTCACCTCCGTGTCACATGAGACCTCGCAAGAGGGCGTCAATGCCGAGTGGCGGGTGATCAGCGTTCTGACGATCGAAGACGACCTGATAAACCGATTTGAGGCATTCGACGAGGCAGACATCGACGCCGCAATCGCGAGGTTCGATCAGCTCAGCCGGCCGACACCGCGGCTGGAGAACGCGGTATCCCGATTGGTCGAGCAGTTCCTGGCGCATTTTGCGGGCCGCGACTGGGACGCCCTGGCAGAACTAGTCGCCGATGATATGTCCTCGGACGATCGCCGTCGGGTCATAAACGCTGGCATCCGACTCGGTCGAGATGGCGAGATGGCGAACTGGCGAGCCACCAGCGACGTCTGGACCAATGTCAATGCGACCGTGATCGCGACCCGCGGAGAGCGCCTCGCGCTCTTCCGTTTCGCCACAAGCCAAGACCAGCCGACCGAGGGGTTCCAGGGCGCGGCGCTCTCAGTCATCGAGATCAACGACGACAACCGAGCCGTGGCAAGCGTCGTGTTCGACATCGACGACTTCGACGCCGCGATCGCTGAGCTCGACGCTCGATACATCGCCGGTGAGGCGGCCGCTCAGGCGAACACGTGGTCGGTGATCACTGGCGGCTACGCCGCGCTCAACCGCCACGAGCTGCCTGCGACGACACCCGATGGGGTCAGCATGGATCACCGGCGGGGGGGAGCATTTGCGCCCGGTGAGCTGAGCGCATACATCCGTGCGGCATGGGAAAATACGCCGAATGCCACGATCCACGTCGAGGTCGTGCACCGGCTAAGCAGCCTTGGAGCGGTCGTCACCCAGCGGGCGCACGGCGTATCGCTAGAGGGATTCGACGCTGAGTGGCGCGATATAGCAGTGATGACGGTCGACGGCGGGCTCATCAGCCGCGGTGAGATATTTGACGAGGCAGACCTCGACGCCGCGTTGGCGAAGTTCGACGAGCTCAGCCGGGCCCGCCTGGAAAACAGCGCGACGCGTGTGCAGGAGCGGGTTTATTCGTACATTGCGGCCGGCGACTGGGACGCCCTGGCTCAGACAACGGCCGAGAATGTTTCCGTCGACGATCGTCGGCGGGTGGTTAACGCCGGGGTCATACACGGTCGGGATGCCAATATCGAAAGCACACAGGCGACCGTCGATGTCGGCTTCACGATGACGATGGTTGGCGCCCTGGCAACCCGCGGCGAGCACCTCGCCCTCTTACGCGTTCGCGTGTCGGGCCGTGACGCCGAGACGATTCAAAACGACGCCCTCAACATCGTCGAGATCGACGTCGACGAGCGAATTGCGGGGAATGTCGTGTTCGACCTTGACGACTTCGACGCCGCTGTTGCCGAACTCGATGCCCGATACGTCGCCGGCGAAGCGGCCGCCCACGCCGGCACGTGGTCGTTAATCGCGGGTGCGTTCGTCGCGCTCAATCGACGCGAACTCCCCGCGACGACATCGGATGCCGTGAGCATCGACCACCGCCGGGTGGCATCGTTTGCGCCCGGGGAATTGACCGCATACATCCGTGCCGGCTGGGACCTCGACCAAAACCTCAACCTCTACATCGAGGCAGCGCATCGGGTCAACGACCGGGGCGCGGTATTCACTTGGACGGGACATGGAACCTCGCACGAGGGCTTCGAGGCCGAGTGGCGGGGGGTCAACCTGATGACCGTCGACGGCGAAATGGTCTCCCGCATGGAGGTATTCGATGAGGAAGACCTCGATGCCGCGCTCGCGGTGTTCGAAGAACTCCACCCACCCGAGCGTCGTCTGGAAAATGCGGCCAGCCAAGTGGCGGAGCGCTTCCTGACGCACTTCGCGGCAGGCGACTGGGACGCCATGGCGGAGATGCTGGCCGACAACTTTTCCAGAGACGATCGCCGCCGCCTAGTGGGCGCGGGAGTCCGAGATGGTCGAGACGCCTGGATCGTCGACATGCGGGCGACCGCTGAGCTGTGGATCGCGAACGTGACGTCCACCGTCATCGGGACCCGCGGGGCGCGCCTTGTCCTCATCCGAGGCCACTTCTCGCACCGCGAGCAAGTGCCCGAGGGATTTCTCACCGAGTTCCTCACCCTCGCCGAGATTAACGACGATAAGCGGATCGCGGCGATCGTGATGTTCGACATCGACGACATCGACGCCGCATTCGCCGAACTCGACGCCAGGTACATCGCCGACGAGGCAGCACCATATCGGGACGCATGGTCCGTCATCGCTGCCGGCTACGCCGCGCTCAACCGGTACGAGGTCCCGCCGTCGGCACCGGACTACGTGGCCATCGACCACCGATTACAGCATCTCACCGAGGCAGCGGATTTGGGCGAAAACCTCCGCGCCGCCTGGGATCTCACTCCGGAACTCAAGGGCTACGTCGAAGTTGTGCATCGGCTGAGCAGCCTGGGAGCGGTCGTCACCCACGCCGCGCATGGAACCACTCAAGACGGCTTAGACGCCGAGTGGCGAGGGATCCACCTTTTGACGGTCGAGGGCGGCATGGTCAACCGCTGCGAAGTCTTTTTCGAGGCAGACCTTGACGCCGCGCTCGCGAAGTTCAACCAACTCAGCATTCCGGCATTGCGGTTAAAAAACGCCGTGGCAGAGCGTATTTCGGCGCACATCGGTGCCCGCGATTGGAATGCCCTGGCGCAGGACTTCGCCGACGACTACTGCCTCGATGATCGCCGCAGGGTCGTGAATGCCGGAGTGATGCATGGTCGAGACGCCGGGGTCGAGAACACGCGGGTGGCCGCTGAAGTCGGCTTGTTGACGAACACCACGTCGACAATCATTGCGAGCCGAGGCGAACGCCTCACTCTCGAGCGTTTTCACGCTTCCGGCGCCGACCGCGAGTCGATTCAAAATGAAGCCCTGAACATCGTCGAAATCGGCGCCGAAGAGCGGATCGCAGCGGTCGTCATGTTCGACGTCGATGACATCGACGCCGCCTTCGCGGAGCTCGATGCCCGATACCTCGCCGGCGAAGGCGCCGCTCACGCGCAGACATGGTCTCGCATTACAAGGGCCTACGCGGCGCTCAATCGTCACCAAGTTCCGGCGACGACGCCGGATTGGGTAGTCATCGACCATAGCCGGCTCGCTTTGGCCGCCGAAGCAAGCAATCTGGCCGCATTCTTCAGTGCAATGTGGGAACTCACACCCACATTCAGCATTTACATCGAGGCAGTTCATCGGTTGAGCAACCTCGGGGCCGTCTACACCCATGTGGTGTCCGGAATCTCGCCCGAGGGGTTCGAAGCCGAGTGGCGATTGGTCGAGCTGCTCACGTTAGACGGGGACCAGTTCAGCCGCGGGGAGATCTTCGACGAGGCAGACCTCGATACCGCGCTCGCCCGCTTTGAAGAACTGCACCCACAGATGCCGAATCTGGAAAACGCGGCAAGCCGCATGGACGAGCGACTTCGGACATACCTCGCGGCACGGGAGTGGGCCGCGATGGCGAACCTGCTGACTGAGGAGACTTGTACAGACGATCGGCGGCGGATCGTGAACGTCGGGATCCGGCGCGGCCGCGACGTCACAGTCGCGTACGGGCAGGCAATGGCAGATCTCGGTGTCAAGATCGTAGCGTCAGACGTCGTTGCGATTCGGGGTGAACGCTTATTCCTCAGTCGGGCACGATGGTTGGGGCCCGATCAGCGGCCGGAGGACTTCCACACCGAGGTGCTCAACGTCGTTGAGATCGACCCGGAGCAGAGGATCGCGGCACGGGTCATGTTCGACGCTGATGACATCGACGCCGCCTTCGCGGAGCTCGAGGCCCGATACCTTGCCGGCGAGGCGGCCGCTTACGCGCTCACCTGGTCGGCTATCGCACGGGAATGCGCCGCGTTCAACCGGCACGAACTCACCGCGGTGGACTACATCACCGTCGATCACAGGCCGCTGCCAATAGTTGAGGCTTTTTCACAAGCGGCCCTGCGGGTTTGGGACGTCACGCCAGACTTTGGCATCCACATCGAGGCCGTGCATCGGCTCGGCGGTTTCGGAGCGGTCGCCACCTATCAAGCGAATGGGACCTCGCCCGAAGACTTCGACGGCGAGTGGCGAATGATCATCCTTGCGACTGTCGAAGGCGACCGGATCGACCGCTGCGAGGTCTTCGACGAGTCAGACCTCGACGCCGCGCTCGTCCGCTTTGAAGAACTTCGACCGCCACCGCGGCGACTCCAAAACGCGGCAAGCCGCGTGACCGAGCGCTGCAGAGCAGTTCTCGCGGTCCGCGATTGGGACGCGATGGCCGAGATACTGGCCGAGGGCTTCTCCAGTGAGGATCGCAGGCGGGTCGTCAACTCCGGGATTCGGCAGGGTCGGGATCTCGGAGTCAAAGATATGCAGGCGGCTGTCGACGTCATCGGTATCACGTACCGGACGTCCGTCGTGATCGCGACCCGTGGGGAGCGCCTCGAACTCATTAGCGCCCGCGTCAGCAATGACAAAAGGCCCGAGACGGCCCAGTTCGAAGTCCTACAAGTATCCGAAATCGACACCGACGGCCGTGTCGCGGCGGTAGTCACGATGGACGTCGATGACATCGACGCTGCCTTCGAGGAACTTGACACTCGGTACCTCGCCGGTGAGGCCGCCGCGCACGCGCACACGTGGTCGGCCATCGCGAACGCCACCGCAGGGTTTAACCGGCACGAGATGCCTTCGGTGACGCCGCACTGGGTCAATATCGACCACCGGCGTGTGACAGCTTTCACGCCCGGGGACCTGGTGGAGTACATCCGTGCCACGTGGGAAGTCGCGCCGGACAGCAAAAACCGCATCGTGGCCGTGCATCGTTTGACCGACCTCGGAGCGGTCATCACTCAGGCGACGCATGGGACCTCGCAAGAGGGCTTTGAGGCCGAGTGGCGGGAGATAACGCTTCTGACGGTCGAAGGCGACTCGCTCAACGACGTCGAGATCTTCGATGAGGCAGACCTCGACATCGCGCTCGCCCGGTTCGAGGAACTGTACCCGCAGGCACCACGGCTGGAAAACGCGGCGAGCCAAGTGGCCGAGCGTTTTTGGAAGTACTTCGCCAACCACGAGTGGGTTGCGATGGCTGAGATAATCGCCGATAACTGCTGCACACACGATCGCCGCCGGGTTGTCAGCGCCGATGTCTTGCGCGGTCGCGCTGCGCATGTAACGAACATGCGAGCAGTGGCTGAGGTCGGATTCGACGGCCTCGTGTCGAGCGTGTTAGCGACCCGCGAGCATCGTCTTGCACTCATTCGCATTTGTTCCTCAGTGCGTGGCTCGACACCCGGTGAGGTCATTGCTGAGATGCTCAGCGTCGTCGAGATCGATACCGACAACAGGCTGGCCGGCGCCGTCATCTTCGATTCTGGCGACATCGACGCTGCATTCGAGGAACTCGACGCCCGGTATCTCGCGGCCGAAGCTTCCCACTACGCGCACACGTGGTCGGTTATCGCGCGGACCACGGCCGCGTTCAACCGGCACGAACTTCCTGTGGCAGACGGGGTCAACATCGACAACCGGACGCTCGCCCCGGTCGACGCGAGTGATCTGGCTGCATTCATGCGCGACACTTGGGACCTCACGCCGGACTTCAGCACCCACATCGAGGCGGTGCATCGACTCAGCAGCTTCGGCGCGGTCGTCACCTATATGGCATACGGGACCTCTCTAGAAGGCTTCGCCGCCGAGTGGCGAGTGGTTGACCTTCTCGCTGTCGAAGGCGACCGAATCAGCCGTGTCGAGCTATTCGACGAGGCCGACATCGATACCGCACTGGCGAGATTCGACGAACTCGAACGGCGGACGCCTTCATTTGGGAACGCCGCGACGCGAACCTGGGTGCGTGCGGCCGAGGCATTCAACTGCCGCGACGTGGACGGGCTCGTTGCGCTCGCCAGCGCGGAGAGTCGTTATGAGGACCGGCGAAAAGGCTTGCGCGACATAGTCGAGGCTCCATCATGGCGAAAGGCCCTCGTTGCCGTGATCCAGACGGCACCGAGCAGCTGGCGGATGGAGGTCGAGCCCATCGCCGTCAGGGGGGCTCGCTTCTCGCTGACTCGCGAGTGTTATCGCGACGTTGATGAGGCCGACCGGCCGATCGCCGTCGAGCTCTTGCACGTCGTGGAACTCGATGACAACGACCTGATGCACGACATTGTAAGTTTCGATCCCGACGACCTTGACGACGCCTTCGCTGAACTCACGGCTCGATGGGTCGCATCGGGGGAGGTTGCTTATCCGGAGCCCCTCGAAGCGGTGGACCGGATCAACGCGACGATCAACCGTCATGACTGGGATGCGGTCGCAACACATTTCGTTGGTGCTGAGTACGTCAATCACCGACAGCTGGGGCATGCGGTCAACGGCACGATCGCAGACTGGCTGTCATCGCTGCAGACGACTGGATCGCTGGTACCCAACGTTTGGGCCGAGCTCGCCGAGGTCCTGGCGCGCTGTGCGATAGGCATCGTGGGTCGCATGGCCCTTAAGGGCACGTCGACCGATGGCGCCGCGATCGAGATTCCGTTCGTCGTGCTCATCCTCCTCCACGGTGAGCGTGTCACACGTCTCGAGGCGTTCGACGAGGGTCAACGCGACGTGGCCGTCGCACGGTTACAGGAACTCAACCAACCGGTCTGATCCATTGGCGGTCGGCCGACCGATCGTAGGCTGGGCCCCATGACCGAAGGCCGACTGTTGCTGGGCGCGACGCCGTTGGGCCAGCCGTCCGATGCCTCACCGCGGCTGATCGCCGCGTTGTCGTCGGCCGACGTGGTGGCCGCCGAGGACACCCGCCGGGTGCGCACATTGGCCAAGGCGCTCGATGTTCGGATCGGCGGCAACATCGTCAGCTTTTTCGATCACGTCGAGGCGTCCCGGGTGCCCGAGCTGGTCGACGCGATCAGCGCGGGCGCCACGGTGCTGGTGGTCAGCGACGCGGGAATGCCGCTGATCAACGACCCGGGCCACCGGCTGGTGGCGGCGTGCGTGGAGGCAGGTCTGCCGGTGTCTTGCCTGCCCGGTCCGTCGGCGGTGACGACCGCGCTGGCGGTATCGGGGCTGCCGTCGGACAAGTTCTGCTTCGAGGGATTCGCGCCACGCAAGCAGGCCGCGCGCAAGAGTTGGCTGGCATCGCTGGCGACTGAACAGCGCACGGTGGTGTTCTTCGAATCGCCGCGCCGGCTGGCTGCCTGCTTGAGTGACGCCGTCAATCAGCTTGGCGGGGATCGTCGGGCCGCAGTATGCCGCGAGCTGACCAAGGTGCACGAGGAGGTGGTGCGCGGATCGCTGGACGAGTTGGCCGCGTGGGCCGCCGACGGCGTGCTGGGCGAGATCACCGTGGTGTTGGCCGGTGCGGTGCTGCGCGCCGATCTTCCGGCGTTGGTCGCGCGGGCCAGTGCACTGGTGGACGGGGGGATGGGCGTCAAAGACGCCTGCGCACAGGTGATTACGGCTACGCAGGGAGCGCCGTCACGGCGTGAGCTCTACGACGCGGTGCTGCGATCGCGCAGCTGAGGCGTCGCCCGCCCCGAGAATGGGCGCGGCCTTGTGCAGACATTCCTCCCATTCGGCGTCGGCGTCGGAGTCGGCCGTGATCCCGCCGCCCGACCCGAGCACCGCGTAGCCTACGGCGTCGAATTCCACCGTGCGGATCGCGACGTTGAGTTCGCAGCCGGCTACCGGCGACGCCAAACCGACTGTCCCGCAATAAACTCCGCGCGTCGACTGCTCCCACTGCGAAATCAGTTGTCGTGCACGTAGTTTGGGCGTACCGGTGACCGATGCCGGCGGGAAGGCGGCGTCCAGCAGCGCCGTGGTCGGCAGCTCGATGGGGATCCGCGCCGACACGGTCGACACCAGGTGCCACACGCCGGGTGCGGGCCGCACCACGAGCAGCTCGGGCACCGTCACCGATCCGGTGACCGCGACGCGGCCCAGGTCATTGCGCACTAGGTCGACGATCATGATGTTCTCTGCGACGTCCTTGCTCGAGGACCTCAGCGCCGACGGGGGAGCGCTAAGCGGCAACGTGCCCTTGATCGGGCTCGAGGTGACCACGTCGCCATGGCGGCACAGGAACAGTTCCGGCGAAAGCGATGCCACCGCGCCCCAGTCTCCGGCGACGTAGGCTGCCCGCGCCGGCGCGGTGCGCGCGACACCGTCGATGAAAAAGTCCAGCGGTTCCCCGGCGATCGCGCCGGTGAACTGCGTGCACACGCAGGCCTGGTAGACCTCGCCGGCCCGGATGGCCTCCAGGCAGGCCAGCACCCCGCCGCGATGTGCCTGGCGGTCGGCCGCGTCCCAGTCGATCCGGTAAGCACGCGCCGGCGCCGAGTGCGGCGTATGCGCCGCCAAAACTTCCGCCAGCCAACCGGGCATCGGGGCCCCGGACAGGCTCTCAAACCACCATTGCCGGTCGAGGTCGCAGCGCAACACGCAGTCCGTCCAGCCGCCGGCGGCTTCGGGTATCCGGGTGGGCCGCCCGTCAGAACCCTGGTCGGGGTAGGACAAGTAGCCGATCCAGCCACCGCCGACGGTGGTGCGGTGCGATCCCGGTCGTACGTCGAACGCGTCGGCCACGTCGACGGGTCCTACCGACACGCTCGGCGCGATCACGGCCGACGCGCCGAACCACTGACCGGTCAGCGCGGCCGGTGGCGGCAGCTCCAGCCGGTTTGTGGCGTCGCCGATGGCGCGCAGCACCCCGGGTGCGCCGCCAAGATCGCCGAGCCGGTCGATTCTCACCCCACCAGCTTGGCAGATCTCAGTCGCGGCTGATGTGGCGCACGGTCGTCGCGGCCGCAAGCTTGTCGGGGTTGCGCATCGCGTAGAAGTTGGTGATCTTGCCGTCGACGATCTCAACGGTAAAGATGCCCTCCAGCCGGTCGCCGGCGTAGAGCACCACCGCCGGCGCCGAGTTGCAGATCGCCATCTCTGCCCGGACGTCGGGCAGCTGCAGTCCGCGACCGATCAGCCCGACGACAGCCCTGGCGACCTTGTCGGCCCCGATCACCGGTCGACGTGCCGCACTGGCCTTCCCGCCACTGTCGGCGGTCCACACCACGTCGGGGGCCAGCATCGACATCACCTTCTGGACGTCGCCGCTGGCCGCTGCCGCCATGAATTCCGCGGTGATTCGTGCGTTCTGCTCCGGGTCGACCGGGGTGAAGCGCCGGCGTCTGGCTTGCACGTGTTCACGGGCCCGATGCGCGACCTGCCGCGCCGCCGCCACCGATTTGCCTACCGCGGAGGCGATTTCGTCGTAGTCGAATCCGAACACCTCTCGCAGCACGAACACCGCGCGCTCGTCGGGACCCAGGGTCTCCAGCAGCACCAGCATCGCCATCGAAACCGATTCGGCCAGGACCACATCGGCCGACGGATCCTGCTCCTCTAGCAGCAGCGGCTCCGGCAGCCACGGCCCGACGTAGTCCTCTCGCCGCCGGGCGCCCGCGCGTAGCGCGTTGAGCGCCTGACGGGTGACCAACCGGGCCAGGTAAGACTTGGTGTCGTGCACGCCTCCCAGGTCTACCTGCGCCCAGCGCAGGTAGCTGTCCTGGAGAACATCATCGGATTCCGTTGTCGAACCCAAGATTTCGTAGGCGATGGTGAACAGCAACGGCCGCAGAAGCACGAACCGTTCGGTGTGCTCGTCTGAGGTGGTCACGATGTCGTGACCGCCTCGGTCGCCAGCCGCTCGGCCCGTTTGCCGCCCTTGAGCCAGCGGTACCACCCGGGCTTGGCGGCCTCACGGCGAATGCCCCACACAGTGCCTTTGCAGACCGCTTCTTTGATCGACGCGGCGAACCGGCCGCCGATAAACAGGTTTAGCGGGGTGTCGTCGGGGCGGGCGAGCTGGACGGTGGCATACGAGCGGCCGATGCTAATGCACTGCCCCGTGAATGCCTGGTTGACCACCGCGGGCGGCGTACCGGCGATGCGGCTCAGCACCGTGTTGGCGCCTTGGGCGCCGAGGGGAATCGCGGCCTGGCAGCTCATCCGCAACGGCTGGTCCGAGGGCGCGGCGGCGTCGCCGGCCGCCACGATGCGGGGG
>Ga0210390_10002168_pt1 | contig 17675 bp, 17 predicted proteins | sample IncBWH11OmetaG_FD_161050 | JGI IMG/M metagenome (GOLD analysis project Ga0210390, IMG submission 161050) | Forest soil microbial communities from Barre Woods Harvard Forest LTER site, Petersham, Massachusetts, United States - Inc-BW-H-11-O ... | reverse complement strand
CGAAATCGGCGGTTGCCGCGGTCGAAAAGGCCGGCGGCACCGTTGAAATCCTTGCCCCCAAGGCGGAGACGAGCGAGCAGGCGGCCTGATAGGCATCCGGCGCGGCCTTGTGCGGGGCATCCACGACTTCTACCTGTGAATGAGGGCGTGGATGGGCAGGACGAGCCCGGCCATGACGTGACAAAGGGGACTTAGAGCGCATGGCCTCTGCAGCAGAACAACTGGCGGCCAATCTCAACTTCTCGGCGCTCGCCAAGGCCGAAGAGTTGAAGAAGCGCATCTGGTTCACGCTCGGCGCGCTACTGGTCTATCGGCTCGGCACCTACATCCCGCTGCCCGGCATCGATCCGAACGCCTGGGACCAGATTTTTCAATCGCAGCAGGGCGGCATTCTGGGCATGTTCAACATGTTCGCCGGCGGCGGCATCCACCGCATGGCGATCTTCGCGCTCAATATCATGCCCTACATCTCGGCATCGATCATCATCCAGCTGATGACGACCGTGTCGCCGACCCTCGAACAACTCAAGAAAGAGGGTGAGGCCGGCCGCAAGATGATCAACCAGTACACCCGTTACCTGACGGTGGTGCTGGCCGCGTTCCAGGCCTACGGCATTGCCGTGGGGCTGGAAGGCGCGGCTCACGTGGTGAGCGATCCGGGCCTGTTCTTTCGCATCTCGACGGTGATCACGCTTACCGGCGGCACCATATTCCTGATGTGGGTCGGCGAGCAGATCACCCAGCGCGGCATCGGTAACGGCACCTCGCTCATCATCATGTCGGGCATCGTCGCGCAATTGCCGTCGGCGATCGCGGGCACCCTCGAACTCGGCCGTCAGGGGGCGCTATCCACCGGCCTTATTCTCATCGTCATCCTCATGGTGATCGCGGTCATCACCTTTATCGTGTTCATGGAGCGGGCGCAGCGCCGGCTATTGATCCAGTATCCCAAGCGTCAGGTCGGCAATCGCATGTTCGAGGGCCAGTCCTCGCATCTGCCGCTCAAGCTCAACACCTCGGGCGTCATCCCGCCGATCTTCGCGTCATCGCTGCTGTTGCTGCCGACGACGGTGGCCAATTTCACCTCCGGGCAGGGGCCAGGATGGCTCACCGTCATCACCACGCAACTGGCGCACGGCCGGCCGCTCTTTCTCATTCTTTACGTGGGGCTGATCGTCTTTTTCGCCTTTTTCTATACGGCGATCGTGTTCAATCCGACCGAGACCGCGGACAACTTGAAAAAGCACGGCGGCTTCATTCCGGGTATCCGGCCCGGCGAGCGCACTGCCGAATATATCGATTACGTATTGTCGCGAATCACGGTCATCGGTGCGGGCTATCTTGCGATCGTGTGCTTGTTTCCGGAGATCCTCATCTCCTACGCAGCGGTGCCATTCTATTTTGGCGGGACATCGCTCTTGATCGTGGTCAGCGTGACCATGGATACTGTGGCGCAAGTCCAGGGCTACCTCTTGGCTCACCAGTACGAAGGCCTGATAAAAAGATCGAAATTGAGGGGGCGCCGTCGATGAGATTGATCCTGCTTGGCCCGCCGGGGGCTGGCAAGGGAACGCAGGCCCTACGGCTGGTCGGCAAATACGGGATAGTCCAACTGTCGACTGGGGATATGCTGCGGGCGGCGGTCAAGGCCGGCACGCCGGTCGGCCGCCAAGCGCAGGAGACCATGGCGCGCGGCGGCTTGGTGCCCGACAGCGTCGTAGTCGGGATCGTCGGCCAGCGCATCGAAGAGCCGGACGCGCGCAAAGGTTTTATTTTGGATGGCTTCCCGCGAACCGTGCCCCAAGCCACGGCGCTGGACCGTCTGCTGGAGACCAAAGGGTGCGGGCTCGATGCGGTGGTCGAGCTGCGGGTGGACGAGAATGCTCTGATGCGGCGGATCGAAAGCCGCATTGCCGAGATGAAGGCACGCGGCGAGACAGTGCGCGAGGATGACAATCCGGAAGTGCTGCATAACCGGCTTCGCGCCTATCGCGAGCAGACCGCTCCGCTGATTGCCTATTACCGGCAGAAGGGCCTGCTGCGGACCGTCAACGGCATGGCACCCATCTCCGATGTGACTGCCGCCATCGACAAGCTCTTGCCCGCCGATCGGCCCTCGGCCGCGGGCAAAAAAAAAAGCGAAGACCTCAATCCCTCAAACCGCGGCGCCGTAGGCGTCCGGGAACGGGAGTAATAGGAAAAAAGTCCGAAAAGAGGGGAATCGCCTCTCGCCGCAAGCCTGCAAAGGCTAAGATACACTCGCCCAAGCGGACGGCCCGCCGCAGCCGCCGGCGGCGCTAATCAAGTTCACACAAGAAAATGCCGACCGAGGTTGACGAAAGCCCTTTGAATCCATTAATAAGCCTGAAATATCCAGTCGGAGCTTTAGCAGCGATGCCAAGCCGAAACGGCGGGCAGGCGCTGGCTTTTTACGTTTGTGGCCTTCTCGGGTGACATTGGAACCGATGGGGACGGGTCGAGCGCTACGGGTCGTCCGTGGCTGGACCGCGGCAAGAAGCAACTGGCTTGAGGAGTAATTGACTTGGCTCGTATCGCTGGCGTCAACCTGCCGACCAACAAGCGCATCGTGATCGCGCTACAGTACATCTATGGCATTGGCGGCGCCAAGGCTCATGAAATCCTGGGCAAAGTATCGATACCGGAATCGCGCCGGGTGTCGCAATTGACCGACCAGGAAGTTCTGCAACTGCGCGAAATGATCGACCGCGACTATATGGTCGAGGGCGACCTGCGGCGTGAAGTCGCCATGAACATCAAGCGGCTGATGGATCTTGGTTGCTATCGCGGTCTGCGCCACCGCCGCGGTCTCCCGGTGCGTGGCCAGCGCACGCACACCAACGCCCGGACCCGGAAGGGTCCGGCCAAGGCGATCGCCGGCAAGAAGAAATAGCGCGTGGAGCAGGACGACGTGACGGCAGCGGAGCCGCCGGCTCCGATCCAGGATTAAGGGTTCAGAATGGGTAAGGAAGCTACGCGCGTTCGCAAACGCGAACGCAAAAACATCGCTTCGGGCGTCGCGCACGTGAACGCGTCGTTCAACAATACCACGATCACAATCACCGACGTCCAAGGCAATACCATCGCCTGGTCCACGGCGGGCACGATGGGTTTCAAGGGCTCGCGCAAGTCGACGCCTTATGCGGCGCAAGTTGCCGCCGAGGACGCCGCCAAGAAGGCGCAAGAACACGGCATGCGTACTCTCGAAGTCGAGGTTGCCGGTCCCGGTTCTGGACGCGAGTCGGCGCTGCGTTCGTTGCAGGCGGCCGGCTTTACCATCACTTCGATCCGCGACGTGACGCCGATCCCGCACAATGGCTGCCGCCCGCGCAAGCGGCGGCGCGTATAGGAAATCCGGTCGATGGATCAAATGGAACATCTGCCGCCGCTTGAGCATCAAACCAATTTTGGCCCCGCGGAGCGGAGTGGGGCGCGCGAGACGTTGGCGCCGCGCAACGCGATGGGTGATAACGTGACGATTCAAAAGAATTGGCAGGAACTGATCAGACCCAACAAGCTGCAGATCGGCCCCGGAACCGACACGCGCCGTTCGGCGACGGTGATCGCCGAACCGCTCGAACGCGGCTTCGGCGTGACCCTCGGCAATGCGCTGCGGCGAATTTTGCTTTCGTCGCTGCAGGGCGCGGCGGTGCAGTCGGTGCACATCGACGGCGTGCTGCACGAGTTCTCCTCGATCGCCGGCGTGCGCGAGGACGTGACCGACATCGTGCTCAACATTAAGGACATCGCCATCAAGATGCAGGGCGACGGCCCTAAGCGCATGGTGGTGAAGAAACAGGGGCCGGGCACGGTCACCGCGAGCGACATTCAGACCGTCGGCGACGTCGTCGTGCTCAATCCCGATCTCGTGCTGTGTACGCTCGACGAAGGTGCCGAAATCCGCATGGAATTCACGGTGAACACCGGCAAGGGCTATGTGCCGGCGGAGCGCAACCGTCCCGAGGACGCTCCGATCGGGCTGATCCCGGTCGACAGTCTGTACTCGCCGGTGCGCAAAGTGTCCTACAAGGTCGAGAACACCCGCGAAGGCCAGATTCTCGACTACGACAAGCTGACGCTGTCGATCGAGACCAACGGCGCGCTGAGCCCGGAGGATGCGCTCGCTTATGCCGCGCGCATCCTGCAAGACCAGCTCAACGTGTTCGTCAATTTCGAGGAGCCCAAGCGCGAGACCGCGCACGAGGCGATCCCCGATCTCGCCTTCAATCCGGCCTTCCTCAAGAAGGTCGACGAGCTCGAGCTGTCGGTGCGATCGGCCAACTGCCTGAAGAACGACAACATCGTCTATATCGGCGACCTCGTTCAGAAGACCGAAGCCGAAATGCTGCGTACGCCGAATTTCGGCCGCAAGTCGCTCAACGAGATCAAGGAAGTCCTGGTGCAGATGGGGCTGCATCTCGGCATGGAAGTGCCGGGCTGGCCGCCGGAAAACATCGAGGAATTGGCCAAGCGGTTCGAGGATCATTACTGATCTTCGATCGGTAGTCGGGAACGAGTGAGAATATGCGCCACGGCAAGACGCACCGTAAGTTCAGTCGCCGCTCGGATCATCGCAAGTCGATGCTGGCAAATCTTGCCGCATCGCTGATCAAGCACGAGCAGATCGTCACCACGCTGCCGAAGGCGAAGGATTTACGCCCGGTGGTCGAGAAGCTCGTTACGCTCGGCAAGCGCGGCGGACTGCATGCTCGCCGCCAGGCGATCTCGCAGATGCGCGACCTCGCTATGGTCAAGAAGCTCTTCGAAGTGATCGGCCCGCGCTACAAGGAGCGCAAAGGCGGCTACACCCGCGTGCTCAAGGCCGGCTATCGCTACGGCGATTCCGCCCCGGTCGCGGTGATCGAATTCGTCGACCGCGACGTCGATGCCAAGGGGCTCGATTCCGGCCCGGTCCAGGAGCGTGGAGCTGGGGAGGAAGCGCCCGCCGCGGCGTAACTGCCAGCGAGCGCGAGGGGCGACATCGTCGACCTTCCACGGCCTCGGTCGGATGCCTATATCCGGGCGCATTGAATCGGGGTTTTCCATGCCGCGTCTGCATGTTTTGGCCGTTTCGGCTGCCGCGTTCGTCCTGTTGGCAATTTCGCTGTCGGGTGCCGGCGCCCAGGATAGCCAGGTCCAGCGTCAGGTACCCACTTCGCCGGCCCAGCTTCAGCTTTCCTTCGCGCCGATCGTGAAACGGGTGGCACCGGCGGTGGTGAACGTCTACGCGGCGCGGGTCATCGAAAATAGCAATCCCTTTCTGGCCGATCCGTTCTTTCGGCAGTTCTTTGGCGTGGTGCCACGGCAGCAGGTTGAGCGCTCGCTCGGCTCCGGCGTCATCGTCGATTCGTCCGGCCTCGTCGTCACCAACTATCACGTCATCGAAGGCGCCAGCGAGGTGAAGGTCGCGCTGTCCGACAAGCGCGAATTCGCCGCCGATATCGTGCTCAAAGACCAGCGTAGCGATCTGGCTGTTCTGCGCATCAAAGGCGCCAAGGAGCGGTTTCCGACCTTGCAATTCGCCAATTCCGATGAGGCGCAAGTCGGCGATGTGGTGCTGGCGATTGGCGATCCATTCGGCGTGGGCCAGACTGTGACCCACGGCATCGTCTCGGCAGTCGCGCGCACCGACGTTGGTGTCAGTGACTATCAGTTCTTCATCCAGACCGACGCCGCCATCAACCCTGGCAATTCCGGCGGTCCACTGGTCGATATGAGCGGCCGCATGGTCGGCCTCAACTCGGCGATCTACTCGCGCTCCGGCGGATCGCAGGGCATTGGCTTCGCCATCCCCGCGAATATGGTGCGCATCGTGGTCGCCTCCGCCGAGGGTGGCAGCGGGACCGTCAAACGGGCTTGGCTCGGCGCCAAGCTGCAGGAAGTGACACCGGACATCGCCGACAGCCTCGGCCTGCAGCGGCCGAGCGGCGCGCTGGTGGCTAACGTTGCCTCCGACAGCCCGGCCGGGCGTGCCGGCATCAAGACCGGCGATGTTATCATCAGCGTCGACGGCACCGCGGTCGACGATCCGACCGCCTTTAATTACCGCTTCGCCACCAAGCCGCTGGGCGGCACGGCACAGCTCGGCGTGATCCGGCAGGGCCACGCCATCGTCGTGCCGGTTACCCTGCAAAGCCTTCCGGACACGCCACGCGAGGAGCTTGAGATTCGCGCCAGCTCGCCGTTCCGCGGCGCCACGGTGGCAAATCTATCGCCGGCCTTGGCCGATGAGATGCGGCTTGATCCGAACGCGCAAGGGGTGGTGGTCACCGACGTGGCCGACGGCTCGGAGGCGCAGTCGATCGGCTTTCAGAAGGGCGACATCATCGTTTCTGTCAACAATCAGAAGATCGACAAACCCGCCGACCTTGAGCATGTTGCCAGTACCGGCAGCCGGCAATGGCGGATCACGCTGATGCGCGGCGGCCAGCAGATCTCCGTCATGTTTTCCGGATGAGCTCGCGCCCTAAAAAGGGACCAAGCCTTTTCGCGGCCGCCGGCCTGGAGCATGACGCGCCGCGGCCGCTCGCCGATAAGCTCCGCCCCGACAAGCTCGGCGACGTCGTCGGCCAAGACCATCTGCTCGGCCCCGACGGCGCGCTCACTCGAATGCTCGACAGCCGCTCCCTCGGCTCGCTGATCTTCTGGGGCCCGCCCGGCACCGGCAAGACCACGGTGGCTCGGCTCCTCGCGCACGCAACCGAGCTGTATTTCGAGCAGATTTCCGCGATCTTTTCCGGCGTTGCCGACCTGAAGAAAGTGTTCGATGCGGCGCGGCTGCGGCGCGAGACCGGGCAGGGCACGCTGCTCTTCGTCGACGAGATCCACCGCTTCAATCGCGCGCAACAGGATTCATTCCTGCCGGTGATGGAGGATGGCACCATCGTGCTGGTCGGCGCCACCACCGAGAATCCGTCGTTCGAGCTGATCGCGCCGCTGTTGTCGCGCGCGCGCGTCCTGGTGTTCAAGTCGCTCGACGCCGAGGCTGTCGAGAAGCTGCTTGCCCGCGCCGAGGCGATCGAAGGCCGGAAGCTGCCGCTCGATAAGGATGCACGCGCCTCGCTGGCCCGCATGGCCGACGGCGACGGCCGCGCTGCGTTGACGCTGGCGGAAGAAGTCTGGCGCGCCGCGCGCCAGGGCGAGACCTTCGATGCCGCAGGCCTACAAGACGTGGTGCAGCGGCGGGCGCCGATCTACGACAAGAAGCAGGACGGCCATTACAATCTGATCAGCGCATTGCACAAGTCGGTGCGCGGCTCCGACGCCGATGCGGCGCTCTATTATCTCTGCCGCATGCTCGATGCCGGCGAGGATCCGCTCTATCTGGCGCGGCGCGTCGTGCGCATGGCGGTCGAGGATATAGGGCTGGCCGATCCGCAGGCACTGGTCGTCGCCAACGCCGCCAAGGACGCTTACGATTTCCTCGGCTCGCCCGAAGGCGAACTCGCCATCGCCGAGGCCGTGATCTATGTCGCGACCGCGCCGAAGTCGAACGCCACCTATGTCGCGTTCGGCGAAGCAATGCGCACGGCGAAGGAAGCGGGTTCGCTGCTGCCGCCCAAGCACATCCTCAACGCGCCGACTAAGTTGATGAAGACCGAGGGCTACGGTTCGGGCTACGAATACGATCACGACACGGCGGAAGCGTTTTCCGGCCAGGATTATTTCCCGGAGGCGCTTGGCCGCCGGCAATTCTACGATCCGCCCGAACGCGGCTTTGAGCGCGAGATTAGGAAGCGGCTGGAATACTGGGCCAAGATGCGGCGCGAGCGGAGTGGCACGTGAGAAGCGATCGAGGGCCGAGGCAACCCGGGGGCGGCAAGCAAACCGCCGGCTCCAGGCACCAGCATCGTTCCGTTCACCGTCACTCTGACGCTGCCGGGAAGCGACCCAATAAGTCGGCCAATGCCGGCTCGCAATTTAGGAAACCAAAATCGGGCAAACCCGATCTCGGGCGGGGCGGTCGCCCGGACCGTACATCCTCCGAGGTGCGGCGGAGTTTGTCATCCGGCCGGTCGCAGGCCGGACCTGTCGGCCGCGCACCCGGGGATGGCGAAACACAAGTTGCCGTGCTGGTTCAAATGCCGACGAGCGTGCAGAACGTCGCCGTCACCGCCGATGAATCCGGCATGCGCGTCGACCGTTTTCTCGAGCAGCGCTTTCCGGGCTTGAGCTTCTCCCACATCCAGCGCGTCATCCGTAAAGGCGAGGTGCGGGTCAACGGCAAGCGCACCCAGCCGAAGAACCGGCTCGAGGCCGGTCAGACCATCCGCATTCCGCCACTGCGCCTCGATGCACCGAAGCCGGGCGCACCGGGCGATGCGGCTGACGACAAGACGCGGGAATTTCTCAAGTCCATCACGCTTTACGAAGACGCCGACGTGCTGGTGCTCAACAAGCCGATGGGGCTCGCGGTGCAGGGCGGCTCCGGCACCACGCGCCATCTCGACGGCATGCTGGGGGTGATGCGCGACGCGCAAGGTCAGCGGCCGCGCCTGGTGCACCGGCTCGACAAGGACACGGCCGGCTGCCTGCTCGTCGCCAAGACGCGCTTTGCGGCGGCGGCGCTCGCCAAAACATTCCGCTCGCGCTCGGCGCGCAAAGTCTATTGGGCCCTGGTCGCCGCCGTGCCCAAGGTGCAGCAGGGCCGCGTCTCGACGTTTCTCGCCAAGCAGGAGCAGGAGGATGAATCGTTCATGCGCATCGCGCAGCACGGCGAAAAGGGAGCGATGCATGCCGTGACTTACTACGCGGTAGTCGACACATCTGGACCGCTCTTGGCCTGGCTCTCGCTCAAGCCGGTGACCGGCCGCACCCATCAATTGCGTGCGCATATGGCCCATATCGGCCATCCGATCATCGGCGATCCAAAATATTTTTCACTCGAAAACTGGCAGCTGCCGGGCGGCATGCAGAACAAGCTGCATCTGCTCGCTCGCCGCATCGCGGTGCCGCATCCGCGCGGCGGCACGATCGATGTCACCGCGCCGCTGCCGCCGCACATGGAACAGTCGTGGAATCTGCTCGGGCTCGACGCCAAGCGCTACGATCCGATCGAGGAAGCCCCCGTCGAGTGATGCCAGGAACAACGCGCATCGCGCGGGGTTTATGCCGATGATCCGTTGATGGCCAGACGAGGCGCGGGTGGGTATTCGACATAGCCTGATCTTCGGTTTTGCGATCGCGACAGCGGTCAGTGCCGCCGCGCAGGCGCGCGATTTCGAAATGGGCGGCGATAGCGGTTTTCCTTACTCGATCATGGCGCCGGAGCGCGGCACCGTGCCGCGCTACCATGGCAGAGCGTCGGTCAGAAGACAGCACGTGACGGCGCCGCCTCCGCAGACGCTCGCGAAAAAATATCCGCACACAAATCTGTCCGTCGTACGGGGGTCTTCAGGTTCAGTGCTTCCGACGCCGTTGCCGCGGACCGAACTTATTCCGCCGGAGGGCGGCGGCCCGCTGGCATTGCCGGCATTGCCGCAGGAACAAGGACCGTCCGTCGTACCGGGCGTGGCAAATCCCGTCCCTAATCTACCACATGGCACTGAGACCTTTCAGGACCGCGCCTCGCGCTGCGCCTTTCAGTCCGGCCTCTATAACGTGCCCGGTACCGCGCGCAGCCAATATATCGGCGGCTGCGTGCAGTAACTCTCGATCGCCCATGTCGGCCGGCTGGGCGGATTTTTTGCGCTTGACAGGCAACTAAATGGTTGCATATTGTGACCATGGATGAAGTGTTCAAGGCGCTGGCCGATGCGAGCAGGCGAGAGCTGCTCGACAGGTTGCGTGCGGAGAACGGCCAGACGCTTAATGAGCTCTGCGTGCGGCTCGACATGACGCGGCAGGCGGTGAGTAAGCATCTGGCGATTCTGGAGGATGCCAATCTCGTCGCCACCGTGCGGCGGGGGCGGGAGAAGCTGCACTACCTCAATCCGGTGCCGATCCACGAGATCGGCGAGCGCTGGATCGGGAAATTCGAACGTTCGCGCCTGCAAGCCCTGAGCGACATGAAACGAGCGTTGGAGAAGCGTGATGACTGAGAAGCCGAGGTTCGTCTATGTGACCTATATCGCCGCGTCCCCGGAGAAGGTCTGGGACGCCCTCACCAAGCCCGACATCAGCGAAAAATATTGGTTTGGCTATCGTGTCGCCGCCGACGGCAAGCCGGGCGATTTGATGACCGCCACGAGTCCGGCCGGCTCACTCTCGCACCGCGATCCCATTATCGTAAGCGAGCCGCCGCGGTGGCTCGTTTACGGCTGGAAGCCGCTTGAGAAAGACAAGCCCGACGAAAGACCTTCTCGCGTGACCTTCGAGCTTGCGCCATTCAAAGGGCAAACGCGGCTTACGGTGATCCACGACGAGTTCGACGAGGGCAGCAAGATATTCACAATGATCAGCAACGGCTGGCCCGCGGTTCTGTCGAGCCTGAAGACTTTCTTGGAGACGGGCCGTCCGGTTGATCCGTCCTGGATGGATGCAGCACAGAGCTGCGCGGCGGAGGCTGGCGCATGATCGATGCAGCCAAGTTCAAACCCAAGACCGTCTATGTCATCTATATCGCTGCGACAACCGAGAGAGTGTGGCAGGCGCTCACCTCATCGGAATTCACCCGGAAATATTTCTGGGAACGCGCGATCGAAATCGAGCCGAAGCGCGGCGGCGCTTTCGTGCTGCGCCTGCCGGACGGCCACGTCAACGTGCAGGGTAAAGTCGTCGAATACGATCCGCCGCGCAAACTCTCGGTGACATGGCACGTCGAATGGCCCGAGGATTTCCGCAAGCTTCCGGAATGCCTCGTCACCTATGAGATCGCGCCGGCCGGCGAGGCAGTGCGCCTGACCATGACGGAGTCGCATTCCTGGGAGGTCCCCGAGGCGATCCTCTCCGGCGGCAAGACGGGCTGGCCGGCGGTGCTGTCGGGTTTGAAGAGCCTGCTCGAAACCGGTAAGGCGCCGGCAATCGCGATGGAGGCGCCGAAGGCGATGATCGAGGCGATCAGGGCGTTGCGCTGATTAGCGCAGGCTGGCGTTGATTTTGTCGAGCGCCGCCGAGCCCGGGCAAAGGTCCCTCGCGTCAAGCGTATTGAGCGGCGTCTCGATCGTATTGAGATGGCCGTGCAGGTCGGCAGCTTCCTCCTCGACAAAGAGAAGCCCGGTGACGATCTGGCCTTGCGAAGCGTGATGCTGGATGAAGGTCATGGCGGCCAACCGGTCGTGCACGTCGTATTCGGCATTGAGCTTGCGCAGGGCAAGCGTCGTGCCGTCATGCTGCTCGACCATTTCGACGGTGCCCGGCGCGTAGTCGACGTGGATCGGCGCACGGCCGGTAATGACATCGAGGAAATTGACCGCCTCATTGTGCTCGCGCACGTAATCGAAGCTCTTGGTCGAGCCGGGATGGTTATTGAAGGCGACGCATGGTGAGATGACGTCGATGAAGGCCGCGCCCTCATGCTCGATCGCCGCTTTGATGAGGGGCACGAGCTGCTTCTTGTCGCCGGAGAACGAGCGCGCGACGTAGCTGGCGCCAAGCTGCAGCGCGAGCCCGACCATGTCGATGGCGCTGTCGTTATTAGTGACGCCGCGCTTGGATTTCGAGCCGCGGTCGGCGGTGGCTGAAAACTGGCCCTTGGTCAGGCCGTAGACGCCATTATTCTCGACGATATAGACCATATTGACGCCGCGGCGCATGCAGTGGGCGAACTGGCCGAGGCCGATCGAGGCGGAGTCGCCGTCACCCGAGACTCCGAGATAAATCAGCTCGCGATTAGCGAGGTTGGCGCCGGTCAGCACCGAGGGCATGCGGCCGTGCACGGAATTAAAACCGTGCGAATTGCCGAGGAAATAATCCGGCGTCTTCGACGAGCAGCCGATGCCGGAAATCTTCGCCACGCGGTGCGGCTCGATGGAGAGCTTGAAGCACGCTTCGATGATCGAGGCGGTGATGGAATCGTGGCCGCAGCCGGCGCACAGCGTCGAGATCTTGCCTTCATAATCGCGGTGGGTGTAGCCCAGCGCGTTCTTCGGCAGATCCGGGTGGTGGAATTTTGGCTTGACAACGTAAGTCATGAAATCACCTGGGTCATGACACGACTTTCCGAAGCGGGGTGACTTTGAGCTGATCTTGATGCTCGCCGATCGCTTTGGCGATGAAGCGGGCGGTGATCGGCGTGCCATCGTAATGCAGGATCGGCACGAGCCGCACCGGGTCGATGCCGATCTCATTGACGATCAGCGAACGAAGCTGCGCGTCGCGGTTTTGTTCGACGACGTAGACAAAATCGTGGTCGGCGACGAAACTTGTCACGCTGGAGTGGAACGGAAAGGCCCGCACGCGCAGCCGATCGAGCTGGTGCCCCGCCGCCTCCAGGATGCCAGCCGCCTCGTCCATCGCCGGCGAGGTCGAGCCGTAATAGATCACGCCATATTTGGTCGGCTTTTGCGCGTTGGCCTGGAGTGGCCGCGGCACCAGGTCCTTGGCCGTCTCGAATTTGCGCAACAGCCGCTGCATGTTGTCGGCGTAGGCCGGGCCTTCTTCGGTGTAGCGCGCGTAACGGTCGCGCGAAGTGCCGCGGGTGAAGAACGAGCCCTTGGTCGGATGGGTACCCGGATAAGTGCGGTAGGCGATGCCGTCGCCGTCGACGTCGAGGTACCGGCCGAAATCGCGGCCTTCGTCGAGCATCGCGCCGGTCATGACCTTGCCGCGGTCATACTGCTTATTGTCGTCCCAATGCAGCGGCCGGCAGAGCCGGTGATTCATGCCGATATCGAGGTCGAGCATCAAAAAGATCGTGGTCTGCAGCCGCTCGGCCAGATCGAAGGACTGCGCGGCGAAATCGAACGCCTCGTGCGGGTCCTCGGGAAACAGCAGGATGTGCTTGGTGTCGCCGTGCGAGGCATAGGCACAGGAGATCAAGTCGCACTGCTGGGTGCGGGTCGGCATGCCGGTCGACGGCCCGGCGCGCTGTACGTCCATGATGACGGCGGGGATTTCGGCGAAGTAGGACAGGCCGATAAATTCCTGCATCAGCGAAATGCCCGGCCCCGATGTCGCGGTAAAGGCGCGGGCGCCGTTCCACGATGCGCCGATCACGATGCCGATCGAGGCCAGTTCGTCCTCACCCTGGACGATGGCGTATTTCGCCTTGCCGGTTGCCGGATCGTGGCGCAGCCTCTTGCAGTGGCTGGTAAAGGCGTCGGCAAGCGAGGATGACGGCGTGATCGGATACCAGGCGCAAACAGTGGCGCCGCCGTAAACCGCACCGAGCGCCGCCGCCGAATTGCCCTCGATGAAAATGCGATCGCCGACTTTGTCCGACTTTTGCACGCGTATCCCGATCGGACACTTCAGATTATCCAGCGCCCAGTCGCGGCCGAGATGCAGAGCATGGACGTTCGACGACAAGAGCTTTTCCTTGCCCTTATATTGCTCGCCGATCAGGGTCTCGATCGCCTTCGGATCCATGTCGAGCAGTGCCGACAGCGCGCCGAGATAGATGATGTTCTTGAACAGTTGCCGCTGGCGCGGATCGGTATAGGTCGAGTTGGTGATGGCGGTGAGCGGCACGCCGAGCACCGTGATGTCGTCGCGGAATTTCGATGCCGGCATCGGCTTCGTCGAATCGTAGAACAGGTAGCCGCCGGGCTCGATCGAGGCGACGTCCTTGTCCCAGGTCTGCGGGTTCATCGCGACCATAAGGTCGATGCCGCCGCGGGCGCCAAGATGGCCATCCTCGGTGACGCGCACTTCGTACCACGTTGGCAGGCCCTGGATGTTGGACGGGAAAATATTGCGCGGGCTCACCGGCACACCCATGCGCAGCACGGCGCGCGCGAACAGCTCGTTGGCGCTTGCCGAACCCGAGCCGTTGACGTTGGCGAACCGGACGACGAAGTCGTTTACGCTTTGGATAGGCATGCTTGTTCCGCGTGAGTCATGTCGATCAGGTATTTCTGCATGTCCCACGCGCCGGTGGGGCAGCGCTCGGCGCACAAGCCGCAATGCAGGCAGACGTCTTCGTCCTTCACCATGACGCGGCCGGTTTTGAGATTGTTGGCGACGTAGAGGTCCTGGGTGAGGTTCTTTGCCGGCGCCTGCAGCCGCTGCCGCAGCTCGGTCTCGTCGCCGTTGGCGGTGAAGGTGATGCAGTCCATCGGACAGATGTCGACGCAGGCGTCGCATTCGATGCAAAGCTGCCCGGTGAACACGGTCTGCACATCGCAGTTGAGGCAGCGCTCCGACTCTTTGAGCGCCAGTTCGAGGTCGTAGCCGAGCTCGACTTCGGCCTTGATGTCGCGTAGCGCTACGACTTTCTCGCGATGCGGCACCCGGAAGCGCTTATCGAGCGTGATCTCGTTGTCGTAGGACCACTCGTGGATGCCCATCTTCTGGCTCGATATCGCGACCTGCGGGGCCGGACGGACATTGATGTCTTCGCCGCGGCAGAAACGGTCGATCGAGATCGCAGCCTCGTGGCCATGTGCCACGGCCCAGATGATATTCTTCGGTCCGAACGCGGCGTCGCCGCCGAAGAACACCTTGGGATGCGTCGAGGCCATGGTCTTCGGATCGACTTTGGGCATGTCCCATTTGTCGAACTCGATGCCGCAATCGCGCTCGATCCAGGGAAACGCGTTCTCCTGGCCGACCGCGACAAGGACGTCGTCGCAGGGGAAAAGCTCGTCGGGCTCGCCGGTGGGGACGAGTTCGCGGTGGCCCTTGGCGTCGCGCACCGCCTTGACCTTCTCGAACAGCACGCCAGTGAGCTTGCCGTTGTTGTGGGTGAATTCCTTGGGCACCAGATAATTGAAGATCGGAATATCCTCGTGCATGGCGTCCTCCTTTTCCCAGGGGGACGCTTTCATCTCCTCGAAGCCGGAGCGCACGATGACTTTGACATCCTCGCCGCCGAGCCGGCGCGAGGAGCGGCAACAATCCATCGCGGTATTGCCGCCGCCGAGCACGATCACGCGCTTGCCGATCTTGTCGATGTGCCCGAACGAAACGCTGGACAGCCAATCGATGCCGATATGGATGCTCTTGGCCGCCTCCGTGCGGCCGGGAATTTCGAGGTCGCGGCCACGCGGCGCGCCGCAGCCGACAAAGACGGCGTCAAAATCTTCCGCGAGCAGCGCCTTGAGGCTGTCAATGCGTTTGCCGCCGTTGAATTCGATGCCGAGATTGAGGATGTAATCGCATTCCTCGTCGATGACCGTTTCCGGCAAGCGGAATTTCGGAATTTGCGTCCGCATCATGCCGCCGGCTTTCGGGTCCTGGTCGAACACCACGCAGATGTAGCCCATCGGCGCGAGGTCGCGCGCCACCGCAAGCGAAGCCGGGCCGCCGCCGATGAGCGCGATGCGCTTGCCGTTCTTCCTTTCCGGTGCTTTCGGCAGCCGGTCGCGGATGTCGTCCTTGAAATCGGCGGCGACGCGCTTTAGCCGGCAGATCGCGACCGGCTCTTTCTCGACGCGGCCGCGTCGGCAGGCCGGCTCACAGGGGCGATCGCAGGTGCGTCCGAGGATGCCCGGAAACACGTTGGAGTCCCAATTGATCATGTAGGCGTCGCTGTAGCGGCCCGCGGCGATCAAACGGATGTATTCGGGGACCGGCGTGTGCGCCGGACAGGCCCACTGACAATCCACCACCTTGTGGAAATAGTCCGGGACCGAAATATCGGTAAGTTTCATCGACTCCTCGCGCACGCAGCGACCCGCTCTTTAAAACGCGGCGGTAGGAACTCTGCTGCGTGGATTTCCTCTTCCCGCGGTCCCGTAGCCGAATCCGGCGCCGGATACTAGTCGACGGGGGAGGGAATTTCTACCGCTTCTCCCTTGTTATAGCGACGATTTCCCGCCTATGGCTGTTAACAAAAGCGCGACTGAACGCAGCAGCTGGCGGACCCGTCTGGGCGGTGCGGTTCCGCCCTCTGTTTTCGCCGGAAGCAATTGAAATGATGGGATAATTGTCTGCGATGCGTGACTTGTTCGAGACCAATCCGCTGGTTGACCCGGTGACGGCCGCCCGCCGTGGCGGCCGGCCGGCATTAGCGCAGCGTTTCTACGCCGCAACCGGGGTGCAGGACACCCCAGAGGCCTATGCGGTGACCCTCGACGGCAAACCCGTGCGCACCCCCGGTCGGCGCGCGCTTGCCGCCCCTGACCGCGCGCTCGCACGGGCGATAGCCGCGGAATGGGACGCGCAGCGCGAGGTGATCGACCCGGCGGCGATGCCGCTGACGCGGCTTGCCAACGCGATCATCGACGGCGTTGCGGAGAAACCAGGGCCGGTGGCGGCGGAAATCGAAAAATATCTCGCCTCCGATCTGCTGTTCTATCGCGCCAGCAATCCCCAACAGTTAAGCGAGCGCCAAGCGGCGCAGTGGGACCCTATTATCGCCTGGGCGCGCGATACGCTCGGTGCGCATTTCAAGGTCGGCGAAGGCGTTGTACACGTCGCCCAGCCCGAGGCTGCGCTGAAAGCTGCCGTAGCCGTGATCCCGACCGATCCGTGGCGGCTCGGCGCAGTCCATGTCATCACGACGCTGACCGGCTCGGCGCTGATTGCGCTGGCTATGGCGCGCGGCGCGCTGTCCGTCGATGCCGCCTGGCAGGCGGCGCATGTCGACGAAGATTGGAATATGGCGCAATGGGGCAAGGACGAGATGGCGATGGAGCGCCGCGCATTTCGATACGCCGAGTTTGCGGCGGCGGCAGCCGTTTTGCGCGAGCTTGCGGAATGAGCCGTCAGCCTACCCGCCGGTGACGCTCATATGCCGCGCCAGCGCCGGCCGCTTATGGCGGCGATCGATGATGAAATCGTGGCCTTTGGGCTTGCGCGCGATCGCTTCATCGATGGCCGCGAACAACAGAGCGTTGCCTTCGGAAGCGCGCAGCGGTTTGCGCAAATCGGCGGCGTCTTCCTGGCCTAGACACATATAAAGCGTGCCGGTGCAGGTGACGCGTACGCGATTGCAGGATTCGCAGAAATTGTGCGTCAGCGGCGTGATAAAGCCGAGGCGGCCACCGGTCTCGGCGACGCGCACATAACGGGCCGGCCCGCCGGTGCGATAGTCGATGTCTTCGAGTGTGAAGCGCCCGGCGAGCTGCGCACGGACGAGCGACAGCGGCAGATATTGGTCGAGCCTGCCTTCGCCGATCTCGCCAAGCGGCATCACCTCGATCACAGTGAGATCCATCCCGCGCCCGTGCGCCCACGCGATCAGCCGCGGAAACTCGTCGTCGTTGACGCCTTTGAGCGCGACGGTGTTGATCTTGACCTTGAGGCCGGCGGTTTGCGCGGCGTCGATCCCGGCAAGCACCTGATCGAGCGCACCCCAGCGTGTGATGGCGCGGAATTTCTCCGCGTCGAGCGTGTCGAGCGAGACGTTGATGCGACGGATGCCGGCCGCGGCGAGCCCATCGGCATATTTGGCGAGCTGGGAGCCGTTGGTGGTCAAGGTCAGCTCATCGAGCGCGCCCGAGCGCAGATGCCGTGACAGCGACGTGACGAGCGTCATAATGCCGCGACGGACCAGCGGCTCGCCGCCGGTGAGCCGCAGTTTGCGGACGCCGCGCGCGACAAAGGCCGAACACAGCCGGTCGATCTCCTCCAGCGTGAGGATCTCTGCCTTCGGCAGAAACGACATGTTTTCC
>Ga0210390_10002167_pt1 | contig 17675 bp, 11 predicted proteins | sample IncBWH11OmetaG_FD_161050 | JGI IMG/M metagenome (GOLD analysis project Ga0210390, IMG submission 161050) | Forest soil microbial communities from Barre Woods Harvard Forest LTER site, Petersham, Massachusetts, United States - Inc-BW-H-11-O ... | reverse complement strand
GAAACCTTGCCTGGAAGCCTGCTGCACGTAAAGGTAATCCTTTCCTTCTTCACGTTGCAGCAACATTTGATTTCCAGTGGCCTGCGGCAACGACAGATGCGCAATCACGGTCGCCGGCACATCCGTAGGCTTTTGAGGTGCATCGTCCTTCGCAAAGGACAGCGCGTTAAGAACCACGAAGGAGGTCAGAACTGCGATTCCAACCGGTACGACGACTCTACGAATGCTCTGCATAATGACACCAACTTCAGGTCTCAAGCTACTTCGCGAAACTATACCACAGGTTTTCCCGGTTCGAATTCTGAATCGAGTCTCCCCTCAGTGCAAAACCCCGGACCCACGTTGGTGCATCCGGGGTTTCGTGTGATCAGTTCGCCCGGCTCCGCTCATTGTTGCGCGAACACGCCGATACAACCGTTACTGCTCTGCGAAGTGCAGATTCCGCCCGCTTGCAAGGGCACAAATGCGTGATTATTACTGGAGTCAACCGCGATGCTATGCGAGTTCGCATTGGTCGGAACGTTTTGCAGCCACAAGTTGGTCTTGGCGTCGATCACGCCCATCACCGGACCGTTGGGCATATCTCTCGCTGCCAGGTAATACCGGTTGTCACCTGAGTTGTACCAGACCTCGTCAACGCCGCCGACGTTGGTGATGTTGGCAAGGATTGCGCCCGAGGTTCCATCGATCACGTACTCATTAGGCGGGAACGCTTCGCCGTCGTGGTCCGCGCAACCTACCAGGAAGTTATTGCCCGGCCCCTGAGCAACGCTGGTGGGCATGCAATTTGGCATCACGAAACTATTGACGACTATCGGACCGTTGGGGTTTCCGAGCCGAGGATCGATTTCATCGATGCTTCCGATGTTGGTGATGCCAATGGAATTTTCGTTTGCCTGGAGCAGGTGGCCGGTATTTGAATTCCAGACCATTCCGCCCAGCCCAGCTGGCGCAATGGCCCCAGCGCACGTACTCCCCGGCGTGGCCTGATTGCAAAACGATCCCGTAGCCTGATCGACGATCGGCCCGTGATGGCAGGGAATCGTGTAAGTGGCACCGCTCGGCCTTATTCCCGCGAGGCCCGGAAGCCCTAACGCGGCATTGGCAGCTCCGCCGGAAACGCCACTGAACACGTGCGGGTTGGAGGGGTCCGGGCAGGGGAAGGTGGCTCCAACGGTGTCGACGGGAACGCTAGGATTGAGCCCAGCTCCTGCAGAGGCCCCGCCACCTGCACCATCGTAGTAAACCTGTCCAATGATGCAACTGGGAGGATTAAACGAGGTCCCAGCCACTCCCGGATCCAATATCGGCGACGGTTGGGGGATGGCGGTGCCCGATCCTTGGAAAGGGTAGTTCACACCGTAGTCGGCAGGAGTGAAACCCGCTGCCCAAGGACCGTAAGCGAGCGTAGGGTCCATCGGAAGACAGTGCTGCTGCGCCGGGGTGCCACTCTTGGCCACGATATGCGACATGTCAATGAACGTTACGAAAGGCAATCCCGGATCGCCGTTGATCACCGCGAGAACCTGATGCGCGGGATCGTATGCCATTTCGTCAGCGCGGTCGTCTCCACAAGTAGCAGCCGAACCAGCTTCTCCGTTCCAAGAAGCGACACAAGGAGCGATCCCTAGCGGACCGTCGTAGTCTGCGGATGTGCCGGTCGGTATGGTGGCGAGCACGTTGGGTGGGGTCGGTGGGTTCTTAGTCAGGTCCATGGTGCTTAGATCGAAGACTACGACCCCAGCATTGCCAATCGCGGTAAATAACGTCTTCCCGTCCGGGGTTACTTCTTCGCCGTCGGGGCCCGACATCGGGTTCACGCCGTTGGCGCGCGAAGCGCAGCACTGGGCTCCAGGAAACCCGCCGAACTTACCATTCGCGCCAAAACCCGAGATCAGGTGAAAGGGCGCGTTCCGGCATCCGAAGCGGGTGAAATTTCCAACCACGTCAGCGGTAGGGGGGATGCTGGGATCGCATGGACTGGCTTGGTTCCCCGCGGCGGTGACGGCGTTCACTCCCTGGATCGCGTTGACCGCAATGTTATTGATGGTATCCACGACCACCACGGCCAGACCGATGCGGTCCGAGACGTAATCCAAGTGGGTCGCCTGATTGACCCAACTTATGTCGAAGGAGTTGAACGGACCGCCGGGTTCGCCGGTGGGATTGTGCTCAGGCACCGTGATGTTAACGACGTCGGCGTAACCGTCCGCGGTGGTTGTACCGCATACGGGACAGTTCTTCACGTCCCCGCAGCCGCTCGCGATCACAAACAATGCCGTGAGAAGAACAGTAAGCAGAATTCTCGATCTCATCGAATCTCCTCCTGCAAGTTTCTTTCAGAGCAGGCTGAAACCGGCCCTGGCGGTACAACCAAAAACTCACTCAAAGTCCGTCCCTGACAATCTTCAGAAGCGGAACTGCAGTTCCTGGGTCAAGGCAAAGAAATTCTGCGGCACTTGTCCCGTGACACTCGGCTGCTTCAACTGATCGACGTTTACGTTGAACTGGTACTTCACCCAATAATTCAGGTACCAGTTGAGGCCAAACGTGTACTCGTAGGTGTGGTAGTTGTACTGGGGCACGAAACCCGGAGTGTAATAGTTATAGAAATTCGAAGCGGGCGCGTTTGCCTGAATGCCGGAGAAGCGGAAGCCCAGTTCCCAAGCTCCCCATCCTCGTCCCGTTCCACCCGGAGTGTCCGGACCAAACAGCGGATGCTTCACGCGCGGAGTGCCGTTCTCAGGACGTTTTTCGCCGGTCAGCAGATAAGTAGTCCCGATGTTCCACGCCTTGGCCCCGATTCCTGGTAGCGTCAGGAAACCCAGGCCACCGACCTGCTCCGATCCCACGCTGTCGCGCTGTTGTTGCATCTGCACATACTCGCCGCGAAGCGCGTACGAAGACTTGATGTAGGTGAATTCACCCTCATACCGCTCGATCGGGCCGTTGATCCTCAACTGGGGGAAAAACGTGTAGGTGGCGTCGGGGAGCGTTCCACTAAAGCTCACGTCATTGGAAAGTCCACGGGAACGACCGTGGCTGATCGACCCGCCAAGAGCAAGCTGCCTAAGCCACTCGTTCTTGGTCTTGCGCCAGGGGTACAGGCGAACTCTTCCCACAAACTCGGGTTCGTTGGTGACGTTCGCGACAACCCCGCCCCTGCCGTTGAAAGCTCCCGCCCAGTACTGGAGGACGCCGCCGTCAATGTCCCCGTGAAACACCATGCCGGGGCTGCGGAAAGCGGTAACGGCCGAGGGATATAGCAGGGCCTGCAAGCCCCGTTCGACGAAATCGAGGTTGGTGGCGCCGATCCCGGTTTCCTGGGCAAACGGTTCTTTGAACTGACCGGCCTGGAATTGGAATTCGGGCTTGATCCTGACGTTGAGATAAACGTCGCGCACAATCGCGCCGGTGGTGGAGTTGGCGTCGGTCAAGATGGCGTAGTCGAAGTGCGAACCGTAATTACCTTGGAATCCGAAACGCGCGCGCCGGATCACGAATGTGGCTGACGGAGCGCCGTCGCCCTTGTAGGCGCGATAGTCGACGTCGACGTACCCGTAGGGGCTGATGCTGAACTGTCCATCGGCGCTCTTGATAAAGAAATGTTCGCCGTTCCATCCCGCCGTGAGCGGGGCTTCCTTCTTGGGTTCGGCCGCGGGTTTTGCCTGGTCCATGATTGCCTCTACCTCGGGCTCAGGATCGGGCTGGACCAGAACCGTATTCACCAGATGGACGCCTTGAGTTCCAGCGCCATCTACGGGCCGAACAGTTGCCTCGGGCGAACTGACCTCGGCGACAGGCTTCACGTGGGCTGAGTCGTCGGCGGTTGGGGTCTTGCCCGCAACCAGTTGCTGAACCATCGCCTTCAATTCTTCGATGGTCTTGCGCTGAGCGGCAACTTCGCTGCGCAACTGGTTGACCTCTTCCTTGCTGGCACCCACGGGGGGCGATGGGGCGGTCTTGCTCGCGGGTTCCGTGCCTTGTGCGTGGGCGAGCGAACCTGGCGCCATGAAAACGACCAGAAGCACGAAAAACGCTGTGAGTGAGCGCATGTTTTCCTCTCCGACCATGATTTGGCGAAACAAGCTCGGCCCGGGGCGAACGTGCAAAAGCCTCACACGCGGGTTGCCTCGGGGCGACAAATCACTAAACCGCCTATTTGAAAAATCGATAACTTGTATGAAAAGCGGACCAATCCGCTGGCGCGTCTATTTACCACATCCCGGAACCGGGAGTCAAGAAATCTTTTTCCGGCCCTTATTTGATTGCGGAAAATCGCGTCTTTCGAATGCGCGAGGACTGGAGGAAGAGTAAACATAACAGTCTTAATCACGTGCATTGCGACTCGTCTGCCTGCAAGCGGCTCTCAGTTCGCAAAACTCCAGCGATAATTCACGTCGCCGATAATGCGATGCACGAGAGACGTGATGTTGACCGGAAGGCAAACAGTATGGCTGTGATCACAATCACCATTCATAGTTTGCCGGACCGTAAAACGCCGAATGCAGTTGACTCGGTATGGTCGCCCTGCAATGATTGTATTGCCGGACCAGAGGCGCAAGTGGATAGTCAGGTTCGTCGGGAGTACTCCGAAACGCGGCGGGAATGTCTACGCGCTACAAGGCAAATAACACATAGATAGCGGCGCTCCGCCGTTTTCGAATCGGTTTGGTAAAGCTCCGCGAACTGGCTTCGTCATATATTGGAAAATCTAAGCCTCCGCACGGTGACCGTCGAGTACGGAAGGAGATCCGATGGCGTTACATATTGAAGGCGCAACCTCGCAGTACATGAACTATGCGCCTGCGAATCTGAATCCGCGCGAGGATCTTCCCAAGGGGTTCTTCGATTTTCTGTTGCCGCTTCATCAGCAATTTACCCCACGGCAACAAAAATTGGTCGCAAAGCGCGCGGAGGTGTTGCAGTCGTCGCATCGCGGACATCCGCCAAATTATTTGCCAGCCTCCCAGGCCACGACCTCCGACTGGCGGATCGAAGTGCCCGACTGGTGCGCCGATCAGCGAAATCAGATGACCGGGCCGGCGGATGACGCTGAGCTGACGGTAAAGCTGTTGAACTCCGGCTCTCCCGCCGTCATGGTGGACTTGGAAGACTCCACGGCGAACACCTGGGACAACATCATGCTGGCGATTCAGAACACGATCGCCGCTTACAAATATGAACTCAGTTACGACGACAAGAAGCGGCAGAAGAAAGTCACGGTTCAGCGCTCAAAGACCGTGACCTGGGTACGCCCGCGTGGGCTACACCTCAGCCAGGGCGGAGTCATCAAGAACGAAATCATGTCCGCTTCCCTGTTCGACCTTGCCCTGATCTGGTATCAGATCGATCCCGCATCGCTCCCACACAATTTCTCGGTTTACATTCCTAAGAGCGAATCTGCCGAGGAAGCCTTCTGGTGGCGCGATCTTTTCCAGGTTCTCGCGAAACATAAGGGCTTGTCCCCGAACTACATAAAATGCATGGCGCTGGTAGAGGCGCACCCACTGGCCTATCAGATGGAAGAATTTCTTTTCAACCTGCGCGATCACTGCCTCGGATTGAACCTGGGGCGATGGGATTACATGGCCTCGCTAATCGATTTCATGTCCGAGGATCCTAATTGGATATTGCCCGACCGCAACACCATCCCGCACGATGTGGCGTTCTTCCAGAACTTTCGCACCCTTATGCCCGAAGTTTGTCACAAGCACGGGGCTCTCGCCATTGGCGGAATGACCGCGCTCTTTCCCAGTCGCACGGATGCGGAGTTGAACGCGCGCGCGTTGAAAGTTCTCGAGGAAGACAAGAAGAACGAAGCCAACTGCTTAATGGATGGGGCATGGACGGGCCACCCCGATCAGAACGAGATCGCAGTCGCGCAGTTTCCGTTTCCTAACCAGATTGGAAAGCGTCCCAAGCTGCCGAATTCACATCCCGATCTCCGGCCAGTTCCGAAAGGCGTTGGCAAGACGACGCTTGCAGGAACGCGAGCGGCGGCGCGTACGGTGATTCGTTATCGCAACGGAGTGCTCAACGGAAAGGGCGCCAGCCTGCTCGATGGCTTCATGGAGGATCTCGCGACCGACCGCATCTACCGCTTGATGATTGCGCAACGGGTGCGGCACAAGGTCAAAGTTCCCGGCGACGATGGCAAGCCGGTCGAGCATACTCGAGAATTGGCAACCCGGGTTTTTGACGAAGAACTGGCCAAAATTCAACGCGATTTGCCAAAAGAGATTGATTCCGAGGCGGCAACAACACTCCCTGAAGCTCGGCGCATTGCTGAAGAAATGATCGTGCAGGGACGGCACTCGCCGGTTTAGGGAGAACGATTTGTTTACGATATTTTTGACCAGGAACGAGGAGCCATGAACGTTATCGAACAGCAGATTCCCACAATTAATTTTCTTCCCTTGCAACCACCTCATCGTTACCTGTTCGGACCAGGACCCAGTATGGTCCATCCGCGGGTCTATGAAGCGCTGGCAAAGCCGATCGTCGGGCACCTCGACCCATACTTCATCCAGGTGATGGGAGAGGTTCAGCAATTGCTGAAAATGGCCTACAGCACGAACGACGGCGCTACGCTAGTAATTTCCGGCACCGGCAGCGCGGGCATGGAAGCCGCCGTTGCCAACTTCGTGGAACCAGCAACCAAGTTTGCGGTGTTCGCCAATGGATATTTCTCCGATCGACTTACGGAGATGGCGAAGCGCAACGGCGCGAACGTTGTGCGGTTTGAGAAGCCCTGGGGGGCGACTTTCACTGACGATGAAGCTAGAGATTTCATCACTCGTGAAAAACCCAAAGTGGTGGCTTTCGTTCACGCTGAAACATCGACAGGAGCGTTGCAATCTGGCAACGCGATCTGTGCCGCCGCGCATGATATCGGCGCTCTGGTGATTGGTGACTGCGTCACCTCGCTCGGCGGGGTGCCAGTGGATTTCGACAAAACCGGTATCGACGTCGCTTACAGTTGCACGCAAAAAGGGCTTAGCTGTCCGCCGGGTCTGTCTCCCATGGCCATGTCGCCACGGGCCATGGAATGGTTGCGCGGGCGCACTACTCCATCACGCAGCTGGTATCTCGATCTTAAGCTGATTCATGATTACTCCACGGTCTCGCACCGCTATCATCACACTGCGCCGATTTCCATGTTTTACGCCCTGCGCGAGGCGTTGATGGTCGTTGCCGAGGAAGGAATTGAGAATCGCTGGGAGCGGCACCGCCGTTGCCATATTTCTTTTGTAAAGGGCATCGAAGCGATTGGCCTGCGCATGCATGTTCCCGAGGAGCATAGAATTGCAACTCTAAACACGGTATGTGTTCCGCAGGGTGTTGAGGAAGGGAAAGTGCGAAAACGCCTTTTGGATGAAGCAGGCATTGAGATCGCCGGGGGCTTCGGTCCGCTCGCGGGTAAAGTGTTCCGTATTGGCGTGATGGGCCCATTGGCCACGGAAGACAATGTGCAGTTCTTTCTGAAAGAGTTCAGCAAGGCGCTAAAAGCCGAGGGCTACTCGATTTGAGTTCAGCAGATTCCTCGCTGCGCGCAGGAAGGCAAGCCTGAAGTGTACGGCCGCATTGCTCGCGCTTCACGAACGACAGACTAAACCGGCCCATCCTCCGGGAATCCGCGTCAAAGGCAACAACCAATGACTCTGAAGTCGGTGCAGACGCTTCTAGACGTTTTGCATTTCGCGGACAGCCACACGGCCGTGGTCGTCCCTGAGCTTGGAATCCGCATCACTTACGATTCGCTGCGGCAGCAGGTTCTGACGATGGCGAATGCTTTGACCTCTGCCGGTATTCGCCGTGGCGATGCAGTCGCGATCGTTTTGCCCAATGGATTGCCCGCGATTGTGAGCTTTCTCGCTGCCTCTATCGCGGGAACAGCGGCGCCTTTGAACCCGGCCTATCCCTACGAAGAATTTCTTTTTTTCCTGGGCGACACCGATGCCCGGGTTTTGCTCTGCCCCCCGGTCGGCGCGGAATTCGCGCGCAGCGCCGCCGCGGACCGCAAGATTCCGGTGTTCTCCGTGGAAATGAGCGAGCAAGGCAACGTCCATCTGGCGAATACTGCCACCGGAGTTTCGGCGCCTGTGCCGACAGCCGATGACATTGCCCTGATCCTGCACACCAGCGGAAGCACGGGGCGGCCCAAGCGTGTGCCCCTGCGGCATTTCAACTTGGCGGTCTCGTCGGCGAATATCGCGAACACCTACGCTCTCTCAGGAGAAGATGTTTCGCTTTGCATTATGCCACTGTTCCACATTCATGGGTTGATTGGCTCGACCATGGCAACTCTGCTTTCCGGGGGCACCGTAGTTGTTCCCTCGAAGTTCAACGCGCTTTCTTTCTGGCGGACGGTGCGCGAACATCATGTGACCTGGTACTCGGGAGTGCCCACGATGCATCAACTCCTCCTGGCACGGGCTCACCACAAACCGGCGGAAGCTGCATCTCTGCGCTTCATCCGATCCTGCAGCGCACCACTGTCGCCGGAACTCATTCACAAGATCGAGGATTTGTTTGGCGTGCCATTTGTCGAAGCGTACGGAATGACCGAAGCTGCGCATCAGATGACTTCAAACCCTCTGCCTCCGCGGCATCGGAAGGCGGGCTCCGTCGGCGTAGGCACCGGGCTGCGCATCAGCATTATGGACAAGGCAGGCAACCACCTTGGCATCAACCAGCGGGGCGAAGTCGCGATTCAGGGGGCCAATGTTTTTCGCGGATATGAGAATAATCCCGAAGCCAACGCTCGCGCCTTTGCAAACGGATGGTTTCGTACCGGCGACGAAGGATTGCTCGACGCGGACTGCTATCTGCACTTGACGGGTCGAATGAAAGACATCATCATCCGCGGGGGCGAGAACATCGCACCGCACGAAGTCGATGAGATTTTGCTGAGGCATCCCGCAGTCGCGGCCGCGGTGACATTTGGCTGCGCACATCCCACGCTGGGTGAGGAAGTGGCTGCTGCCGTCGTTTTACATGAATCCCAGGGAGCGACCGAATTCACACTCATCAAGCACTGTCGCGAGTCGCTGGCAGAATACAAATGTCCCACCAAGATTTATCTGGTAGAAAGTATTCCCACCACCGCGACCGGGAAAATTCGCCGGCGCGCGGTGGCCGCTGCGCTCACGGATGATCAACGTGCGTAAGACCAGCGTGGATAATCAGGCATGAGATTTCTGATCGCGGGGGCGGGGGCAATCGGTGCCTACATCGGCGCGCGCATGGCGCAGGCCGGATTCGACGTAACCCTGTTCGCGCGCGGACCGCATCTTCGCGCCATGCAGGAGCACGGCGTCCAGGTGAAAAGTAGCGAGGGAGATTTCGTGGCACGGCCCGCGATCACCGGCTCCCTCGCTGAAGTGGGGCCGGTGGACGTAGTCTTTCTTGGGGTGAAGGCGCACGGCCTGCCTCAACTTGCGCCTCAGTTGAGGCCAATATTGGGGCCAGATACGACTGTCGTCAGCACACAGAATGGAATCCCGTGGTGGTACTTTCAGGGTTTCGGCGGCGAATGGGAAGGAATGCGTCTGGAGCGCGTCGATCCTGACGGCGTGATTTCGGCGGCCATCGATGCGGATCGGGTGGTTGGGTCTATCGTTTATTTTTCGACCGAGATCACCGCACCCGGTGTGATTCAACACATCGAAGGAAACCGCATTACTCTTGGCGAACCGAACGGCACGCGCTCCGACCGCTCCCGCCGAATTGCGGAGTCGCTGATCGCCTCCGGCTTGCGCTGCCCCGTAACGACGCGCATCCGGCCTGAGATTTGGGTCAAGGCGATGGGCAACGCATCCCTGAATCCGCTTAGCGCGTTGACGCGCGCCACGCTGGTTCAGATGGTGCGCGACCCGGGTGTGTGTTCCGTGATCCGAAACATCATGCAGGAAGTGGAAGCGGTTTCCCGCAAGCTGGGTATGGAGTTGCCGGTTTCCATCGATCAGAGAATTGCAGGCGCGGAAAAAGTTGGGGAGCACAAGACTTCGATGCTGCAAGATCTCGAAGCGGGCCGGCCGATAGAACTGGAAGCCCTGGTAGGCTCGGTGGTGGAATTAGGAGAGCGCGTGGGGCTTCCCATGACTTGCACCCGGATCGTGTACAACTGCACGAAACTATTGGCAGAATGTGCAGCTCGGCAGCAACCAAAATGACGGGATCGCAAGATGCTCTATGTGCTTCTCAAATCCGCCGGCTTACTTGGCCGCTGATTCGATGATTTCTAAACCATGCTAACCGGCGGGATCCAGTGATTTCGGCGACTTCCGTCGACTTTTTCCATCGGTCAGACAAAAAATACTTGCTGGCAGGGTTGACAATGGGCGTGACCACGGGCGTATACTTCGTTCGCTGGTCCACTTATCGGACCACTTGGAGCTTATTTTGCTGGCAACCGTCAAGTCTGAGTTTGAGACAGTTCGCAGAAACAAAGTCTACGAAGAAGTCGCCAAGCAGATCGAACGCCTGATTCTGAAGAAATTGAACCCCGGCGACAAGCTACCCTCGGAACGTGAACTGGCAGAGATGCTGGGGGTGAGCCGCAGTTCCATTCGGGACGCGATTCGAGGTCTGGAGCTGATGGGCCTGGTTGAGCCGCGGCAGGGAGCGGGGACGATCGTTCGGGCAACCTCAGCCGATTCGTTGCTGAATCCTTTTGCCAACGCGCTGAAACATCGGCGAGAAATGGTGAGCGAGCTTCTGGATTTCCGCAAGATGCTCGAACCGCCGCTGGCAGCGCGCGCCGCCACGCACGCTTCTAACGACGAGCTTTCCGAGATGGATGAGATCTTGCAGCGACAAGAGTCCAAGCAGGCTCTCGGAGACGCCGCAGTCGCCGAGGACGCGGAATTCCATTACAGCATTGCGCTGGCTTCCGGCAACAGTGTGGTGTTGAAAGTGCTCGACATTCTGATGGATCTGCTGCGCGATACTCGGGAGCGATCGTTGCAGGTGGAAGGCCGACCGCAGAAATCACTCGCTGGCCACCGGCGGATCCTGGCGGCAATTAAGCGGCACGATGCAGAAGCGGCAAAGTCGGCGATGCGTCGGCACATTGAAGATGTCGAAGAGATTGTGCTTGAGAAGTTTTGACCGCCGAGAGATTTTCTCGGTTGGCTGGCTATCGCGATTGGCAATGCCGAGGGGGAAAGCGAATCGCGCCACATCGAGCACAGCGGTTACCCCCTGCGAAGAGTTAAGGGTGGGCCATCGCGTTCACCTGCCTGGGGAACGATCAGATTGACTGACTTTGGAAATGACGCCGTTCGTGTGGCTCCCGCGCCTCTAGGGACGGAACTCACGGAAACACCGAAGGTGAAACTCTTCGACGGTTTCCCGCGTCAAGACCAGGCTGCAACTCACACCATGACGGAAATTCCTCCATCGTCTCTCACCCTCACATTGCGGGTTGCGGAGGCGCGGGTCGAGGACGTCGGTCACGCCATCGCACGACTGGCGCCAGCCGACTTGCGGCGCATGGGTGCCAGAGCAGGCGATGTGCTGAAGATTACGGGTGGCACGGTTGGTGTCGCGCGTGCCGAGCTTTCAGACGACGGCCACGAAGGCATGATCCAGATCGACGGCACCTGCCGCAGCAATTGCAGCGCGGGTTTGCAGGAGCAGGTGACGGTTACCCCGATTGAGCGCGAGCAAGCGGTGGCGGTTCGTTTTGTGCCGCTGTGGGTGGGGGCTGCTCCCGCGACTATTGCTCCGGACCGAATGCTCGAGGATCTCGAGGGCGTCCCAGTCGTCGCGGGTTGCGTGGTGCGGGTGCCGACGTTTGCCAAAGCGGTGAACTTCCAGGTGGTACGCACAATTCCGTCGGGACCTGTCGTCATCGGGAAACGCACCGACATCCGGGTAGTCGAAGGCGAGCAGACAGCGGCCCGCGCTCCGGCGGTCTCTTACGAAGATATCGGCGGACTGGAGCGCGAAGTAGCGCGCGTGCGGGAAATGGTCGAGTTGCCGCTGAAGTACTCGCGCATCTTCGAGCGGCTGGGAATTCTTGCACCCAAGGGCGTGCTGCTGTATGGCCCGCCAGGCACGGGAAAGACCCTGCTTGCGCGCGCTGTCGCCGCTGAAAGCCGCGTGCACTTCATTCATCTCAACGGCCCTGAGATCATGCGGAAGTTTTATGGCGAGAGCGAAGCCAAACTCCGCGAAGTCTTTGAAGAAGCGGCGCGGCACGCACCGGCAATCCTGTTCATTGACGAGATCGATGCCGTCGCTCCCAAACGCACTGAAGTGGTCGGTGAGGTCGAAAAGCGCGTTGTGGCGCAACTTCTCAGCTTGATGGATGGCTTTGTCGCGCGCGGCCAGGTCATCGTCATCGGCGCGACCAACATCCCCGAGGTTCTTGATCCGGCGCTGCGCCGTCCCGGGCGCTTCGATCGCGAAATCGAAATTGGCGTTCCGAACACGCAAGCGCGGCTGCAGATTCTCAGGATCCACACTCGCGCCATGCCGCTCGCGCCGGACGTCGATCTCCAGGAAATCGCCGAGCATTCTCACGGCTTCGTCGGCGCCGATCTCGAAGCGCTGGGACAGGAAGTCGGAATGATCGCCCTGCGCGGTTTTCTTTCCGCCGTGCCACTCGGGGCTGACGGTGCTGCATCTCCTGAATTGAGCGCGCTGCAGGTTACGCGCAACGATTTTCTCGCCGGTTTGAAAGAAGTTGAGCCCAGCGCCACGCGCGAATTCTTCATTGAGAAAAGTTCATCGACCTTTGCGTCTCTCGGAGGTCTCCGCGAGGTGAAGCGATTGCTCGATGCGGTGATCGAGCATTCTCACATGCACGACGAGATCTATGAACAGGTTGGACTCACGCCGCCGCGAGGCATCCTGCTGACCGGACCGTCAGGCACCGGGAAGACCGCCATGGCACGAGCGCTCTCGGGCGAGAAGCAGCTTCCGCTGATCGCTATCGATGGCCCGCAATTGTATTCGAAGTGGTTGGGTGAATCCGAGCGGGCCCTGCGCGAAGTCTTCAAAAAGGCGAGGCGGGCCGCGCCTTGCATTCTGTTCTTCGACACGATTGATGCGGTCGCGCCAAAATTCGGCGCCGATCAATTCGGCAGCGACGTCTATCAAAGAATTCTCAGCCAACTCCTCCGCGAGATCGACAACTTGCGCGACGTCAAAGGTGTAATTCTTCTGGCGGCTACGAATCGACCCGAGCGGATCGAGCCGGCGCTCTTGCGAAGCGGGCGCTTCGACTATATACTCCCGTTCGCCAAACCTGACGCCACCGAGCGCGCAGCCATCATGCGAATTTGCTGCCGGCGCGTGCCGCTGGCGCCCGATGTCGACTTCGAAGAGTTTGCCGTACGGATGGAAGGATTCACAGGCGCCGATGTTGAGAGCCTGTGCAAGAAAGCAGCGCTGTTAGCGATTGCGGAGTTTCAGGGCGGCACTCGCGTCGCGCCCCTGGTTGTCTTGCGAAGCGATTTCCTTGCAGTGCTTGATTCCGATCGCGGCGGTCCCGCGCAACCGAAAACAGCGAACCTACTGAGCAACCGCGACGGGGGCTTGTGCCCTGACGCATCTACCAAGTGAAGAACGAGGTCTGATCATGAGTTACACAGAACTTACAGTTTGGACGCGCGGCATCATCATGGACAAAGAGGGCCGGGACATCGTCAACTCCATCTCCGCTTCAGCCCGCATCGAGGGCAAGTACGCGCAGGCGATGGAAAACTATGTCGACAATCCCGATCGCACGAATGCTCCAACGCGCAAGTACTGCCGCGTAAGCGACAGCATCCTGGAGAACGAGCTTACGTACGAAAACGAGCACCCCAACATTGTCGTGCTGGTCGAAGGCACGATGGTCAAGGGTTGGGACTACATGCGGGGAATGCCTCCGGGGGGAACGCTGGTGATCAACACGCACTACACGCCGGATTACATGATTCGTTTTGTGCCCGGTGCTGAGCGTTTGGCCCAGCTCGTCTGCGTCGATGCCGCTCATCTCGCGGACCACAAATGGCTCTACTACCGGCTTGGCGAGCTTGGGCTGGACCGCCTTTCAACGGAAGGCGCTGCTGAGCGAAACAAGTCCATCGCTCCGGATATCGCTGCCCCGCTCATTGCGGCAGTAATCAAGAGTACAGGCATTGTGAAGATGGCAACGATCGAGCCCATGATTGCGAACAAGAAGGCATTCGAAATGGCGCTCGAACACTTGCACATCATGCCACTGAAACCAGTTTATGCGTAGGGAAGGAACTCATGTCGACTAAAGGCACACGCATCCCCGATTGGCTTACCGTCCCGTTCGCTGGCATCACGCCCGCGCCCACCCAGGAAAAGGGACAGGACCTGTTTCCCACTGGCAACTGGCGTTCGATCAGACCCGTGTACCGTGACAAGTTGCCACCGTGCAACAACGCGTGCGGGACCAACGAAAAAATCCAGGGCTATCTCGACCTGGTGAAGCGCGGCAAGTATCTGGACGCTTACGCGCTCATCAAGGAAGACATGCCGTTCCCGTCGGTCACTGGGCGGGTGTGCTATCACCCGTGCGAACAAGCGTGCAACCGCGGAAAGTACGATGAAGCCATTTCGATTCGTGCGGTCGAGCGTTTTCTCGGCGATCTGGGACAAGCGCTCACACACGACGTGGTCAAGGCCGGTGCGCCCAACGGAAAGAAAGTCGCCGTCGTAGGATCAGGCCCCGCGGGACACAGCGCCGCATACCAACTTGCGCGCCTGGGCTACAAAGTTACGATTCTCGAGAAATCGCCGAAAGCCGGTGGACTGAATCGCGGCGGCATTCCCGACTGGGTGCTGCCGGCGCACGTCCTCGATCGCGAGATCGAACGCCTCGTCGAGCTTGGCATCACGATCAAGACCAACGTCGAGGTCGGCAAGGACGTCTCCTGGGACGACTTGAAAAAGAACTACGATGCCTGCGTGCTGGCCGTCGGCCTGACCGAACCTAACAGTGTTCGCGCCGAGGGTGAAAACAAAGACGGCGTGCTTTACGGACTTCCCTTCCTGCGCGATATCGGCATGGGCACGTCCAAGGTAAAGCTGGGTGCTCGCGTAGCGGTCATCGGAGGCGGAAACACCGCCATTGACTGCGCCCGCGAAGCGCTGCGGCAAGGCGCCGTGGAAGTAACCATGATCACGGTGGAGGCCAACCCCAAAGAAATGCCGGCCTCGCCGGAAGATCTGCACGACATGCTCGAAGAGGGCGTGGAACTGGTGCACGGGCGAGCGGTGACTGCCGTGCTCGGCAGCGGCAAGGTCGAGGCTTTGCAACTGCATCCGGCGCAATTCTCGGGTGCGATTAACGCCTCACCGATCACGGTCGATCGAGATGCCGCGCCCGAACGCTTCGCGGTTGACAACGTGATTATCGCGGTCGGACAACGAGCGTCACTTGGCTGGTTGCCCGCCGAGTTCAAGAATGAGCGCGGCACCATTAAGATTGATCGCTTCGGACGCCTCGGCGACACGAACTTTTTTGCCGCGGGCGACATCGTGCAGTTGGGTTCGGGTCAGCCGTTGATGGTGGTGAATGCCGTCGGCGATGGAAAGCGCGTGGCGTTCAATCTGGACAAAGTGTTGCGCGGAGAACCGTTGCAGCCGAGGACGATTCCTATCGACGTCATCGTCGATTTGAACCGCATGAATATGACGTATTTCCCACACTTCCCGCGGGTTCAGCAAACGATGTTGCCGCCAACCAGCCGGCGCAAAACACAAGAGGAAGTAATTCAGGCGTTCTCGGAAGAGCAGGCGGTTGAGGAAGCCGCACGCTGTTTCAGTTGCGGCACCTGCAACGCCTGCGACAACTGTTATCTGGTTTGTCCCGAGCCTTGCATTGCGCGTCCGGAGCGTTCGAATGGCCTTTACAAGATTCTGGTCGACTACTGCAAAGGTTGCCGCGTCTGTATTGAAGAATGTCCCACAGGCTGCCTCGAGGGCGTGCCTGAACTGGACTTCGATACCGGCGTAGTGCGAATGGATACGGCATTCGCTATCTCACCGGGCCTGCACGGACGGCAGGCGGCGGAGTTGAAGAACCTTGGGGACCGGCCAGCGAAGAACATTTAGAATCGGAGTGAAACATGGCAACAGCAACTGTAAACAAAAAGAAAACAGTCCGGATTAACGGCTGCGTCGCTTCCGCTCAAGCCGCCAAGTATGCCGATGTCGATGTAATCGCGGCTTATCCGATTCGTCCTTATACAGCGACGATGATGGCGCTGGCGCAAATGGTGGCGAACGGAGAGCTGGACGCCGAGTACATCGTGGCCGACAGCGAGCACTCGCAATTAAGCATCGCCCACGGCGCTGCATCCAGCGGCGCGCGCGTTTTCACCGGCAGTTCCGGCGTTGGCGTGCAGTTCGCCTATGAGCTCTATTCGCCGATCTCCGGCAGTCGCATGCCGGTGCAGATGATGATTGCCGACCGTACACTCGATCCCCCCGGCGATTTCGGTTCCGAGCACACGGACGCGCTGTCTACGCGTGACATGGGGTGGCTCATGGGCTGGTCGTGCGATGCCCAGGAAGCCTTCGATAATCACTTGATCGCCTATCGAATCGGTGAAGACCGGCGCGTGCTTCTGCCCCAAATGGTTTGCCAGGATGGTTTCTTCGTTTCCCATATCACCGGCGACGTCGAATTGCCCGACGCTGGCCAAGTCAAGGAATTCCTGCCGCCCTACAAGCATCCTTATCCGCTCGATCCGCGGCATCCGGTGTCGCACGGTCCGCAGATTATGCCCGAGCAAGGTCCGCCGCTGCAGTTGGAGCGGGCCCGCGCCATGGAAGAGTCGATGGCGGTAATTGAGCAAGCGCATGAAGAGTTCGCACAAATCTTCGGGCGACGATACGATCCCTGGGTCGAAGAGTTCATGACCGACGATGCCGAGGTCGTCTTTTTCATGCAGGGCGCCCACGCAGTCACGGCGCGCTTCGCGATTCAACATATGCGAGAGAAAGGCTTGAAGGTGGGTCTTGTGCGGCTGCGAACGATCCGGCCCTACCCAACCGACCGCGTAAAAGAGGTCCTCAGCAAGTTCAAAGTAGTCGGCGTGATCGAAACCAATATGGCTCTTGGCAGCGTGAGCAGCGGGGGCGTTCTCTATGGCGAGGCCGCCGCGGCTCTGTACGAGAGCGACAAACGCCCGCTGGTGCTGTCGTTCATGGCCGGCATGGGTGGTGAGGCCATCGTTCTGAAGGAATTCTATTGGATGACCGAGAAGATGATGCAGGCGCAAAAGCGAGGGAAGATCGAAAAGCGCACACATTGGGTCGGATTCGAAGAGTAGAAAGATTTTGTTACCGTGCCCCTGAAAGGGTCCGCACTAATCAGAGTTTGACGCAGGCCTAGACCTGCAACTGGAGGAACCCATATGGCAACAATTGAAGTTGAGCGCCAGATACTGCCGATTCTCGGAAGCCCGAATCAGGGCGCACGTTTTTACAATCCTGAGCTCCCGTCGTCTGAACCGTTCGTCCCGGGCCATCGCACCTGTGCCGGCTGCGGGCCCTCCATCCAATACAGGATGACGAGCAAGGCTTCGGGCGACAACACAATTCTCGTCGGACCGACGGGCTGCATGTATGTGGCGAACAGTTCGTACCTGTGCACGCCCTACAATGTGCCGTGGGCGCATACGCAGATTGGCAGCGCG
>Ga0210390_10002166_pt1 | contig 17678 bp, 10 predicted proteins | sample IncBWH11OmetaG_FD_161050 | JGI IMG/M metagenome (GOLD analysis project Ga0210390, IMG submission 161050) | Forest soil microbial communities from Barre Woods Harvard Forest LTER site, Petersham, Massachusetts, United States - Inc-BW-H-11-O ... | reverse complement strand
CTTCTTTCTTCACGAAGCCACTGTTGACCAATTTTTTCAGGCCAGCGAGCGTGACTGCGGAGGCAGGTTCGCAGCCGATGCCTTCGGCGCCGATCTCGGCTTTGGCTTGGGCGATTTCGATTTCGCTGACTTGTTCGCAGGCGCCGCCGGTGGCTTCTAGAACGTGAACGGCTTTCTTCCATGAAGCGGGATTGCCGATGCGGATGGCGGTGGCGCGGGTTTCAGCCTGCACGTTGACCAGGCGTTTGCCGCCGGCTTCGCGAAGCGTGCGGACCAGCGCGTTGGCGCCTTCGGCCTGGATGACTGACAACTTCGGCAGGCGCGGAATCAGGCCCAGGTCATGCATTTCGAGCAGTGCCTTGCCGATGGCGGAACTGTTCCCCAGGTTTCCGCCCGGGACGATGATGTGGTCGGGGGGCTGCCAGTCGAGTTGTTCGAGCAGTTCGAGCGCGAGGGTTTTCTGGCCTTCGAGACGGAAAGGATTGATCGAGTTCAGCTGGTAAACGGGTGCGCGCAGAACGAGTTCCTGCAGCAGGCGAAGGCATCCGTCGAAGTCGGTACGGAGTTGGCAAGTGACCGCGCCGTAGTCGAGAGCCTGGGAGAGTTTGCTCCAGGAGATTTTGCCTTCGGGAACGAGCACCAGGCTGCGCATGCCTCCCCGAGCGGCGTAGGCGGCCATGGACGCGGAAGTGTTGCCGGTGGAAGCGCAGGCGACCCAGCGAAATCCGGCGAGACGAGCGAAGGTTGCCGCAACGGTCATGCCGGCATCTTTGAAGGAGCCGGTGGGATTCAGTCCTTGATGCTTGGCGAAGAGGCGCGGCACGCCGGTGATGCGGGCGCACTGCGGGAGTTCATAGAGCGGAGTATTGCCTTCGCGAAGGGTGATGGCCTGGTGGTTGTTGTCGAGCGAGGGGAGCAGCTCGCGGAAGCGCCAGACTCCACTGAGATCGCTGGGGGATTGGGAGAGGCGACGTTCCCGCCAGATCGATTTCAGCCTTGCTGGGTCGAGGGAGACTTCTTTCCAGTCGGGATAAACAATTTCGAGCAGGTCGTCGCAATGCGCGCAACGGAAATTCTGAGCGGCGTGGTCGCTGAGATTGCCACACGCTACGCAACGAAACCGAAAGTTCGCTGGACGCACGCCGGGCGCTGAAGTGGTGGAGGGACACATGCTTCGATTTATTTCTTTCCCCGGAGATATTGGTCTGTCTTGTTGATCCAATCGGCACGGGGCGGGTTGAAGACGTCGAGGTCGACGGTGTCTTCGAGGGCTTCGGCTTTGTGGGGCATGTTCGAGGGGATGCAGAGAGTCTCGCCGGCGTGGACCACGATTTCCTGGCCGTCGATCCAGAATTTGAGCGCTCCTTCGAGAACGTAGGTGAGTTGCTCGTTGTGGTGGTGGTGTTCGGGGACGATGCAGCCTTTTTTGAGCAGCACGCGAGCGAGCATGATGCCCTGGCCGACTACGAATTGGCGCTGCAGGAGGGGCTTGAGGTCTTCGAGCGGAACGGTGTGCCACGGGATGTATTGCAGCGCGGGTTTGGCGGCAACGCGTTTGGCGCGGGATTTTTTTACAGGACGAGACGCGGATTTCAATTTCGTTTTGAGTTTTGCTTTAACCATGTCGATTGCCTGTTGGGATTTTTTCTTTCGCCCCTACGGGGCTTAGTCTGTTATCCATCGGCGTCCCACGGCTTGCGCCGTGGGCTGTATTCTTTCGCCGCTTCGCGGCTGTGCGGCTCAGGTGTTCAATGGACTCGTCCGCCGTACAAGCTCACCGCGGTGTCGTGCAGGTAGGCGTGGGCCAGTTCCAGCGCTCGAGGTTCGGTGATTTCATTTTCTGAAACCATTTCGGCCAAGGCTGCGGCCAGCGCGGTTCGACTCGACTGCACGCCCAGCCAGTAGCTCTCTTCCGACCCCAGCACTTGATTGTAAGGGAAACAGTCGGTGCCGAAAGTGATCTTGTCGGGAAAAGTTTCGAGCCACATTTTGAGCGTGTCTTTGAAGGCGGAAGGATACTGGGCGAGTTCGCCGAAGGAGGAATCGAGGTAAACGTTCTTCATGGCGGCGAGCCAGATGGCCTCCCGTTCCAGCGGGTAGCCACCGTGGATCATGACGAAAGTCGTGGAGGCGTAGCGCGGATCGCGTAATACCGTTTCGAGATTCATGATGTTGCTCTGCGACAGGTTGAAATAATCGCCAATGCCCACGGCGGAGTGGATGTGCACGGGCAGGTGCAGGCGTCCGCCTTCGGTGACGAGGTAACGGAAGATGAAGTCCTGAAAGGTGCGGTAGTCTTTTTCGCTGGGGATTCCACCGGCGACGTAGCGCTGGTAAATGTCTTCGGCTTGGGCGCGCGTGGGATCGCTGAAGGTTGTCGGACGAAAATAGGCGACCTCAAATTTCATGGCGATGCCGCCGCGCTTGGAATTGTCTTCCAGCACCTGACTGATGAATTTCAGATAGTCGCCGAACCCGGCGGGAAGTTTCGTGACGTTTTCTTGTTGCATCCAGCGATGCAGCATTTTTTCTTGTAATGGGATGAAGACGCCTTCGTCGGGATTGCGCGCGGTCTCGTGCTCGTTGTTGAAGGGCCACAGAAAGGAATCGGCGAAGAAGACCCAGGGAAAACGCTTGGCGTCGAGGTAGTCGGGCATCATGGCGCGGTTGGCCACGGAACTCTCGGTGTTGAGCTTGTCGAGGATTGAGTTGAAGTAAGCCGTGCCGGGAAATTGCTTTTTGAGTTCCGCTTTTTTGTCGAGCAGCCACTTCGCGTGCTCGGGGGAGAAGTCGGCGTAGGGATATCCGAACAAGGCCTTGGCGGCGGCGGCGAGTTCGGGATTATCATCGCGGGTGCGCAGGGGCAGGCTGGCGTTGGGAGGGGCGGCCATGGCGTCGATGTCGGGATCGTCGGCGAAGCCAGGGTGGGCGTGGTGGTCGAAGGCGGGAATTTTTTCGATCTGAGGAAGCAGGCGGTTGTAGATTTGCTGCACGTCCGGTCCGGGGAAAGGGCGCGCCTGAGCGGCGGAGAAAGCCGCGAGGTTGATCACGACAGAGAGAGCTAGTGCGCTTATCGCGAATCGCATGCGGATCCTCTCAGAGGCTAAAGCCCACAATCATCGGCGGCTGTGATCGCTGTGCTGAAGCGCTGCGCCACCCTAAAGCGGCACCCAAAAACGGCCTGAACGAAGCCGGGACTTCTCACAGTCCTTTATACATGCCACCGTCGACCAGGACGGTTTGGCCGGTCACGTAGGAGGCGCGCTCCGAGGCCAGCCAGACGACCGTTTCGGCCAACTCGCGGGGCTCGCCTAAACGTTTCAGTGGGGCGTCGGCAGCCCAGGCATCGAGAATTTCCTGTTCATTTTTTCCGGTAGCGGACGAGCGGGCTTTGGCCAGTTCTTTCAGGCGATCCGTCGCGGTGAAGCCGGGGCCGACGTTGTTGACCAGGATTCCGTCTTTGCCGAACTCGTTGGCGAGACTTTTCACCAATCCCACGACGGCGGCTCGGACTGCGTTCGAGAGCACGAGGTCGGCTACGGGCTGCTTGGTGGTAATGGAAGTGATGGTGATGATGCGTCCCCAGTGATTGCGCTGCATGTGCGGAATGACTTCGCGCGCGAAATAAACCGTACTGAGGAAATTCAGTTCGAGAGCGCGTTGCCAGTCGTCGAGGGTGGTGGAGAGAAATCCTTTGGCAGGCGGGCCACCGGCATTGGTGACGCAGATGTCGACGGCGCCGAATTTGGCGGCGACTGCGGCGACGAAGCCGGCAACGGCTGCGGAGTCGGAGACGTCGAGGGGCTGGGCGAAGACTTCCGCGTTGTGCTGCTCTCTGATTTTTGCGGCGGCGACTTCGAGCGTCTGCGGGTTGCGGGCACACATGGCTACGCGGCAGCCCTCGGCGGCGAAGGCTTCGGCGGTGGCGAGGCCGAGTCCTTGACTGGACGCGGCTATGAGGGCTACGCGATTTTTTAGACCCAGGTCCATGAGTGGTGGAAGTCGGAGCCGCAGATTGAAGTGGGGATTATAAATGGTTGCGGGGCGCGGGTTCAGGGTGTGACGGGACTCGCAAAATTCCCCACTTCTCGCAAAGAGCGCGAGAAATGGGACGCCCGGTCTGATCTTGATTCGCCATTAAAAAATCCCCACTCTAACGTCGCAAAGGACGCGACGTTAGAATGGGGCACCCGGCGCGGTTCAGATTTGACACCCAGGTGTGCATGGTCTGCTTTTGCTTGCTTGCGACGAATCGGGGCAATTACTCTTGGGGATGAGGCAATCATGAAACGGAAAAATCTGCGCCCTGAAACCGAGGCTGTGCATGGAGCGGCGGATCTTGAAAAGAAAAATGGGCCGGTCGGCACGCCGATCTATCAGACGTCGACGTTTGAAGTGACCGACAACGACGAGCAGCAGCGCGTGACCACGACCGACCGATATTACACTCGGTGGGGAAATCCGACGATCACGGTCGCGGAGCAGGCGGTGGCGGCGATTGAGGGCGTGGAGGCGGCGCTTACGTTTGCCTCTGGCATGGGCGCGATTACTACGACCATTCTGGGTTTGCTGAAGGCGGGCGACCACATTGTGACGCAGCGCGATGTTTATGGTGGGGTGACAAAGTTTTTTTCTGAGTGGCTGCCGCGGGTGGGAATTGAAACTACCTTCGTTGACACGAACGATTTCGGGCAGCACGAGCGTGCGATACGTCCGAATACGCGGATGCTGTATCTGGAGTCGCCGACGAATCCTTCGCTGCGTGTGGTCGATTTGAAGAAGGCGGCGGCGCTGGCTCGGCAGCACGGGCTGCTGAGTATGATCGACAGCACGTTTGGAACGCCGATCAATCAGCATCCTTCGGAGTATGGCATTGACCTGGTGATGCACTCGGGCACGAAATATTTGAGCGGGCATGCGGATTTAACTTGCGGCGTGGTGGCGGGGCGGCAGGAACTGATGGATCGGATTTGGGAGACGAGGACGACGCTGGGCAATTGCATGGACCCGCATGCCGCGTGGATGCTGATTCGGGGGCTGAAGACGCTGGCGGTGCGCGTGGCGCGGCAGAACGAGAATGCGCTGCGGGTTGCTGAGTTTTTGGGGCAACATGGAAAAGTGCGGCGGGTGCATTATCCGTTTCTGAAGAGCCATCCGGAGTATGCCATTGCACGGGCGCAGATGAGTGGCGGCGGCGGCGTGGTGACGTTTGAAGTGGAGGGCGCGGGCGAGGACGCGCGGCGAGTGAGCGAAGCGATGCGATTGTTCGCGCTGGCTACGAGTTTGGGAAGCGTGGAGTCGCTGGTGTCGATTCCGGTGCTGACTTCGCATGCGATGATCTCGGCGGAACAGCGGGCGGAGATGGGCGTGAATGAGCAGATGGTGCGGCTGTCGGTGGGGATTGAGAGTGCCGATGATCTGATTGCGGATTTGGAGCGGGCGCTGGAGGCGGTGGGTGGGCGGTTGGGGGTGGGGGGTAGGGGTTAGGGTTTAGTTTCGAGTTTTGCGCTTCTGGATTCTAGCTTTCGGCGTTCGTGGCGCGTTGCCGCTTGGCTTCGCCATTGCAGGAGGAGCGAGGCGTCCGTCACTACATAGGTAACGACGCTGGAGAGAAAAAATAAAAAACCGGCCTCTGGAGAGGCCGGTTTTGTTTGCGGCACGAATTGGTTAGAAGGTGAACCGTGCTCCGAACTGGAACTGGCGCGGGGTGTTGACGTTGCCGGTAATCAATCCAAAGGAGAGGCTCTGTTGGGCAACACCGAAAACGCTATTCACGCTCGGGTATCCGTACTGGGCAAAGTTGGTCATGTTGTAGCCGGAGAAATCGAAGCGCAATGCGTTCGTTTCGCCGAACTTAAACGTTTTGTAAATCGAGAGGTCCAAGTTGCGTGCCCCCCGTGTGCGAACGTTAGCGAGGTAAGCCTGCGCGGTTCCCGGAATGTAGGGATTGGCATTGAGCAAGTTCCCGTCATCCGCGCCTGGCGCGGCGAAGCAATTGATGTTGAACCAATTGTTTACCGTATGCGGAGCGCCCGCCGCGGGGTTGCAAATCTGGTCGGCACGCTGACCAAAGGGCGAGAACGGTGTTCCCGAACCGGGTGAGGCAATGGGCACACCGTCGCTCAGGTAAAGAATTCCGTTCACGGTCCAGCCGCCAAGAATGGCGTTCCCTGCACCGTTCAGATTGACTGCCTGTCCTGCGCCAATCGGCAAGTCGTAAGATACCTGACCGGTGAACGAATACTTCAAGTCCTGCGGGCTGACCGAATGCTCATACGACAGATTTCTCCAATCCTGTGCCGCACCGAGGTGGGTGCCTACGAAGCCAAGGGGAGGATTTCCGTCGTCGGTCATCAGCTTGCTCCAGGTGAATGTAGCCAATGTGGTGAAGTGACCGGTCAGCCTCTTTTGCACTTTGGTTTGCAAGGAGCTGTACTCGGAATCGCCGGCAGGATAGCCGCTGACGACCACTCCTCCGCCACCGTAAGTACCGTTGCCAAACTGCGGGTATTTCTGGAGGGTGAACCACAGCGGGACCGTTGCCTGACCGTTGAATGCGCCAGGAAGGTTCGCGTAGGGATTGGGCGTCGTGCTGCAACTCGGATCGTTGGCGATGCAGAGCGCGGCACCGTTTTGTGCGATCGTGCCCAAGTCGAGCGTATTCAGGTCGACGTTGCCGAGGGGCATGAAGAGTCCGCGGCTGCCAACGTAGGCAGCGCTGACAACCACCTGGCGCGGCAGTTCATACTCCAGGCCGAAGTTGAAGTTGTACGTAGTGGGAGTGCGTTGCGCACGCAACACGGAATGTATGGTCGTCCCCAAATTGTTGGCCAGACCCGTCGGCGGCGTGGTGAAAACCGGGATGATACCTCCAGTGGTGCCATCCGGAACGGGGAACGGATTACTCAAGGAAAACGGACCATTGAAAACGTCCACCGGACTTCCTGCGTTGGTTCCGCAGTTGGCGCTGGTGAAGATGGTGTTTTGGTCGGCACCGTTGTAGCAGGTACCCAACCATGTCGACTGCGACGAGAAACCGTCGGTGTTGATGCCCGCGCTGCCAACGTTGTGGGTGCTTGGCCCATAGTAGATGCCGACGCCGGCGCGTACTACGAAATGCGTCAGCGGCTGGTAAGCAACCGCCAGGCGAGGCCCGAAATCATGGAGGTTAGCGGTAAACGGGGAGCGGGTGCCGTTGTTGACATACACTTCAGCACCGGTGTACGGAGTGCCGTTCACGCTGTTGGTTGCGTTCGGTTCAAAGTACTCCTGGCGGTTAAAGCGCTCGTTGCGTCCGCCGAAGATGTCCCAACGCAAACCGGCCGTAATCGTCAATCTCTGCGTGGGATGGTAAGTATCCTCAATGAAGGTGGCGTAGTAGGGATTCGACTCAGCGGCGAAGACATCTTTGGTGAAGTTTGGGTAACTGCTGGAATCGTTGCCAGGAGTTGAGCCCATGCCGATAAGGGTGGAGGCATAATCGCTGCCCCCAATGGCGCTACCTACCGATTGATCGGTAGCGGTGATGTCGAAGAGGTAGGATCCGGCCGGCGCGGGGGGCTGGCCGACGTTGAGGTAGCGTTTCATCCATTCGAATCCAGTGGAAATCTCGTGCTTGCCAATGATCTTGGTGATGGTCGCGTTGGCGTCGCTGTTCTCGCTGGCGTAAACGAAATTGTTGTAGTCGGCAGTGCCACCAACGCCGCCGCCCACATCGTTGAAGACAATGAAGGGAAGCTGTTTGAAGACTTCCTCCGCGGCCAGGGATGAGGGAAAGCCAACCTGAGTGCCGTTGACACTGCCGAGATTGGTAATGTCGGTGCTCAGGTACGAGGGCGGACCTCCCTGATTCTCGTAGTGGCGGGTGAATGAGTAGCGCAAATTCAAGACTGTGGACGAATTCAAGGTTACGTCGTCGCCCAGAAGGGCGTTGCGTCCGTTAGTGGTGTTCTGGGCGTAGTCGAGATCCCACCCACTGGGAAAGACGTTGGCTGTGGAGAACTTCAGTTTGTCATAGGAAAACCGGGTGAAGATGCGCTGCTTCTCGCTGGCGGCCCAATCCACACGAACGTCGAAGCGGTGTGCCTTCAAGGGATCGAGCCCCGGCAAAGCGTAGTTAGGACTAGCATCCGTGGTTGCCTGGTCGCAGGTAGCCGGATCGGGATAATTACACAATGGCATCTTCGACAGATAGAGCAGGCCAATGGGGTTGGGATTCGGAATTATGTTGGTGGGATGTGCGCTACCGCCGAACGGCTGCCGCGTGCCATCCGGATTGTCGGGCAGGGTTGGGTCGTAGATGGTAAAGCCCATCTGCGAGAAGTCGCCGGTCCGCTCGGCGCTGGTAGGAACCGAGTAGGTCTTGAGGCCCTCGAACTCTACCTGCTGGGTGTCCTCGTAATCCCCGAAGAAGAACAGTTTGTCTTTGATGATGGGTCCGCCGATCGCGCCCCCCTGCTGATACCGGTGGAACGAGGGTGGAGTATTTTTCTGCCCGTTCTGAATCTCACTTTGCTTGTTGAAATAGTCGTTGGCAGAAAGGGCGTCGGGACGGAAAACTCCGAAAACATCGCCATGAAATTTGTTGGTGCCGGACTTGCTGACCAGGCTAATCACGCCCGCGCCTCCGCTCAGGTACGAGGCCGGCGTATTCTGGGTCTCGACGCGAACCTCTTCCACGCCATCCTCGGGTATGTTCATCGCGGGAATGATCGCGGCGGAGTTATTTTCCGCAATGCCGATCGGTGCTCCGTCGAGCATGAAGTAGACGGATCCGACCAGAGAGCCGTTGATGGTGTCGGCGGCGACGTCGACGCCCGGGCGACCGATGGAAATGTTCTGAACCGACTGCATCGAGTCGCTGGAGTTGGGCGAGCCGTTGACCGCATTCACACCCGCACTCAACTGAATGAGGTCGTAAACGTTGCGGGATATCAGAGGCACCCGGTCGATTGCCTCTGCTGGAATCAGCGACCCGACGGTTGAGTTGCTGGGCTCAACCAGCGAGACTCCTTCGGTGACCGTGACCGTCTCGTTGGCGCCGCCGATTTGGAGGGTGATGTTGACCTCAGTGGACTGATCGACGTTGACCGTAATTTTTTCCTGAGCGACGCTCTTGAAACCGGTCTGGCTAGCGGTGACCTTATAGACGCCGGGATTGAGCGAGAGGAATGTGTAGAGACCCGCGGAGGTGGTGACGGTGTGCTGGGTCGTTCCGGTGGCGGGGTTCAGGAGCACCACATTGGCGCCTTGAACGAGGGCGCCGCCGGGATCGGTGACCAGGCCGCTGATGCTGCCGCGGCCGGCTTGGGAGAACGCGATAGAAGCCGCGCAGAGGAAAAGAACACACACTGAAAGAAAACTCCGCACCGTTTGTGTGCGAACCATCTTGACCACTGCATTTCCGCTATTCATGAACAAGCCTCCCAATATCTTGTCGCAACGCGACATTCTAGCTCTAAGGTGTCGTCCCGTACCGTGCCGATCGAGGTACCGATTCGGCTTTTCATTTCCTGAACCGACACTGATCCCGTAGCTGGCGAGACCCCTGCGGGTGGGTTATTAAAACGTATGAATAGTGCGTTTATGAGGCAGTGTCTGTCAAGAAAAAAGCGAGATCGCGAGGGTTCCGGCGTCTAATTTTTCACAAAATCGATTTTCAAAATCGATTTCCAGAATCGATTTGCAATGCCGGGTGCGATCGGAACCGGGGCTCTTAATGCGAAACCATTAGAGCAGACTTCGGGTCGACTCGCGCACGACTAATTCGGGCGCGACCTTGCGATGCGTGGCGCCGATTTCTCGTTTTTCGAGCACGGCGTTGATGCCGTCGACCACGATGCCAACCGACGATGCTCCCATGGCTTCCATGGGCTGGCGGATGGTGGTGAGCGAAGGAGTGTAGAGCGCCGACGTGGCGACGTCGTCGAAACCGATGACTGAGCATTGTTCGGGAACACGGATGCCGGCACGGTTGAGAGCGCGAATCGCGCCGAAGGCGCTCATGTCGTCGAAGGCCAGCAGCGCGGTAAAAGGGCGCTTCTGGCGAATCAGTTCTTCCGTGAGTTTGAACCCTGCCTCGAAACTCGACATGGGATCGCGCGATTCGGGCAGGTCGAGAATGAGGCGGGCGTCGAGATCGAGGCCGCATTCCTTGGCGCAGTTGCGAACGCCGCGCCAGCGCGGAGAACTGTCGGTGAGCGACTTGGGACCGCGGATGAATGCGATTTTCCGGTGACCGAGGGAATGCAGGTGCTCGAAGGCCATGCGGCCACCGACCTCGTTGTCGACGATGATGGAACTGATGGTGTCGGTCTCCAACTCGCAGCCGATCATCGCTGTCGGGATGCTGCTTTTTTCCAGATCGCCGAGCAGGTTGATGTCGAGGAAGAGCCAGTTGGCGAGAACGATGAGCGCTTCGATGCGGCGGTCGAGCAACATTTCCAGATAGCGCTCGAAGCGGCTGCGCTCGTTGTGCACGTCGGTGAGAATCGGAAGGTACGACGACTGGTAGAGAGTGTTCTCAATGCCGCGCAACACCAGCGTGCAGTAAGGATCGGTCATGTCGAAAACCATGACGCCGACGGTGTGGCTGCGCTTGCTGCGCAGGGAGCGGGCGAACTGGTTGGGACGGTAGCCGAGCTTCTGGGCCGCGCCTTCGATGCGCTTCTTGGTGGCGGCCGGGATGTAGCGGGCTAACGGCGCGTTGTTGAGGACGATCGACACCGTGGTCGAGGAGAATCCGCTTTCCTTCGCCACGTCACGAATGGTGACCATCACAGCCCTTGCGCCGGAACGAAGAGAAACGACAATTCCGGAAAAAATGGTTCCGACAAAAATGCTTTCGAAGAGAACAGGTCCGACACAAAATAGTTTCGAGGAAAACTTTGTGCGCTTTTTGAACTCGCGGCAGTCGCGCGTCCGCTTGTATTAAAAGCGTACACTGGCGGACACTACAGCAGAGAGTCATACCAGTGTCAAGCGCGCAATCGCTCCGGTGGTTTGTTTACTGCCTGTACTGCCCCTTCCAAAGCTTTTGCAGCGGCCACAGTGATAAACTTTTCGGCACAGGAACTTCCCTTCAGTTCAGAACCGCAAACTTACCGTTCAGGAGGTAGAACATGAATCGCACCCTGAAAATCGTGGCCATTGTCGTGGCCGTGCTGATTGTTATTGTTGTGGCCATTCCGTTTTTCGTAGACGCCAACACGTTTCGTCCGAAACTCGAAACCGAACTTACGGGCGCGCTGGGACGAGAGGTGAAGCTGGGAAATCTTTCGCTCTCGATCTTCTCCGGCAGCGTGTCGGCGGACGATATTTCGATTGCCGACGACCCGCAGTTCAGCAAGTCCGCCTTCGTGCAGGCCAAGTCGCTCAAGGTGGGCGTGGAACTGATGCCGCTGATTTTTTCGAAGACGCTGAACGTGACCGAACTGACGCTGAAGCAGCCGGAAATCAGTCTGGTGAAATCGGAGGACGGTGCGAAGTGGAATTTTTCCAGCCTGGGCGGAAACAATGCGTCGGCGCCGAAACCCGCGGCAAATGCGCCCGCCAGCGGGAATCCAAACCTTTCCGTGGCCAAGCTGAATATCAGTGAGGGGCGGCTGACGGTGTCGAGGACGGGATCGGCGGAAAAGCCGCGAGTTTACGATAAGGTTGATATCGAAGTAACAAACTTCTCTTTCACTTCTTCCTTTCCTTTCAAAATGACGGCGCAACTTCCGGCCGACGGAAGCCTGAAACTTGAGGGTAACGCCGGGCCCATCAACGCCGACAACGCCGCCGCTACGCCGCTCAGTGCGAAGATCACGCTGCAGAAGATGAATCTGGCGGCGTCGGGATTTATCGATCCAGCGGCGGGGATTGCGGGCATCGCAAGTTATGACGGATCGGTGACCTCCGACGGTCATGAAGCGAAAACCGAGGGGAAGCTGACAGTCGCGAATTTACAGGTGGTTCAGAAGGGATCGCCGGCAGGCAGACCCGTCGAGGTGACCTACACCGTGATTCATAATCTGGCCAAAGAAACCGGCAGCATTCCGCAGTGCGAGATTGCCATGGGCAAGGCAGTTGCGCACGTAGCCGGCACGTATGACGCTCATGGTCAGGTGACTTCAGTGGATATGAAACTGAACGCGCAGGCTATGCCGGTGGATGACCTCGAGGCGATGCTTCCGGCGCTGGGGGTCGTGTTACCTCCTAAGTCAACACTGAAGGGCGGAAATCTCAATACGACCATGGCGATCGCGGGTCCAGTTAACAAGTTGGTTACTACAGGAACGATTCGCCTGGAGAATTCTTCGCTCGCCAACTTCGATCTGGGCTCGAAACTTTCCGCCATTTCTGCGCTCTCGGGCAAGAAGACGGGCAACGACATGGTGATTCAGAATTTCAGTTCCGACGTGCGCGTCGCTCCGGAGGGCACGAAAGCCGACAACATCAATCTCAACGTGCCGTCGCTTGGAGTGGTGACTGGCGCGGGCACGGTGAGCCCGAACAACGAACTCGCCTTCAAGATGAATGCCGCGCTTGCCGGGATGGGCATTCCGTTCTCGGTGGAAGGAACCACCGCCGACCCGAAATTCGTTCCCGACGTGAAGGGGATGGCGAAGGGTATGTTGAAGGGACTGGGTAACGCCGGCGAGAAACCGGCCAGCAGTCTTACGGGATTGTTTAAGAAAAAACCGCAGTAGGCGTCAGATTCGAGAAGAGATGAGAATTATGGCCGGCATCACCGACACCATTTCCGAGGGGCTGGGGCGCTACTCGATCGGCGAGAAACTGCGGTCCATGCGCCAGCGCAAGAGCATGGGACTGGCGGAATTGGGCAGGCATACAGGGCTTTCAGCGGGTCTTTTGTCGAAGCCGGAAAGAGGAAAGTTGTTTCCCACACTGCCCACACTCTTGCGCATCGCCATGGTCTTCGGGGTGGCTGGATTACTTCTTTACCGACGAGCGCAAGCGGCGGGCGGTGGGGGTGGTGCGGCGCGAGGAGCGAGTGCGTGTCCCTGAGAAGCCCGGTGTCGAGAATGTACCGTATTACTTTGAGAGCCTCGATTACCGCGCTACGGAGCGGAAATTGAGCGCGTTTCTGGCCGATTTTCAGGAACTGCCGGGTGGAAAGGTCAAGGCCGCATCAGCATGCTGGAGTTGGAGTTTCTGTATGTTTTGAAGGGTTCGCTGGCCGTCAAAATTGGCGGCGAAGAATTTCTACTGGAGGCCGAAGGCGCGATCTACTTCGACGCTGGGCGCCGCATAGCTACCGCAGGCGGGGCTTCAAGCCGTGTACGGGCGTGATTGTGACGGTACCTTAGTAACTCGCAGGGTCACTGGTTTCGGCCAAGGTTTTTCCCCTAGCGCCATCGAACTGGATCGCAAGTGCCCGCTCCACCCCGCTCTGGCGGACAAAGTCTCTCGTGGTACCCAAATTGCACTCTATCCTTCGTTGACACCAATTACTGACCATTCCATACTCGCGGCCAAGGCCGCTCAAGTTTGCAACCTTACCGACTCAGATTGCCTCCAAGATCGGGCACGCTTCGCCGTTTCTTGCCCCCAGGCCGAGTCAATTTTCGGAAGCTCGGGTTTCAGAAATTCAGCCTCATCGTCACCTCAGGAGGACCGTCGTGCCTAAATCATCGGCTTCAAGGAAGTTTGCGCCGGCAGTATGGATCGTTATCGTTGCAGTGGCCGCGGTAGCGGCGGGGCTGGGTTTGCGCGCCCACAGCCGGAGGGCCAGTATGGCGAAACTGCAAGGCACGGTGCGTGCGAGCATGGACACTCTTCCGCTGGCGTTTGAAGCCAACCAGGGGCAGACCGACCCGACGGTGAAGTACCTGGCGCGGGGCAGCGGGTACACGGTATTCCTCACGGAAAACGAAGCCGTCTTCGCGTTAAAATCGCAGCCAGCCGCGCATGCGCAGGTCACGAGCCGGCACGCCCTCGGCGCGCCCTCAAAGGACCGGGCGAAAGATTCGGGGAGCAACGACCGGGAAGCTGCGATTCGCCTGAACCTGATCGGTGGAAATGCGCAGCCGCAGATCTCCGCCAGCAACCCCCTGCCGGGGCACAGCAATTACTTCATCGGCAATGATCGCAGCCAGTGGCGTGCGAACGTGGAACACTACGGACGCGTCTCTTACCGGGACATTTATCCGGGAGTGGACATGACGTTCTACGGTGGGCAGAAGCAACTGGAATTCGATTTCGTAGTTTCTCCGGGCGCGAGTGCATCGCCGATCAGGCTGGGCGTTTCGGGCGCAGACCACGTTGCGACCGACGACGAAGGCAACCTGGTTCTGACCGCCTCGACGGGAACCGTGCAGCTGCGCAAACCCGTGGCGTATCAGGAAAAGGACGGAGCACGCGAGCCGGTGGATGTGCTTTTTGTGCAGCACGCGACTCATCAGGTTAGCTTTGTGCTGGGCAACTACGATCACAGCCGGGCCCTGGTGATTGATCCGTCGGTAAGCTATGCCACGTACCTGGGCGGTTCAGCCGAGGACGACGCTTACGGCATCGCCATCGACGGCAATGGTGACGCCTATGTAACCGGCCAGACGGCATCGACGGATTTCCCTACGGTCCTACCGGAACAACATGCCTACAAGGGCGGGGCGACTGACGCGTTTGTGACCAAGATTTCGGCAGATGGATCTTCGCTCATCTACTCGACCTACGTGGGAGGAAGCGGCGCAGACAGCGGGAACGCGATTGCCGTGGATGGCTCCGGCGACGCGTTTGTGGCAGGCGGCACCGGTTCGTCGAACTTTCCCGGCACCACAGGCTTTTACCAACCCAGTCTGAAAGGCGGGCTGGACGCATTCGTATTTGAGTTGACCCCAACAGGAAGCGCCCTCACGTATAGTACCTACCTCGGGGGCAGCGAAGACGACTTCGCGTCGGGAATCGCGCTTTACAGCGGAAGCGCCTACGTAGTGGGCTCGACGGATTCGTCGGATTTCCCGACAAAGAATCCGCTTCAACTTAGCATTGCGGGAGGTTCCAACGGATTTGTGACGGTGTTGAACAGTTCGGGGAACGCTCTGGTCTATTCGACGTTCCTGGGCGGAGGCACGGGCGACTTTGCCTCGGCAATCGCGGTGGATTCTTCAGGAAACGCCTACGTAACCGGCGGAACGGAGAACACTGGTTTTCCTGTGAAAAACCCCCTCCAGCCGGCCTGCGGCAGTGACGGCACGTGCAACAGCGGCAAGTACGACGCCTTCGTTACCGTCTATAACCCGACTGGAAGCGCTTACGTTTATTCAACCTTTCTCGGAGGGGAAGGCACCGACGAAGGCCTGGGAATTGCCGTGGATGCGAGCGGCGACGCTTATGTCACGGGACTGACGCAGTCTGCTGACTTTCCGTTGAAGACCGCGCTGTTTCCCGCGCTGGGTGGAACTCAGGATGCTTTCGTCACGGAACTGAATCCAGGTGGGACTGCGATGGTGTATTCCACTTTCCTCGGCGGCGGCTTGTCGGATGCGGGCACCAGCATTGCGGTTGACGGGAACAAGAACGCGTATGTCACGGGCCAGACGGGCTCGTCGGACTTCCCGACGGCAAGCCCCACGCAGAGCGGATCCGGAGGAGGGAATGACGCGTTCGTGAGTGAGATCAAGTCGACGGGGTCAGCGCTTCTGTTCTCTACCTACCTCGGCGGCGCTGCCGACGAGAATACGAATGAGGGAAGCAACATCGCCTCGATCGGGTCCATCGCCGTGAACAGCACGGGCGCGAATATCTACGTTGCCGGCAATACGGCTTCCACGGACTTCCCTACGGTCGCGGCGGAACAATCGACCTACGGAACCGGGACGGACGCTTTCGTGGCGATGTACTCGACAATCCCGGATTTCACGATCTCAGGCACGGCTCTGGGCGGAGTGACGCCGGGCAACTCAAGCACGTCCACGATTACGATCGCGCCGCTCAACAGCTACACCGGGACGGTGAATTTCACCTGCTTGGTGGCCGCCGGCACCGGGGGCACGCCGCTGCCTACCTGCTCGATCCCGACGGCGGTGACGGGTGGGACGGGCACCTCCACGCTGACGGTGAACACGACCGGCGCTGCGCAGGCCAGAAACCGGGGCGCGGGCAGCATCTTCTATGCCGTGTGGCTGCCGTTTGTTGGACTGTCTCTCGTAGGCATGCGCTACACGACCGCTGGCTCCCGGAGGAAGAAGTTGCTGGGCTTCCTGCTTCTTGGAGTGATGATGACGGCGCTGTTCCTGCTGCCGGCTTGCAGCAGCAGCAGCAACGGTGGGGGCGGGGGTGGTGGAGGGTGCTCGGGTTGTACGCCGCAGGGCACCTACACGGTGACGGTTACGGGAACGGATTCCACGAACGCGAACCTGACCCACTCCGTGAGCCCGGCGCTCTCGCTTACGGTCACCGACCCGCTTCCATGAATTGGGCTGGACCATTCGGTGAGTCCCGCCCGCTCAGCACAACGACGGCCGTCTTCCGACAGAGAAGGCGGTCGTTGCTTTTTGGCGGGAACGCTTTGCTACGCCGATTTCGATCTGGAAGTAGTGGTGCAGTTTGGCTTACGCGTTAGGCCGGGTGAGCGGGAGATCCCTTCGGGTTCGCTCAGGGCAAGCTCTTCCCCGCACCTGAAAAACGGCTCCGTTCAGGATGACCCCTTGGACCGCGACCGCGGCCGGAGGGCGGCATGATGGTAGTATGGATAATTCCGTGGGAATGATTCCTGGAGGATGCAGCCGCGGGGAAAGGTCTGCGGTAAAATGGGACGCTGATTTTCCGCACCGCCGCACGGGTTGGCGGGCAGCCTTTGCGTAGACTTGTGAATCGTAGATACTTGAACCAACTTAGTTGAACCAGCTATTTGAACCGAAACCTGCTCATGTTGAAATCCCTGTCGCCGCAGTTCATGTGGTCTAAAACCGAACCGATGCAATTGAAGTCGTCGAACCTGAGGCCATCGCAATCGAGGCTCATCGTCCTGGCCAAGCGCGCCGCGGTGCTGGCATTGTGCGGGCTGGCGGGTTTTCTGACTTTGCCGGCGGCGGCGGTCGCGCAGAACTTCACGCTACAAGCGCCGGCGCTGTCGGAGAATGCGATCGACCCCGGCGGCTCCTCTTTTGCGACCGTTACGGTAGGCGCGGAGCCCGGCTTCAGCGGAGCGGTCGATCTGAGTTGCCAGGTAACGCCGACCCAGCCGCAGACAATCGTCAATGCACCGCAGTGCACTGTAAGTCCGGCGAGCGTGACGCCGCCTGCCAGCGCTTCGGCCACGATCACCACGACGGGCGGGACGACGGACCCGACGACAACAACCAGTTACAACGTGACCATCACGGGCACAGCCGCTTCGAACAACCAGACCACCACGACGCCGCCACTCTTTATGACGGTGATCGACGTAGCGCCGCAGTTCACCATCACGGTGGAGAAGACGGTGGTTCCCGCCAGCGTGCCGGCCGGCAACAGTGGCGTAGGCACGATCGCCATCAATCCGATCAACGGCTATGTGACTCCCGAGGGCGGTATCACGCTTTCGTGCAGTTCCATCACTCCGCTGGTGACCGTTCCTCCTATTTGTAAGTTCGACAACCCGGTGACGATAAGTCCAGACCAGCAGGTGGCGACTTCATCGCTCACGATCACCAGCTTCGGCCCAGTGGTGACTACCACGGGATCGCTGTTTG
>Ga0210390_10002163_pt1 | contig 17697 bp, 18 predicted proteins | sample IncBWH11OmetaG_FD_161050 | JGI IMG/M metagenome (GOLD analysis project Ga0210390, IMG submission 161050) | Forest soil microbial communities from Barre Woods Harvard Forest LTER site, Petersham, Massachusetts, United States - Inc-BW-H-11-O ... | reverse complement strand
GTTTTGGGCTGATGGGGCTAGTAGACACTCGTTACAAGCGGTTGTTGCTGCCGCTCGACATCATGTGGATCAGGCTCGGAGACAACAAAGCGCTCCCGTTCCCGAACTTGATGGTCAACACGGCAAAACTCAAGGCGGATGAATTTATCCTGACTCCAAAAATCGGTTACCGGTTGATCGATGAGGAGAAGATCAAGGTCGACGCACTTGTGGGATTCCGCTATTGGCACTTTGGGGAGAACCTGAAGTTTGTTCCCTCCAATTTCAATTTGAATTTCTCGAGCTCGCAGAATTGGGTGGATCCGGTGGTCGGGGGCCGAATCACAGGAAACCTCTCGTCCAAAGTGGTAGTAGTTGTTGCGGGCGACGTTGGCGGCTGGGGTACGGGCTCGCAACTGGATTATCAAGTGGCTGGCATTCTCGGTTACAGCATAAAACCGAGTCTGACGCTGCAGGCGGGTTATCGCTATTTATACGTGAACTATCGCAGCGGAGGCACGATCATACAGCCCACCACCTCAGGTGTGCTGTTCGGCGCAACCTTGAACCTTAAATAGATTCTCGACGTCTTTCATCTTGCCACTGGAATAACAAATTCGTACTGCGACGGAAACCTCCTCTTCGTCGACCCGACTGAGCAAATGTTGACGTAAATCCATTCAAGAAACGAATAAAAGATGGGGGTCCCTCGCTCGAATTTTTTAGGCAAGACCTGTCAATGTTGACAATATCCGCAAATGTGTCCGAATCGTACCCTGCTGTTGGCTAGGGTGGAGGACCCGGGCTGAGACTATTCCACGCTTCGTTCTAAGGAGAGGCACCCTCAAGGCCTTTCCAAAGACTCTTTTCCGGGTTCTCCAAAAATCCAGGCTGGAAGTCTCCGTGACGGTCTCGGCGGAATCTGTCCGAGGTGACACCGTGCTTGTGCCGGGGCCGTGCTTGTCGGTACGCGGGATCGCGGCTGGCCGCGCCGAATTACGAAACAGAGCTGCACGCTCGTTTATTACCGGCCGCAAGTGGACGCGAGCGGCTAGGGCGGCGGAGGTAGTCGCCGACGATAATGTTTCGTCTGGATCGCCGCTGTGAGCTTAACGGATTTCAATTCAGACCAAGGAGAATTCGATGAGTCGTGTCACCGGTCACGCGGTTTCAATCGGCAAATGCTCGATGGTGTTATTCGCGCTGGCGTTTGTCGCTGGTTTACCTGCGGTTGCGCAGAATGTAGAGCTAGAGCAAAAACTGGCGGCCGTGAAGCAGGCTGCAGCCGAAAATAAACAGCGACTTCAGCAGTATCAATGGACCGAAACAACGCAGCTCACACTGAAGGGAGATCCGAAGCCTTCGTCTGAAAAATTGTGCCAGTACGGTCCCGACGGGCAGGTTCAAAAGACTCCGATCGGCCCGCCGCCGCAACAACCCAGTGGCGGAAGGCTAAAGCAACGGGTCATTGAGAAGAAGAAGGGGGAGTTGCAGGAGTACATGGAAGAAGTAAAGGGCGTCCTCAGCATGTACGTGCCGCCTGAGGGACAAAGAATGCAGCAGGCTTATCAGTCCGGCAATCTCGCATTGAATCCCGCTGGAGGTGTCCTGAATTTGATCTTCAGGAATTACGCCCAGCCCGGTGATCAAATGACTCTCACTTTCGATCCAGGCACGAAAAAGATCACGGCTCTGAGCGTCAACACGTATATGGGTGAGGCGAAAGACGCGGTGACGTTGCAGGTTCAAATGGCCAGTTTGCCCGACAGCACTAACTATGCGCAGCAGACGATCCTCAACGCGACTGCCAAACAGCTTGTCGTGACGACCACGAACTCGAATTACCAGAAACTGAGCAGGTAGTAGAGACGGGGCGTCGAAACGTGAATTTTGTCCAGCATCCGTTGGGCGGGGCAGTCTTGCCCCAGGGTATAAGGGAACAGACTGACGCGGATTCTCCTATCGCCATTGTGAAATGCGCTCAGCCGACCTTGTGCGACTCAGCGTGATTGATTGTCATTTTTGACAGTTATGCCCCGCTCCCGCCAGGAGCAGAATTGGCCCGTATGCGAAGATGCGGAGGCGTTATGAAAAGATGCAAATCGCTTGTTCCACAACTAATCGGGCTGATTGTGGCGATTTGCATCGTAACTCTGACGAATGGAGCCGCAAGTTTCTCGCAGACCGGAAACTCGCCGGCAATGACTGCAGATCAGCTTGATAAGCTTGATAAGCTCCTGGCCCCCGTCGCGCTATACCCGGACGCCCTGCTCATGCAGGTCTTGGCGGCTTCCGTGAATTCGCAGGAAGTTCTAGACGGAGGCAATTGGCTGCTACAGAACAAGAGTCTCGAGGGAGATCAACTTGATAGCGCCGCAAAGGCGGTTGGATTCGGCGCCGCCATGATCGCGCTGTTTCATTTTCCGCAAGTTGTGGACATGATGTGCTCCGAAATTGACTGGACCAAGCAGCTGGGAGAAGCGTTCAAGGCGAACCAGAGTGCAATTCTTGACTCGGTGCAGCGGCTGCGGCTCCAGGCGAAACAGGCCGGGAATTTGCAAACCACTCCGCAGCAGACCGTCACAACTCAGCAAACCAGTGGCCAACAAATAATCGTGATCCAGCCCACTAATCCTCAAATCATTTACGTCCCGCAATACAATCCAGTGCAGGTATATGTTGCACCCCCGCCTAGCCAGCCAGCCACGGGTGTCATAATCGCATTCGGCGTCGGCATGGCCGTTGGAGCGATGTTTAGCAGCAACAATCACTATTACTACCCGCGCTGGGGCTACGGTGGCGGCGTGTACTATCGAGGCGGACCGTGGGTGGTCCATCATTATGCTTATCGTCCGGTGTACGGTCCCAACTATCACCGCGCGACTTTGTACTATCGCCCGCCGAATTATGCGTACGCGTATAACCGACCCTATCCCGGAAATACTCACTACAATCCGAACAACTACTACAACAATTATCGCGGCAACACTAACAATCAAAACAAAAGCAACAACACAATCAATCGGAACGTCAGCGGAAACAATGTCACGATCAACACGGGCAATCAAGTCAACAAGTCGGGAAACACGGTTGCAAAGACCGGCAACGCGCAATCGAATCCGACCTGGAAGGGCCAGACAACTTACAACGGCAGTAAAGCTAATAACGGCAACGCGGCCGCCAATCCCACCCGAAATCCCTCTACCACCAACAATAGAGCCAACTATTCAACTCAAGCACAAAATCAGTCCGTGAAACCTGACCGCGGCTATTCCTCGGGCTCGGCGCCGTCATCCCCGGCGCGAGCCGCTTCTCAACCTGCCGCCCAAACGCGGCCTGCGGGAGCATTCGAAGGGGCGGGAAACAGCGGACGATCAGAAAAAACGGCAAGCCAGCGCGGCGCGGCGAGCACGCAGGGAAGCAGAGGGAAAAGACAATGACGACTCAAGGTTCCATTCAGGTTCGGGAACTAAGACTGGCACTGGTCGCGTTGCTGATCCTTGGGTGTCTTGTGACGTCCGTACCCTTGGCCGCGCAGGCAATCGACGGACAGAAAACCTTCGCTTCGTCTGTGGAAGCGGTGAAAAATCTGATGGACGCTGCGCGGTCGGGTGATCCGGCTCAACTCATTCCAATCATTGGTCCCCAGGCGGCAGATCTGATTTCCTCAGGCGATCTGGGCGCCGCCAAGCAAGTCCTCGCGAACTTCGTCAAAGCCTACGATCAGAAACATGCAATTTCCACTGAAGCGCAGGGCTTCGAATTCTTACAAGTCGGGACCGGCGATTGGCCATTCCCGTTTCCGATCGTCCGTGACGGCAAGACATGGTATTTCGACGTTGATCGCGGCAATGAGGAAATCCTCGATCGCCGAGTCGGCCGGAACGAACTTGGTGCCATTGCGGTGTGCGAAGGGTTCCCGCAGAGTCAGAAGGATTACGCTTCGAAGGGGCATGATGGCAACTCCAGCGGTATCTACGCCCAGCAATTTAACAGCGACCCAGGCAAACAAAACGGCCTCTATTGGCCCGTTTCGAAGGGTGAGCCCGAGAGCCCGATGGGGCCCTTGGTCGCAAGGGCCGCCTCGGAAAAATCTCTGCAGCAATCAGGAGGAGAGGCACTCCCCTATTACGGCTATTTTTATAGGATACTCGTTGCACAAGGGCCAGACGCAGAGGGTGGAGTGAAAAGCTACCTCGTCGACGGAAAACTGACCGGCGGCTTTGCGCTGATTGCCTATCCCGCACAATATGGCTCCAGCGGAGTTATGACCTTCATTGTCAATCAAGACGGCATTGTCTATCAGCAGGATCTCGGCGAGCAGACAACTGACACAGCATCTAAAATCACCGCCTACAATCCAGATGGTTCATGGCAGCCAGCGCAGGAGTAATTTTCATAGAGTCTAACTGCTGCTCGGCTCAGGTTTTCAGTTTAAATCAACAACTGCGGAGTGCCATTGGAAGGGCCTGAGCACCATGGCAAGAAAACAACGCACCGCGTTCGTTCCTAAATCCAGGGTCACGAAGCCGACATATCGGTTGAAAATCGTCTTGTGCGTAGCGCTGCTTTCGGCGGGGCTCGGCATCTGGAAGCTCGCGAGCCGGTCCGTTCACGCGACTAAACTCCCGGAGGCGGCGACTGCGAAGGAACCATACGCGGTTTCGAGCGGTTTCGCGCCGACGGTTGAAAACAAGAATTCTCCCACAGGGCCTGCGCCTCAAGGCATGGCCTGGATACCCGGCGGTGAATTCTCAATGGGCGCGCAGGATCCACCGGCAGGGGACCAAGTTGGCATGCAGGCGACGTTGGATTCACGTCCGATTCATCGCGTGTACGTGGACGGTTTCTGGATGGACCAGACCGATGTCACGAACGCACAGCTCGCCAAATTCGTGAAGGTGACAGGATATGTCACGGTGGCGGAACGCAAACCCAAGGCAGAAGACTTTCCGGGAGCACCGCCAGAAAACCTTGTGGCCGGATCGGTAGTTTTCTCGCCTCCCGATCACGCAGTTCCCTTGAACGACCACTACCAGTGGTGGGCGTATATTCACGGCGCGAATTGGCGCCACCCGCTCGGCCCAGCTTCGAACATCGAGGGAAAGGCGGACTATCCCGTAGTCCAAGTCGCGTATGAAGACGCCGTGGCTTATGCCACATGGGCCGGAAAGCGATTGCCAACCGAAGCCGAATGGGAATTTGCGGCCCGCGGCGGCCTGACGGGCAAGCCATTTGTTTGGGGCGATGATTTTCGACCTCTAGGAAAGTGGATGGCAAATACTTTTCAAGGGCATTTTCCCGACAAGGACTCGGGAGAAGACCATTACGTGGGCATTAGTGCCGTGGCGCAGTTTCCGGCCAATGGCTACGGTCTTCATGATATGGCGGGAGACGTGTGGCAATGGACGAGTGACTGGTATCGGCCGGATTACTACCAGCAACGAGTGGACGCGGGCGACCTGGTGCGAAATCCAAGCGGACCAGATGCACCTTACGACGCCGACGAACCGAACGAGCGAAAGAAAGTCCAACGGGGCGGTTCGTTCTTATGCACCGACCAATATTGTTCGCGTTACATGGTGGGTACGCGAGGGAAGGGGGAGATAAGCACGGGCACGAATCACCTTGGCTTTCGCTGTGTGAAAAATCTGTCGCCAACTACGCCTTAATAATCTGCGAGTTACTCGCTTGCTTCTTCGTTCAACTCGATCAGCCCAACGTCGCTTCCCCCCCGCGTGAATTGGATTGTCATTTCTGACAATTACGGTGCGAGCCCGTGGGGGGCTAGCATCACCGAACTTGGCTCGCACGAACTGATTGGCAGCCGTTTTTTCGGTGAGCGCAGCGAACCAACGAGGAGTACGCAAATGACCTGGATGGAAAAAGCTTCCCTGTTTGCACTGCTGGTCTCAGCCCTGGGACTTACACCGTCAGCAACGCGAGCGCAGGATGTTCCGGTTTTCGAAATCGATCACTCCCAGAGCACGATGAAGTTCAATGTGAAGGCGTCTGTAGCCATCGCGGGTACGTTTGACAAGTGGGACGCCAGTCTTACGTTCACCTCGCCTGACTTAGCGACAGCGGTTTTGGATATCAAAATCCAAGCCGCCTCGGTGAACACCGGTAGCGGCATGAAGGACGGCAAGCTGAAGGGCAAAGACTTCTTCGACGTCGAGCACAATCCGTTGATCACCTTTCACTCCACCAAGGTTATCCAGACCGGCCCAGACACTGTCGAATTTGATGGTGATTTCACGATTCGCGGTGTGACCAAGCAAGAAAAACTGACTTTTACAATTAACGGAAAAGGAACCGGCACCGGCTCGATTGCGGGCACTATGGCCTTTGACCGCAAAGAGTACGGCATGAATAGCGGCATTCCCTTTATTAAGATCGCTGACCGGGTCGAGGTAATCGTGGACCTTGCGGGGAAACGAGTCGGCGGTCCTCCGGTGGTATTTAAGCAATAAATAGCTCATCCACCTTGTAAAACCTACTGCACCGAATGTCCTCGGGACTTTAAGGCTCAATTCGCACCGGTGGACGGGAATGTCTCGCCCGCCGCAGAGGCAGTTGAAAAAATTGGGATATGCCGAGCAACACTTTCGTCGTAACAATCGAGAGGCATCAATTGGGCATCTGAAACGACTCTCGAAGGTCGTGGTAGTTTGTGGGTTTGTCTTCTCAATGGCAGTGGCGGCATTCGCCCAAGATCCCAATCCGAACTTTAATGAGGAACTTGATCAAGAGACGCCACAGCAGCAAAAACAGGAAGCCCAAAAGCCCGACGCAAAAGCTTCTGCCGGGGATCTCGCCAAAGCTACTCAGAATCCGGTCGCAAGTCTAATCAGCGTTCCTCTCCAAAACGTTACCGATTTCAACATCGGACCATTCGATAGGGACCGCAACACGATTATCCAGGTCCAGCCGGTGATTCCACTTCCACTTGGCCAAAACTGGAACCTCATCACCCGCACCATCGGAGGGCTTGTCTTTCAACCCAACATCGCGCAGCCAAACCAGGGTACTTTTGGCCTAAACGACATCAACCCCTCGTTCTTTCTGTCTCCGGCAAATCCGGGAAAGCTGATCTGGGGCGCAGGTCCCACATTTCTGATCCCTACGGCGACGGATAATGTTCTTGGAACCGGGAAATTCAGCATAGGGCCGTCGGCCGTCGCTCTGATTCAACCGTGGAAGTGGACGCTGGGAGTGCTGGTCAGCAACCTGTTTTCGGTTGCAGGTCCGTCGAACCGGGCTGACGTCAATGCCTTCACCTTGCAGTACTTCATCAACTACAACCTCAAGAAAGGCTATTACCTCACATTCGCGCCTATCATTACGGCCAACTGGAATGCGCCTAGCGGCAATGTTTGGCTCGTTCCGGTCGGAGGCGGCACCGGAAGGATCATGCGACTGGGATTTCAGCCTGTAAACGTCAGTGTCCAAGCCTACGGGAACGCCAAACGCCCGGACAACTTTCCGTCCCCGACATGGCAGCTAAAATTTCAAATCGCATTTTTGTACCCGAAGAAGCCCAGGGGATAGCAGCGAATACCCCGAATTTCCCTTGTTACTTTTGACAATTAGCAGCCCGTCGTGACTTGTGTCAGTGTGTCGTGGCGCTGGGTGAGGCAGCCAATATGAAGACTACTCGTTCCAGTTGTGCGTTGATAGCCGGCATACTCATGACGGTCGTTTTGACGATGGCGGCTGCCAAGATCGGCCCGCAGGATAAGCCCAAGCGGGAAGTCATTCAAGCGCAAGCCATGGGCCAGAACAGGGCGGCGGGCAAGACTTTCAACGTGACCGTCTCAATCGAATCGTATTCTACGCCCGACGATCAAAAGTCACTCATTAGCGCTTTCAATCAAGGAGGCCAGGCCGCCCTCTCAAAAACTTTGTCCAAGATGCCATCCCAGGGTCGAGTAGCAGTCACCGGCACTCTGGGTTACAGCATCGCATACGTCCGCACGTTTCCGAGTGAGAACGGACGCACAATTCGGTTGATCACGGATCGCCCAATTCGGTTTGCCGAGGCCCGTGAGAACGGACGCTCGACGGATTATGACCTGTCCGCGATAGAACTGAATCTGAACAACGATAAAGCGAAGAGTTTAGGAAGTTTGATCATAGGGTTGCGGGTGAAAGTGGATAAGGACAATCAGCTGGTTTTTGAGAGTTATGGCTCCGGACCATGGAAGCTAGTGAATGTAATGGAACGCTAATGCTTCGGATTTTGTGGTCGAACTCGCGCGCCGACCGTTGTTAATGCGATTTCTGACCTAGGCGTAGCGAGCCGTTGTCGGTCAAGCGACGCGACCCTTACAGGAGGAATCAAGATGAAGAAGCGAATCGCCGTGTGGCTACCGTTTTTCGTGCTCCTCGCCACTTGTCCAGCGGCTTTGGCACAAAATAAAGCGCAGCCGGAAGCGGCAAAAGACCAATCCGCGCAATCGGGGTTGACCGACGCCCAGAAGAAGAATGTCCAGGCGTACGTCGAACTCATGCGCATCGATGTGCGTGACCAGAAGGCGGAAATAATGGGTTCCGTCATGCAGTTGAACATCGATGACGCGGCGAAATTCTGGCCGATCTACAGCGAGTACGACGCCGAGTTAACCAAGCTTAATAATCTGAGGGTCCAGAACATTACGGACTATGCGGCAAATTACTTACAAATGACGGATGCAAAGGCCGACGAGCTAATTCAAAGCGCCTTGGACTACCAGAAGCAACGTGGTGAGCTGCTCGCAAAGTACTACGAACGCATGAAACAAGCGCTGGGAGCAATCACTGCCGCGCGTTTCCTGATGGTGGAGCACCAGCTGCTTTTGCTCATTGATCTTCAGATCGCGTCTTCTCTACCGGTCGTTGAACAAGGCTCGTGAACGCAATGAAGGAGAGGAAAGACATGCGAAATGTGATTGTTTGTACGGCGGCCGTATTATTGGGACTTGCATCGGCACAAGGCGTTTCCTTTGCCAAAGGCTCATCGGCCGGTTTGAAGCCAGTCCGCGCTGAGGATGCGTCGTCCGCCGCCCAAGGTACGAAGAGGATTAACATACCTGCGGGAACGCGAATTTTGATCCGCATGATTGATTCGATCGATTCAACTAAACAGAAGGCCGGGTATCGCTTCACCGCCAGTCTCGAAACCAATCTCCAGGTGGACAACCTAGTGGTGGCGCCCAGGGGAACGACGGTGTACGGGCGCCTCACATCTGCTGAATCGGCGGGCAGGATGTCAGGCAGTTCCGAACTGACTCTCGAGCTGACCGACATCGTGATTAACGGCACCGCCTATCCGCTTCTGACCAGCACCTACGAAGTGAAGGGCCAAGGAGAAGGTAAGAAGACTGCGCGCAAAGTCGTCGGCGGCGCGGGACTAGGTGCACTGATCGGCGGAATTGCCGGAGGTGGAAAAGGAGCCGGAATCGGTGCGCTTGCGGGCGCTGGTGCTGGAACAGCGGTCGCCGCTTCCAAAAAGGGCCAGCAGCTAACCATACCCAGCGAAACTCTCCTCGAATTTCGCCTGCAGCAGCCCGGATCGCTGCCCGTCGCGTCTTGATTTTAGGTAGATCGGATGGCGTCTTCAGAATCTTTCACGTTAGCGTGGGTGCAGGGACTGAGCTAGGCCTATTAGGTTTTCCGGAGTCACGCGAATGACGCCGTTACGCGGGCTGTCTATATCTGCGATAAGAAGAAATGCGATGGAGAGAACGAGCGGCAGAACCACCAGATGAATGATTCCCGGTCTAGCGCGGCGCGCGCCATAGCCGAACATCACATTGGCAAATATGGCGATAACGAACATCATGACCCATGCTGCGGTGGGAATCCGATTTGACCAGGCAGCCTGCGTGTATCCCTGCGAGTTCAACACATCGTTCATGCCTGACATGGCCAAAGCAAGCAAGGGTGTCGGCGGCTCTCCACTAGCCTGGACAGCGGACCACAGTTCGGTCTGCAAGTGGACAGTAGCACCATTGATCTGTCGCAGCCGAGTCTTGTCCCGGGTTTGATAGAACAGAATGCGCTGGTCGAGATAGTCGCTCAGCAGAGTGCGCACTCTCGCCGCATCGGCGGTAGGAAGCAGGTCCGCCCGGACGTATTCAGTGCTGATCGCGTTTGCTTCCACGTCTTCATAGTTCTTGCGCTGGTCATACCGACTGGTGGCCATTGAAAAGCTGAACCCGATAATGAGCCCGAGCAGCGTCAGAACTGCGGCCACAACAACTTCGAGATCATGGCGCAAGTCTTCTTCCAGCGGGTGTCGTTTGCGAAACACAGCACCGCTCCGCGCCGAGAGCCATAGCACGACGAACGAAAATAAAAAAACAAGGAACGGCCACATATTCGCACCCCGCGACTTCTTGTTCCGCAGTGATCACTTTAGGGGAATAGGACCTGGGCTCGGACATACCCACACGGACCATGGTGGTCGAATGGAATGCGCAAGCTTGACCCTGCTAATTTCGATTTGGACGACGAATTATGGCCGAGAAGCGGAGCTTGCTTTACCGCGGCGCAAATGGAGCGCGCCTCCCGGTCGAGTCGGTTGAAGGGGCGCGCTTCCGTGACGCGTCCATGAATCCTTCTCTTTCCGCCTCGTCTGAAAGTGATCTCACTCGAGCGGCATCCCTGAGCCGCTCTCGAAATCGGCGCGGACAATTTCTTGCATCATTATTCTGCTGAAGAATCCAACTGCTGGCCTAGCTGGTCCAGCTTCGCCTTGTTCTGCCCGTAATCAATCGTCGCAGCGATCTCATCTCCAAGATCGCTGGCGATTCGCGAGTTAGCCTTTAGATACTCGGGGTAAGGGGGAGCAGTCGGGCGGCTCTTGCTTTTGTTCAGGCGATCGATGGCGGCGTTCATATTCGTAGCCAAATCATTTGCGAATCCCGTTATGCGATCAATCGCTTCCTGTTGCCAGGCGCTAGCTATAGTTCGGTGTGATTGCAAACCGCGCATGTTCTGCTGCAGCTGATTGACGTCAGCCTTGATCTTCTCGAGTGCCGTAGAATGCGTTTGCCAACTTAGCCCGGCGTTTTGCGTGTACGATTCCATTTGCACCGCATCTTTCTTGATCTTGGCGACGATCACCTTTGCGTCGTTCAACTGGCCGGTGACGCTGGCGTTGTCACTGGCGGCCTGCGCGCTCGCTGGGCTCGGGATCGCGACACAGATAAGCCCCAGGACCAAACCGCAAAGCAGGTTTCTTGGATTCATATTTTCTCCTCTGTTTAAAGCGTCGTGTGATGGTCTGGATGTCTTTCATCGCGCTCTGTTTTGAAATTGGACGGAAAACGAAAGGCTTGCCCCTTTGCAGAGTACGAAAGGACAAAGGACCACTCAATTGTCAAAACTTACAGGTCACCCAGGACCGCCTGCCTAATTGTGAGCTCGTCGGCCCGCCGTTTTATCGGACCAACGTAATCAGCCTGAGCAAATCGTGAACCGGAATCGCTCGTCGTGATTGTTCTCAAATAGAGCTGGTAGTTTTGACAATGTTCCGCCGAGCGTTCGTCTTCTACTTTCTATGGGTTACCGCCGGTACGCAGGAAATTGGGTGCGTGAATTCGGCGCTGCTCATGGCAATCGAAGGCCGAACTTTACGAAAATCCGAGGTTGTGTGCAGGTCAATTGCTTGGGCCGAGCTGGTTTTCCCGGCTTGGTTTGTCTTCTTGGCGTGTTGCTTGGTTAGCGTCCCTTGTCAGGGGCAAGAAAATCAACCAGCGGACAAGCCATCGTCCAACACAGCTTCACAGCAAGCGACGGAGAAGACTGCGGGACAGAATTCGCAGCCCCCCACGGCTGAGGAGCAAGAGCAGCAGCCGAAGAAGAAAAAAAAGTCAGGCGGACGAGGGGCCTTTGTGGTTGCGCCCCTTCCGATATCGAGCCCTGCGATTGGTTCGGGAATCGTACCCGTACTTGGGTATATCTTCCCCTTTAGCACCAAGGACAAAATATCGCCCCCTTCCACGATAGGCGTCGCAGGCCTCGTGACGAACAACGGCAGCCGGGGATTTGCAGTGGGAGGACAACTCTTTGTGAAAGACAATGCCTATGAGATCACGTCTGGTTTCGCCCGCGGCAACGTAGACTACAGCATATACGGCAACGGGGTTGCCAGCGGCTTGAAGCTACCTCTGCAACAAACCGGCCATGCGTTCTTTGGAGAAGTCCTGCGCCGCGTTGGATGGAAATTGTTTGTTGGTCCAAGATTCATCACCGGGAGTTCCTTTGTTACAGTCAAGCCCAATGATGTAATGAACTTCCCGATCCCTCCGGGCGTCGGATTGCACACCACTCTCACATCCATTGGAGCGCGGCTGACCCGCGACACGCGCCCCAACCACTTCTACCCGACTGGCGGAACGTTTTTTACTTTCACGTCAGATTTCTTTTCCCAGGCACTGGGCAGCAAGTACTCATTCCAATCGTTCCGAACCGAGTTCGACAAATACTGGAGCGTAAGCAAGGCTCAGGTCCTTGCCTACGATGCCTATTTCTGCGCGACGAGCGGCGCCCCTCCGTTCTATGGGAATTGTATTTACGGGACCAGTAACGAACTACGAGGCTATACGGCGGGGCGCTACTTCACTCGCGACTCGCTCGCAACACAATTGGAATATCGGTTGGTCTTACCGAAGAAGTTTGGCTTGGTCGCGTTCGGCGGCCTTGGTAGCACGATTCCAGGCGGAAGCCAATTGTTACAGCGAGTGCAGACCAGCCATTTCCTGCCTGCGGGAGGCGGGGGATTACGGTTTGAGCTAAGTAAGAAGTACCACGTCAATCTTCGAGCCGATATCGCCCAGGGGCGGGACGGTCACACATTCGCGATGGGTGTCGGCGAAGCCTTCTGACGCGATCAGGCACCGTCGTGTCGATGAGGTTTTCTTTTTCGGCGAACGCTGCCCAATTCACACGAAGTGTTCGCGCGATGCGCGAGTGCCGCGCCTTCAGCGTTTCCGAATCACGGAAAAGCAGCTCACTTGAACCAGAATGGCGGCGAACCGGAGAGCCTTGAGGCTTATCGGCGAAATTGCTTGGCCGCAGGAGTTGAAAGATGATCGCCGGAATACATGCGTTCCCACGCGCTGCTTGCATTTTGTTCCTCGCCCTGCTCGCGGTGTTTCTATGTTCATCGGCTGAGGCGAAACGAAAAGACGTCGTCATTATGAACAATGGAGATCATTTCACGGGACAAGTAAAGCGTCTCCAAAATGGCTTGCTGTACATCGAAACGGACTATATAAGCGGAACTATCGGGCTCGATTGGAATCAGGTGGAGTCCGTCCAAAGCACCGCTACTTACAGGATTGTGTTAAACAACGGTAAGAGAGTAGAAGGAAAAATTGAGAAGGTCTCCCACGAAAAGGCCACGGAAGCGGACTTCCTGATTCGAGAAGCAACTGAAGAAGTGCAGATACCGTCGGCAGAAATTGTGAGCATGGAAACGAAAAAGCCTACTTTCTGGACGCAACTGCAGGGTTCTATGGATCTTGGCTACAGCTTCTCCAGTGGCAACAGCCAGACCGCGTTGGACGTTAACACGAACGCGGCATACCGGACCGCGGGATGGGAGGCGGCGACTGCATACGACTCTACGTTTGGCGGTCAGGCGGGAGCGCCAAAGACAAATCGTCAAGATTTTCAGGCGACATTCGCTAAGTATCTGAACAGAAATTCCTACGTTCTGGCTTTGTCCGATTTTCTCCACAGCAGTCGGCAAGATCTGACCTTACGCACCACTCTCGGCGGGGGCTACGGACGCTACTTGAAGCGGACCACTAACACCAACCTTTCATGGCTCGCAGGCGTTGTCTTCGTTAACGAGTCCTTTGACACCGCTGCGGCGCGACCGTCGGACCAAAGCGCCGAGGCTCTGGTCGGATTGGAATACAGCATGATTCGATTCGATTTTGGGGAATTCAATTCGCAGTTGCTGACATTTCCGGGACTGACCGACACGGGCCGCATTCGCATAACGACGAATAATGCACTCACCATCAAGCTGAGAAATAATTTCCATCTGGCCTTCACGTTCTGGGATAACTTCGATAGCAGACCCCCCTCGACCGCCAAGCGAAATGAGCTAGGAGTAAGCTCGGGAATTGGGTGGTCGTTTTAAACAACTGCGCGGCATGGTGTCTATGCCGTCCTTACGAGCCTTGAGGTTGAACGGTCCGCGAAGAATCACACAGATCGCGACCGTCATGGGAGACTCATCTTGAGAAGACACGCTGTCCTTCTTTTGGCGGTTTTGGCCGGGCTGACCTTCTTGGGCGGTAAATCCACGAAGTTCGTCTTCACCTGGACGAACCCAAGCTATTCGGGCGCGCATTTCAAGAATATTCTCGTGCTCGGTATAAACGGCAAGGTAGAGAACCGAGCCGAGTTTGAGGACCGGCTCTCCGCGGCGATAACTCGGCCGGGAATCCAGGCCATTCCGAGTTATTCGCTTCTTCCCAGGCCCAATTCGACGCCCATTGATGTTAATGCATTGAAGGACGTCGTTCGCGGGCAAAATATTGACGCGATCGTAGCCTCTAGGTTGGTAAGGGTGAATCAGAAGGTCACATATATTCCGGGGCAGGCTTACGTCCCTTATCCGTACTACAGCACGTTCTATGGCTATTACGGCGCCATCTACCCAGTGGTCTATTCCCCCGATTATCTCCGGGTGGACAAGACCGCACAAATCGAAACAAATTTCTATTCAGCCGCTAAGCCGGATGGCGAACTTATCTGGACCGGCACAAGCGATACGATAAATCCCCGCTCGCCGATGAAGGCTATAGACGCAGTTGTGAAACTCGTCGTTCAACAGTTGGAGAAAGAGAAGATAATCTAATCGGTACGGCGCAATGCCGCTTGCGCTTGAAACTTCGGGGAAAAGTTTCACGCTTTTCGTGCATGCAAACATCGACTTCGATCGATCAAGCTCGAGCGGCTCGTGCGGTTTCTTCCGTGCTGGTCTTTCGCTCCGTTTATTTCAATCAAGGATTGCTCGAGGGCTCGTGGGTGGAGCGTCGATGCGAGAATGATTTCAATGGCTTCTGTTTGAGCTGTTCTAGTTTCTCGGCAGGCAACGCAAGTTCTATGTGGCCACAATCCAGACAAACGAAAATATCTTGGCAAATATAGAGCGGGGGTTGATTCACGTTTTCGGGCTCGCGAAAAGCGATCGTCATTTCAGACTTGAAGCTTCGCTGGTTGCCGGACTTGCATCCGTTGCAAGGCATGGTACTTCCTCCGCGGCTCGATTCTAGCACCAGTCGTTGCATATGGGCACCGCACATCCTGACGACCTGACGACGCGAGGCGGAATTGCTGAGAGTGCCAAATGGGGTGCCGAAGAGTCGAAAGCCGCCCTGTTTTCTCTGACGTTAGTCGGGCCGGCCGACCCAGGAGTACTGCCACCCTACCGAAATCGTTTGATAGTTTCCGCCGTAGCTTATGTATGCGCCATTGTCATAACTCATTTTCAACGACTGGTGCCTACCGATCGGAATCGAAGCGGTTGCACCGATCCGGGAATTTCTCTGTAGGGTTAGCGGATTACCCGTTCCATTCAGGCTTGTCTCACCTCCGTGCCAGAAGTTCGCATCCAGTGACACCCAAAGTCGCGGTTTGAAGTCGTAGCTCAGATGCCCCTCAAATGCCGCCACCGGAGCCTCGGTTTGGGTTTGGGTTCCGGGAAAGAACGGATTGTGCGAAAAGAATTCTGGATTTGTTGTGAAGAACCATGCCGCAGCGTATGCATCAAGTATCAAGTGTCCCCATCGCTGCGAATAGCCAATCTCTGGTTTGAACGCCCAGCGGTTATTTCCCCAGTTAATCAGCTTCGTCGGATCGTATTGGCCGGTGGGAGATACAATCTTCAAGCTTGCACCAAGCAGCCACTTTTGCCGCCAGTGTTGAAAGTCCTGAAGGGGCATGGCCGGTCCGCCCTTCAGGTTGACTGCAAAGCGAAAGACCGAATCGAGCAATCCGGAGCGATAAGCGTGCTGCGCGGCGCCCGTCACAGTTCCATTAAAATTTCCCACGCCATATGGCAGGGCGGCAGTCACGTTGGCCGAACGCCCGAAGAAATTCAGCGAGTGGTAGTAAGTCAAGATGGGGACGCTGATATGAGCAACCGCCCCTGTGATGGGCACTGCACCGCCGAACAGCACGTTGCCGCTGTAATAAGAATATGAAAGCGTAATCGCATTCGCGTGTTCGGGCGTGATCAAGTACGCGCGTGGTGCAAGGTCCTGCGCCCACGCATGTCCAAACCCGCAGAGTACGAGAGTGGCCACGAGCGCAAGTTTTCCTAGATTCGGCATGCGTTTACCTGGTTGCGGGATTCGACCGCGAGGTCCGGAGAGCCCTTGCGACGCGTGAGGAAACCGAGGTTGATTTCACAGTTACGCTAGGGCCGCGCAACGATTTTGGCGTTTGTAGAATGCGCTCTGGCCATCCTCGGCGCGGATTTGTTCTTCACCCTGTTTTTCGTTTGCGCATTGCATATGTGTCGCACCGCCGCAGAAAAACCAGCTTCCGTCTGGCGTCAGAGTTGGGATGTTCAGCGTTTGAAGATCATCGAGAACAGCTTGTCTTCACCGATGACTTGAGCGATCTCCGCAAACAAAAAGAAAGGTATCAGTACGATGAACACCATAAGCCCCACCATCAAGACTCCCTCGGTGCCTCCTCCTCCTAGCTTTGGGATGCTTTCTGTAATGGTTTTGTGATGAAACATGCCGACGAACACCTCTTCCAACATGTCGCAACACACCAACAGTACGGAAAAGACGACTGACTTAAAGAGGATTTCGTACACTGGCGGCTTAGCTTTGAAACGCTCCCCAAAGTGAAACGCCTCTGCAATCAAGATTATTTTGCCCAGTATGAGCGCGTTGATAAGTGCAAAACCGACCTGATAGCCAAAAGGAGCCAATGGGTTTTGCTCGCGTAAAATCGCGACCTTATGAAGTTGCAATAAGACGAACAACACCCAGAGGTATCCTACGATCACCGCGAATTTCTTCGCCTCAGCGATGACCTTTTCCTTTAATTCAGTTCTTCGTCCAGTCATGATCACCGACCGCTAGCCAGCGAGCTCGAGGCCTGTGTGACGGGCGCGTTGAAGGCGACACCGATCACATCGATGAATTTGCCGCGAAGAAAGTCTGCTCTTCCAGAAGTTGGACTCGAAGGCCGGAAGCGACAGGCCGATTCCAGCATGTCGTCTCGAGGATGAGTACTGTCAAAATTGACAGTCACCTATGGGCAGAATTTGTCTGTAGTCGCCGAAGCTAGTTGCGCTGTCGTTTGATTTGGTCACGAACGTTCGGTGGCGCTCAACCGGGCCACTTGTCAAGCCAGTTTAGGGCTGCTTGCTGGGTGTCAAACACTTCGGTGGTCACGTCTCGATTCTGGGCGACGCGTATGCCGAATCCGTTTGTTGTAGGTGGTTTACCCACAAATGCTATTCTCGCGTTCATCTCGCGCTGCCTAAGATGCGCCACTAATCCTGTTGCGAGCCTATACCTCTCAAAGGTAGAGAGTTCTCCGTCAACCGCAAGGGTATTCACTAGAATTTTGCTAACTTCTTTCTCCTTCGCTATATCAAACGCCTGTTTGAGAAGCCGCAAACTAGCTTCGAATTCAATTTCACCGCCGGCGGTAACCAGCAACAGGCGTCCCCGTAGTTCGACATCA
>Ga0210390_10002160_pt1 | contig 17703 bp, 16 predicted proteins | sample IncBWH11OmetaG_FD_161050 | JGI IMG/M metagenome (GOLD analysis project Ga0210390, IMG submission 161050) | Forest soil microbial communities from Barre Woods Harvard Forest LTER site, Petersham, Massachusetts, United States - Inc-BW-H-11-O ... | reverse complement strand
ACTGGGCGGGCGCGACGGCCGGCAACTCATTACGGTGGCGGCTCAGGAGATCGAATTCGAGTTGCCGCCGGAGGACGAGGCTCGGGTGAACGTCCGCGCCGAAGTGCCCGAGCTGTACTTTTGCGAGGACCTGGCCGGATACGCGTGGTGTTTTCGCAAGGGGAACTTTTTGAATATCGGGTTGGGGCGGCTCGACTCGTCCGGCGTGAGCGCGCACGTGCAGTCGTTCTGCCAGTTTCTCCGCGATCGGGGGCGGATCGCTTGCGCCGTGCCGGAGCGATTTCACGGGCACGCCTATCAGATCTATGAGCGGATTGAGCCGAAGCTCGTCGACGACGGCGTGCTCTTCGTCGGCGACGCCGCCGGCCTGGCCTACCCGCAAAGCGGCGAGGGAATTCGTCCGGCCGTCGAATCGGGACTTCTCGCAGCGGACGTCTTGCTCGCCGCGGCGGGTGATTATTCGCGCGGCCACCTTGCCCCGTACGCCCAGCAGATCCGCCAACGATACGGCACTCCGCGGCGCGGCGCCTTCTCCGACTATCTGCCGGCGGCCTTTTTGCGATTTGCCGCAGCACACTTGATGGCCAACCGCTGGTTCACCAGAAGTGTGGTGCTCGATCGCTGGTTTCTGCACGCGGCCGATCCCGTGCTGTCGCTCTCGCGGCCGACTCCGGTCCTCAGCGCGACCTAGGCGTGCGATCCGGGCGGTCGATTTAACTACCGACCGCTGCTGATGCCCGGTCCCTGTTGAGCGTAAACCGGATTGATACGGTTCATATTCGCCAGCCGTAGCAGGAGCACGCGTTGCAGGGCTCCGGTGCCGGGCTGGTCGCGAACGAAGGCTTGCGTGCCAAACAGGCGAGGCTTCTCGGTCGCGTCCGCGGTGATGATGACGATCTCGCCGACGTGAAGTGTCACCGAGAAGCGGTGCGACAACAGCGTTTCGACCTCTTGGGCCATCTCGGGCTGCCAGATGGTTTGCAAGCCCGCGTTGGCCGACATGGGACGCAATCGCTCCTGCCCGAAGTGAATTTCGGGCACGAATTCCAGCCGTGCCCAGCCGTCCTGCTGACGATGCGCTGTCAGCCGCAGCACGCTTTTGAAGTTTTCGTACGTCCCTTCCTTGGTGCCGACCGTCAGTGGCACATCCAGCGTGCACTTTTTGATGGTGTTGGTTGTGATCGGCGGCGAGACGCCCGGTCCGATGCACAACGTCTCTTTCTTCACCGTGATGTGCGTCTCGGACGCCTGGGCATCGTCCGGTTGCGACTCTTTGAGCATACGCTCGAGTGCTGGGCTGGGCACGGAGCCAGCGTTGCCGACGCGCAGGCCGAGTTGTTTGAGTGATTCGGCTTCGGTTCCGCTGACGGCACCGACCTGGTCAATCTGGGCCCAGAGGGCAGTGCCCAAGAGCGGATCACCAACCGGTCGCTCCAGGAACGTGAATTCGATCTGCACCGATTCTCGCGAAGGCTGAAGCGGCGGCAGCGATTGCGTCGCCGCGGTCGTGGCAGGAGGCCAGAAGCCGAAGACGTCACCAATCGGCTTAAGCAGCATGCAGCCGCTCGCCGCGCAGCCGCCGGCAAGCGCCAGAACAAGCGCAGCAATACGTCGTGAAACCAGCATAGGGTTTCGCAGCCGAGAGTTGGCTGATGTGCGAACGAAGGGATTGAGGAGACAGGAGAGGGGCGGAGTGTATGAGAACGCAAAAAAGCTGTCAATTTCTGGCTGGGAAGCGGCTTGCGACCCCGCTCGCGCGCGGATCCACGGCCGATTTTGAGCCTTCTCCAACAAGTTGTCAGTCGCGAAATGGCTGGTTATGATCCCCGCAGGAATTCGGAGATTTCCTATTCTGCCCGAACCGTTGGCGGTCAGCGCCTCGAATCGAAGTCGGTTCGCCAAACGCGTTTCGGCAGTGGTGTCCCGAGCGAAACCGACGTTTTGAGGAGTCGTCAGACTTGGATTCGCGACCAGGCTTGGACTTGCGAGTCGGTCACGGGCACGACACTCACCGCCTCACGCGGGGCCGCAGCCTGATTCTCGGCGGCATCGCCATCGAATACGAGCGCGGGCTCGACGGGCACAGCGACGCGGACGTGCTGCTGCACGCCATCACCGATGCGGTCTTCGGAGCGGCCGGGCTGGGCGATATCGGCCAATGGTTTCCCGACACGGATCCGCAATGGGCGGGCGCCGATTCGGGCAACCTGCTGACGGCCGCTGTCGCCGAAGTCCGCAAGAAAAACTGGAAGATCGTGAATCTCGACTGCACGATTTCCGCGGAGGAGCCGCGGCTCTCGCCGCACCGCACGGCGATCCGCAACCGCGTGGCCGAGTTGTTGGGAATCCCGCCGGAAAATGTGAACGTGAAGGCGAAGACGGGCGAAGGAGTGGGACCGGTGGGCCGCAAAGAGGCCATTTCCGCGGATGCCGTGGTCCTGCTGGTCCGCGATTGAAGGGAAGCGGAGTCCTCATGACGTTGCGAGTTTACAACACGCTGACCCGGCAGAAGGAAGACTTTCGCACGGTGGTGCCGGGGGAAGTCCGCATGTACCTCTGCGGGCCGACCGTCTACAAGCCGGCGCATATCGGCCACATGGTTGGCCCGGTGATCTTCGACACCATCAAGCGCTACCTGGTTTATAGCGGCTACAAGGTGAAGTTCATCATCAACATCACCGACGTGGACGACAAACTGATCAACCGGGCCCGCGAGAAGAACACCACCGTCGAAGCGCTGGCCGGCCAGATGACGCAAGATTACTTCGACAACCTGGCAACGATCGGCGTCGACACAGTCGACGAGTTTCCCTACGCCACGAAGTACATCGGCGAGATGCAGAAGTTGATCGGCCGGCTGATCGAAAAAGGCCACGCCTATCCGCTCGACGGCGATGTCTATTTCGAGGTGCTCAAGGATCCCGACTACGGCAAGCTCAGCCGCCGCAGCGTCGAAGAAATGCTCGCCGGCACGCGGGTCGAGGCCAACGATCGCAAGCGAAATCCGGCCGACTTCGCCCTCTGGAAGAAGTCGAAGGCGGGCGAACCCGCGTGGGACAGCCCTTGGGGGCCCGGCCGCCCCGGCTGGCACATCGAGTGCTCGGCAATGAGCATGCAGATTCTGGGCGAGTCGATCGACATTCATGGCGGCGGCCTCGACCTGATGTTCCCGCACCACGAGAACGAGCTTGCCCAGTCCGAGTCGGCCAGCGGCAAGCCGTTTTCGCGCTATTGGCTGCATAACGGACTGATGCAATCGGGGCCGGTCGCGGGCAAAGTGGGCGGCGGACACGATCGTCGCGGCGACGTCGCTCCGTCGCAGTCTGAGCAGGAGGCCAACAAGCTGGCCGGCTCAAAGGGGGCCGCTTCGGTCAAGGAACTGTTTGCCGCCTTTCCGCCGGAGACGATTCGCTTTTTCCTGCTCTCAACGCATTACCGCAGCCCCATCGAATTGAGCGACGAGCAGATTTCCCAAAAGGGTGAAAGTCTCGAGCGGTTTTATCGGTTGTTTGAAGCGTTTCAGCGAATCACCGGGCAGGACTTTTACGCCCTGGCTGCATCGACCTCTCGCGAGCGCTCGACCGATCTGGGGACACAGCCTTCCGACTTCTTGAAGGAGCTGGGCCAACTGCGCGAGCGGTTCCTCTCGGCCCTGGACGACGATTTCAATACGGGCGGCGCGATCGGCGTGCTGTTCGACGTGTCGCGGTCCATTAACGGCTTCATCGGCAACAAGAAACTCGACGCCGGCGGGGCCGCGGACGACAAGGCCAAAGCCGAGTTGGTGACGGCGCTGACCTTGCTCAAAGAGCTGAGCGGGGTGCTGGGCTTGTTCCGCAAGCCGGTCGCCAAGACGGCCGCGGTCAGCGACGGACTGGTCGACGACTTGATGGCGCTCCTGATCGAGCTGCGGGCAGAGAGTCGTCGGACGAAAAACTTCGCGGTGGCCGACCAGATCCGCAAGGGTTTGACGGCCCTCAAAATCACGTTGGAAGATCGCCCGGACGGAACCAAATGGCGGCGGGACACGTGAACACAGCCGAACCGAAGCACGACGGCGAGCAGACGGAACCGGTCTCCTGCATCCTGGGCGTTGACCCCGGATTGCGGCGCACGGGCTATGCTCTGCTCGAGCGGTCGCCGGCCGGCCCCGTGCTGCGGGAGGCGGGCATCATCCGCTCAAAGACGGGCATCTCGCTAGCCGCCCGCGTGCTGGAAATCGGCACCGGTTTGCGCGAGGTGATTCAGGAATTCCGTCCGCAAGCGATGGCGATCGAGCGCGTGTTCACGCTGGGGAAGAATCCGAAGTCCGCTTTGCTGATGGCACACGCGCGCGGCGCGATTTTAATGGTGGCCGCCGAGTTCGGCCTCTCGGTCATTCATTTTGCCCCCACCAACGTAAAGAAACTGATCACGGGCAGTGGCCGCGCCTCCAAGGATCAGATGCAGCACGCGGTGAGCCGTGAACTGCGGCTCGAACGCCTGCTCGAGCCGAACGACGTGGCCGACGCCTCGGCCTTGGCCCTGTGTCTGTATCATCATCATCGCGTGCGATTCGTCGCATGATCACCAAAGTTACTGGCAAGCTCGTCCGGCTGGCCGACACGGCAGCCACGCTGGAAGTCGGCCCACTCGAGTACGAGGTCTTCATTCCCGACTTCGTCCGCCGCCAGCTGCAAACCAAGGTCGGCGAAACGGTGAGCCTGCGGACGATCGAGTACATCGAGGGGAACCCGCAGCAGGGCCGCATGACCCCCCGGCTGGTCGGCTTCTTGAGCGAAACCGAAGCGGAGTTCTTCGAGGCGATCTGTTCGGTCGACGGAGTCGGCGTGAAGAAAGCGCTCCGTGCGATCGTGCGGCCGGTGCGCGAAGTGGCCGCCGCCATCGAGGATCAGAATCTCGAGGAGTTAATCGCGCTTCCGGGAATCGGGCCGGCCGTGGCCGAACGAATTGTCGCCAAGCTGCGGCGGCGGATGGCCCGCTTCGCGCTGATGGTGGCTCGCGACATTCCCAGCGTCGAAGGGACGCCCCATGACGTCGTCGACGAAACATTCCAGGCGCTGGTCAATCTGGGCCACACGGCGGCCGACGCCCGCAAGCTGATCGATTCAGTCGCGTCGCAAAAGAAGAAATTCAAGTCGGCCGACGAGCTGCTGATCGAGATTTATCGGGTCCAGCGGCCGGGCGACGCGGCCAAGAGCTGAACGGCTCGTCCGTTTCGCGGACGTTAATTCGTGTTTGCGCCCAGCGGAAAGTGCTCGAGCACGGTGTAGCGCGACCCCTCGGGTCCGGGCTCCGATCGAATCAGCACGATTTCGTCGACCGTGGACGTGCCGAAAACAGACTTGGAATGGCGAGCCAATAGCGCGCGTAGCTCTTCGGGCGGTCGGAATTTGACCCGGGCCAGCGTCAAGTGGGGCGCGAACGGTCGGTTCTCCCGCTCGAAACCGATTGGTTCGAGTGCCGCGTCGAGGCCCCCGGCGATTGTGGACAGAGTCTCGGCTCCCGTCCCCGCGAGCCCGGCCCAGATCACGTTCGGGCGCTCGGCGTGTGGAGAAGCGCCGAGCCCGGTCAAGGTCAGTTGGCCGTGGGCATGCTTCCCGACCGCGTCGGTCGCAATGGCTGCGATTTTGGGGATCGATTCGGGCTCGGCCGCGGCGAAAAACTTGAGCGTGACGTGCAGATTCTCGGGTTCCACAGCCTTCAGCGCGCGACCCATCGCGGCAAGCTCTTTCAGCACGCGGCGGATCGCGGTGTCGGCCGGAATCTTGAGAGCCAAAAAGCAGCGGATTGTGTCGGGCATCCGGCAGACATCGTTCGAGTTGGCCGATCAGTGGCTGTTTCAGTGGCGGTTCGTCGCAACAAAGAATGATCGGCGTCAAGTTTTCCTGGCGCGCAAACTGTACCGCTTCTCAAGCGCGATCGAAACCCATTTCGGCTGTTGCTGCCGGTGAGTTGTAAGCGCGAACGACAGCGGCCAGCATCAAATCACCCGGACGTTGTGCGCGGAGTCTTCGGTTAAGTCTGCTCAGGCAGCGTGTCGATACTTGATGGAGACGCTTTGCCGACCCGTCGGCGGCGTTACAGGATGTGACGCTCGCCGCTCGCAAAGTCGATCAAGCGACAGGGAAGGGACACCCATGCGACCACGGTTGCGGTTATTCACCGGCGAAGATCAGGACAGCTCGGCGGACGTCAGCGCGCAGGTGAACATGCGCTTTGGCGAAGTCACGCGAGCGTTGGTCGAAGCCGTCCGTTGGGACCGCACCTGGCTCCGCGACTTCGAGGACGACGAGGTTCGCGTTTCGAGCGACCTTTACGAAGTCCTCTCGAGCTTTACGCGGCTGCGCCCGAGCGCCTGAGTCGCTCAAGCGATTCTTCTGCTCGGCACCGTTTGAGCCTCCTGCTTCAACCATAGAACCCTCCCGCTGCGCGCTTCGGGCCCGCATAATGGCGCCTGAGACGCGTGAGGGGGCAGCGGGGGCGTTCTGTGACGGCAAGCTTGGGAACTGCACGGCTGCGAAGGGACGCGCTGGCTATCTGGCGCGCGGGCGTCGACGCGGTCAATTCCGAGCGGCTGGTCCGCGGATCTCTGCGTGCCGGGCCGAACGAGCTGGAAATCTGTGGCCGGCCATTTGCGCTGCAGCCCGAAAGCCGAATCGTCGCGGTCGGTGCCGGCAAGGCGGGGGCAGGCATGGCGGCCGGACTGGAAGCGGCCCTGGCCGGAACGTCACTGGCCGAGCGGCTGACCGGCTGGGTCAACGTGCCGGCCGACTGTGTCCGCCCGCTCGCCGGCATCCACCTGCACGCAGCCCGACCGGCCGGTGTGAACGAACCAACGGCCGAGGGAGTCGCCGGCGCGGAAGAGATTTTGCACCGCGTGCGTCAACTTTCGGCTGACGATCTGTGCCTCGTTCTGATTTCGGGCGGCGCGAGCGCGCTCTTGCCGGCCCCGGCTCCTGGCTTGTCCCTGGCCGACAAGCTGGCAGTCACCCGGCTGCTGATGGCTGGCGGCGCGACGATCAACGAACTCAACTGCGTACGCAAACACCTCTCCGCGATCAAAGGGGGACGACTGGCGCGGGCGGCGGGCGACGCGCGGGTCGCGACGCTGATCATTTCCGACGTGATCGACGATCCTCTCGACGTGATTGCCTCGGGACCGACCGTCGCCGACCGTTCGACGGTTGTCGATGCCTTGCGCATTCTCGAGCGCGTGGCCGGCCGCCGCAGCGACGTGCCCGAAGCCGTTTGGACTTTGCTGGAGTCCAATCGCGACATACCGCCGGATCCTCCGCTGCCAGCCACCATCCAAAACTTTGTCATCGGCAATAACGAGACGGCCCTGATTGCCGCTGCGTCCAAGGCCGCCGAGCTCGGCTACGCCACGCGATCGTTGGGCAGTAGCAACCAGGGCGAAGCCCGCGAAGTAGGACGGCAATTGGCTCACCACGTCACTGTGCTTCGTGATTCGGACGCCGCGGCCACGGAGCCGGTCTGCCTGTTGGCTGGAGGCGAGACGACGGTGCGCCTGGTGCAGACCAGCCAGCCGCGCCGGGGAGGGCGGAATCAAGAGCTGGTGCTCGGCGCGATCGACTCCCTGTGGAACGACGGCCTGCACGATCTCGTGCTGCTCTCTGGAGGGACCGACGGCGAAGACGGGCCGACCGACGCGGCCGGAGCAGTCGCCGATGCCGACCTGATCCGCTCGGCCCGCGAACAAGGGTTGTCGCCCGAGCCGTTCCTGGCGATCAACAATGCGTACGAGTTCTTCGATCGCACCGCCGGCCTGATCAAGACCGGACCGACGCACACCAACGTGATGGATGTTTGGGTGGGCCTCATTGCGGCATCTCCAGGCTTACCCGCCGGCGCTCGGTCCTCCTGAGTAGTAGCGTGCGGACGGCCAGTCCGCCGAGAATCAGTCCGCCGCCGACCCAAGTCGACAGCTCGACCGGTTCGCCCCACAGGCAGTACACCCAAAGCGGATTCAAGATCGGCTCGAGCAGCGTCAGCAGGGCGGCGTCTTGAATCGGCACCCGCCGCAGGGCGCTCGCGAAGATCAGGTAGGGCAGCCCCATTTGGACCACGCCGAAGACGGCGATCAGCGACCACTGCAGCGGCGACAGCCCCAGGCTCGATGCGGCCACCAGCGGCAACAGCAACAGGCCCGCGCCCGCGTGGCACAGAGCGACCAGCCACGCCGAGTCTTCGTCGCGCAGCATTTTGAGTGTGATGATCACGCCGGCGTAACAGACGCCGCTGCCGAGCGCGAGGCAATTGCCGGCGAAGTAGGCCGTGTTCCAGTCGCCAGCGACGATCCACCCCAAACCGCCCAGCGCACACAAGAGCGCCACCAGGTTCGGCAGATCGGCCCGCTCGCGCCACACGAAGATACTGAAGAGGAACGCCCACGCCGTGCTCGTGTACTGCAGGAAGATGGCGGCCGCGGCAGTCGTCCGGGTCATCGCCGTCACGAAAAGCAGGTTCATGCCGGCAAACGTGATCACAAAAGGGACCAGCATGGGCCGCCACCGCACGTTTCGGGGCTTCACGAACAGGCCCAACGCCACGGCCGCCGCCAACACGCGAAAGCAGGCCAGAATCGGGCCGCGAGAACCCTCCGGAATGGCGGCCAGCGGCGGACTTTTGACGAACGCGCCGCTGGTGCTCCACAACAACGACGCCAGCCCCACCATCATCCGGCCGCGTCGCAGCGAGGCGGCTTGCGACGACACTGCCGCTGTGTCGGCCGCAGCCGAGGATGGTGGTGGATCGAGCGGCGGGTCGTTCATCGTCAGGCGTGAAACCAGTTGGGGCGATCGAAAGCGAAACCGGAAAGCCAGCAATCGACGAGTCCTAGCGAGGCGCCCAACATCGCCGGCGTGCCGAAGCTATTCTTCGTCGAACAAACTCTTGGACGCAGGGTACGTTAAGCGGTTGTCGACGACCACGGTCCCCGGCGTCAGACGATGCGGCTTTGTCGGGCCGTTCGGCATGATGTGCTCGACCGTCACGCCTTCGGCCGTGAGAAAGTCGCTCACCAGGCGGCGATGGCACTGCCACCAGAGCCCCTCGGCACACATGATGGCCGTACGATGCTCGGCGGCGTCGTAGAGCAGCGTGTCGATCGCCGCGCGAAATTCGGGCGTCGCCATGTAGACCGCGTAGTTGCGAAAGCTGACATTGCGCCAGGCGAGGTTTTCGGAGACGGCGCTGCCGGACGCTTTGCGTCGTCCTCCCAGCGATTCCATCCAGCGATAGACTAGCCCCGAGCGGTCGAGCGTGCGTTGCAACTCTTCGCGATTGAAATGCGGGTGTTTGCGCGAACCGGGAAACCGCCGAATGTCGGCCAGCTCTCCGATCCTGTGTTGAGCCAAGAGCTCCAGGAACCGATCGAGCGGATGGTTCGAGTGGCCGATCGTGTAGATGGTCAGCATCGGACTCGTGCGGCCGACCTCTGTCAGCCCGGCAGGCCGCGGCTTGGTGGTGACTGAGGAGAAATGCTACCCGATCTCCGCCGTGCAGTGGCCGCAGCGCGTGGCCTTGAGGGGAATGGCCATCAGGCAGCGCGGGCAGTCCTTCGTCGTCGGCGGGGGCGGAGCTTCGGGCCGCTTTAGGCGATTGAGTTGCTTGATCACGATGAAGATCGCGAAGGCCACGATGACAAAGTCGATGATCGTGTTGATGAAGAGTCCGTAGCGGATCGTCACGGCCGGAGCGGCCTCCGTCTTCTGCCGCAACGTCACCGCCAGACTCGAGAAATCGACGTTGCCCAACACAACGCCGATCGGCGGCATAATCACGTCGTTGACGAGCGAGGTAACGATCTTGCCGAACGCCGCCCCAATAATAATGCCGACGGCCATGTCGAGGACGTTGCCCTTCATGGCAAACTCTTTGAACTCTTTCAGCATTCCCATGCGAGGTCTCCAAGCTGGAAGTGACACGGGGAAAGCGCCCGCAGCCGGTTCCAGCGTACTGGATCACGTGCACGGCACAAATCAAATTCGTAATGCTTTCCCGGTTTGGATTCGCTCGCCTGGTCAATTCCCCGCGGATACCATCGACGTTGGCTGGCAATCGGCGCGACCGGAAACGCACGATTCGCGGTTTCGACCGCGCCGAGCTTGCTCGAAGGCGTCGTCCGATGCCGAAGCTCATCGCTCCCCGCACATTGCTCGTGCCCGCGTTGCTCGTACCCGTGTTGCTCGTAGCCGCGTTGTTCGTCGCTGGGGGAACTGGCCCCGCCCAGGGGCAGAGCAGTCCGGATTACGATCAAGCCCGGCTGAAGATGGTCTCCGATTACGTCGAGAAGGCGGGAGTTCACGACGCCCGCGTGCTGGCGGCCATGCGCCGCGTTCCCCGCCACGAGTTTGTGCCGCCCGCTTACCGCGCCAAAGCGTATTGGGACTCGGCCTGGCCCATCGGATACAAGCAGACGATCACCTGGCCGTCGGTCGTCGCACAGATGACCGAGACGCTCGACCCGCAGCGCGAGGATCGGGTGCTCGAGATCGGCACCGGCAGCGGCTACCAGGCGGCCGTGCTGTCGCTCCTGGTCAAGGAGGTTTACTCGATCGAAATCGTCAGGCCGCTGGGGCAGGCCGCTGAGAAGCGGCTCAAACACCTCGGCTACCACAACGTCACGACGAAGATCGGCGACGGCTACGCCGGTTGGAAGGAATACGCCCCGTTCGACAAGATCATCGTCACCTGTTCGCCCGAGAAGGTGCCGCAGCCGCTGGTCGACCAGCTCAAAGAAGGGGGGCGGATGATCATTCCGGTCGGCAGCCGCTACGACCAGGAAATGGTCCTGCTCGAGAAGAAGGACGGCAAACTGGTCCGCGAGCAGCTCATGCCGACTTACTTCGTCCCGATGACGGGGCAATCGGATCGCGAGCGCACCGTGAAGCCCGACCCGACCGATCCCCAAATCCGCAATGGCAGCTTCGAAGACCGCGAAGAAAACGGGTCGCTCGCCGGCTGGTACAACCAGCGCCAGGTCACGCTGATGAGCCGCGAGGCGGCGGATGGCCAGTTTTGCATCCGCTTCCAAAACGACGTGGCCGGCCAGCGGTCGCATGCGCTGCAAGCGGTCGGCGTCGACGGCCGCAAAGTGGCCGTGCTGCGGCTCACTTTTAAATATCGGGCCGACCACATCGTGGACGGCAAGGAGTCGTTCGACAAAGCCGGGCTGCAAGTCACCTTCGACGATTCGCGAAAATTCGTCGGCGAGCAGATTGCCGTGCACCTCAAGGGGTCGTGGGCAGGCTGGGTCAGCGTCAGCGCCAACGTGCCGGTGCCGGAGGGAGCGCGGCAGGCGGTGATCCGCATCGGGCTCAACGGCGCCACGGGCACCCTGTTCGTCGACGACGTCAAAATGACCGCCGACCGCCGCTGAGCAGCCCAATGCTCCATCGCATTGCCCGTCCTCGGCGTCTCGGAGCGCGCTCGCCGACTGTTTCTTTACCAGATGTGAACGCATTCGTAACCGGCCGTTCACAATTCTGACGTAGCCTGAGAACTCCACTTAGGAGTGTTGTCCACAATGACCAGATTGCGCACGTCGGCGAGGGCCACGGCTGCACTATTTATAGTCACAGTCGTGCTGCTCCCCGGATTGGTCCGCGGAGCCGCGGCTGCGGACCGGGGTCGGGCCGTCGTCGTGATCAGCGTCGACGGGCTGGCGGCGTTCTACTTTGACGATCCGCGCGCCGAGATGCCGACGATTCGAGCGCTCGGAGAAGAGGGGGCCCGCGCCGCTCGGATGAAGGCCTGTGCGCCGACGGTTACCTGGCCCAATCACACCACTCTCATCACCGGCGTGTTGGCGGGAAAGCACGGCATCGTCGGTAACGACTATTTCGACCGGACCACGCGCAAGCCGGTGATCATGATCGGCGACCCAAATTTTGACAAAGAGCAAATCGTGCGCGTGCCGACGCTCTACGACCTGGCCAAAGCCCGCGGCCTTTCGACCGCGGCCATTCGCTGGCCGGCGACGCGCGGGGCGAAGGCTCTCGACTGGACGCTGCCCGACGTCTTTTCGGATGAGCTGCTGCATCAGTACACCACGCCTGCGTTGATGGAGGAGTGCAAGAAGGCCGGAGTCTGGGCGGAGAGCGACGTCGTGAAATACGGCGGGCGAGAATTCCGGGTCGCCTCCGACGACATGTGCACACGAGTCTTCAACTTCATCCTTCGCAATCACCATCCGAACCTCGCGCTGCTCCATCTCACGCACGTCGACTCAGTCGAGCACTCGAAGGGCCCGCGCACGCCGGAGGCCTACGCGGCGATCAAGGCGGCCGACGAGCAAGTCCGTCAGGTCTGGGAAGAGGCGAAACGCGACTATCCGAATGGGCTGACTGTGATGATCGTTTCCGATCACGGATTCTCGCCGGTCGAGCGATTGGTGCTGCCGAACGTGCCGCTGCGCGATGCCGGGCTGGTCGAGGTCAAAGCCGGAAAGGCAGCCGGCGGCGCGGTCTACGTGCTCGGCCAGGGGGGAGCCGCTTTCATTTACGTCCTCGATCAAAGCAAGCGAGACGCCATCATCAAGCGGGTCGAGCAGATTTTCTCCAATACGGAAGGTGTTGCGATCGTTTCCGGCCCGGAGGATCTCGAGCAGCACGGACTCGCTCAGCCGCAGGTCGATCCGCACTCGCCCGACCTCGTTTTGTTTGCCCGAGAGGGATATTGCTTCGACGAGGGGGCGACGGGTTCGGTTCCCACAGTTCCTCGTCGAGAGCTCCGTGGAATGCATGGGCACGACGAGAATCTGCCCTGCATGGCCGCGACGTTCATTGCGTGGGGCGCGGGCATCAAGCCGCGAACCCAGCTCGGCGAGATCCAAAACACCGACGTGGCCCCGACCATCGCCCGCCTCTTGAAGCTCCCTCTGACGGGGGCTGACGGAAAAGTCCTGTCGGCCGCCCTGACCGAATAGCGACGGCGCACAACTGCAACCGGAGAGTGCGCAGTGAGCGCGTCGCTTTGGGAAGCTCTACAGGACCTGACGATCCAACAGCAGGTCGGCTTTGGATTCGCGCTATTCATCGCCTTCGCCTTCGAGTTCATCAACGGCTTCCACGATACGGCCAACGCCGTCACGACGGTGATCTATACGGGCACGCTCAAGCCCATGCCCGCCGTCGTCTATTCCGGATGTTGCAACTTCCTGGGCGTCGTCCTGGGTGGGACGGCGGTCGCCTTCGCGATCGTCAACCTGCTGCCGGTCGACGTACTGATCGCCAGCTCGACGCTGCGATCGATCGTAATGGTCATCTCGCTCCTGCTTGCGGGCGTCATCTGGAACTTGGGGACGTGGTGGTACGGTCTGCCGGTCTCGAGTTCCCACACGCTGATCGGATCGATCCTCGGCGTCGGCCTGGCCAATAGCCTGCTCACGCGGCACGACGTCAGCGGGGTCAACTGGGGCAAGGCGGTCGAAGTTGCGATCGCGCTTTTGATCTCGCCGGTCATCGGGTTCTGCTTCGCCGCCGGCCTGCTCCTCTTGATGAAGCGAATCTTCAAAAGCCCCAACCTCTACCACCCGCCCGGCGAAGGCGATAACCCGCCGCACTGGATTCGCGGCGTGCTGCTGGCGACCTGCGGCGGCGTCAGCCTGGCCCACGGCTCCAACGACGGCCAGAAGGGGATGGGGCTGATTCTCCTGGTGCTGATCGGATTCCTACCGAACTACTATTCCCTCAACGTGCACGATCCCGGGCTCGCCCAAGCCGTGGCTAGCGCTGCGGAATCGGTACCCAGAATCGTCGAACAAGAATCGCCCGAGGTCGCCGCCAAAATCCGCCCGCAGATGCAGGCGATCACTTCCGCCCTCGACGGCAAAACTTCGCTGGTCAGCGTCTCGCCGGCTGAACGCTGGAACGTTCGTCAGTCGATCTTTCGGTTTCGTCGCACACTCCAGAACGCCGAGCTCAGTGCCGAGACGCTCGCGGCCCTTGCGCCCGCCGACAAACAATTCGCCCGGGCGATCGAGTTCGTGCCGTACTGGGTCGTTCTCGGAGTCGCGCTCGCCCTCGGTGTCGGCACAGCCATCGGCTACAAGCGGATCGTCGTGACCGTCGCGGAGAAAATCGGTAAAGCCCACCTCAGCTACGCACAGGGAGCGGCGGCCGAAATCGTAGCAGCCGCGACGATCGGCCTGGCCGACGTCGCCCATCTGCCCGTCAGTACCACGCACGTTCTCTCCTCCGGCGTCGCCGGCACCATGGCCGCCAACCACTCCGGGCTGCGGGGAGACACGCTGAGGAAAATCGGCTTGGCCTGGGTATTGACCCTCCCCGCCGCCATTCTGCTGGCCGCGGGGTTGTTCTGGACCGGCTGCCTGTTCATGCCCACCGCGCAGTCGTCGCCGAGGACTGAAAAGGCTTCCGCCCCCGCCGGCGACCGTCCCACGGCGGCCGATGCCCATTCCCCTTAGCGCGAATTCGCTTGCATGCGGGAATTGGCATTGTCCCCGCAGGCGCTCGTCGCGCCGGTTAGAATGGTGACGCGGAGCAGGGCCATGTCGATCCGGGTTCAATGCCAATTCTGTGGCCACACCACGCGCGTGGACGACGCGCGAGCCGGACAATTTATTGATTGCGAAAACTGCAAGGCTCAGTTGACGGTTCCAGAGCCGGAGGTTGAAGGGCAAAAAGACGATGGGTTCCAGATCGACGGCGAGCCGCCAGGAGACGATTTTCTCGGCCTGCCGTCGCGTCGCTTCTGGGCCTGGACGTTCCGCCTGGTGGGCGGCTTCGCGATCCTGGGACTGCTCGTGGCATTGATCGTAGTGCGTCGCGGCCGGAATGCCGCGCCCAATCGACCGCCGGCTCCCGCTATTCCTGCTCAGCCCAAAATCGCCAACCGGCGACCGGCGCGGCAACCCGCCTTTGCCAGAAGGGGGCCAGCCCCCGCTCGCAACGGGGCGCCGATAAAGGTCGATGCGCCGCCGCCGATCTCCGTCCCGTGGGCGGTGGCGATCGGACGGCTGCCTGCAGTGCCGACGGTTCCGCCGAATCACGTCGTCCACATCCCGATTCCGGAGGGCCCGAATCCGGAGATCGTCTTCCCCGCGACGCCCAGCACCATGGTCTCCGTCGGTAATGCCGGAAACGGACGCGAGCACTGCGAGATCTGGGACTTTCGGGCGAATCGAAGAATTGGCACCACCCAAGGCCTGCGGACGCTCTCGGAAAATCTGGTCGGGTTCTCTCGACCGCTGAGCACATTGAGCCCGGACGGCCGCATTTTTGTCACGCAGGGCTTGCAGCCTTTCGACCTGGTGGTGTGGGACGTCGCCGCAGAGAAACCGCTCGGAATCCGCGTGCCCCAACATGCTCCGACGGCCGGCCTCATCTTTGCCGCCCTGGCGGGGCGGGACCGATTGCTCGCCTGCGGCTTGGGCGCCCCGTTCCAGATCCTCGGAGTGGCCGAGCCATATCACAAGTTTGTGCAGCGGTTCCCGCGCGAGTGGGAATTTGACCGCAGTTCGCTGGCGATCAGTCCCGACGGCCGATATCTGGCTGTGTTCGACAAGAGTCGCCTGGTGCTCCGCTTCTACAGCACCGACTCGGGATTGCCAGCCGGACAGCTTCCGCTTCCTGCGTTCGAGCCGGCGGGCCCGATGAATTGCGAATGCGTCGCGTTCTCGGCCGACGGACGAGAAGTGTCGGCGTTGTTTTACTACAACTCCCACTCGTATTTGGCGTGCTGGAATCTCCAAGCGGGCCGACTTGTCGATCGCATCGATTTCGGAGGCAACCTGCGGGCCATTCTGGCCGCACGGGGCGCGTATCTTTTCGCGCCGCTCGAGTGGTTCCCCGATCAAACTCGCTGGCTTGTTTACGGACAAGGAATTGTCGATCGGCACACTGTCGATCGGCACGCTGGCAATCGGCAAACCGGCAAGCTGATCTGGACCATTCCCAACGAGCCCAATCGCTATCGCTACGGAATTCGCCACGTCGCAGGCAGCGACTGCCTCCTCAGCGTTATGAACGAGGGACAAAAACTCGTGTTGGGAAGCGTTCGACTGCCGCTGGCAGACATCGATCGAGCCGCGCAGATCCACGGGGACGAGAAAGAGACCAGCACAAAGTGAGACCGGTGACCGAGGTCGCGGTCAATCTCCTTCAAGCCGGCACCAGAGAACCGTTCGAGCGCCAGACGTCGTCGTCTTCTTCCGATCGATCGCGGATTCCGAGCGATTCCAGATCACGTTGACGCGGAAGCAACGCGGCCTCCGGCTCGAGGCGACGAGCAGGCATTGGCCGCGGCTTCGACACGCCCGACGCGTGGTTCCCGTAGAACTGCAACAGCGACAGCGTGCCGTCGTTCCCTTCGATCAGGGCCGTGCAGTGCTCCACCCAGTCGCCCGTGTTGCAGTAAACAAAGCCGTCCCGCTCGGCAATCTTCGGCGTATGCAAATGTCCGCAGATCACGCCGTCGCAGCCTTTGCGGCTGGCATAATCACTCAGCGATCGCTCGTAGCGGCTCAAAAACCGCACGACCCGTTTCACGGCTCGCTTTCCGGCGGAACAAAGATGGTACGGGCTTTTGCCCTTCCGTCGCAGCATGCGACTCAGCCAGCGGTTGGCCGAGAGGCACGTGTTGTAAAACACGGTCAGCCACATCGAGATCCACTGGGCCGACGTCTCGAACACGTCGAACAGGTCGCCGTGCGTGACCACAAACCGCCTGCCGTCGGCCGCCTCGAAGATGAATTCGTTCTCGATTTCCACGAACGGAAACCGCTCCGTCACAAATCGCAGGCCGTCCTTGTTCCGCAGAAAAGCGTCGTGATTGCCCGGCGTGTAGTAGAGCCGGGTCCCCTGTTCGGCCATCTCCGAGAGCCGACGCAACACGTCGGTGCACGCCTCCGACCAGCCCGAACGGCTCAAAGCCCAGCCGTCGATAATGTCGCCGACAAGATACAGCGACTGAGGCCGAAGGTCCTCCAAGAAGCGGATGAGTTGCAGGCCCTGCGAGTGCTTGTGGCCTAAGTGGACGTCGCTAATGAAGACTGTCCGAACGCCGCCGACCCCCCATCCCTGGTTCGTTGGCATGGCATCACGCTCCAAATTGGAATTGAGTGGAGTTCACCCTTTCCTACATTCGTCCCCGAGCCCAGAACTTTCGGGCGGGGGACAGTCCTTTTTATCGTCTGAATTCTTGCTCATCGCTGTTCGGAATCGGTGAAGAGCCTCTGAATAATTGCGGAGGTGCGCGGAGCCAGCAGGAGCCGAGGCCCGCCTTGCCAGGAGCCGGGCACGGGTCAGCGGTCTTGTGCCGGTGAGACCCGGCGACGACGGTGGCGTGCGAATTGATCCCGTCCCAATGGATGCGTCCCGTCCCCTGCCCGAACGATGTCCGAACCGGACCGCGACCGCCCGGAAGGACTCGCCGCTGGTGGTGGGGACCCTTATTCCCCTTATGCGCGCAAAGATCCCCACCACCAGCAGATCGTCGTCGGCGATCGTTTTTCGTTCGGCAACGCATTCCCCATCGCTCGTGTCCCGTCCCGATCCAATCCCGTCCCATCTTTCACCCTCTCCCAGTCCGCCGGGAGAGCGGCTGTGTTTCTTTTCAAGAGTTAAGTGGTTGAGATTGCAGGGTTCCAGTGCGTGTTGTTTTTGACCATCGTGTTGAGGATCACCAGCAGCTTGCGCATGCAGGCGGTGATGATGA
>Ga0210390_10002159_pt1 | contig 17703 bp, 19 predicted proteins | sample IncBWH11OmetaG_FD_161050 | JGI IMG/M metagenome (GOLD analysis project Ga0210390, IMG submission 161050) | Forest soil microbial communities from Barre Woods Harvard Forest LTER site, Petersham, Massachusetts, United States - Inc-BW-H-11-O ... | reverse complement strand
GGGCCGCGAGGGGATGAAGGGCGCCTGGCCGCTGGCGGTGGTCGGCTCGCTCGGCTACATCGCCGGCCAGTATCCGGTGGCGGTGCACCTCGGCCCCTACCTGCCCGACGTCACCGGCTCGATCGTGTGCTTCGCGGCGCTGCTGACGCTGCTGAAGTTCTGGCAGCCGAAGAGCGTGCTCGGCTACGGCGGGGTCCCGGTGGATGCGGCCGTCGCCCGGCAGCACCAGGGACACGGGCTGCGCACCGGCGAGGTGTTGCAGGCGTGGATGCCATTCGCGGTGCTGCTGATCGTGGTGGCCGCCTGGACCGGACCCTGGTCGCCGCTGCCGAAGATCAGCTGGTTCAAGGCGCAGGCGGTTGGCTGCTCGGCGCTCGCCGGCACCTGCAGCGCCGCCAAACCCAGCGTCACCGCCGTGTTCAACTTCGCGCCCTACATCGCCGGCACGGCCATCCTCACCTCCTGGGTGATCGTCGCGCTGCTGCTGATCGTCATGGGCCGTCTGAAGGTCGCGCAGCTCGGCGAAGTCTTCCGCCGCACCTTCCACCAGATGTGGGGCGCGTTGCTGGTGGGCGTGTACATCTTCGGACTCGCCTACACCTTCAATTACTCCGGCATGGCGGCCTCGCTCGCCAAGGGCTTCGCCAGCATGGGCACAGCGTTCATCATCGTCGCGCCGATCCTCGGCTTCATCGGCGTGGCGCTGTCGGGCTCGAACACCTCCACCAACGCGATGTTCGGCAAGTTCCAGGCGCTGGTCGGCGCACAGCTCGGCATGCCGCCGCTGCTGCTGCCGACGCTGAATTCGGTGGGAGCGGAGATTGGCAAGCCGATAGCGCCGCAGACCGCGAGCGTCGGCGTCTCGACCAGCAAGTTCGTACGCAAGGAAGGCGATGTCATCCGCCACAACATGGGCTGGACGTTCATCCTGCTCGCCTACCTGATCGTGGTCGCCGTCGCCTTCTACCTGTTGTCGCCGGCGGCGATGACGCTGCCGCCGGCGGTGACGCAGTAAGCGTGCAGCCGCCGCAGCGGGGCGCCGCCTCGCGGCGACGGCTCGAGCCGCAGCACGCGGCGATCAGAACGCGTTGATGCCCGTCAGCTCGCGCCCGATGGTGAGCTGGTGAATCGTCTCGGTGCCCTCGTAGGTGATGACGCTCTCGAGGTTCAGCATGTGGCGGATGGGCACGTACTCGGCGCTTATCCCTGAGCCGCCCAGCAGGTCGCGGCAGTCGCGCGCCACGTCGAGCGCCATGCGGCAGTTGTTCCACTTGGCGAGCGAGACCTGCGCCGGGTGCATGGCGTCCGCATCCTTCAGCCGCCCGAGATGCAGCGCGAGCAGCTGCGCGCTGGTGATGCGCCGCGCCATGTCGGCCAGGCGCAGCTGCACCGCCTGGTTTGCGGCCAGCGGCCGGCCGAACAGCTCGCGCGTCGCGCTGTAGTCGAGCACCTGCCGCAGGCAGGCCTGTGCCGCACCGATCACGCCCCAGCAGATGCCGTAGCGCGCCTGGTTCAGGCAGGAGAGCGGCCCCTTCAGCCCGAGGATGCCGGGCAGCACCTGGCTGTCGGGCACCACGACATTGTCGAAGAACAGCGCTGCGGTCACCGAGGCGCGCAGCGAGAACTTGTGCTGGATCTCGGAGGTGGAGAATCCCGGCGTGCCCTTATCGATGAGGAAGCCGCGGATGCCCTCGGGAGTCATGGCCCACACCACCGCGAGGTCGGCGATCGCCCCGTTGGTGATCCACATTTTCGAGCCATTGATGACCCAATCGGTCCCGCGCCTCTTTGCGTGGGTCTTCATGTTGGCCGGATCCGAGCCGCCGTGCGGCTCGGTGAGGCCGAAGCAGCCGATGACCTCGCCGCGCGCCATACGCGGCAGATAGCGCTGCTTCTGCTCCTCGCTGCCGTAGGCCCAGATCGGATACATGCACAGCGAGGACTGCACCGACACGAAGCTGCGGATGCCTGAGTCGCCGCGCTCGAGCTCCTGGCAGATCAGGCCGTAGCAGATCGCGTTCAGGCCCGCGCAGTCGTACCCCTGCAGGGAGGACCCCAGCAATCCCTGCGCGGCCAGCAACGGGACCAGCTCGCGCGGAAAGCGATGCTCCTCGAAGCAGCGCTGGATGATCGGCAGCACCTCGGCATCCACCAGCCGCGCAACGGCAGCCTGCACCAGCCGCTCGTCCTCGCTCAGCGCCGCACGCACGCCGTACAGGTCGAGCGGATCGAGAACGGAGGCGGCCGCTTTGCCGGCGGCGGCGGGGCTGGAAGCGGCGGCGGTGGCCACGGTCGATACCTCAGGAAAACGCTGGTGCGAAGGGGCGCGAATGATAGCGGGTATCGCTGCGGCGGGACATCTGCGCTGGCATCGGGGCTGGCGTTGGTGCAACCTCTGCCGCCATGAAGATCCCCGAGATCCTCATCGTGGAGACCATCCACCAGCCTGGCAGCCTCGCCAAAGTGCTGCAGGTCATCGCGGACGCGGGACTCGCCATCGAGCACCTGACGGCATTGCGGCGCGACCAGGGCCGCACGCTGTGGGAGATCACGCTCGAGATGGACGAGGAGGCCGACCGCTCGCTGTTCGAGCGTATCGGCCAGTTACCCAATGCGCGCTTCGTGGGCAAGTCGGACCGCGTGTTCAACCGGCATCGCGGCGGCAAGATCCGCACCGTCGCCACCGTGCCCATCACCACGCGCCAGATACTGCGCGACGTCTACACCCCCGGAGTGGCGCGCGTATGTCTCGCCATCCGCAACGACCCCGCGGCGGCCTGGGACTTCACCGCGATCGGCAGCACCGTCGCCGTCGTCACCAACGGCACCGCGGTGCTCGGGCTGGGCAACATCGGCGCGCTCGCCGGGCTGCCGGTCATGGAAGGCAAGGCAGCGCTGTTCGCCGATCTGGTCGGCATCAACGGCGTGCCGATCCTGCTCGAGGAGACCGAGCCGGCGCGCGTGGTCGATATCGTCAGCGGCATCGCCAGCTCCTTCGGCGCCATTCAGCTCGAAGACTTCGCCGCTCCCGAGTGCTTCGAGATCGAGCAGCGGCTGCGCGCGCGGCTCGACAAGCCGGTGCTGCACGATGACCAGCACGGTACCGCCGTGGTGGTGCTTGCAGCGCTCATCAGCGCCCAGCGCCATGCGGGCATCGACCTGAAGAGCAGCATCGTCGGGCAGATCGGCCTCGGCGCGGCGGGCGCGGGCATCGTGCGGCTGTTGCAGGCCTACGGCGTGCGCCAGGTGCTCGGCACGGATCGCAATCCCGCCGCGGTCGCGCGGCTCGCCCCTTCTGGCGTGGAAGGCGTGACGCTCGAGGCGCTCATGCAGCGCGCCGACATCGTGATCGCGACCACCGGGGTGAAGGGCCTCATCAGGCCCGAGTGGGTACGCAAGGGCCAGGTGCTGCTCGCGCTGTCGAATCCGGATCCCGAGATCGAGCCGCTGGTGGCGCGCGCGCACGGCGCCGCGTTTGCCGCCGACGGCAAGGGCATCAACAACGTGCTCGCCTTTCCCGGCCTGTTCAAAGGCGCACTCGCGGCGCGCGCGCGCGGCTTCTCCGACGCGATGCTGATGGCGGCGGCGCATGCGATCGCGGCGCAGGCGCGCGGCGATGAGCTGGTGCCCGATCCGCTCGACAAGGAATTGCACGAGAAAGTCACCGCGGCAGTGCGCGCGGCGGCGGAGGCGGAGCTGCGCCTCAGTACGGGACGCTGAAGCGGCGGTACACCGCTGCCAGCAGCCACAGCGGCCCGATCAGCAGGAACTGCAGGTCCTTGAAGAAGGAAGGACGCCGGCCCTCGACGGCGTGGCCGACGAACTGCCCGATCCACGCCACGACGAAGATCGCCAGCGAGGTGAGCCACAGCGGCCAGGGCAGGTGGGTGAGCCACTGCGTGATGACCAGCAGCACCGCGAATGCGCCGAGCACGCCGCTGGCGAGCGCGGGCGAGAGCACCAGGTAGTAGCAGACGGCGGCGGCGGCGGCGAGGGTGGCCCAGTTGAGCCAGGGAGACGCCACGCGGAAAGCGCCCGGGACCGGCACCGACCACAGCAGTCCCATCACCGACAGCACGATCGGCGGGACGCAGATCCAGTGCAGCAGCTCGTTGGTCGGGTGCTGGTGGCTCAGACCGTACTCGCTCAGCCAGTCGGTGACGCTGCGCATGGCCGAAACGCTAGCGCTGCTGCGGCCGCGCCGCAAGGCGCGCACCGCAGCGCGGGTGAGCTCAGGCGGCGACCATCAGGCCGCGCAGCTTCCCGAGGGCGCTCGCTTCGATCTGACGGATGCGTTCGGCGGACACGCCGTACTTGCCGGCGAGCTCGTGCAGGGTCGCCTTGTCCTCGGCCATCCAGCGGCGCTCAACGATGTCGCGGCTGCGCTCGTCGAGACCGCTGAGGGCTCCGCGCAGGCGCATGGACGAGTCGTCGGCGCTCTCGGCCTCCTCCACCTGTGCGGCGGGGTCCGCATCGGGCGCCGGCAGATAGGCCGCCGGGCTGTAGAGCTCCTCGTCCTCGGCCTCCGGAGCCGGATCGAACGACATGTCGCGCGCCGCGAGCCGTTTCTCCATCTCGGTGACCTCGGCGGGCGTGACGCCCAGATCGCGGGCCACCGCAGCGGTCTCCTCCACCGACAGCCAGGTGAGGTTCTTCTTCAGACGACGCAGGTTGAAGAACAGCTTGCGCTGCGCCTTGGTAGTGGCGATCTTCACCAGCCGCCAGTTGCGCAGCACATACTCGTGGATCTCGGCGCGGATCCAATGCACCGCGAAGGACACCAGCCGCACATTGAGCGAGGGGTCGAAGCGCTTCACTGCCTTCATCAGGCCGACGTTGCCTTCCTGGATCAGGTCGCCCACCGGCAGTCCGTAGCCGCTGTAGCCACGGGCGATGTGCACGACGAAGCGCAGGTGCGACAGCACCAGCTGGCGAGCAGCCTCAAGGTCGGCCTGCGAGCGAAAGCGCTCGGCGAGCGCGCGTTCTTCGTCGCGGTCGAGGACCGCAATACGGCTGACCCGCTCGAGATAGGCGTCGAGGCTTCCGAGGGGGCCGGCGAGTGCAGGGTCGCCATGGCGGGCGACCAATGCGGTTCTGGTCATGCAATCTCCCGTGGCTTGGATGGGCATTTTAGCAGTCGAGGGGTTAGAGTGCTAACGACGGCCGGAGTTCCCCCCGGGAAAGGGTCGATTCGCTCTTTCGGGACAAGAGCTTACGCGGCTCGCGGGCTTCCGGAATCCCTCTTCCGGGGGGCCGCGGACAGCTCAAGGGAGCGGCCGGGGCGGGCGTTACCTAAGGCGGTAACTGAGGCGGCGCGTTTGGCGCTACAGTCCTCTCCGCTCAAAGCCTCTAGCACCCGTTCGAGTAAGAAAAATACAGGGGGTTCCCATGACCGCAAGCCTCGTCTCCGGCGTCGCCTCGCTGTGGCTGCCGATCCTGCTCTCGGCCGTGATCGTCTTCGTCGCGAGCTCCATCATCCACATGGGGCCGCTCTGGCACCGCAGCGACTTCCCGCGGATGCCGCAGGAAGCGGAAGTGCAGAGTGCGCTGCGGCCGCTCGCCATTGCGCCCGGGGACTACTTCATCCCGCGCGCCCCGGGCATGGCCGAGATGCGCTCGCCCGAATTCAAGGACAAGTTGCAGCGCGGGCCGGTGGTCGTGATGACCGTACTCCCCAACGGCATGATCAACATGAACCGAAGCCTCGTGCAGTGGTTCGTCTTCCTGATCGTGGTGGGGATTTTCGTGGCCCTCGTGACCGGCCAGACCCTGCCCATCGGCACTGACTATCCGCGCGTCTTCAAGGTTGCCGGCATCGTCGCCTTCATCGGGTATTCGCTCGCGCTGTGCGAGCTGTCCATCTGGTACCGGCGCTCCTGGAGCCTGACGCTGAAGGCGGCCCTGGACGGAGTGATTTATGCCGGCCTAACGGCAGGCACTTTCGGGTGGCTGTGGCCGCGCTGACGGGAAGCGGCGCGCCGCGCCGCTGCCGGCATGCGGCAGAGCCCGGCCGAGGAGTGCGTCACGCGCCGCGCGTGTTATGACCGTGCGTGCGGTAAGTACGGATGCGAGGCCTTCGCCAGACGCGCGAAAACCTCGCAGTACGTCACGGCTGCATGACATATGGGATGGTCTGATAGACTCATGAAAAGCCGGGGGGCGAGGCACAGTTCGATGGATCACGGTCGCTGTTTGAGGCTTGGAGCAGCCACCTGCCTGTTGCTCATCGCTGCAGTCTCGCAAGCCGCCGTGCCTCAGGGGATGGCGGTGCGCACCCACCTCAAGTACGCCGGCCGCGCCTCGCTGGCCGAGCCCGCGCTGCGCTCGAGCGCCGCACTGGTGCTCGACACGACGCACTCCTCGGTGCTGTATTCGCGCCGCTCCGATATCCCGATGCCGATCGCCTCGATCACCAAGCTGATGACGGCGCTCGTGGTCATGGAGGCCGGCCAGCCGCTCGATGAGAGGCTCACCGTCACCGACGCCGACCGCAGCCTCGGCAAGGGCGCCTTTTCGCGCCTGGTGCCCGGGACGGAGCTGTCGCGCGGCGATCTCATGCACCTGGCGCTGATGGCTTCGGAGAATCGCGCGGCCCACGCGCTCGGCCGCAACTACCCCGGCGGTGTCGCCGCGTGCGTGGCGGCGATGAACGCCAAGGCCCGCGAGCTCGGGATGAGCAGCGCGCATTTTGTCGAGCCCACCGGCCTTTCCGACGAGAACGTCGCCAGCCCCGCCGACCTCTCCAAGCTGGTGATGGCCGCCGCCCAGGTTCCGGTGATCGGCGAGTACTCGACCGCCGCGGACTACGTCGTCGGGGTCGGCCGGCGCCTGCTGCACTATCGCAACACCGATTCGCTCGTCAGCCAGCCGGACTGGAAGATCGTGGTGCAGAAGACCGGCTACATCTCGGAAGCCGGCCGCTGCCTGGTGATGCAGACCGTGATCGAGGACCGCACCGTGGTCATCGTGCTGCTCAACTCCTTCGGCAAGCGCACCCGGGTCGCCGATGCACGCCGCGTGCGCCGCTGGGTGGAGTCGACGCTCATGCACGCCACCCAGACCGCCGCCACCACCACCTAAGCGGACGGCGATCCCACGGCGCTCAGGCGCGCGGCTCGATGCTGCGCAGGTGCCGGGCCGCCGAGATCCAGGCCCCGAGCCATCCCAACATCGCGCCACCGCCGAGCAGTGCGGCGACGTCCTGCTGCGTCGGTCCGCGCAGCGCAAAACGGCTGCCGTACAGCCGCGCCAGGGTCGCCACCGGCTCGCCGAGCACCGCGATGGCGAGCGCGATGAGCCCCCATGCGAGCAGCGCGCCGCCAAGACCGTAGAGCATGCCGGTGTAGAGGAACGGCCGGCGCACGAACGCGTTCGAGCCCCCGACCAGCTTGGTGACCTCGATCTCCGCGCGGCGCGCGGCGATCTCCAGACGGATGGTATTGCCGACCACCGCCAGCACGCCGACGCCCAGCAGCGCCGCGGCGATCAGCAGCAGCCGGCGCAGCAACTCCAGTATGGCGTTGAAGCGCAGCACCCATTCGGCGTCGATCTGCACCACGTCGACCTCGGGCCAGGCGCTGAAGTAACGGCGCAGCGAATCGAGCGCTGCCGGCGAGCTGTCCTCGGGGCGCGGCCGCACGTGCAGCACGTGCGGCAGCGGGTTGTCCTTGAGCGCCGCGAGCGCATCGCCAAATCCGGAGTAGGTGCGGAAGTCCTGCAGCCCCTGGTCGGCGGAGATGAGCTGCACCGCCGCGACCTCGCGGCGCTGCTGCGCCACCTGCGCAAGCTGCTGGGCCTTGGCGAGCGGCACGTCGGTGTGCAGGTACACCGACAGGTCGACGGCGTTGACGAAATTGCCGCTCGCCGCCTGCGCGTTGGTGACGAACAGCCGCAGCGCCGCCGGCAGCGCCAGCGCCAGCGCGATCACCAGCAGCGTCAGCAGCGTCGCCAGCGGCGCGCGCGCCAGCCTGCCGACCGAGCCGAGCAGCGCCTGCAGGTGCCGCCCCACCGCGACCACCAGGCTCATCGCGTCGCCACCACGGAGGGCAGTGCGTCGACCGCGGTGCCGTGCAGCCGGCCGTTCTCGAGCACCAGCACGCGCTGGGCGAACTCGCGCACCAGGTGATGATCGTGCGTGGCGATCACCACCGTCACGCCGACGTCCTGGAAACGCCTGAACAGTCGCATCACCTCGAGCGACAGGTCGGGGTCGAGGTTCCCGGTGGGCTCGTCCGCAATCAGCAGCGGCGGCTTGCTGATCACCGCGCGCGCAATGCCGACACGCTGCTGCTCGCCGACCGACAGCTCCTGCGGCAGCGCGCGCTCCTTGCCGAGCAGCCCCACCTGGTCGAGTGCGGCGCGCACGCGCTTGTCGATCTCCTTGAGCGGCGTGGCCGCCACCGCCAGCGGCAGCGCCACGTTGTCGTACACCGGGCGGTCGGCGAGCAGCTTGTGGTCCTGGAACACCACGCCGATGCGGCGGCGGAACGCGGCGATGTGCCGCGCCTTGAGCGTCTGGGTGTTGCGGCCGTTCACCACCACCGCGCCGCGCGTCGGCCGCTCGAGCAGCGCGATGAGCTTGAGCACCGTGCTCTTGCCGGCGCCCGAGCGCCCGGTGAGAAACACCATCTCGCCGGTATGCACCTCGAAACTCACGCTGTTGAGCGCCTCGCGTCCGTTGGCGTAGCGCTTGCTGACGCGGTCGAAGACGATCATGGGTGCACGTCTGGCACCGCGCCGGGCGCGGGCTCCTCGCCCCCCTCGACCAGCGCGGCGGCAAAGGCCGCCGGATCGAACTCGCCGAAGTCCTCAGGCGCCTCGCCGATGCCGATGTAGCGGATCGGGATCCTCAGGCTGTTCGCGATGGCAATGACGATGCCGCCCTTGGCCGTGCCGTCGAGCTTGGTGAGCACCAGCCCGCTGACGCCCACCGCCTCGGTGAACTCGCGCGCCTGGGTCAGCGCGTTCTGCCCCTGGTTGGCGTCGAGCACCAGCAGCACCTCGTGCGGCGCGCTCGCATCGAAGCGCTGGATGACGCGCCGGACCTTCTTCAGCTCCTCCATCAGGTGCGACTGGTTGTGCAGCCGCCCGGCCGTGTCGGCGAGCACCACGTCGGTGGCGCGCGCCCGCGCCGCCTGCAGCGCGTCGAACACCACCGCCCCCGGGTCGGCGCCGGGCGCCTGCGCGGCGAAATCGGCGCCGCTGCGCTGCGCCCACACCTCGAGCTGCTCGATGGCGGCGGCGCGAAACGTATCGCCGGCGGCGAGCAGCACCGACAGTCCCTGTGAGTTGTAGCGGCGCGCGAGCTTGCCGATGGTGGTGGTCTTGCCCGAGCCGTTGACGCCCACCACCAGGATCACGAACGGCCGGTGGGCGCGGTCGATCGTCAGCGGCCGGGCGCACGGCGCGAGAATGTCCACGATGCTGCCGCGCAGCGCCGCGATCAGCGCGCCGACGTCGGTGAGCTCGCGGCGCGCCACGCGCGTGCGCAGCTCGGCGAGAATGCGCTCGCTGGCCTGCACGCCCACGTCGGCGCTGATCAGGCGCGTCTCGAGCTCTTCGAGGATCGCCGCATCGATCTGCCGACCGCGCAACAGGTCCGCAAGGTCGTAGCTGAGCCAGGAATTGCCGCGGTTCAGCCGCTGGCGCAGCCGGCGCAGAAACCCCGGACGATCTTCGGTCGCAGTCGGTGCTGCGGGCGCACGGCGGAACATGCGGGCATTGTAGCGGGCGAGCCAGAAGGGCGGCCGATGTGCCGTCTCTTGGCCCCAGCGCCCTAGTTCCGCGTGCGTTTTAAGGCTGAATCACGCTCGGGATGCTGATGAGGATCTCCTGTCCGTTCGAGGCGGCGAAGCTGATCGCCTCCCCCTGCATTTCCGCGGTCACGGCCGGCACCACGTCGTCGATGATCGATCCATGGTCGCCCTCGATGAAGTTCACGTAGGCCCGGAAGCCGTTCGGATTGAGCAGCGGTCCGGGCGCGGCCGGAGCGGCAATGCGCGTCAGAGCACCCGCCGCACCCGCGGGTCCGTAGGGCGAGGCGGTGATCAGGGCCTGTGTGGCGGAATTCGGCACCACCTGGTCCGGGCAGCCGTTGGCGGGCGAGCTCGCGGTGCAGCTCGCCGGCGGTGGCGTGCTGCCCACGACCTGCAGCAGGTGGATCGGATGCTGCGCGGTGGCGAGCGAGATGTAGTTGATCGGGTCACCCGCGTCGATGACCGTCTGCGAGTCGCGGAAGAACTGCGCGTACAAGGTGGTACCGGGCGTCAGGCCCTGCGCCTCGAGCCCGGCGTTGATTTCGGGGGCGAACGATGGCGAGTTGATGAGCAACGTCGACAGCTTGCCACCGGGGTTGGCAAGCGTGCCGGTGCTGACGTCGCTCGCCGGAACGACGCCGAGGAACACACCGCCGACGATGGCACCGAGGGAGTGCCCGAGGTAGTGGGTGTGTCCCGCGACGAACGGCGTGACACCCCCGGCGTTGGCGACGGTCGCGCCGGCCACCGAGCGCTCGAACGTGATGAGATCCGCCGCTCCCTCGCGGTTGTTGTCGCGCGAAGTCAGCAGGCTCGTCAGGTTGATGAAGTGCGAGCCCGAAGGATCGATGGTGCCCGGAGTGATCAGCTCGAGATCGAAGGTGCGTTCGATCGACATCTGGCCTGCCGGCAACCCCAAACCCGCATAGAGAGGGTTCGCCGCACTGGCATAGAGAGGATCCTTGGTGTTCGTCACGCCGTGCAGCGGCAGGTCGATCGCCACCACGGCAAAGCCGGCATCGGCGAACGAGTCGGCGACTGCGAGCATGTCTTCGCGGCTGCGCGTGATGCCATGCTGAAAGATCAGCACCGGCCAGGGGGCGGTGGCGCCCGCCTTCACGGCGGTCGAATTGGCGTTGGGCACCGTCGCCAGCACCGGGATCAGCAGGCTCTGCGTCGCCACCGGCAGCGGGTTGAAGCGCGTCACGAAGGTGCTCGACGGATCGAGCGGAAAGGGCGGCGCCTGCCACGAGCCGGTGAGCGGCGCGCTCTTGCTCAGGTAGTACGGGATGTTGAGTACGCCGACGTAAATGTCCGAATGACCGGGCAGCACGGGATCCGCCGCGCTGGTCGGCAGGCCGGTGGCGTTCAGCTTGAGCGTCGACGGCCTGGTAGTGGCCGACAGCAGCTCGAGCGTGTCGGTCGTCGACTCGGTCGTGAAGCTGAAGGTGAGCACGATGTTGGCCGGATTGAGGTGCAGCGCTTGCGCGATCTGCAGATGCGCGCCGGTCAGCTGGCAGATGCCGTTCAACGTCGGGTCGGTGATGCTCGGGCAGGTGGGGCCGCCGGCGAGCGCGCTCTTGATGGCGGCGTAATCGACATCCGGCACCGCTGGGTTGCCCGAGGTATCGGTGATGCCGTTGGTCAGGATCACCAGATAGCCGGTGCCGGTCTTGCAGTTGGCGCCGAGGAACGCGCCGCCGCTGATGCAGGTGCTCGGCATCAGCGGGTGCTGCGGGGTGATCTCGAGGATGGTGGGACCGACCAGCGCATCGGTGGCGAGCGCGGCGGTGAAATCCGTACCGATGGTGAGCGGCGCGCCCAGCACGCCGGTCGTCGCCTTGGTCTCGTTGTCGGTAGTAACCGGCACGACGATCACCGAGGCGGCGGTGAAGGAGGCGGGATTCAGCGCGCCGCCGAAGCGCTCGCGGATCACCGCGGTGGTCGAGAAGCCATCGAGCGCGTTCACCGCCGCCTGGTTGGGCAGCAGGGCGTTCGCCGGCTGGATGTTGAGGGTGCCGTCGGTGGAGCCGGCGAAATACAGGTCCGTCGGATATGGCAACACGCCCGCGGCCGGCTGGAACAGCGCGGTACTCGAGGTCGGCTGTTCGGGTGGCGTCGAGCCGCCGGGATTGCCGTTGAGCAAGGTGAGGTCAGACGGGCCGATGGTGCCGCGGCCACCCGACCCACAACCACCGATGAGAAACGCGGCCGCCAGGACGCCCGCGGTGATGATTCTTTTCATATCCCCTTTTCCCGCCGGGGCTGTTGAGCGCTCCTGGACGAGGCAAGCTAGAGTACGCTCCCGGCGAGAATAGTGGCAAGGTGCGACGGCGTAAGGACGCGAGCGCGCTCAAGGTGATCTCTCGCAAGTCAGCCAAGCGCGCCGGCGCCGCGCCGCGCCGCGCCGCGCGCGCACGCGTATTGCGCATCATCGGCGGCACGTGGCGCGGCAGGAAGCTGCGTTTCCCGGCAGCGGCCGCGATACGGCCGACCCCCGACCGCGTGCGCGAGACGCTGTTCAACTGGCTCGGCGCGGCAACCGCGGGGGCGCGCTGCCTCGATGCGTTCGCCGGCAGCGGCGCGCTCGGGCTCGAGGCGCTGTCGCGCGGCGCCGCGCACGTGAGCTTCATCGAGCAGGATGCCGCGGCCGTCGCGGCGCTGCGCGAGCGGCTCGCGGAATGGGGCGCGGGCAATGCCGTGGTGGTACGCGCGGACGCGCTGCGCCACCTGGCTGCGCCGCCCGCCCACCCATACGACATAGTGTTCCTCGACCCGCCATTTGCGGCGGGACTGCTGGCGCGCGCGGCAGCGCTGCTCGAGCACGGCTGGCTGCGCGAGGGTGCCCTGGTCTACGTGGAGTGTGCGGCCCGCGAACCCCTGCCGCCGCTGCCGGCGAGCTGGCAGCCGCTCAAGGCGAAGCAGGCCGGCGAGGTCGGTTATCATCTGTTCGCGCACGCTGCGCGGGGAGTCACGCGGGCCGTATGAGAAGCAACGCCGTCTATCCGGGCACGTTCGATCCGATCACCAACGGGCACCACGACCTGGTACGCCGCGCCGCCGGCATCTTCGATCGCGTCATCGTCGCCATCGCCGCCAACAGCAACAAGACGCCGATGTTCACGCTGGAGAAGCGCGTCGAGCTGGCGCGCCGCGTGCTGCAGGATCTTGCCAACGTCGAGGTGCACGGCTACGCCGGCCTGACGGTCGAGTTCGCACAGCAGTACCCCGGAGCGGTGATCGTGCGCGGGCTGCGGGCGGTTTCGGACTTCGAGTTCGAGTTTCAGCTTGCCAACATGTCGCGCCATCTCGACCGTAATTTCGAGACCGTGTTTCTCACGCCCCAGGAGCAGTTCACGTTCATCTCCTCGAGCCTGGTGCGCGAGATCGCGGTGCTCGGCGGCGACGTGAGCCGCTTCGTCCACCCGATCGTCGAGGCGGAGCTGAAGAAGATGCGCCGGAGGTGACGCGGCGCCGCCTGGGCGCGGCGCGCGTCCTGCGCTGCCGGGTGGCCGCAGCCGCGGCGCGCCGCCCGGGCCGCACACGCGGCAGGCGCACGCGCTGCGCCGGCGGCGGCAGCTGCCCGGCGCGCTCGAGCTCGAGCGCGCGCCACAGGTACCAGGCCGCCGTGCTGCGGTACGGCCGCCAGCGCTCGCCCCAGGCGGCGAGCACCTGCGGGCGCGGCAGCTTTCTCAGGCCATAGGCGGCGCGAAAGCCGCTGCGCACGCCGAAATCGTCCACCGGCAGCACGTCCGGCCGCCCCAGCCGGAACATGAGCAACATCTCCACCGTCCAGCGGCCGATGCCGCGCACCTGGGTCAGCCGCGCGACGATCTGCTCATCGCCCAGCGCGAGGAGCACGGCCGCCTCGGGCACCAGGGCGGCGAGGGTCTTATCAGCCAGGTCGCGCAGCGCTGCCACCTTGGCGAACGAGAAGCCCGCCGCACGCAGGCTGCGCTCGGAGGCCGCCAGCACCATCTGTGGAGTCGGGAATGCGCCCTGGCCACAGCCGTCGATGAAGCGCTTGAGGATGGTGTTGGCCGCCGTGCCGTTGAGCTGCTGGTGCGCGATGGCCTGGGCGAGAGCCTCGAACGGGTGGCACTCGCTCTGCAGTGCGAGCGCGCACGGTCCCACGGCGTGTATCAGGCCGGCGAGCACCGGGTCTGCAGAGGACAGATGCGCGAGGATGTGCTGGCTCACGGATTCGTCGAAGGGATGCCGACTGCGGGGGCGCGGCTACTTCTGGCAGGAGGGACAATAGTAAGTGGAGCGCTGCCCCTGGACCAGCGCGCGCACCGGTGTGCGGCAGCGCCGGCAGGGCCGGCCGCGGCGCTCATAAACGTACAGCCGCTGGCGGAAATAACCGGGCGCGCCGTCGGCGCCGAGATAATCGCGCAGCGTCGTGCCGCCCGCGCGGATGGCCTGGGCGAGGACCGCGCGCACCGCACGCACCAGCCGCGCGGCATCCGCGCGGGAGAGTGTGCGTGCCTGCCGGCGGGGGCGGATACGCGCCCGGAACAGCGCCTCGCTCGCGTAGATGTTGCCCACGCCGACCACCAGGCGGCTGTTCATGACCAGTTGCTTGATGGCGATGCGCCGGCCGCGCGTGATGCGCCACAGGTAATCCGCATCGAAGGCCGCGGAGAACGGCTCGGGCCCGAGGTTCGCCAGCAGCGGATGCGCGCGCGGATCGCCGCTCGTATAGAGAAGGCTGCCGAAGCGGCGCGGATCGTTGAAGCGCAGCGCCAGCCCGGAATCGAGCACCAGGTCGAAATGGTCGTGGGTGAGGCGCGGGGTACCGGCGGGCACGGCGCGCAGATTGCCCGACATGCCCAGATGCACGAGCAGCGTGCCGGACTCGAGTCGCAGCAGCAGGTACTTGGCGCGCCTTCCGGCGCGCAGGATACGCTGCCCGGCGACCTGGTCAGGCAGCTCGGCGGGCACCTTCCAGCGCAGGCGCGGCTCGTACACGGTGAGCGCGGTGATCCGCCGGCGCCGCACGTACGGCACCAGGCCGCGACGCGTCGTCTCGACCTCGGGCAGCTCGGGCAAGCGCGCCTTCGCTTCCGCCCGCGCCTACTTGATCTTGGATTCCTTGTAGGGGACGTGCTTGCGCGCCACCGGGTCGAACTTGCGTACTTCCATCTTGTCCGGATGCAGCCGCTTGTTCTTGGTCGTGACGTAGAAGTGACCGGTGCCGGCGGAGGACAGCAGCTTGATCTTGTCGCGCATGTTGCAAGAACTCCTTCCGGGCGTGCGCTAGAGCTTGCGCCCCTGGGCGCGCAGCTCCGCGATCACCTTGTCGATGCCCTTCTTCTCGACCGTGCGCATGCCGCTGGTCGTCAGGCGCAGCGTCACCCAGCGCTTTTCGGTCTCCACCCAGAAACGCTGCGTGTGCAGGTTCGGCAGGAAGCGGCGGCGCGTGCGGTTATTCGCGTGGGAAACGCGATTGCCCACCGCGGGCTTCTTGCCAGTGACTTCACAGACACGCGACATACGAATAGTCCTGAAAATTCAATAGCTTGATTGGGCGGAAGACTCTTCCCCCGCCTGCCGGGCCGGGCTTTATACCAGCCCCGCAGCCCTACCACAAGCAACCGCCTGTCGCCGCCTCGCCTCTCATGGCCGGAATAACCAGGCAGCGCCTGCGGGAACGGCGTAGGGTCGCGCTCCCGGCCGAGCTTGGGGGGCTGCCTTGCGCACCTGCTCGAGCCTAACCACCCACACCAATTAGAACATCCAGGAGATTCCCTATGCGTCTGACTCAAGCTATCTGCGCCTCCGCGGCGCTGCTGGTTGCGACCACGCTGACCACCACGACGGCGCTCGCCGACGGCCGCGATTGGAGCGATGGACCGGTGCTCAATGTCGCCTCCATCCGCACCGTCGACGGCCACTTCGACGACTACATGCACTGGCTGGCGACGAGCTTCAAGAAGCAGTCGGAGGCGGCCAAGAAGGCGGGCCTCATCATCGACTACTCGGTAGTCGTGGTGGAGGCGCGCGGACCGAACGACCCGGATGTCCTGTTGATCACCACCTACAAGAACTGGGCGGCACTCGATCACCTCGGCAGCCGATTCGATGCGCTCCTTGCCCAGACCGAGGGTTCGGTAGACAAGGCCAACCAATCCGAGGTCGATCGCGCCAAGATCCGCACCGTCCTCGGCTCGCGGACCGAGCAGGTCGCCGTCCTCAAGTAAGCACGGCGCAGAAGCTTCCACACGGATAGCCCGGCGGACGGCTCTCAAGCCATCTGCCGGTGCTTTCCAGGCGCGCGCGGCGCGTCGTGGTCGCTTCATGGACCAAGCGAATTTCCATCCACGTTCGGGAGACTCTATATGCGTCTGACTCAAGGTATCTGCGCCGCAGCGGCGCTGCTGGTTGCGACCACCCTCACCACCACCACGGCGCTCGCCGACGGCCGGGACTGGAACGACGGGCCGGTACTCAATGTCTCCTCCATCCGTACGGTCGACGGCCATTTCGACGATTACATGCACTTCCTGGCGACCACCTTCAAGAAATCGCAGGAAGCGGCCAAGAAGGCCGGGCTCATCACCGACTACTCGGTGATCGTGGTGGAAGCGCGCGGCCCGAATGATCCGGACATCCTGCTGGTCACCACCTACAAGGACTGGGCGGCACTCGATCATCTGGGCAGCAAGGCTGATGCGATCAGCGTGCAGGTCGAGGGCTCGGTGGAGAAGGCCGCCCAATCCACAGCCGAACGCAACAAGATCCGCACGATCGTCGGCTCGCGGACCGAGCAGGTAGCCATCCTCAAGTAAGCACGGGAGCCAAGCGCGTTGCGGCGACACACCGGCGGGCGGACCTTGAGCGCCCGCCCGTCGGTGCCTGTGCATTGTCCAGAATTGCGCGCATGCTCAAGCATCGCGCGCCGCTGCGACGGCGCAGACGATAACGAGGAGATCTCATGAACCGTATCCGAGGGACATCGTGGGTTGCACTGACAGCCCTTGCTCTGAGCGGCGCCGCGGCGCCGGTCTCCGCGGCGGATGCGGCAGGCACCAAGGATGCCAAGGCTGCGATCGAGGCCCTCACCCAGCGCTTCGTGGCGGCGTTCAACGCCAAGGACGTCGACTCCATCATGAAGCTCTACGCACCCGGTCCACAGTTGTTCGTCTTCGACGTCAGCCCGCCGCGGGAGATTGTCGGTTGGGACAACTACCGCAAGGACTGGCAGGAGCTATTCGCGGCCTCCCCGGGCGCGGTCAAGTTCTCAGTAGCGGACCTCGTGATCAGCGCCGCCGGTACGGTCGCCTACAGTCACCGCATCGACCACGCACAGTTCACGCAGCAGGACGGCTCGAAGCACGAGCTCGTGCTGCGGGTGAGCGACGTGTATCGCAGGGTCCACGGCGAATGGCTGATCGTGCAGGAGCACGTGTCCGTTCCGGTGGATCTTGCGACCGGCAAGCCCGACCTGATGTCGAAGCCCTGAGGCCGCGCGCCGAGCGCGCAGGCGTTGTTCGGGCTGCGAGGACCGGCGCAACCCTGTGCCATCCCTCACTTGACGGCGCGGTAGACCTCCTTACCGTCCGAATATCCAGTTTACGATCCGACGTGAGACCGGGCTACGAGAGCCTCAAAGAAGTCCCGCTTCGGAGAACGAGTAGCACACCCCGTCGCCAATGATGAAGTGATCGAGCACGCGCACGTCGACCAGCGCGAGCGCCTCCTTCAGCCGGCGCGTGATGAGCTCATCCGCCTGGCTCGGCTCGAGCACCCCGGACGGGTGGTTGTGGGCGAAGATCAGCGCCGCGGCGTTGTGCAGCAACGTCTGGCGCAGCACTTCGCGCGGATGCACACCGGCGCGGTCGATGGTGCCGCGGAACAGCTCCTCGAACGCGATCAGCCGGTGACGGTTGTCGAGATACAGGCAGCAGAAAACCTCGTAGGGGCGATCACGCAGCTGCGCCAGCAG
>Ga0210390_10002158_pt1 | contig 17706 bp, 19 predicted proteins | sample IncBWH11OmetaG_FD_161050 | JGI IMG/M metagenome (GOLD analysis project Ga0210390, IMG submission 161050) | Forest soil microbial communities from Barre Woods Harvard Forest LTER site, Petersham, Massachusetts, United States - Inc-BW-H-11-O ... | reverse complement strand
CGTTTGGGCCGGCAGGTAATGCAATACGCGCCGTTCGGCGAGGATGACCCCAAGATATGCGATCCCACCGACCAAAGTCAGCATCACGATCGAGACAAAGACCATCGGCGTATCGGCTTGACCCTCGCCGAAAGTGAGCAAATAGCCTAAGCCCATATTGCCTCCTACCAGCTCGCCGACGACGACGCCGACCACGGCAAGAGTCGCTCCGATGCGCAGTCCGGCGAACATCGGAGGCATCGAGGTCGGAAACTCGATTTTCCAGAAGATCTGCGCGCGCGTCGCTTTGAACGAGCGTGCCAAATTGATCAGATCGGGATCGACGCCGCGGATCGCGGTCAGCACGTTGACCATCACCGGGAAGAATACGATCAGTATCGCGACAAGGATTTTGGGATAAACCGTAAATCCCATCCAAAGAATGAACAATGGCGCAAATGCCACCTTGGGTGCGATCTGCAGAGCGAGGATATAGGGCGAAAGGGCGAACTCGGCCGTCGGCGACATTCCGAGCAGATAACCGACCAAAGCGCCAAGCAGGCTGCCGAGAATGAAGCCGGCCAGAACTTCGGCGACGGTGACGCCGGTGTGAAATAGCAGGTGATCGAATTGCCAAGCATGCACGAATTCACGCGCCACCATGGACAATGGCGGAACGATGAACGTCGGAATGCCGAAAAGGCCAGGCCCCCATTCCCAAGCCGCCAGGAAAACAGCGAGCAGCAGAACGCTCGCCAGCGTTCCGTTGCGGATGAGTGAGCCACTGTGACCATTGCTCATATCGCGCCGCCGGCCGCTTGCTTCTCGATGACGGCATGAACGATATCGAGACGGTCCATAAGTCTGGCGACGTAATCGTTCACTCTGGGCTCACGCCGTCTTGCGATCGGGTCGTCGCGTTGCGGCAAATCGATCGCAATCTCGTCGATAATGCTTCCGGGCCGGGCGCTCATGACCAGAACGCGATCCGACAGCGTCACGGCTTCTAACAAATCGTGCGTGATCAAAAGCGCGGTCTTGCGCGACCTGCTCAGCGTCTGCGCTAGATCGCGCTGCAAGACCATCCTAGTTTGAGCATCGACTGCCGAGAAGGGTTCGTCGAGCAGCAGCACATGCGGATCGACAGCAAGCGTGCGTGCGAGCGCCACGCGCTGGCGCATTCCGCCAGACAGCTGATGCGGATAGTGACCCGAGAACTCGGCGAGATTGAAATTGTCCAGGAGTACCCGCGCGCGGAGCCTTCTTTCGGCCGGCGGCACGTGCTGGATTTCGACTCCCAGCATCACGTTCTCTATCACGGTGCGCCACGGCAGCAACAAATCCTTCTGCAGCATGAATGCGACATGGGCACTGGCCCCTTCGATGCGCTCTCCGTCGACAAAAGCGAGGCCGTCGCTTGGCGCCGCCAGGCCGGAGCCGATATTAAGGAGTGTGCTTTTGCCACATCCGCTTGGGCCGATGAGCGAGACCACCTCGCCGTCGTGTACCTCAAAGCTTACGCAATTGAGCGCCGTGAGCGCGCCGGGGCCATCGCTGCGCGCAAAGCGCATCGTCACATTGCGATATTCGAGGCGGACAACCGACATGAGAAATTCGACCGCCAATCCGGCTTGGACCTAGCTGTTTGGACCGATTGCGCAAGTGTCGCCGCCCAGATATGACGAGTATAGTGCCAAAGACCGGGATCGCCGATAGGGCACCGGCCACTGCGACAGCATTTCGTCCCATGGCCGCCGATGAAGGAGCCAAGAATGGTCGATCGCGCGCACAGCTTTTCTCGGCGACATTTGCTTCAGGGAATTCCCGGTTCGGCACTTGGCCTCGGCGTCATAAGTCTTACGTCGCCGGCGCGCGCAGATGAAAAGATCACCTATCTTTTTCCCGCGCCGCCTCTGTTGCCGGCCTTTGGGCCCATACAGCTTGCCAAAGGCAAGGGGTATTTCTCCCAGGCCGGCCTCGACGTGAGCTATGCAGTCGGGCGCGGCGGCGTCGACGTCGCCAAGGAGGTTGGTGCCGGCAATGTGCCGATAGGCGGGATCGTGGCCGACGCTCCAATCATCGTCCGGCAGAACGGCGTCCCAGTGAAAATGGTCGCAGTATTCGGCGGCAAGGGATTCATGCAGCTCGTAGTGCGTTCGGACTCCGGCATTAGCAAGCCAGCCGACCTGAAAGGCAAGACTATTACGGTCATGTCGTATCAGGACACGACGTTCTACGCACTGCTTGGGTTGCTGGCGAGTGCCGGCTTGACCAAAGACGATGTTGACATCCAGGCAGCGGGGCCGGTCGGGGTATGGCAAATGGTCGCCACTGGAAAGTCGGTCGGCATGGCCGGCGTGCCGGACTGGATACCGCCGGTGGAAGCTGCCGGCGTTGCCGTAAAGGTGATACCAACCGACGAGTTTTTTCCGCACATGGCCCAGGCTATCGCGGCATCCGATCAGGTCATCAAGACCAGGCCCGAGATGGTTCGCGCCTTCGTCAAGGCGGCGTTGCACGGCATGAAGGACATCATGGACGATCCGACGACCGCGGCAACCGATTTTGTAAAATTCGTGCCCGAGTGGAACGGCAAAGACGGCCAAGTCAAAGAGGCGTTCGGTTATTACGACAAACTGGTCTATCCAGGACAAAAAGTGCTGGGCGCGATCGATCCGCAACGGCTCGCCCATTTGCAGGACTTTTATTTTGCCAAGGGTATCATACAGAAAAAATCGCCCATCGACGATCTTTATACCAATCAGTTCGTCGATTAGTCGACTACTTCTTGTAGCTGTCGGTGCCCTGCCAGCCATTCCTCGAAATATCGAAGATGACGCCATCGGGGTCTTTGAACTTGCGCTCAAAATTGCCGTGACGTTCGTCGCCGAGATCGAAGAAGAACTTGCCGCCGTTGGCTTCGATGCGCTTCTGAGTCTCCGCGAGATCGTCGACCTGGAAGCCGAAATGGTGTGCGCCGACGAAGTCCTTCGGATCTTTGAGGTCCGACGCCTTACTGCCGGCTCCAGTGGAGAAATTGAGCAGCGCGAGATTGATCACGCCATCACTCATATAAATCGCCGAGCCGATTTCCAAATCTTCGCGGTCGATGCGTTTGAGCTCGAATACAGTTTCGTAAAATTTCGCAGCCTTTTCAAGGTCATTCACGCAGACGGCAAAGTGACGAAGACGAGCCATGAAATTCTCCACTGATCGATCAGCTACCTTGAGGCTTATCATACGCACACCACTTGAAAGAGCCACCTTTTTCCGCTGGGGCAGTGGTGTGAGGACTGCGATTTTGGCATGACAATGCCATGACCAAGCGGTTTGCTGAGATCGTCGGCGCCGGATTTGCCGGTCTCACGGCGGCGTGCGCGCTGGCGCAGCGGGGCTGGAGCGTACGCGTACACGAGCGAGCCGATCGCCTGCGCACGACCGGCGCCGGGATTTACATCTATGAGAACGGTTTGCGCGTTTTGGAATCGGTCGGCGCCTACGACGCCGCAGTGAAAGGGGCCCCCTTTGCCCATACCCGTGAGGTTCGCGACGGCCGCGACCGTTTGATCTCGTTGCATCGCTGGGTCGGCAGCCGTGTATTCTCTATTGTGCGGCAGAACGTCATTAACGCGCTTGCCGCCTCAGCCACGCGCAGCGGTGCCGAGATCGTAACCGGTTCGGAGGCTACGACCGCAACGCCTGCGGGCGAATTGACGCTCGCGGACGGGCGCACGCTCAAGGCCGACCTGATCGTCTGCGCCGACGGCAGCAATTCAAGGCTGCGCGACTCGCTGGGTCTGTTGGCAAAACGGAAGTATCTGGTCGACGGCTGTACGCGACTATTGATGGACAAGACGGCTTCGGAGCGGGAAGTGGCTGAGGGCACGAAAACCATTGAATATTGGTCTGGCACCCGCCGCGTGCTCTACACCCCGTGCAGCGAAACTGACATCTACATAGCTTTGACAATGCTCGATAGCGACACCGCCGCCAAGACTGTTCCGGTGCTTAAGAACGAGTGGAAAAGCTGGTTTCCCCATCTTGAAAGCCTGATCGACCGCATCGGCGACCAAGGCCGTTACGACCGTTTTGACCTAATCAAGCTCAGACGCTGGTCGGCAGGATGCGTCGCGATCATCGGCGATGCGGCGCATGCGTTGCCGCCGAATATCGGCCAAGGCGGCGGCTGCGCGATGATGAATGCGCTGTCGCTCGCGGTCTATCTCGAACGAGAGAACAACGTCCCCAATGGCCTCGCTATGTGGGAGCGTAATGAGCGGCCGCTTACCGAGCACACACAACGCATCTCCTATTGGCTCGGTTTGCCCACGACATGGCCGCCGGCAGTCCGTGCTGTTGCACTCGGCATCGCTGGCCGTTCAAAGTGGCTGGTACGGCAACGCACGCGCACGGCGCTACACCGGCCGACAGGTACATGAAGCACGGTCTCAGAAGGGAATTGTGATACCATCAAGCGGCGCGTCGCAATTGACGAGATCGACACGTTTCCAAGCGATCATGATACTCCGGCCGGACTGCACCAAATGATGGGACGCGGTACCCCCGAAAATACGGTGCTGTTCGCGCCGGTACTCGATCATCAGGAATTTGGATCGCACTTCGCAAAAATTTGCGCCGCTATCTTCGACGGAGACATTGCTGACGATTCGACTTGTGCGCGACCGTGGCTCCTGCGAGTACATCCGTGGGCTGGCCAGACGGCGAACGCGGGTTTCAAGCAGACGTCGATCGTCATAGATCAGAGACACAGTCTCGAATGGATCGCTCTGAGCTGGCTCGCTCGGCACCCAATACCAGGCGTCCGGCGTGAATAGTCCCAACCAATCATTGAATTTGCCCTCGTCAAGAAGCCGCGCCTCATGCAGCAGAAATTGCTCGCAGTGGCGGAGATCGAGCAATGGCCGTGCGGCCATGCGGGTAGAACCCGCCGTCGGCCGGCGGCTGTGCGCCGCCGCCGGTTTGCGTGCGCGTTTTGACTTCTTTGCCATGAGCGGTTTAAGACGCGGCACGAACTTCGCTGCGACGGCCGGTCATGTAGCCGAGCCAGGCCTCCAGCATGTTGCGGATGTATATTTCGCTGGTCGAATTCTGCCCGCGCCGACCGCCGTACAGGTCAGGCACATCGCTAAGAAGCCCGCGTCCGATTTCGATCCACTCCGCGCCCTCACTCGATAGACCCAGGCGGATACGATTATAGATTTCGAGATCGTCAGTCAGCACCAGAGAGCCGGTGCCGTTCACTGTATTTGCGAAGCTGATCGTATTGCGGAACATCTGCTTTGGGGCGCCCTTGAGACGAAAATTATAGGTGTGGACGACGGTGCGGTTGACAGAGATCGGATGCACGACACGAAGCTGTTGGAATTGACTCATGAAAGATAGGTTGGGATAGACATTACTGTTCCAGCGTCGGACTTCCAAGATCCGCCGTGTTTCTTCTTTCCCTTTTTTCTTTTCCAGCGCCGCGATGTAGTCGCGAAACACCGGATCCTCGAGCGCCGCCACCAACTTGGCGTCGTCATGATAATCCCCGAGATACGAATGACCATTGGGGTAGGTCCAGATACCGACCTGTGTCTCCCAAAAACTGTACGGAGCGCCATTCTGGCGCATCTGACGGACGGCGATTTCACCGGAGCCATCGGAATGGACCTTATCCGATTGCTGCTGGGCTGCGTCGATCGAGGAGCGATGAGTGAAGAGCGGATGGGCTGCATCGCACAGGTTCTCGAGGTAGATTTTCCAATTTCCGTCATACGCGTGTTTGAACACGCCGCCTGCAATCTCGATCTCGCCGTCGGGGGCGCGGTCGACCATATCGTCGAGCGACGTCGTCATGTGGCCGAGGAATTCCTCCAAGCTTGGCCCGTCGCTTGCTTCGCTGGCAAAAACGAAACCGCGATAGCTTTTCACGCGCGGCACTCGTGTCATCGCAGTATTGGGATTTTTTGGATCGAAGTCGTGCGGATAGCCAGTCTGCAACGGTACCGCCTTTAGCCGGCCGTCCAGGTGGTAGGTCCAGCCGTGGTAGCAGCATTGGAATTCGTCGGTATTGCCCGTGTCATTCGCAACAACGAGCGACCCACGGTGGGCGCACTGATTATGAATGACCTGGATTTTACCGCCGGCGTCGCGCACCAACACGACCGGTTTGGCACCGACAAGTGTGCGGAAATAGTCCCCGGGTTTTTTCACCTGGCTCTCGTGGCCGACATAAATCCAGGCAACGCCGAAGATTCGTTGCAGCTCAAGTTCGAAAATAGCCGGGTCGGAATAGATCTGCCGATGGACACGGGCCGGCTGCACGAGGGACGCAAGCGGTTCACTAGACTGCATCTACGACTCCCAAAGCGATTTGCCGGGAAACGCCACCAGCGTAGCACAACTTCATCAAACTCGGATGAGATTTAAGGCAGTGCGCCCCAATCCACAATCGGGGTTAGCGAGCGTTTCTGCAACTTCGAAGTGATTTAGTCCCGGCAATTCGGCGTGTGGCTCCGCCAGTGACGTACCAACCGCCGCGGCGAATTCCTGGCTTTGCCGCTTGAACTCGTTACTTTCGAGTTCGCCGCAGCCGACAAATATCCGAGTTGACAGCTGGTCGAGGTGACGGATAGGGCTCAATGCGTCCTCCGTTTGCGCGTCGAGCTTGACGTAGTCGTTCCGCGCGCTCAACCGGATCGGGAGCAAATCATAAATACCGCTGGCACAAATCACGCTTCTCACGATCTGGCGCGGCAGACCAAATTGCGAAACCCAGTCGGTCACCGCTATACACGCGGCGAGATGGCCACCCGACGAGTGCCCCGAAATATGTAGCTGATTGGGATCGCCATCAAATTCTCGTGCATTTTGAAAAATCCAAGCGACGGCGCGACGGACCTGAGTGACCATCTCAGTAAGAGATACAGAGGGTAGCTGAGCGAAATCTAGGGCGATGAAATGGACGCCTGACCGGATGAAATTCTCTGCGGCGAATAGACTGTCGCTCTTACTCAGTAAGCGCCAGGCGCCTCCATGAATGAAAACATGGATTGGTGCACAGGGGGCGTCGGTCTCGTAGAGATCCAGCGTTTCAGCGGCAGATGCTCCGTATGAAAATACGCGCGGTTCTCCAAGCGCAGCTCGCACGCCCTCACTCCGTTCCGTGTAGCGTCGAATGACTTCTGCAGCATTCGGCGCCCACGCGCGCTGATCGTATTGCCGGTCGAGTTCGGCCTTGCCGTACTGCAAAAAGACCATGGTCGTGACGTTACCGTTAGGCGGATAGCCAATTTATTCAAGCAATCATGGCATGGGAGGACAAGCGTTTTGTCCAATTGATGTCTCCACTATCGCCCGGGCTCTCGGCCAAATCAAAAACACGCTCAGCGCGTTGGCCTATTTTAGATCTTTACTCTCGCTGAGACAATTCGAGGTTAGGCAAACCGCCCCGATTCCTCGAACTTCAGTCGCGCGTTGCGAGGAAAGAGATTTGATCCGATCCGTGGCCGACCGCTGCTGGTCGCAACGGAAACGGCTCCGGCGTACGCCGACGGGGGAGCCTAGAGGACAACATCGCCCCGATCGTCGCGCGTGGGCCATTCCTTGGGCGATGAGCTTTGAGCTTTGGCCTGTTGCGACGTTAGGATTCTTGCCGATGGCTCGCGCTGGACTCACATTGCATAATACTTTACATTTGTAAAGTAAATGGTCCCAGGTTGCGAATTGTTCGCCGCGAGGGATGTAAAAATAATGATCGTGGAGCGCGACATTCCCGTTGTAATGCGCGATGGAACGCGCCTTGTGCTGGACGTGTATCGCCCAGACGCGAGGGGAAGATATCCGGTGCTCTATGCGTGTTCGCTGCATAACAAAGATATTCAGGGACCCGATATCGCTGATGCGCTGCCTCCGCAACCGGCACACGCGCCACTTTGGTTCGGTCCCATCGAAGCAGGCAACACCCGGCATTTCGTTGCAAACGGATATGTGCATGTCATCGCACAGCCGCGGGGTTCGGCGAAATCCGAGGGGCAGTATGGTCACGAGGACACAGATCACTACGACATAATCGAATGGATAACGCGCCAACCTTGGTGTGACGGTAATGTTGGAATGGTCGGTATCTCAGGATACGCCGGGGAGCAATGGCGCGCGGCGGCCCAGGGGCATCCGGCTCTGAAGGCAATCTTTCCGTACGACGCCTGCAGTGCTTATGGAGGGATGTTCGGCTTTCGCGATTTCGTCCCTGGAGGCGTGCTGCATACGTTTCCCTACTTGCTGGATGTTTTCAGCACCGTGCATGAGTCGCGCGACCGACCTTTGGAGCTTCCACCCGATCAGGAGAATCTTTGGCGCGAGGCGATGCGCAACCCGGATTTCAAGCAGTACATCAATCTCTACAACATTCTGACTCAGAAGGGACAACGCACTTTCCTGATGTACCATTTGCTGACAAGCCCGTGGGAAGCGGACGGAGTGGTCGAGCTGTCCGAAGAGACATACAAGAAAATTAAAATCCCGTTTTATACCGGCTCAGGCGCCTATGCCTACACCTACAAACTTCATTGGCTCGGCGCGCAGCACTATTTTCAAAATATCGAACAGCCGAAAAAGCTGATCTTCACGGGGCCGGCTCACCTGGAGCGTCCCTTTCATCAGTATCACGACGAAATCATCCGCTGGTACGACTATTGGCTGAAGGGCAGGGACACCGGCATCATGGACGAACCGCCGGTCCGCTATTGGCTTATGGGTGCCAATGAGTGGCGCACGGGGAGCAATTGGCCACTTCCTGAGACCAAATGGACGAGATTCTATCTGTCTCAATGGGAGGGACTCAAAACCGAAGCTCCGCTTGGGTCTGAGGCCGGGGCCTCCGTTCGGGAACCTGACGTCTTCACCCAAATGCCGCTCACACGAACAGTGAAAGTCGAGCGGTTACGATACATGACCGACCCGCTGCCGCGGGATGTCGATGTGGTTGGACCCATTGCGCTAACACTGTACGCGGCGATTGATCAGAATGACACCAATTGGATTGTTGTGCTCAAGGACGTGGGGCCTGATGTCTCGGTCCGAACGGCGCGAGAAGGCGAACGTGTCCTGCCACAAAATCTGCCGGAGCGGGAACTGACACGCGGCTGGCTCAAGGCATCCTATCGTGCGGTGGACGAGCAACGCTCCAAGCCTTGGGCGCCGTTCCACAAGCTCACGCGCGCGGCCGTGGCTCCGGTCGTCCCCGGAGAAATCGTCGAGTACAAAATTCAAGTTCTGGGCACAGCTAATCGGTTCAAAGCCGGCCACCGGATCTGTCTCGACATCACGTCAATGGATGTGCCCACCGGCACCGGCGCGATGACCAACGTCGAATACATTCCCTATCACGTTTGCAGTAGCCAGACGGTGACCCACCGAATCTATCGGGACGCGGAGAGGCCGTCTCATCTGCTGTTGCCAATCGTTCCCGACTGAGGCTGAGCGATTGCACCTACGCGATGGTGTTTACCGACTACGGAAGCGCAAGAGGGGAGGAGTGATATGGAAACGATCAGGTTTGAACAAAAGGGTGGCGTCGGCAGCATCATTCTCGCCAACCCTCCGTTCAATCGTCTCGATCTTCGATTTTCGAGGGCACTCCGAGACGCGGTACATACTGCGAGCGAGAGCACTATTCGGGTCCTGGTCATTCGCGCTGAGGGGGCGAACTTTAGCTTCGGGGGCGAGGTCCGGGAATGGCCAGGCAAGGACGTTAATTGGTTTCGTACCTTCGTTGCGGAGGTGAATGCGTCCTATCGCGCGATCGAAGCCCTGCGGGTTCCGACCATGGCCGTCGTGCGGGGCGTGGCCTTCGGCGGCGGATTTGAGCTCGCATTGGCATGCGATTTTTTAGTTGCGGCCAAATCCACCGTTTTCCGGTGTGTCGAAGTCACGACGGCAATGCTACCAATTGCGGGGGCGCTGCAGCGGCTGGCAGAACGGGTCGGCCGTGCCCGTGCGTCCCGCTTTGCAATGCTGGGAGATCCGATTTCCGGTGCGGAAGCAGGCGCTCTAGGGATAGCAACCCACGTGGTAGATGACAGCGAACTCGAGAAAACCGCTGAAGCACTTGCCAGCCACCTCGGCAGCGGGCCGACACGTTCATACGCGGCGACTCGCACTCTGCTAAAGGCTTGGTCAAGCGGGGGTGTTGCCTCTGCCGACCTTATTATGCTCGACGTGTCGATGGAGCTCTATAACGGCGCCGATGCGAAGCGCGGCTTTGCCAACACCGCCAAAGCTTTCGACGCGAATATCGAACCACCAGCAATGACGTTCGAAGGCAAGTGATCCGTGCGCCGGGCGAGATAGCTTGCGCTGTGATAACTAGACCGTATGGTGCAGGGATCTAGGAAAAGACGCGAAGTAGGCAGGGCTTCCCGCACAAGAAAGCGCGCCGAGCAGCAACGGTCGCGTACAACGCGACTATCGATCTTGGCGGCCGCGTTATCCGAATTTGCGGATAAGGGCTTCAAGGCAGCAAGCATCCGCTCAATCGCCGAGCGAACAGGGCTTCAGCATCCCCTCATCACCCACCACTATCCCACCAAGGATGCATTATGGCGCGCAACGGCCGAATACGCCTTCGAGAAAATACGAAAGAAGTGGGAAAGATCCATACCCGAGCTCGCAGATGCCGCACCAATCGATCATTTGCGGGCAGAATACCGGGCGGTGTTTTACTACACCGCTGCATTCCCGGAATTTCACCGCTTCATGCGCCAGGAGGCTATGTACGACAACCCCCGACTGAGATGGGTCGCCGAAACCGTGCTGGCCCCCCTGATTGATCGCCTGCTCCCTCAGATCAGAGCTGCGCAGAGGACCGGCGATCTTCCCGCGATCGAGCCGATTGTGTTTCACTACATGATGATTAGTCTCACAGCCATGCTGGCGGGCTTTGGTCCCGAGATGCGAGTTACCAGCCGGGTAAGACTGGAAACGCCGACTATTGTCGATTCGTATTGGAGTTATGTCGAAAACATGGTTTTCGGTCGGCGTGCGAATGCCAGCGGTTCTAACAATCGCAAACGGGCCCAAGACCTTGGCACCGGGAACGAGTGAGTTCGATGGCCCGTCAACCGACGCGCATTATTGCCACGCACGGGGACCGAAAGACCGTCTATCTCCGATATATACGTTGTTGGGTTCGCAGAAGTCAGCATTGCCGTGCTTGGACGCTAGGCATTGCGCCATTGAAGTAAAGGCGCACTCCTGCGATGAATCCGTCATCAGGCACCAAGCGTAATTCGTACTCCAGTCCGCTGACGCGCTTGAAGCGGTAAACGTCGCAGCGAACAGTCCGACCGATAGCGAGCATACTGAAAGTGTGATCGCGCGCATCGTGTGTTCTCCGTTGTTAAATTGAGCGACCAGCATCCAGGCTCACCCGCTGCTTGTTGTTCAGCGTGGCGATACCATCACGACCTCATGCATGACGGTTTTATTCCCGGTCGATTGTTCGAGCGCGCACGCTTTCAACAACGAACAAGAAGTCGTGATCCACGCGTGACCGCTTGCCCAAAGCGCGGAGTGTTGTTACCGACACAAGGACCATTGCGCGGCTCCAGCCGGAGCACTGGCCAAAGTCTTGGGCCGCTGAAATGGAAACCCGGCCAAACAGGCCGGGCTTAATTTCAGCGCAAGCTCCGTCTCTTCAGAGCTAGCTTTGCGACGCAGCCCCCGCGCCATGCTGGGCATCCTCGAAAACGGCCGCGCTAGCAGCAAAAGTCGACGCCGAGATGAGGGTGACGGCCAAAGCAACAATCGTCATGAGCTTCGTCATAGCAGTTCTCCTAAGTTGATCTGCACCTCTTGCGGTGCCGAGCCGTATGACCGTCGCGGTCACACACGAAAGGAGACTGGAAAGCTCCAAGATTATTCCCAGCGGGGATGCTCCCCACTTTAATTCCGGTTCACGTTCTCGCGAGCAAGTAAACCATCCGGTAATAAATCACGCGACGCATCACCGCCGAGGCACGAAGTGCCAATGTCGTCCGATTCGCCGCGATCTTCAACGAATGCGGTTCAGAGTATCGAACCAAAATCTGCATCGGCGGTGGAGGCGCCAGTCAGGACGGGCCGCCGCGAAAGGCCGTCGAAATTTTCTGAACGAACTCGTTGAGTTCGATGGGATCGAGATCGCTGACGGCCCGGAAATCGATGCCCGGCCGACTAATGCCGAACATTGTATTCCTGGACCGTCCGGTTCGTCACATTGGCGTGCTCGGTGCCCATGCGGCACAATATTCGCAGGGGGCCACAAGCGACATTGAGATGCATGCGTTCGGTTCTAACTGCCGACGACGGCCGACAAATGTTCGATCATCCATTGCCCTGCGGGACCTAACAGATGGTCAGCAAGGTAGGCGACACACATCGGGAGTTGGGCGGCCCTCGAATCGAACTTCATTGGTCGAATGGCTTTTAGTCGTCCCTGCTCAAGATCGTTTTGAACCTGATGAGAGGGCATGTTGCCCCAGCCGAGACCGGCCAGCAGCATCGAGTGCTTCGCGCCGAGATCGGCAAGGCGCCAGGTGCGGCTCGACAATACGCCGTAGTCACGTCCTGCGGTTAGCGACGAACGGTCGGTAAGCACAAGCTGGACATGCTGCTGCAGGACGTCTCGATCAATCGGGCCGTCGAGCGCCGCCAGTGGATGATCGGGCGCCACCACCGCGACGAGATCGACGGTAAGCAAGGGAAAGCGCTTCAAGTTCGCCATGTCGCTGAAAAAAAGCGGCAACAATCCAATCATGCAGGTGCCGTCGAGTACCAGTTCCGCGGCCGCGCCGAGCGACTGCACGTAGATGCGCGGCGTAACGGTCGGGAACTTTGCAGTGAAAGCGCGTAGCGCTTCCACGACCGCGCGCATCGGGAACATGGAATCGAGCACGATCGTCAGCTCTGCTTCCAATCCGCTGGCCAGACTTCGCGCGATATCGCGAAAGGCATTTGTCTCCTCGGCGATCCGGCGCGCCCGCGGCAGGAGCGCTCGTCCCGCTTCCGTCAGCGCGGGGCGATAGGCGGTGCGGTCAAACAGCGGAATCCCGGCCTGTGCCTCCAGCTTCTGGATTCCATAAGTCACCGCCGACTGGGCTCGGTTCAGCCGTTTCGCCGCCTTCGAGAAGCTTCCGGTGTCAGCGACCGCGAGGAATATCCGAATTTGGTCCAAGGTCAGCGAGTCAATCATAATCTGATTTATAGAACATCTCTATCGAAACTTCATCTCTTTTATTGATTGTCATTGCATCCTAAATCGCGGCCTGAGCAATCAGCCGTATCGGAGGCCCTAAATGCCCACCCTGCTCGCCATCGAGGTCAGTCCTCGCCATGAGTTCTCCACGTCCCGAAAGCTCACCGCGCTCTTCATCGAACGGTGGAAAGCCGCATATCCGAACTCCGCTGTCGTCGTCCGTGACCTGATGAAGACGCCGCCGCCGTTTGTCGATCTTGCTTGGATCGGTGGCGCCTTCACGCCGCGTGAGCAGCATTCGCCAGAAATCGTAGCCGCGATTAAAGTTTCCGACGACCTTGTCGCCGAGCTCAAAACGGCCGACCACATCGTGATCGGGACGCCGATGTTCAACTTCTCGATCCCGGCGGTCCTCAAGGCCTATATCGACCAGATCGTTCGGGTCGGCGTGACAGTGTCGCCGAATAATGTCGGTCTGCTGACCGGCAAGAAGGCCACCGTCATCCTGGCAAGCGGCGGCGACTTCAGCCCCGGCTCGCCCGTTGAGAAATACAATCACGCGAGCGGCTATCTTCGCCAAGTGTTGGGCTGGATCGGGATCAGCGACGTCGAGATCATCCTGGCTAACCGCGCACGCGCCGGCGCCACAGGTGAGTCAGCAGTCGAACAGTTCGGCATCGCTGTCAGGTCGGCCGCAGCCGTCGCGCCAGCCTTCGCGGCGTGACGGCCGCCTATCGTCTCGGAGGAAGGTGCGCCATCATGCGTATCGGCTTGATAAGCGCGGGAATTCTGACCAAGACTTTTGGGCGTCGTGCACCATGACGTTTACACTTTACAACGCACCGCAGTCGACCTGCAGCCAGCGCGTGCGCTTCGCGCTCAACGCCAAGGATATTCCGTTTGACGAAATCAAGCTCGACTTGCTCGCCGGCGATCAACTCAAACCGGATTATCTCGCGTTGAATCCCAACGGCGTAGTACCGACTCTCGACCATGACGGCGCGATCATCATCGATTCTTCGGTCATCATCGAATATCTCGACGAAATTGCGCCGGAGCCCGCGAATTTCACGCCGGAAGATCCCGTGCTACGGGCCAGGATGCGGTCGCTCATGCATTTCATCGACGAAATGGCAGCGGCGGCGGTGCGGGTGCCGACCTTCAATCTCGCCTTTCTACCTCGCTTTGCAACAATGAGCGAGGAGGCGTTTAAGGCCTTCGCCGAGTCAAAACCGCTGCGGCGCGAATTCATGCTGGCAATGGGCCGCACGGGCTTCCCGCAGAAGGACATGGACGAAGCACTGGCACGGCTGCGGCGCACTTACGAGCGCATGGATGCCGAAATCGCCAAGAGCGGCGGACCGTGGCTTCTCGGCGCCGATATTTCACTCGCCGACGTCATGCTGATGCCCGCGATTGTTCGCATGGCCGACCTCGGTCGTGCTGCCGACTGGCGCGATCTGCCGCACGTTGAACGTTGGTATGGGGCAATCGCCGCCCATCCGGCCTTCGCCCGAACCTATTATCCGGGGTCGCTTCTGACTGAGCGCTTTCCGCATTTGCGCGAGACGCTGGTGCGGACGCGGACTCAAAAACGCTCAGTGTAGGGTGGCGGCTTTCGCAGGAGCACACTATGGAAAAAATGACCGCCAGGCTTGGCGCCATACTTTACGTATGTTGGGGGCTCCTGCACTTCACCGCGGCCTATGGCGTTTACAAGTTGGCGCAGAATTCGCCGGCAAACATGGCTCAAGGGCGCTTGATGCAGACGGCGTTTTATTTGGCGACGTTTGCTGCGTTCGCGATCGTGCTCGCACTCACGCTGAATTGGCGCAACGACCGCAACGGCCTCTGGGTCAACGGGGTGATGGTCGGCATTGCCGACATTCCTTTCATTCTGTTCGTCTTGATCCCCGGATACGCACCGTGGTGGCCGGGCCTGCTCGGTCCGGTGCTTTGGATTGCGGCCTTTTTACTCACGGGCCTCGCGCGGATGGGCGCCATGATGCCTTAGCATCGCCCAAAGTGGCGGGATGGCGGCCCCCGACGCTGGCTGAACTGCACACGCCAAAATGCAACCAGCGCCTCTGGTTTAGAAATCGCCCCCCGACTGGTGAGGAAGGCTGCGACGTCGTCCTCGCCGCCCGTACAGCTTCAGATGCACCCCACCTATCATCGCTTCGTCCGGCACCGCCTGCCTGATGTGGATCAACACTAATGCCTGACCGCCGCTTCCCGCCGCCCTGATCTGTCGAAGAAACGCCCGCCTGCTTCGTTGTGCGAGACCGCGACGGGGAAGTGCTGCGGGTGATACAAAAGCCATTGACCCAGATCAAAGCGGCCTCACGCCTTGCGGCGGTCTTTTCAAAGGTGACGTCGCGCTTCCAATCCCAGCAGCGGGGTTAGAGGCGATAGAGGCGGCGCCACCGTCCTGGGCTGTGACCCTCGCTCTTGGAGAAAACCCGCGTGAAGTGGCTTTGGTCAACAAAACCACAGAGCTGGGCAATATCAGCGAGCTCACGCCACGGATCCTGTAAAAGCTCTTTGGCGCGCACGACGCGTTGAGCGGTTAGCCAGCGGAATGGTGGGACACCCGTCGTCTGCTTGAAAGCTCGGGCGAAGTAGCTGCTCGATAGTCTGCACTCATTCGCGACCTCGGCCATCGAAGGATCACTTCCCAGATTGGCAATGATGAAGTCGCAGGCGCGCCGCAACTGCCAAGGCGCAAGGCAGCCACGGATGTTTTGCCCACCGGGCGAAACTCCACCGTAAGCGCGCACGACGTGAGCGAAGAAAGCTAGCGCGATGCCGTCGGAAAACATGGCGCTGCCGTCACCGGGCTGCTCCATCGCGCCAGCGAGCGTTTGCGCCAGGCCGAACATGACCAGATCGCGGCCACCAAAATTCGGCGCGGATAGTCCCTCCACTCGGCGAATTCCGGCTTCGTCGGCCATCTCATCGAGGGCAGTTTGAGGGATATAAAAGCGAAGCGAATCGAAAGGAATGTCCAGACTGACCGTCGGTCTGTCGCGCAGATCAATCAGCTGTGCATCGCCAAGACGCCAGTTGGGTACTTCTCTGCGCTTCCCCGCCGTCCACAAGTTCGAGAAAAACGGCACGGCCAGCGGCACATGGAATGCAAAAGCCTCTTCCGGTGATGCGGGCAGCGAACGGCTACGCATCGGACGACTACTCTGCATACGCGAAAAGCCGATATGTGCTTTAGACGACTTTCGCGCCAAGAGTGTCGGTGGACGAGCTATCCGGAAGCGTTTAGCGAGGTCGTCCTCGATCGCATCCACACTCATCATCGCTCTCCGGGCTCGTCACTGCACAACAAACGTCGCCGTTGCCATGCGAGCAGCCTCCCGGGCAGAAAGAGTACAACGGCTGATGCCCCAAAAAAAGGGGCAGTCGTCAGTGGCGTCGTCTGTCGCGGCGATTTCGGGCGGATCTTACAAGACGGGATAACCCCGTACAATTTTGGCGGCCCTTTGAACGAATAAGGTGTCCGCAAAGAGGACGCCGAAAAGGGTTCAGGCGTTCGCGATTGAAAATCAAAATGGTCCGCGTGGACATTGCAGAGGAGATTGGTCATGGCGCAGCAAATTAAGAACGTGGTCCTGGTGCACGGAGCTTTCGCCGACGGCTCCGGCTGGGAGCCGGTCGCTCAGATCCTCATGAATGACGGATACAAGGTGGCGGTGGTACAACATCCGGAGACATCGTACGCCGACGACCAGAAGTACACCAAGGCGGCCATCGATGCGATGGGCGGCCCAGTGGTTCTGGTAGGTCACAGTTATGGCGGGTCCGTCATCACCGAGGCTGGCAATCATCCAAACGTTAAGGCGCTTGTCTATATCGCCGCATTCGCTTTGGACGCCGGGGAAAGCTGCGCCACGATTGAGGCAGCCGTGCCGCAAGCCTCGAAGGCATTCAAGCCGGACGGCAACGGCAACTGGTGGATAGAACAGGAACATTTTGCGGCCGACTTCGCGGCGGATCTTCCGAAGGATCAGGCACAGTTCATGGCTATTTCGCAGGTGCCGATCTCCACCGATGCATTCACCCATAAAGTCACAAACCCCGCCTGGAAGACAAAACCCACTTGGTACATGGTGGCCACCGAAGACCGATCGATCAATCCGGAGCAGGAGCGTATGATGGCGAAGCGCGCTCACGCCACGACGGTCGAGGTAAAAGCCAGCCATGTGGCCTACATGTCTCATCCGAAAGAAGCGGCCAAGCTGATCGAGCAAGCGGCTGCCTCCGTGTCGGCCAATCAGTGAAGCGGCGTGAGCAGAAGAACGTTCGGCGCGCAAATGTCACGTATCTTCAATGACGTCCAACGATCGCCCCCGACTGATCTTTCTCGCGGGCGGACGGTGGCGTCTCTTGATCGCACAGCGGCATAAAAAGCAGCGCACCGAGGCTCAAGGCGGCAACACCGGCGCTGATGGGCGAAACGAAGGTAAACGACATCGCCG
>Ga0210390_10002157_pt1 | contig 17706 bp, 9 predicted proteins | sample IncBWH11OmetaG_FD_161050 | JGI IMG/M metagenome (GOLD analysis project Ga0210390, IMG submission 161050) | Forest soil microbial communities from Barre Woods Harvard Forest LTER site, Petersham, Massachusetts, United States - Inc-BW-H-11-O ... | reverse complement strand
AAGGCCAAGGACCGCTTCGGCAAGCGCGCGCTGGCGACCAGGCAAGCCGAGATCGACTCGGCTTGCGGCCTCTCCACTCATCGCCGCGCTCTCCCCAAGGCACAGCACAACGGTTTCGGCCGCGGCGCACAGACCGACGGCGGCCGGTATCCCGTCCGTGTCTTGTCCCGCTATGTCGACACCAGCCGCGTGATCGATCCGGCATTGCGGTAGAGCTGCCTTCAGACCCTCCAGAATGGACACAGCGTCGTCCGGACGGCCCGCCGAAGCCCATGACCCCAGCATCTCGCGCGGCGCCGCGGCCAGCGGGCCAATGACGGCAATGCGCCGGATCTCGGGAGAGAGAGGCAAAACTTCAGTGCGATTCGACAAGAGCACGATCGCCCGTCGTCCTGCGTCTCGCGCCAGTTCGCGGCGTTCCACCGCTGACGCTGCCTTAGGCGGGACCGATCCGCGTCGATACGGGTCATCGAAGAGGTCGAGGCGCTCCTTCAGCTTGAGCACGCGCCGTACGCTGGCGTCGATCGCGCTCATCGTTATAAGACCGCGCTCCAGCGCCTCGGGCAGGCACTGCATGTAAGCGCCGCTCGTCATGTCGATGTCGACGCCGGCGTTGAGAGCGAGCGCCGCGGCCTCAACGAGGTCGGCCGCCACGCCATGTTTGAGGAGCTCCGCGACGGCATTGTAGTCGCTGATTAAGACCCCGTCGAAGCCGATGACTCCCCTGAGCCAACCCTGCAGCAGCTTGGCGTTCGCAGTCATCGCCGCGCCGGCGACATCGATGAATGCGGGCATGATCGCCGCGACCCCCGCAGCCACGGCGGCTGCGAACGGCGGCAGATAAATCTCCTGCAACGTTCTCTCGGACACGTCAGCCGAGGCATATTCGCGGCCGGCGGTCACCGCGCCATAGGCGCAGAGATGCTTGGCCGTGGCGGCGAGGCTATCCCGAGCCCCGAGGTCTCGTCCCTGGAAGCCCCGCGTCTTGGCCGCCGCCATCTGCGAGGCGACCCAAGTGTCCTCCCCGGGACTTTCGATAATGCGTCCCCAGCGGGGATCGCGCGCCACGTCGAGCATCGGCGCAAAGGTCAAGGCGACGCCGTCCTCTGTCGCCTCTTCGGCCGCGACGCGCGCTGTTTTCTCCCAAAGGGCAGGGGCGAACTGGCAGGCTTCCGCCAGGGAGACGGGAAAAATCGTGCGGTGGCCATGGATGACGTCGAGGCCCATGAGCAAGGGGACGCCGAGGCGGGATTGTTCCACCGCGAGACGCTGGACAGCGCGCGTTTCGTCTGCGCCCCAGAGATTGAGCAGGTTTCCGATCCGCCCCGCCCGAATCCCTTCGTGCAGGTCGTGAAGCTCGCCGGGGCCGGTGACCACGCCCGACGAAGCGACCATATTGAGCTGCCCGATCTTTTCCGCGACCGTCATCGTCGCGAGCAACGTATCGATGCGTCCCATGCTCTTGCCTTATCCTGAGCCGCCAGCTGATGATTCCGATCCGCGATCTTCTTTAGATCGGAGACAGACTTCGCAAGCAGCGTCCTCCGATGCAACAGTTAGCCCCTGGGCCCCGCACTACCGCCAAGACGGCGAGGCCGGATCATGCGAAAATGAGCGGCGGGAGAGCGAATTCGATGGCGGAACAATCCAAGGAACCAGCAAAGGGCGCGGAAAACTCGGACAGCCCGTCACTAAAAAGTCTATTCTCCGACTTCGTTTGGATGGCTTCGGCCTTTTGGGCTTCGCAACAGCGCAACAGACTTTTGGCGCTGGCAGGCGCGTTGATCGTGGTCGTCGGGACGACCGCCTACATGCAGATCAGGCTGAATTCCTGGAACCGTCCGTTTTACAATGCCCTGACCAACAAGGATATGCCCGCCTTCCTGTCGCAGCTCGTCGTCTTCGGCGAGCTGGCGGGGATACTGCTCGTCCTCAACGTCGCGCAGATGTGGCTCAATCAGAGCTCCAAGGTCGTCTTGCGCCAAGGCCTGGTGAACGATCTCCTAGGCGAGTGGCTCAAGCCGAAGCGCGCCTTCCGCCTGTCGAATTCGGGCCCGCTAGGCGCCAACCCGGACCAGCGCCTTCAGGCGGACGCACAGCATCTGACCGATCTGTCTACCGACTTGGGCATCGGCCTTCTGCAATCGAGCCTTCTCCTGCTCCTGTTTGTCGGCGTGCTCTGGGGGCTCTCGCGGGGCCAGTTTCTGCCGATCGCCGGCCGCGACTTCGCCCCGCCCGGCTATCTCGTTTGGTGCGCGCTATTCTACGCCGGAGCCGCGTCGTATTTGAGTTGGCGCGTCGGCCGCCCGCTGATCAATCTCAATGCCGAGCACTATGCGAGAGAGGCGGATTTTCGTTTCGCCCTCGTGCGGGTAAACGAGCAAATTGACGGCATTACCCTTTATGGCGGCGAAGCTGATGAGAGGGAGCGCCTGAACGGAGTGTTCGCCACCGTCCTCGACATTTCACGGCAGATTGTCACCGCCGTGACGCGGCTGACCTGGGTTACCGCTGGCTATGGCTGGTTTACGATCATCGCGCCGATTCTGGTCGCGGCCCCGGCCTATTTCCGGAGCAACATAAGCTTCGGCGAACTGATGGTGATCGTCGGCGCCTTCAACCAGGTGCAAACGGCCCTTCGATGGTTCGTTGACAATTTCTCCAACCTTGCGGACTGGCGGGCGACGCTATTACGCGTGGCCCGGTTCCGGAAAGCGATCTTGGGCATGGATGACCTCGGCCAGGCGGCGAGCCGGATCAATTTCGCTGAGGCGGACGATCCGTCGATAAAGATCGACGATCTTCGGGTCGCCTCACCAGTGGGCTGCGTCATGCTGAGCGAAGCGCATACGGACATCGACGCCAAGGAACGTGTCCTCATCGCTGGCGAAAACGGAGAAGAAAAGGCCATATTGTTTCGCGCCATCGGCGGCCTTTGGCCGTGGGGGAGCGGCCGGATCACCCACCCGGCGCGCAACACGATCATGTTCATGCCGGTCCGAGCCTATATCCCACCCGGCTCGCTCCGCGAGATCATCGCCTATCCGCACCCGACCGATTCCTTTGACCATCCGGCAATCGTCAATGCGCTCACCGGGGTTGGACTGGGGCACCTCGAGCCGCACCTCGACAAGGTGGACCGATGGGACCGGGAATTGACCGACGACGAGAAGCAATGCCTCGCCTTCGCCCGCGTCGTCCTGCAAAGGCCCGGCTGGGTCGTGGTCAATGATGCGCTCGACGTACTCGATCCGAAGTCGCGCCAGCTTGTCCGGACGCTCTTCTCGCAAGAATTGGCTGAAGTCGGCCTAATCAACATCGGGCACGACCAGCCAGAAATTGGTTTCTACCCCCGCAAACTGCATCTCGTCATGGATCCAAGCGGGCAGAAGTTCGAGCCGGAACGCGAGCACGGAATCCCTGAACCACCAAAACCCGCCACTGAATCTCTTCCCACCGAATAGACAGGACGTCGATGCCACACTCCACCAAAACCAAGTCGCACCACAAGGAAGTCAAGCGCCGAGAGAAGCTATCCGACGAGCATTTACTTGACCTCGTCCAACGCCAGACCTTTCTCTTTTTCTGGGATGGAGCGCAGCCGGCGAGCGGGCTGGCGCGCGATCGGACCGGGCGGCTGGCCGACCCGGCGGACGACATCGTCGCCACGGGCGGCTCCGGGTTTGGCGCGATGGCCTTGATCGTAGCCTGCGAGCGCGGATGGGTGACGCGAGATGAGGCGCACGCTCGCCTGTCGAAGTCGCTCGACTGCCTCGAGACGGCGACCTGCTATCACGGCCTCTACCCCCATTTTCTGCACGGCGACACCGGCGCGACGAAGCCGTTCAGCCGCAAGGACGACGGCGCCGATCTGGTCGAGACCGCATTCCTGTTCCAGGGGCTCCTATGCGCGCGCGCCTATTTCGACCGCGACACGCCACAGGAAAAGCGCATTCGCGACCGCATCACCTACCTGTGGCAGGAGGCCGAATGGGATTGGTACACTCAGGGCAGCCGAACTGCGCTGACCTGGCACTGGAGTCCGACCAACGGCTTCGCGCTGAACCATCCTGTTCGCGGCTGGAACGAGTGCCTTATCGCTTACGTGCTAGCCGCGTCCTCGCCGCGCTATTCGATTGCGGCCGAAGCCTATCACGAAGGCTGGGCCCAGAGCCGTCAGTTCCTCAATCGGCTCAGTTTCGAGGACGTCGAGCTTCCGCTCGGACCCGACTGGGGCGGACCACTCTTTTTCACCCACTATTCCTTCTGCGGTATCGATCCGCGCGGACTGACCGATGCCTATGCCGACTACTGGCGGCAGAACATCGCTCACACTCGCATCAACTATGCCTACTGCGTCCGCAATCCGCGTGGGTACAAGGGCTACGGACCAAACTGCTGGGGCTTGACCGCCGGCGACTCGATCAATGGCTATGACGCGCATTCACCGAGCAACGACAAGAGCGTCATCACTCCAAGCGCCGCGCTTGCGAGCTTCCCCTATGCGCCGACGGAGGCGATGGCCGCGCTGCGGCACTTTCACGACAATCTCGGCGACAAGATTTGGGGACGGTTCGGCTTCATCGACGGTTTCAGCGAGCAACATGACTGGTACGCTGATAGTTACCTTGCGATCAGTCAGGGGCCGATCGTCGTCATGATCGAGAACTACCGTAGCGGCCTTATCTGGAAGCTGTTCATGGGCGTTCCCGAAATCCGGGAGGGCTTGAAAAGGCTCGGTTTCCGCAGTCCCCATTTCGCTTTGCTGGGATCGTGACTGCGCTCGACGACTGGATAGACGACGAAGCGCGCTTCGCCGCGGGCGCGATGTTGCGCGCCATCTCGGCCACCGATCTCATCAAGGATCGCCCCGGCTTTGGGCAGCGTGTCGTCCCGCGGCCAGGATCGGTGCTGGCCTCGCCGGTCCTCGCCGCTTACGACCCCGACCCCGACTATTTCTTTCACTGGTTCCGGGATTCGGCGATCGTCATCGACGCATTACGCGTGGCTGAGGCCGAGGGACTTGACCGGCGAACCGCTGTCGACCGTCTGCGAGAGTTTGTCGAATTCAGCCGATCGGTCCGCGGCCTGGACGGGCGAGAGCTTCTTCGCCACGGGCGTTTCCGAGAAGAGATTCAGCCGTCCTTCCTGCAATATGTTCGGCCTGACGCCGAGATCGCCGCGGTCTTCGCCGATGCGGTGCGGGCGGAAGCCCGCGTCAATCCGGACGGAACGCTCGATTTCACCCGTTGGGCGCGCCCCCAAGGTGATGGGCCGGCGCTTCGAATCCTAGCGCTCACGCGCTGGCGGGACGCCCAGCCGGGCTTGGACGAGGCCCTCCGAGCCGCGATGCTGGAACTCGTCGTCGGCGATTTGAACTTCATCATGTCGCACGCGAGCGAGCGTTCGTTCGACATCTGGGAGGAGGAGAGCGGGTATCATTATTACACGCAGCTCGTGCAGGCCGAGGCGCTGGCTCGCGGCGGCGAATGGCTTGAGGAAACGGGCGACGCGGCCCGAGCCCGCTCCTGCCGTTCCGCTACGGCGCAACTGGCTCCGAGCCTCGACGCCCATTGGAGCGCGGCCGACGGTTATTACCGCTCAAGGACTGGCGTCATCGGCGGCGTCCCGGAAAAGGCTCTCGACATCGCGGTCATACTGGGGGTGCTTCATGCCGGCCGAGCGAAAGGAGCGCACAGCGTGCAGGATCCGAGAACTCAGGCCACACTGATCGCGCTCGAAGACATGTTCGACGCAGAATACGCCATCAACCGTGTGCGCCCGCCTGCCCGCGGCCCAGCAATGGGGCGCTACGCGAATGACGCCTATTTCGGCGGCAACCCCTGGTACTTGGCGACGCTTGCCGCAGCCGAGTTCTATTTCAGATTGTCGATTGCGCTGCTGTCAGGCGCCGAGATGGCCGTCGCTAAAGAGAACGCGCGCTTTCGGCGCAGCCTCGTCGCTGCCGCTGCAGCGCAGGAGCGCCCGGCCTTCGCGGCGGCTGCTATCGAACGCGGCGACACGTTCATGCGAACCGTGGAGGCGTTCACTCCGGCGAACGGCCATCTTTCCGAGCAGTTCGACCGCACGAGGGGCGCTCAGACCTCGGCCAAACACCTGGCCTGGAGCTATGCCGCTTTTATCACCGCCGCCGCGAGCCGCCGCCGGGCCTGCCAAGCCATGCGAGGGTGAGGTCCTTGCGCAACTTTCTCAAGCCCGGCCTCACGATTCGCTTACCGAATTGGCGTTGCAGCCCGAACGCATGGCGAATGAGCATGTTGGTGTAGAGGCCGGGTCCGCTCGAATAGACGCGCCAGCCGCCATCGACGGCGATCGAGTTCGCTTTGACGCGCGCCCATTCGTCGCTGGCCTGATAGCGGTCTTGGAAGGCCGCATCGCTGCTGCTGAAATAAGCGTTGCGCTGCCTCAGCGACGCGTGCGGAAGCTCATCCGTCACGGCGATTGGGTTGGCGACCAGTAGCGCCTCCCACAAAGCGGAGAATTCGCCGATGTCGCTCATCGCCTCGCCGTAGCGCAGATGCGAATGCGTATACATGAGTCCGATTTCGCGGCCGAAGAAGGCGGCCGATTCCGCCCGCTGAAAGAACGTCTCCGGGCCGCCGTGATAGGCGATCGGCTTGTCCATTAGTCGCGCGCCGTCGGAGAATAGGAGGCGCTTGCGGATGAGACTTAAGTGCCGGCGCGCCTGGGCCTGGGTGAACAGGCCTCCGATCATGCTCTGCGTCATCGGTAAGAGCGAAAAAGCGAGCCCCGTTTGTTTATCGCTTGGATGCAGCAATAGCTCGGGCTCGCCGCCTTCCGGCCGGAACACGCCATAGCCGGCCACAACTCCGTCGCGAATGAGATAAGTGTTGAAGTCCCTGCGCATCGCTGCGGCAAGCGCGTCGAGCTCCTTTGCCAGCTTTGGCGGGCGCTTCGCCTGACGAAGGATTTCGGCGTAGCGGCGAAGCTGCTCGTAGAGCAGAACGACCGTCCAGGCGCTCGTCATCCAGTCGCGCTTCGTCGGATCGACCGGTCGCAGGGAATCGTTCCAGTCGCCGTTCCCATACCGAACGAGACTCGTGCCGGGGATGAAGCGCGCGCACACCGTCTCGATTAGCTTGTCAATGTGGCCGGTGACCGGATCGGCGTGCGCGGTCTTGTCGAAATTGTCCTCGCGGCGCCAGGCGATCGTCTCATCGAGAAAAGCAAAATCGCCGGTGGCCTCAATGTAGTCGCAGAGCGCTTTGAGCGGCCAGACGATGATGTCGCCATGCGACTCCTTATCCTGCACCACGGAATAGGGTTCGAGCATGAACCATTGCGGCCAGTCGCCACTCTCTGAGTATTGCTGGGCGAAGAGGATGCGCAGAATCTCTTTGACTGGCTGATCATGCTCGAGCGCCAGCAGGAGTTCGATCGAGCCCTGGCAGACGTCGCGCGTGCCCCACGCGCCGCCGGTATATTGTTCGAGACCGTGCGGCGCGGTGAGATGGATCATTGCGTCGTGCGCAAGCCAGGGGAAGATCGTGTCGACGGCGAGCGCGTCGGCGGAATTCTTGGCGCTCATCACCCGCACGCCGCGTGTGAGATTGCGCCAGAAGCGGTCGCTGGGCTTGAGCATCGAAGCTTCATCGACCGGCTTCGAGTATTTTGACGTCAGCGCATCGGCCTGCTTTGTGTCGGTCATCGAGCCCACGACCGCGAAAGCGAACTCGTTCGTTGGGCGCGTCCGGATCGCAACGTATGCCCCGCTGCGACGCTTGCCGTCGGCATACAGCAGTTCGTCGCCCCCAACTGCTTCGACGCGCCCGGGCGTGCTTGTCACCAAACGATAAACGGCCTCAGGATATTGCTGGCCCCAGCGATCATTGAGATCCGGCCGGAAAGTGAAGCGCTTTCGCCGCGAGTCGATCTCGATGCGGCCGGCATGTGCAAACTCCTGCTCGCCTAGGACGAGGTGGCCGAATACAAGAAAGCGGCACTTTGACCCTTCCACGGTGACGCGCCACTGCATGGCGGGCTCGTCGCCGCAAACGGTTGCCGAGGCCGTAATGGTGCGCTCGTCCAGCTGATAAACCCAGCGGCAATCGCTGAGCCCCATCTCGAACGCGGACGGGACAGTCAGCAACCGCCATCCGTCCTTCGTCTCCATCAGCATGCGCAGTCCGCTGGCGCGGGTGATGTTGTAGGGATCGCGCGAGACGGAAAAGAGCTTGTGGAATGACGTATTGCCGATGGTGAGTTGCGCCCCGAACACGCCGTGCATCCATGCGGTCGCGCACAAAATAGCTTCATCAGGCAACATCTCCTGGCCGCTGCGCACCAAGGAACCGTGGCGGCGCGCCACAATGTGCTCCTTGTCGCGCACGACGACGTGGCGACTGTGCGTTCTTCCGGGAACAAAGAAAGACATAAGTTGGCCGCCAGCTCGCTCGACGTGGGTGCGCCGCCGGTATCGCGCTCTGATCGCTTTATCGTCGAGCGCCTCCGCGACGGCGGAGCGAGCGTCATGGAGCAGACTTCGCGGCGGCTCGGACAGCGAGACATCGCGCGGCGCCCAGTCCTTGATTGCGGCTTCGACAATCTCGATCTTACTCAGATCGGAGTCGCTCGACGCAGTGGGATGATCGGGCTCGTAGAAGCCAAAAAACGTCCAGGACGTCTCTCCGCCAGGCTCAAGCGTCACCGCATTCGACTGTAGAGCCGCGCACGCAGTCTCGTACTGAAGACGTCCCGACGGCAGGCTCGTCCCGAATGGAACGCCGAGTTGATCGGCGTCGCGGTAGGCGGGCCCCATCAACTGGCGAAAATCGGTCGCGAACCTCGCGGCGCCTTCTAGGCAGCCATGCGCAGCCCACGGATACGCTCCGCCCTGCGACAGATTTTGCCTTCCCATCAGAACATGGTTCAGGCGCGGATGATGCGCGACATGATGGTCGAGATACTGACTGGCGTAGGCCTCGTTGTTCATCAGGAAGCCTTGATCACCGAGCCCCAGATCCTGAATAAAGACGGCGTCGCAGGAGAACTCCTCATCGCGGCGATTAGCGACCTCGGCCCGCCAGAACCACGCGTTCAAGCGCGGGTGCAGCCAGAGGGTGACCCGATGGCTGGCGCCGCTGCCCTCTCCTTCCCACACATAGCGATCGTCCGAAGCGCCAACGCGAAGCCTTGGCTCGGGGCCCATCACGGGCAGAATCGCCCGCTGAGGTCCGCCCAGGCGCAAATAAAGGCGCCCCATGCCGTTGGCGATCGGCAAGGCGAGCGTCTGATTGATCATGATGCGACGGTTGGCTTGCGTGTGCTCAATGGCGAAGATCGCCCCGCTTGGCAGGACACTGATCGAAAGCCCTGTGTCGTTAGCGATCCGCAGAAGGCCGAGATCGTCTCGGCGCGGCGTCGTCAGGATCTCGATTGACGAATGCAACATTCCCCTCCCCGTTGCGCGTTACCTAACCAGCATCTGCCGGCCAGCAGCGTCTGTAAATGGCGCCGCAATCGCCTCTCGGAGGCGCTGGGCGGCCCTAAGACCATATTTGAACCGGACGACGCGCCCGGCGCCGGGTGAATGCCGGCCGGATTTGCGCTATTGAGGGTCGACGGTCTGGATCAAACCGGTCGGGTGAGGCGATGGAAACAAAATTTCCGAGCTATTGGATGTGGTCGGAGGCTTTCGAGATGCTCGCCCGCGCGGAGCGCATGCATCGGCAATTCTTTCAGCCGTCCGGCTCGCGCTCCCCGGTCGCCTGGGAGCCCCCGGTTGACATCTTGGAGACCGAACGTGCGGTTTTGGTGCTGGTCGCTCTGCCGGGGGTCGACTTCAACGAGGTCAAAGCGGTCATCAATCAAGGCGAATTGCTGATCTCGGGATGTCGGACCTATCCGGAGGAGATGCGGACCGCGATCATCCACCGTCTCGAACTGCCACAAGGCCGGTTTGAACGCCGTATCCCTCTGCCTGCAGGCCGCTACAGCGCCATTCATCGGTCGGACTCCAACGGCCACCTGCTCATTACTCTGCAGAAATCGGAGGCCTCAAATGGCTGACGCCGCGACGGGCTCCGAAGAGACCCTTGGCGCCGCGGCTTCGCCGCCATTGCCGCCTGACGCCCTGATTATCGTGCCGGTGCGCGGCCTGGTGCTGTTTCCCGGAACGGTGTTGCCGATCACCCTTGGCCGGCCCCGTTCAGTGCTCGCGGCGCAGAGAGCGGTGAGGGAACAAAAGCCGGTCGGCATCGTGATGCAGCGTAGCGCCGAGGTCGCCGATCCCCTTCCAATCGACCTGCATCGGATGGGGACGGTCGCCAATATCGTTCGCTACATTACCGCGCCGGACGGTTCGAATCATCTCGTTTGCCAGGGAGAGCAACGGTTCCGGGTCGACGACTATCTGACCGGCTGGCCGTTCTTCGTCGCCAGGACGGAAAGGATTCCGGAGCCCAGTCCATCGTCAAACGAGATCGAAGCCCGGTTCGTTCATCTCAAAGGCCAAGCGATCGAGGCGATCCAGCTCCTGCCGCAAGCGCCCAACGAATTACTGGCGACCATCCAGGGCATCGATTCGCCGGGCGCGCTCGCCGATTTGGTGGCGACCTTCATGGACGCGACGCCCGACGAGAAGCAGGAGATTCTCGAGACGGTAGACATCGGCGCCCGAATGGAGCGGGTTTCGCGGCTGCTCGCGCACCGGATCGAAGTGCTTAGGCTGTCGCAGGAGATCGGCCGGGAGACCAAGGCCTCGCTCGACGCGCGCAACCGTGAGGTCCTGCTGCGGGAGCAGATGGCGGCGATTCAGCGCCAGCTTGGCGAAGCGGACGAGGGAAAGTCAGCCGAGATCGCCGAACTCGAGAAGGCGATCACCAACGCGCATATGCCGAAGGAGGTCGACGACCAGGCGCGCAAGGAGTTGCGTCGGCTGCAGCGTATGCCGGAGGCTGCGGGCGAGTACGGGATGGTGCGGACCTACCTCGATTGGCTGGTGGACCTGCCGTGGGCGCTTCCCGAAGAGGCGCCTATCGACATCACTGCGGCGCGCCGAATCCTCGACGAGGATCACTTCGGCCTGGAAAAGATCAAGCGCAGGATCATCGAATATCTCGCCGTTCGCAAGCTGGCGCCGGACGGCAAGGCGCCGATCCTTTGCTTCGTTGGGCCTCCTGGCGTCGGCAAGACGTCGCTCGGTCAGTCGATCGCGCGGGCCATGAACCGCAAGTTTGTCCGGGTCAGTCTCGGCGGCGTGCATGACGAAGCGGAGATCCGCGGCCATCGGCGAACCTATATCGGCGCTCTTCCCGGCAACATCATTCAGGCGATCCGCAAGGCCGGCGCCCGCAACTGCGTCATGATGCTCGATGAAATCGACAAGCTCGGCGCCGGCATTCAAGGCGACCCGGCCTCCGCGATGTTGGAGGTGCTGGACCCTGAGCAAAACAACACCTTCCGCGACAATTACCTCGCCGTGCCGTTCGACCTCAGCCGCGTCGTGTTCATCGCCACGGCGAACATGCTCGACACCGTTCCCGGCCCGCTTCGCGACCGCATGGAGATCATCAGTCTCTCCGGCTACACGGCGAGCGAGAAGTTGCAGATCGCACGCCGCTATCTTGTTCGTCGCCAATTGAATGCGAACGGCCTCAAGCCGGACCAAGTCGAGATTACCGATGACGCCCTCAGGGGCATCATTGAGCGCTACACGCGGGAGGCTGGCGTTCGTAGCCTGGAGCGCGAGATCGGCAGGGTGCTGCGCCAAGCCGCCATGCGAGTCGCGGAGGGCGAGAGCGGTCCGATCACGATCGCAGATGGTGACCTCTTAGGCATTTTGGGGCCGCCGCTATTTGAGGACGAGGTCGCAATGCGCACCAGCATCCCTGGCGTCGCGACGGGGCTCGCCTGGACGCCGGTCGGCGGCGACATTCTGTTTATCGAGGCAACCGCGACCCCAGGCGCTGGACGGCTGATCCTCACCGGTCAGCTGGGCGACGTGATGAAAGAAAGCGCGCAAGCCGCGCTCAGCATCGTCAAGAACCGCGCTGCCTCTTACGGAATCGACCCGGCGCGGTTCGAAAGGACCGACATTCACGTCCATGTGCCGGCGGGCGCTACGCCAAAAGACGGCCCGAGCGCCGGGGTGGCGATGTTCATGGCGCTCGTCTCGCTCATGACCGATCGCACGGTGCGCAGCGACACCGCGATGACCGGAGAGATCAGCCTCCGGGGCCTGGTGCTTCCGGTCGGCGGCATCAAGGAGAAAATTGTCGCCGCGCACAGGGCCGGACTCAGGCGCATCATGCTGCCGGCGCGCAACCGGAAAGACTTCGACGACATACCCGAAGAGGTGCGCCAGCAATTGACATTCATATGGCTCGAGCGGGTAGACGATGCGGTCGACTCCGCCCTCGAGCCGGTCAAGCCGACCAAGGCGGCGGATGAGTCATCCGCCGATCGTGAGACCGTGTCTCCTTGACGTCAGGGCGGCGACGTCCGTGGCCTCGCCGCCGATACGTCCGCGGTCGAAATCGCGTCCGGGTAGGCGTTGCCGAAATGCGTGCGCACATAATTGATGACGTCGGCGACTTGCGCGTCGCTCATCATGTCTCCGACCGGCGGCATGCCCTTCAGCCCACGAAACAGCACCGTCAGCATGAACCCGGTCGAGACGAGTTTCTTGTCCGCGGTGAGCGGAGGATAGGCCCCGGCGCCGACCGCGCCCTTCGCGTCGGGCTGATGACAGGCGGCGCAAACATCGCCGAAGAGCTCCGCTCCGCCCTGTTCGCTGAATTCCCAACCGTGGCTCATGGCGGCGCTGTTCGCCGGAGCGTCATCGGCCAGCGACGGCGCGTTAACGGTCGCCGAAACGACTACCGCGACCGCGCGCAGCGCCACAAGTCTCATGGCGCGACCACGCGCTTATGGAGGCGCTGGATCGCGTCCAACGCGGAGAGGACGGCTCCCTCCTGCCAAGCCGGAATGTAGGAGGCATGTTCGCCGGCCAGAACGATCCGGCCGTCGATCTCGCATAGGTCATTGTAATGGGCTTTTCTCGCTTCATCCGACCAGTCGCCCGCGCAGCCAAGGGTGAACGGTACGCGATGCCAGGCGACGGAAACGCCGTTCTCGAACTCGCTCAGATATTGCGGGTGGATCTGGGCGCCGAACGCGACCGCGCGCTTCACTCGCTCGGCTGGCGGCATCGCCGTGAACTCGTAAGAGTTCGCTCCATCGAACGTATATCCGCCGAGCAGCACGCCCTTGCCGCCCGCGTTGAAATTCGTGCTGGGATAGGAAATCTGCCGAATCGGCAGATCGGTGTAGGTGATCCCGCCAAAAATGTGCTCGTCCTCCTCCCAGAACCGACGTGAGAACTGCAGCCCGAACTTCACTGCGGACGCATAAGGAACAGCGTCGATCGCCGCCTTCATCCTCGCGGACACGTTGATCGGGATCTGGCTCAGGATGCTCAGCGGAATCGCGCACACGCACCAGTCGGCCCGCGCTTCCCGGACCATCCCGCCGGCGGCAAGGTCCTCGAACTCGACTGCGACGCCGCTGTCATTCTGTCGGATGGCGACGACTTTCGCGCCATATCGAATTCGAGCCGGGATCTGCCGCGCAAACGCTTCGCCGATCCTGCCCATGCCGCCGACAGGTTGAAACATGGTGGTTTGAAAGTCGTAGAGTAGGAAACTCTGCAAACCCCGCCACAGGCGCGAAGTCAGAATATCGTGCAGCCCGACCGGATCGCCCGCAATCGGCTCCGCGCTAAGTCCGCCCCCCGCATGCTTCGCATAGCCCCGATGAGCTGCTGAATTGTCGCCGGCCCGATAGCGAAAGTCCTTATCGAGCGCGCCCAGCGACCGCAGCGCCTCGAGCAGGATTTCCCGATCCTCAGTCGACACGGCCTCGTCGAGCGCACCCTTCTTCGTTGCTTTGGCGAGAAGTTCGGCGACGCCGCCGTCGAAATCGGCCTTGATGTCGCGAATGCGCTGGGGCTTGCCGTCGAACGCGTTGGCTGAATGCAAATAGGCGTTATGGTTGAGCTGGATGAAGGGCTCGAGCGTCACCCCGAAACGGCGGCAATAGTCCAGGATCGCGTAATGGTGATACGGAATGCGCCATGGCCCGGGATTGAGATAGAGGCCGGGGTCGAACTCGCACCTTTGCGTCGCGCCGCCGAGCTCCGTGTAGACGTCGCCGCCTCTGAGCGTCCAGTTTCGTCCGCCAGGGCGGAGGTTGTACTCGAGTACGCTAACCTTGTAGCCGGCGTGCTCGAGCTCGATCGCCGTAGTCATTCCGGCGAGCCCGGCGCCTAGAACGATGACCGAGGCGCCTTTGGGATCGCCGTCGAGCATGATCGGACCGCGGTATGGCGATTCCTCCGCATGCCCAAGGCGAGTCATCGCCTGGTAGGCGGCCGCTCCGCCAACGCTCGCGCCAATGATCTCAAACAATCTTCGCCGGCTAAGCGCCGGCACCATGGCGTCACTCATCCTTCCGTTCCATGTCCCGTCAGGGGAACGGCATTGTCGCATCGTCGAATGAGGCGCGCAAAGCGGCGAAAGCCAGGCGCTACGACCGACCCTCAAACGCGGCGAGAATCGTAGCGACTGGCTGAGCGTGGGCCAGCACAAAATCGGCCGTGGCGGCGACGTCGTCGATCGACGCATGCGGAAGCCCGCTGGACGGCTCGGCGGCGTCGCTGATCAGCGCGACGATGTTCCGGTCGTCGGGATAAAGCGGCGGCTTGCCGTTGGCGGTGCGAAACACCTCAATCTTTGGCAAGAGGTCGCGCTTGAAGCCCTCGACCAGGACAAGGTCGACGGCCTTGAGCAGCCGCAAGAGTTCGGCCAACGATGGCTCGGGCGCTCCGCGCAATTCCCGCATCAGAGCGACCCGATTGGCGGACGCAACCAGCACTTCTTCCGCGCCCGCGGCGCGATGCTCGTAAGAATCCTTGCCCGGCTGGTCGAGGTCGAAATTGTGGTGGGCGTGTTTGATCGTCGAGACGCTCAAGCCTCGACGGTTGAGCTCGAGTATAAGCTTGACGATGAGCGTCGTCTTGCCCGCGCCGCTCCATCCGGCGAAGCCGATTACCCGCATGACCGGTCCTCGTATTCCGCGCCCCACTCGTTATGTAGTGATCTGCGACGCCGAGCGCGAACAAAACTGTCGAAAAATGGAGGGTCACGCGTCGTCGCGCCGACGACCTCATTTGACAACATAGGCAAAACGCCTTTCCCGAGAATAAGATCGCCCGACCGCCTCGGGCCTGCGCGCGAGTTTAGGATTCGCCTCCGGGAGCCACACATGACAGACGCCACCGACATATTCGCCGCGTTCCGCTGCGAGGTCGTGTCGCAAACGCCGCTCAGGACCGCGATCACCGCCGCCTACCGGGTCCCCGAGCCGCAGTGCGTGCCGCCGCTGCTTAAGCTCGCAGCCGCGAACGCGGACGAAGCGAACCGCATCCGGACGCTCGCCCGCACTCTCGTCGCAAAGCTCAGGGCGAAAACGCGAGCGAGCGGGGTTGAGGGGTTGATCCATGAATATTCGCTGTCGAGCCAGGAGGGCGTAGCGCTGATGTGCCTGGCCGAGGCTCTTTTGCGCATCCCCGACACCGCAACGCGGGACGCGCTGATCCGCGACAAGCTCGCGCCCGGCGATTGGCGCGCGCATATCGGCCACAGTCCGTCGCTGTTCGTCAACGCCGCCACCTGGGGCCTGGTGCTGACCGGCCGCCTGGTGACAACAACCAGCGAGCAGAGCCTGTCGGCGGCGCTGACTCGCCTTATCGCACGGAGGGGCGAGCCGATCATCCGCGCCGGCGTCGACGTCGCCATGCGGCTCATGGGCGAGCAGTTCGTCACCGGCCGCACGATCGAGGAAGCGATCGGAAACAGCCGAGATCGTGAGGCGCGCGGCTTCACGTTCTCCTATGACATGCTGGGCGAAGCGGCGACCACCGCCGAGGACGCGGCGCGCTATCTCGACGAATACGAACGCGCCGTCCACGCCATCGGCCGGGCCTCGCATCGCCGCGGCATTTATGAAGGGGCTGGCATTTCGATCAAGCTTTCGGCGCTCCATCCGCGCTACCAACGCATCAAGCGGGCGCGGGTGATGAAGGAGCTGCTGCCGCGCGCGAAAGGGCTGGCGGCGCTAGCCAAATCCTATGACATCGGCTTCAACATCGACGCCGAGGAAGCGGACCGACTCGATCTGTCGCTCGACATTCTTGAGGCTCTGTCCCTCGACCCGGATCTGAAGGGGTGGAACGGCCTCGGCTTTGTCATTCAGGCCTATGGCAAGCGTTGTTCGGCGGTCGTCGACTGGCTGATCGATCTCGCGCGCCGCTCGGGGCGCCGACTGATGATCCGGCTGGTCAAAGGCGCTTATTGGGATTCAGAGATCAAGCGCGCCCAGGTCGATGGCCTCGACGGCTTTCCGGTCTTCACCCGCAAGCTCTACACCGACGTGAGCTACCTCGCCTGCGCACGCAAATTGCTGGCGGCGCCGGACGCGGTCTACCCGCAATTCGCTACCCACAACGCGCAGACGCTCGCGTCCGTCCTCATCTTCGCTGGGCCCGATTTCTACCGCGGCCAGTACGAATTCCAATGCCTGCATGGGATGGGCGAGCCGCTCTATGAGGAGGTGGTCGGCCGCGACCAGCTCAATCGCCCGTGCCGGGTCTATGCGCCGGTTGGCTCGCACGAGACCCTACTCGCCTATCTCGTTCGCCGGCTGCTTGAGAACGGCGCCAACACCTCGTTCGTTAACCGCATCGCGGACGCGAGCGTGTCCATAGATGACCTGGTCGCGGATCCGGCCGAGGCCGCGCGCTCAATCCAGCCGATCGGGGCGCCGCACGACAAGATTGCGGCGCCGCGCGACCTCTATGCGCCCGATCGCGTCAACTCGCGCGGGCTCGATCTCTCCGACGAAAGCCGCCTCGCCAAGCTCGACAGCGGACTGAACGCGAGCGCTGAGATGGCTTGGCGCGCCTTTCCGCCGGGCGCTGCGGAAGACGAACCGGGCGAGCCGGTGCTCAACCCTGCCAACCGAAGCGACATTGTCGGCTTCACCCGCCATGCACGCGCCGACGAGATCGCCGCCGCGCTCGACATCGGCGACCGCGCAGCTCCCGCCTTCGCCGCGAGCCCGCCCGCTGAGCGCGCCATCTTCCTGCGCCGCGCCGCCGACAGTCTCGAAGCGCGGAACGACCTGCTCGTTGGCCTCATCGTCCGCGAGGCCGGCAAGTCGTACGCCAATGCGGTCGCGGAAGTCCGCGAGGCTGCCGACTTCCTGCGCTACTACGCCCATGAGGCCGCGCGCACCCTACTTCCCGGCTCCCCAGCCCCGCTGGGCCTCGTCGTCTGCATCAGTCCGTGGAACTTTCCGCTGGCGATCTTCACTGGCCAAGTCGCCGCGGCGCTCGCGGCGGGAAATTCCGTTATCGCTAAGGCGGCAGAAGAGACGCCACTCATTGCTACCGAAGCCGTACGCTTGCTGCATAAAGCAGGCGTCCCGCCTGAAGCGTTGCAGCTCATTCCGGGGGCTGGCGAGGTTGGCGCGGCGCTGGTCGCCGATCCACGCGTCCAGGGGGTCGTCTTCACCGGTTCGACTCCTGTTGCGCGACTGATCGAAAAAGAGCTTGCCGGCCGCCTTACGCGTTGCGGCGCGCCCCTAGGCCTGATCGCCGAAACC